>Ga0070711_100001005_pt1 | contig 14973 bp, 16 predicted proteins | sample LARL53metaG_FD_65452 | JGI IMG/M metagenome (GOLD analysis project Ga0070711, IMG submission 65452) | Corn, switchgrass and miscanthus rhizosphere microbial communities from Kellogg Biological Station, Michigan, USA - LAR L5-3 metaG | ecosystem: Host-associated > Plants > Roots > Rhizosphere ... | reverse complement strand
CTTCTCGCCAAGGCTCGCGCCGCCTATGCCGAAGCCATTCGAGCCAGCGCCGAAATGCGTCAGGTCCTCGATGCGGGCGATGAAAGGCTTCGGACTCTGATGACCCAGCTGGAGCAGGCAATGAGCGCGCACGGCGTCAAGCCTCCTCTCGACAAGAAGGTTCCCGAACCGACGAAAATCGACAGAATCAAACCAGCCGCCGAAGCCGGAGGCCGCGCCATCCGTTGGCCGTGATTCAATGAAGATGGTCCAGCAGCAATAACTTGATCCTGATTTGAGGATCACGGTCTGACAAAGCCCCGCGATCCCATCTGGCGGTAATTCCCACCAAACAACCGCCCCTCGAATCTCCGAGCTCATCCTCCGAGCCGTATACGGGCGCAAGCTTCTTCGACCGCCCCCGCCACTGAACCTCCGTAACCTGCGCCCTCCGCATCGCTGAGCTACCTTGATCCTTTAACCCCCGAGCATGATTCTCAAACGCACCCTTAAGCCAGACCGGCGTCGCCGCCCGCGTCAGTTGCTGAACACATCCGTGGAGGTGTTCACCGGATCCGACCAGCTTGACGCCCTCGGCATCAATCTCAGCGATTTCGGAATGTGCCTGTTCACCATTGCCCATCTTCGTCTCGGCTCTCGGGTTGACATCGAATTTCTTCCTCACCGAGCCTCCGAACGGATCCGCGTCTCGGGCACGGTTCGCCACCGGGCTCTTTATCTTTATGGAATCGAATTTCTCCCGGACTCCGACTCCCGCGACGCTGCCGACTCATTCCTCGTCGAAACTTCCCTGTAACTCGCCACTCAACCGCCCACCCCTGTTGGTTGTTCCTCTGTCTTTTTGATATCGTGCTCCATTGTCCTCGGCGTCACCCATTCACGAAGAAGGACTCCGCCACCAGCTCTCCGCCGGACAAATGGCCATGGTCGCCGTCGGAGGCTCCATCGGCACCGGCCTCCTCCTCGGCTCCGGCGCCGCCATGGAAATCGCCGGACCCGCCGCCATTCTCAGCTTCATCGCCGCCGCCTTCATTACCTGGACCGTCGCCATGGCGCTCGGCGAACTCGCCTGCGCTCATCCCGCCGCCGGAAGCTTCGGCGTCTACGGCGACCTGTATCTCAACCAATTCGCGGGATTCGTCGCCCGCGCCGGATACTGGTTCGGCCTCGCCCTCGCCATCGGCGCCGAAATGGTCGCCGCCGCCACCTACATGTCCACGTGGTTTCCTGGCGTTCGCTCTTATCTCTGGATCATTATCTTCGGCGCTCTCCTGCTCATCATCAACCTGCGCAGCGTCGCCTCCTACGGACGCGTCGAGTTCTGGCTTTCCATGGTCAAGCTCGCCACCATTCTCGCCTTCATCGTGATCGGCGCAACCTTGCTCACCACCGGACGCGTCACCCCGCAATACAACGCGCAAGGTGGATTCTTTCCGCGAGGCGTCTGGTCCCCGCTCGTCGCCATGACCTATGCCGTCTACAGTTTCGGCGGAGTCGAAATGGTCGCCGTCACGTCCGGCGAATCCCGATCCTCCAAGGAAACTCCCCGCGCCGTCTGGCTCACCTTCCTGACGCTCACCTTCGTCTACGTTGGCGCCATCGTCATCCTGCTCGGCGTTATGCCTTGGAATCACGCCGGAGTCACCGAGAGCCCCTTCGTCACGACCTTCCGCACCGTGAAAATCCCCCACGCCTCTGGCGTGATGAACTTCGTCGTCCTCACTGCCGCCCTCTCCGGCGCCAACGCAACGCTCTACGTCGCCTCTCGTATGCTCTTCTCTCTCGCGCGCACCGGATGGGCCCCGCCCCGCCTCGGCCGCCTCAATCCCGAAGGCTCTCCCCAGTTCGCTGTCCTAATCTCATCCTTTGGAATCCTCTTCGCCCTTGCCCTTGTTCTCTGGTTTCCCCAAAACGCCTTCCGCTATTTGATCGGCGCTGCCTTCACTGGGATGATCCTCTCCTGGCTCGTCTCCCTCGCCGCCCATATCAACTTTCGCCGCCGCCACACGCCCGCTGAACTAGCCGCTCTCCCTCTCCGTTCTCCGTTGGGCCGATGCGGATCCATCGCCGGGCTAATCCTCGTAACAATCGCTCTCCTCCAAACCTGGCTCCATCCCTTCGTCAACCTCTGGAGCGGTCTCGCCTGCCTCGCAATCCTTGTCGCGGCCTATCTGGTAGCGAAGTCGAATCGCAATTCCACTTCCGAAAAATAATCGATGCACTCGAAGGTCATTGCTGCTCATGTGGGGACACCCGCCTTCGGCCGTCCGTATTTTGCGCACGGCCCATCGAAGAAAAAAGCTGTCGGCACGCCTCTGCGACAAAACCTTGGGTACTATGTTTTTGATGAAACTTCTAAAAATGCTCAGCAAGCCCGCCGCGTGGGGAAGTGGATGGACCAGCGCAATCCTCTGCTTTAGTGCCGCTACTGGATATTGGTTGGCCGGGGAACGTCGCAGAGCAATCTGCTGGATCGTGCTGGGTACCATCGAAGTGGGAGCGATTGTGTTGTAGCGGGCTCGAAAGGATTTCGGCGCTGACCCCCACACTCCCAACCTTGCGTTGGAAGAAGCAGCTTCGCGCCTTACCGCCTGCGGAAAATCTCGAAGACCAGATTGAACAATTGCACCAGCGTAATCCCGATCGTCACATACACCGCAATCTCGAGCCGCCGTCCCGCCTCTTGTGTCCCGCGCAGCAACTCGCCCACATCCTTCGTGCACTCGTGCAGCGTGTCGGCCAGTTGCTCAAAGTGCTCCAGTGAAGCCCGCATCTTGTCCGCCGTCCTCGACATCGCCAGCGATGCTTCCCCAAACTGCTGCCCATTCCGCAGGTCGAGTTCCGCCCTGCACGCCGCCCACCACGGGCTTCCCGGCGGACTGTCATACATCCGTTGCCGGATCTCCGCGTAAGAACGGTTGCGTAACAACTCTACGAGCGCCGCCACCTTGTCGGAAGTCTGCGCCTGCTCCTTGACGAGCATCTCCGAAGCTTTCTCCTCACTGACCATACTCGGCATGCAAGCAGCTTATCAGTCACCTGGTGCCAAACTGAAGTGCCCGAAGTGCATATCCGCCTCTCCCTTTCGCACATTCCGGGTACTGGTAACGAGCCTTACTCATGCCCTTTCAGCCATTCGAATCCTCGGCCTTCCGTGTGGAAAATGATGTTTGCTGCACCTTTGATTTAGCGGCCGGCTTGCATCTTGTGCCGCCTCACCCCCCTTGCAACATCTGGTATTTCTGCCAGTCGTAGCGAATCCGACTCGCTCCTAGACTGATTCGTGTTCTTTGAGTTGGAGGACGTTCACCACTCGGCGGAGCCGGCCGATATCGCCGAGCCGACATCGTATTCCAATATCGTTGAGAAACATTGGACAACTGCACAGGAGCGGTCCTGATCCCCAGAGAACGCCCTTCAAGCCGGGCCGAAAACGAGGAGAGAGCAATGAAATCATTCAATAAGTCGCCCATCATCCCTGCTGTAGCAGACCAGAATCGCAAAAATGCGAAGCTCCGAGACGCGATCACGATTTTCATATTGTGCTGCCTCGGCATCCTAGCGGCGAGCGTCTTCGCTCAGGAGCCAGCCCAACCCCCACAAGGGGACCAGGGCGTCCCCGCCTCCGCGATGGTTACCAAGTCTGTTCAGGCCGTTGGTTACGAGGTAGGGGGCGGCGGCACCAAGGTTGATCTCAATGGCACCGAGTTGATGCCCACGGCCAAAGGCGAAGTCAAAGTCGAGATCAAGTCGAAGGCCGGAGCAGCCGACATCGAACTCAGCGCGAAAGGTCTGAAACCGCCTTCATCGTTGGGAGCGGAGTTTCTCACCTATGTCGTCTGGGTCGTCACTCCTGAAGGCCGTACCGGGAATACCGGCGAACTTCTCATCAACAAGAATGGAGAGGGCAAGCTCGAAGCGACCACTCCCGCCCAAACCTTTTCGCTCATTGTTACCGCCGAACCGTATTCCCTGGTCCGCATTCCCAGTGAGATGGTCGCCATGCAAAGCCAGGCTCGCAAGGGCACCAAGGGAAAGATTTTCCCCGTGAACGAATACAGACTAATGCGCCGTGCGCAATACCAGAGATTGGGAAATCCTCTAGCTTTGACCCTTGACCCTAATATTCCCCTGGCAATGTACGAAGCCCGCAATGCCGTCGAGATCGCGAAGTCGCATGGCGCCGAAAAAGACGCGCCCGATATTTACTCCAAGGCTGTGGCCAGCCTGCAGATGGCCGAGAAAGCCCTGGCCAGCAAGGCCAACAAGAACACCGTGACCTCCGACGCCCGGCAGACCGTTCAATTCGCCGAGGATGCCCGCGCCCTTGCGGTGCGCCATCAGGAAGAGGAGCGGATTGCGCAAGAACGCGATGCAGCCGCCGCCAAAGCCACCGCCCAAGCTGAAGCGAAAGCCGCCGCCGAAGCCGCCGAAGCCAAGCGCGTCGCCGATGCTCAAGCCGCTGCGGCGAAAGAAAAATCGGATGCGGAAATCGCCGCCAAGGAAGAAAAGCTCAAAGCCGCCGAGCGCGAGAAGCAGCAACTCCGTGCCAAACTGCTCGCGCAGTTCAACCGTGTCCTTCCCACGACCGACACTAGCCGCGGTCTGGTCGTCAACATGGGCGATGTCCTGTTTGATACCGGAAAATCCGACCTGCGCACCGATGCACGCGAGGCTCTTTCCAAGCTCACCGGCATCGTCCTGAACTATCCCTCTCTTCACTTGACTATCGAGGGTTACACCGACAACACCGGTGGCGCCGAGTTCAATCAGGCTCTTTCCGAAAAACGCGCCGACTCGGTGCGCGACTACCTCGTCGGACAAGGTCTAGATTTAAGCTCCCTGTCGGCGAAAGGCTTGGGTATGAATGATCCGATCGCCGACAACGACACCGCCCAGGGCCGGCAGAAAAACCGCCGAGTTGAAATCATCGTGTCCGGTGAGGTCATTGGAAACCAGATCGGAGCCGGAAACTAGCCAACGATCGCGTGTTTCCGACACCCGTTGATCGATCGCGCCTCCTCACTCGATGAGGCGTGAAAGTCACCTCTTCCTGCCCTCAGTTCGTGAAAGCCAGCATCCCAGCACGTGTGTATACGACCCAAGAACTCACTAGGACATTCCTGCCGACCATAAGCTTGTGCACTCCCGTAATCTAGCTGCCCACCGGCCCGGGCGAAGATCATCAGAGAGCAAGAGCTATAGGAGTCCTGATGCAAATTCTGCGTGTCGTTCGTTGTCTGTTCTTTGCCCTTCTGATGATGGCCTTCGCGGCCCCATCATTCGCGGGAGTTTCTTTCTCGGTCACGATCGCCCCACCCGCACTGCCCGTTTACGAGCAGCCCCCTTGCCCCGGCGACGGTTATATCTGGACGCCGGGCTACTGGGCCTACGGCCCTGAGGGCTACTACTGGGTGCCGGGAACATGGTCGTCGCCCCCCACCGTCGGCCTGCTTTGGACGCCGGGCTATTGGGGATGGCATGAAGGCGCCTATCTCTGGCATGCCGGTTACTGGGGACCGCACGTCGGTTTCTACGGCGGCGTGAATTACGGATTCGGCTACGTGGGCACGGGCTATGCGGGAGGGTACTGGAGAGGTCATAACTTCTACTACAACCGCACCGTCAACAACGTCCACGTCACCAATATTCACATCTACAACCGCACTGTCATCAACAATGTGACGGTCAATCGCGTCAGCTATAACGGCGGCCATGGCGGAATCAACGCTCGTCCCACTCACGAGCAAGAGAGATGGAATCACGAACGTCACTTCGAGCCCACCGGCATGCAGAGGGAACACGAGCACGCTGCCAGCAGCAATCGGGCCTTCCTTGCTTCCGAAAATCATGGACGACCCTCCATCGCCGCCACCGCGCGCCCCGGAGAATTTCACGGACGCGAAGTCGTGGCCGCGCGCTCGCACGAGGAGCATAATGCGCACGATCGTCATGCCGAAAACCACCCGGTGTCGCACGAGCAGCGCTCTGTGCACGAAATGCGCCATGACGAAGCGCGTCCCGAAACTCACCAGGAATCTCATGGAAATCGCGCTCCGCAACCCCAACACGAAACTCACCAGCCCGAAAATCGGCCTGCCACGCATCCAAGTTCCTATCATCCCCAGAGCGAGAGGCCTCAGCCGCAGAGTGCACCGCACCAGCAGAACGCACCTCAGCACCAGAGCGCACCTCATCAGCAGAGTGCACCCCAGCACCAGAGCGCACCTCATCAGCACAGTGCACCCCAGCATGAGACTCACGCTGGCGAAGGTCACAACCAAAAACCTCGCTAGTCAACCTAGCGAATCTTCATTGCATAGTTGCGGCCCGGCTTTTCGCCGGGCCGTTTTTCACAGCACCCTCCTTTCTCTGTGTTTGAATCCAACATCGACCTACGTTTCCGAGGTCCAAATCCCCGACAACAGCGCGTTGTTGGTCACGATCCGCTCCCTCCCGGCCTTCTTCCTCACCTCAAGAGAGCGCAGAAGATCGAGATAATAAGCCGCGGTATGAAGTTCGTGTCGCTCCTTCGCGCTAACGCTCTGCCCACGCGTGGTCAAATGCCACAATTCCCGGACTCGCTTGTGAACGGCCTGACGCGCCCGTTCCAGCAGAAGCGGCACCTTGTTGCGATCCTCCTCAAACAACGCCGTTCGGTATAGTTCTGCCCAATCCTCTTTCTCATTCATTTCTGCCATAGCAAAATCCTCCATTGAAGAGGGCGTTTCCGCCTGGTTTGTTCGAAAGGCAATTCACCGCTCGCCCGAAAGGATCGGGCGTGCAGAAGAATTGTCCAAGCTCAGAGCAGTTGGATTAGAACGAGAGGTCTAGCAACGACGAACGCAGACGAGATCGATCACTGAAGCGCCCGTGCGGGCGGTGACATCTGATTTTGTGCTCGATCGGCGCGGGGCCGATGTCGGTCGATCGGTTGTTGGTAGGGCTAGAGAGGTGCGGCCTCTCTCATCGGGGTGTACATGCAGAGGTTGCGCCTGGCACAGCAAGGCCACCGCATCGTCGTCCTCGCCAAAATTGAGGCCGACAATCAACGTCGCTCCCAACAGCACCACAACGATCGCCAGTAGGAGTCTTAGCTCAACCCCGCGCATAGATTCCTTGTAGCGTGGCCCGCTCACCTTGTCAACACCAACCCACGAACCGAAAGAAGAAAACAGGTAGCGCAGAATCACTCTGATGTTTACAGTTGTCTCGCAACTTAGCTACGGTGGCTGGTCACGGACAACAATTTCGACCTCTTGCATTTGTGCTCGGAAATCATGCTCAGGAAGTACTTCGCCTTCCCCTCACTTCGGCTCCATCGGCCCATATTTGCGGTCAAAGATGTCAGGGAAGTACTTCCGGAGGCAATCGGGACACACAGTATGGGAGAAGTCAGCCTCACTGTGCTCGTGGATGTACGTCTCCATTTGAGCCCATGTGTCGGCCTCAGTTCTGATCTGCTTGCAGTAAGAACAGATTGGCAAAATACCACGGAGGATTTTGATCTCATTCAAAGAGGTGCTCAACTTCCTGTTCGTGTCCTCTAAAGACCAAATTGCTTGACGCCGCTGTTTTTCGAGCGATGCAACCAGCAACGAAACAGAGCCGAAAACCACTGCCTGGACAAGCCCCGCGAACGTAAAGTCCAGAACATGGGGAGTGGGATCAAAGAACCAGTCAAAACGAGAACCGAAAGTAGCGCAGCCGACAGTCCTGCCGTGGCTCCGGCATATCTGGATGCCACGATCACCGCAGCAATAAACAACACGTCACGACTGTGGATCTCGATCCGGGAGATAGGAAAAGTCAGAAGGGTGGCTACGACGACGCTTGCCAGCACAATCGAGGTCGCCCGCAACGCAGGATGCATAAAGCCCTCGGACCGCACCGAAGGAACCAAAACGACGAATACCCTTATAGATACTGCACTACTTCTGGCGCCGAAAGTCAATGCGTGAAATGAACTGGTTCGTAAATCATGCCGCCGTCGGGACGGTGACGAAACTTTGGCAACTCAGCCTAACCGATGGGCAACTAAATTTCCTTCCTAGAGGGAACAGCATTGTGCTAAAGCGTCGTCTTAAGGTTGTTCAGTGGCTGAGTGCTACTCCAAGCATCGGAACATGCGACTACTGCAATAAGATTTTCAAGGTGCCTTTGAGCGCGTTAACGAAGACCGTTGACGCTCAGGCCAATTTGCAGGAACAATTCGAAAGGCATGAGTGCAAGGGCAAAGGTCAGGCCGCGTGACCTCAAGCCATTGAAGGACGGTCCCCCGCCTCACGACCGGCTACCCGGATGGGCCATTTGAAGCCTGTTCCGCCCTCCCCTATCCTTGACCCACCTATGATGATGGAGCGTTGAGGGGGATTCACGTTCCGCTCCGGCCTCGTTGGTTTTTCTGGGGACCCAGAGAAGGCGCGTCGAGAGTTGGTCTGGCTTGAGACTAGCAGTTTCGCGGCTTGGGATGTGCAGCGTGCAATTGGAGAATACCCAATTCCGGCACACCATCCGGCAAGCCATCCGTTAACGTAAAAGAATGCTTCCACAATCAGGACAGCGACAAATTTCCCCGTCGCTATCACATACGACGAAAACGTCGTCCACGGAGGACCGGCCCTCTCCAGACGCAAAAGTGCCTAGAGTGCGCTGACGCTCTTAAACTGAGCTGCATTGCTCAGACGTCAAAGGCCAACAAGGCTAACGTTGGGATTGTCTCTCCCAGGAGGCATCAAGTGCCTGACGTTCAGCGGCCCGAACAGACGTCCGAAGGTCAGTGGCTCCCAGAGTGCGTCATCTGTAGAGAATCCGTGAAGCTTGAAGAGAGTAAGGTCGACGAGTATGGAAAGGCGATACACGAAGACTGCTATGTCTCGGAGCTGACCGGGAAGTCGAATGCGCTTGACGTTAAATAGCGTCAGTGCGCGAGAGCGTACCCACTTTTCTGACAAAACGGAGTGCCATGTCGAGGTCATGCACCCGCCGAAACATCATCCCAAACCACCACCCTACGGACCCTTTACTTCACCTGCAACGTCCTCAGCATCGCCTCAAATGCCGGACGCAACTCTCCAAACTCCTTATCCGGAGAAATAAACACCATGTATAGGACTGTCCCATCTTTCCGCAGCACGGTCACCACCCAATCCCGCTCCTGCAGTGCCGCTCCCTGCGCGTCCTTGATTGGCGACGCCCCAATCAAATCCACCGATCGCCCCGCCATCCCATTCACCCGGATCTTTTCATCGTGCCCGATCTGCTTCATCCCCGGATTCGATTGCCGCAGCGACGCCAGCAGTTCATGCGTCGCCGTATCCAACGACGCGTTCGCCTCCTCCGGCTGGTAGTTCGCAACGATCACTCCATACGCCACCGCGTTCTGCGACACTCCACTTTGCGGCGCAATCGTCACACTCGAACTCTGGTCGCCAAACACGTGCCAGTTTTCCGGATACGAAATCTGATATTCGTTGTGACTGAACACCTTCAAGTTCGCGCTCGGCGGCATATCCGTAGCCGCCGGAGCCCCCGTCGTGGGCGCTCCTCCCTGCTTCTGCATCGCCGCCACCTGCTCCGACGTCAGCGGCTTCATCCCAGCCACCCGCGTCTTGATCTCGCGAAACTCCCTGCTGTCCGCCAGATACGTTCGCGGCATCAGCGTCTTCACCTCCAGCGACACCGCTTCCGCTCGATTCCCCGGATTCGGATGGTCGCTCATGAACTGGTTGATCATCGAGTTCGCGCTCGCGCCCATCTCCTTCTCCAACTTCTCGAAGAACACCGCCATCTGCCGCGGCTCGAATCCCGAGTCGTACATGACATCGGTGCCCAGCAGGTCCGCCTCCGATTCCGCCTGTCGCGAATTCTTCAGAAAATACGAGCCCACGCCGAACGAGATTCCCATTTCCGCTGCCTTGGCCAGCGTGCTGTTCCCCATGAACCCGCCCAGAATTGCCAGCGGAAGTTGCGCCGCCATCTGCTTCGACGCCGCCCGTGTTCCATGCCTCTGCACGACGTGCGAGAGCTCATGCGACATCACACCCGCCAGTTGCGCCTCATTGTCCGCCGCCTGAATCGTCCCCAGATTCACGAAGATTGGCCCGCCCGGCAGCGCGAATGCATTGATCTCCTTCACATTCACCACATGAAAGCTGTACGGCCACTGGTATCCCGGCGCCCGCGCGGCCAGCTTCGCCCCCCGCTTCTGCACATATTGCGACACCGGATCCGAATCCGGCAGCACTGGCATCTGCTTCATCACCTCGGCCGCATTCTGCTTGCCGAGCTGAATCTCTTCTTCTTGGGAAAAAATGTCGAATCCGTGCGTAGGTTCAACCCGGGCTTCCAGCCAGGGAGACGCCATCAGCCACACCACCAGCATCCACACAAACAATTTTGAGTAGGGTAAGCAGGCTTTCATGCCCGCCATGATAAATCCACGACTCATCCCCCATGCAGCGTTACGGTTTGCACTGCACCGGATCGTCATTCAAATGCGCCAGCAGCTGCCTCGCCTTGCCATAATCCGGATTGAACTCCAGCACCCGCAGCACATATCGCCGCGCTTCCTGCTTGTGCCCCTCCGCGCAGAACGCCATCGCCAGGTCGATCCCGATCGCGCTGCGGTAAGGTGCCCTCTCGAACGCTCCTTCCCACAACTCCACCGCCCGCTGCACCTTCCCCGACTGAGCTTCCAATATCCCCAGGTCCGCCGCCGCCGTATTCGCCCGCGGTCTCACCTTCAGCGCGCGCTCAAAATATTCCTCCGCCTCCTTCTTATGTCCGCGCTGCTGCTCCACAAAGCCCAGCGCCGAGAGCAGGGTCGCATCATTCGACCAATCTTTCTCTGCCTTGCGAAGATATTCCTCCGCCTCGCGCGATGCCCCCTCCACCCCGCGCTGCGCCAGCGTATCCCACGCCAGGGCATAGTCTCTGACGTTCACCAGCGACGCTTCACTCCCCGGAAAGGCCTCCAGCCGCTCGTTCCCGGCAGTCTTCACCGCCTGCTCTCCAGCATGTTTCAGTATCCGATGATCCGTCGTCTGCGTATGCGCCACATCCTTGCTCGGCAACTCCGGCATATGACAGTGAACGCAATCCGGCTTGTCGGCATGATGCTTCGCCGCAAACGCCTCGCCATGGCAACTCAGGCACTTGCCTCGATAGTACGCAACCTTCTCCTCCTCGCTCGGCTCCTGGTGCGGATCATGGCAGCTCCCGCACCACATCTTGTCTCCCGACTTCCGCCGGCAAGCGCTCAGCGAAAGTGCTTCAAACTGGCTCAGTGCCTCCGCCTTCTGCGGCTCCTTTCCGCGCAGCACAAAATAATGAACGTAGTCCGCCAGCCGCTCCCCCGGCTGAAACTGAGAATGATGTTTGCCCGCCTGCGTCACCGATACCGTTCCCTCGAAGTGACACTCCATGCAAATCGAGTCTCTCCGCTCCGCCGTCAGCTTCGCGGGATTCACAATCGATCCCTTTCCCTCCAGATGCCCGTCTCCCACTCCATGGCAACGCTCGCACGTAATTCCCGCGTGCGCGAACGGCTCGCCCGCATACTCGTTCCTCGTGCCCGGCAGTCTCTTTTGCAATCCGCTGGTGTGGCAATTCAGGCAGCTTGAAAACGAAGGCAAGTTCATGGGAATCTCGCGGGCCTCCGCATACGCGGGAGTCATCTCCCACTTTCCCTCTTGCGCGTACCAGTTGATTGGAGTTTCGAACCAGAATCCTTGTTCTGAAAACAGGTAACTGCGCCCCTTCTTATTCGAGCCGATGAAATACAGAAGCTCGCGCTCTCCCCGTACTGCGCTCCCCTTCTCCCGCTCGTAACTCATCCGCGCGTGCCCATCCCGCTGGAACACGCGATACCGCACCCCAGATTCCTTATCCTCGAACTCGCCCGTCACTAACCCCTCAAGGGCCGGACCGCTCGCCCTCGCCATCACGGTCTTCGCATAAGACTTGTAGATCGCCGCGTGACACGAAGCACAAGCCTCGCTTCCCGGATCAATCTTCCGCACTTCGCTCGGCTTTGATTGCACATTTTGCGCCGAGAGGCTGACTCCCAACAGCGCCATAACCCCCGTCGCCGCCAATAACTTCCACTGCCGCATTCCCGGTGTGATTCAATCTGCGGCCCCAAGGTTGGATGACCGGGTGACCCACATCACAACCCCCTGTGACCCCAATCATCGTCCCTCCGGCGATTCGAATGTATCCAAGATCATTGCGCAAATTCCGCGCAGTGCGTCTCGGTCCGGCGCAGAAAGACCAAATTGTTCAAGGACATTGAACACCTCGTCCGGCTCGCCGGGGTCATGGCGGTCGCATTAGTCGCCTTCGTCCTTCTTCGTGCCGCCGTCGTCCCTCACAGCTTCGGCCAGTATGGACATTACCGCGGCGACGCCATCGCCGAGATCGCCGCTCGCCCCATCGCCCACGCCGGCCATCAAGTCTGCGAGGCCTGCCACACCGAGGTCGTTGACCAGAAAAAGCAGGGCCGCCACGTGGTCGTCCCTTGCGAAGCCTGCCACGGCCCGCAGGCCAAGCACGCCGACGATCCCGCAACCGTCAAGCCCCCGAAGCTCGACACCGCGGTCATCTGCGCCCGCTGTCATGAGGCCAACAGCGCCAAGCCCAAAACCTTCCCCCAGGTTGTCACCGCCGACCACGCCCAAGGCGTCGCCTGCGACACCTGTCACCAGCAGCCTCACCGTCCCAAAATCGACGACAAGGCTGACGCCAAGCCCGCGACGGAGGCTAAGAAGAAATAATGGACATCACCCGCCGTCGCCTCCTCATGCTCTTGCCCGCTGCCGCCGTCGCCTGGCAGTACGTCCAGGCTGGTACGCCCGAGGCTGCCCCCAACTACAAGACCACTGATCACTGGTGGGGCATGTTGATCGACATTACGGAGTGCATCGGCTGCGGCAGCTGTGTCCGTGCCTGCGCCGAAGAAAATGATGTCCCCGACGGCTACTACCGCACTTGGATCGAGCGCTACCATGTCGCCGACTGGAGGATCGAGCGCCCCGAAGTGCAATCCCCCGACGGCGGCAAGCAAGGCTTCCCTCCAAACCAAGACACCGGCGGCAAGAATTTCTTTGTCCCCAAGCTCTGCAACCACTGCGCCGATTCCCCTTGCACCCAGGTCTGCCCTGTTGGCGCAACCTTCGTCTCCCCCGATGGCGTCGTCCTCGTCGACAAGAGTTATTGCCTCGGCTGCCGCTACTGTGTGCAAGCGTGTCCCTACGGCTGCCGCTTCATCAACCCCAAAACCAACACAGCGGAGAAATGTTCTCTCTGCTACCACCGCATCACAAAAGGTTTAACCACCGCCTGTTGCGAGGTCTGCCCCACCGGCGCCCGCCAACTCGCCGATCTGAAGAATCCGAAAGACCCGATTCACGAATTCCTGAAGACGCATAACGTACAAGTCCTGAAGCCACACATGGCCACAGGTTCAAAAGTTTTCTATTACGGCATGGACGGCTCAGTGAGGTAAACACGTAGCCCCAGACGCATTCGTCCGGGGAAGGTTCGCAAGAAGAACGCAAGGAAAGGAGACCGCTTGCAAATCCCCGTCGAAGGCTTCATGTATCCGAACGAAGTCGAGCTCCAATGGAGCGTCCTCATCGTTCTCTATCCCTTCATCACGGGACTCGTCGCCGGCGCCTTCATTCTCGCCTCTCTCGAACGTGTCTTCCGCGTCGAAGCCGTCAAGCCCACTTACCGCCTCGCCCTGCTAACCGCGCTAGCATTCCTTCTCGTAGCCCCGCTACCCCTGCAATTGCACCTCGGACATCCCGAACGTTCCCTCGAGATGTACCTCACGCCCCACCGTTCCTCCGCCATGGCCATGTTCGGATTCGTCTACCTCTGGTACCTCATGGCCGTGCTGCTGTTGGAAATTTGGCTCGACTACCGCCGCGACATCGTCCTGAAATCCCAGACGACTACCGGCATCACGCGCCTCATCTACCGCGCGCTCACCCTCGGCTCCAGCAACCTCAGCCCGCGATCTCTGAGCATCGACGAGCGTCTCGGGTATTTCATTACGGTGATCGGAATCCCTTCCGCCTTCCTCCTCCACGGATACGTCGGCTTCATCTTCGGATCAATCAAGGCCAATCCCTGGTGGTCCTCTCCGCTGATGCCGATCGTCTTCATCTTCTCCGCTATGGTCTCCGGCATCGCCGCCGTCATGTTGCTCTACATGCTCTCCACTCGCCTGCGCGGCCGCAAGATCGACATCCGCTGCCTCGACACCATCGCGCAATATCTGTTCTACGTCTTCGTCATCGACTTCAGCCTCGAGATGCTTGACCTGCTGCAACGCATTTACGAGGCTGACGAGTCCTTCCGCAGCCTCGACTTCATGGTGCACACCCGCCTGTGGGTTTCCCAGGTCATCATCCAGATTCTCGTCGGCACGGTGACTCCCATTGCGCTGCTGGGCCTCACGCAAATTCTTAAGCTGTCAGATACCATCCGCAAACGTATCTACGCGCTCGCCGGATGCCTCACCGTCATCGGCATCTTCGCCATGCGCTGGAACGTCGTCATCGGCGGCCAGCTCTTTTCCAAAAGTTTTCTCGGATACACCACTTATAAAATGGCGTTTGCCACGCGCGAAGGACTTCTTACCGCAATCGCGCTTCTAATACTTCCTTTCATATTTCTCTCGATCCTGGTCAAACTCCTTCCGCCCTGGCCGGACGCGGGTCCTGTTCCCGCCTCCGGCGCAACTCCGGCGCACGGAACCAGCTAGCCCCATCGGGCAAATTCGGAGCACGCCATGGCGCACGTTATCGACGGCGTCGCATTGGATCTGGAACGGCTCAATCAGCGAGTCCGCGAGCTGGAAAGCCGCGTCTCCACCTTGGAGTCTCAGCAACAAACCCGACGGGAACAGTCGTCGAACGTGCTTCCCGAGTCGCCAGACCTCTCCCTGCAGCGCCCGCATCCTCC
>Ga0070711_100001000_pt1 | contig 15000 bp, 16 predicted proteins | sample LARL53metaG_FD_65452 | JGI IMG/M metagenome (GOLD analysis project Ga0070711, IMG submission 65452) | Corn, switchgrass and miscanthus rhizosphere microbial communities from Kellogg Biological Station, Michigan, USA - LAR L5-3 metaG | ecosystem: Host-associated > Plants > Roots > Rhizosphere ... | reverse complement strand
CCGCGCCGAGCCGAACCCGGGCGGGTTCAGCCTGGGCCGCATCGGCCCGGTCACCGAGGGCATCGTTGGCTTCTTCGGCGGAATCGGTGTCCTCGTCTTCCTGGCCCTGTGGATTACCATGAAACGGCGTGAGTCATGAGCGAGACGCAGCCTAGCCACGGCCTTGCGCCGGAGGAGGACGGCGGCCGGTCGCGCGCCCCGCACCGGGTGATCGGGACGCCGCCGCCGGCCCAGGCACGCACGCTGCTGGGCGAGGCGCCGGGGAGCGCCGAGCCCGAGGCCCCCCGCGAGCTTCCGGCCGGCCCGGACAACCCGGCCAAGGCTAGTACCGCCGAGAAGGTCATCGCCGCGTGCTTCCTCCTGTCGATGCTCGCGAGCATCGGCTTCATCGCCGCGTATGTCGGCCTGGAGGTGCACTCGGTCGACGCAACGCTCCGCTCCAACCTTGCCCTGGGCCTGTCCATGTCGGTGGCCTTCCTGGCCATGGGCGTCGGCGCCACCATCTGGGTCCGCTCGATCATGCCGAACGTGGAGCAGGTCGAGGAGCGGCATCCACTCGCCGCCAGCCACGAGGAGCGGGAGGCGTTCGCCAAGACGTTCAAGGAGGGCGCCGAGGCGAGTGGCTTCGTCAAGCGCCCGCTGCTGCGGCGGACGCTGATCGCGGCCAGCGTCCCGCTCGCGGTCGCTCCCCTGGTCGTGCTGCGGGACATGGGCCCACTGCCCGGCACCAGCTTGCGCCACACGGTGTGGCGCCGGGGCATGCGGATGGTCGTCTACGGGCCGAACACGCCGCTGCGGGCGGCCGACTTCAGCATCCCGGGCCAGATGATCACGGTTGCCCCCGAAGGCTTCACCGAGAACCAGGATGTGCTCGCCAAGGCGGTCACGATCATCATCAAGTTCGCCCCGGGCCAGCTCGTGCCGAACACGCCGAGCAAGCCGGGCACGATCATGAACTGGACCGTGGACGACATCGTCGCGTACTCCAAGATCTGCACCCACGTGGGCTGCCCGGTCGCGCTCTACGAGCAGACGACTCACCACATCCTGTGCCCCTGTCACCAGTCCACATTCGACGCGACCAACGGCGCCCAGGTGCTTTTCGGCCCCGCGCCACGGCCGCTGCCGCAACTGCCGATCGGGGTCGATTCGAACGGCTTCCTGATCGCGACCAGCGACTTCCATGAGCCTGTCGGCCCCGCATTCTGGGAGCTGGGATGAGCACGACGGAGAAACTCCTTGAGGGCACCGGCCGGTGGTTCGACGACCGGCTCCGGACAGCCCGGCCGGTGCGCACCTTCCTGCGGAAGATCTTCCCCGACCACTGGTCGTTCCTGCTCGGCGAGATCGCGCTCTACTCGTTCATCATCCTGCTGCTCACCGGCACGTTCCTGACGCTGTTCTTCCAGCCCAGCATGACCGACATCGCCTACCACGGCTCCTACACACCGCTGGACGGCGTGCACATGAGCGAGGCGTACGCCTCCACGCTGAACATCAGCTTCGACGTGCGCGGCGGGCTGCTGATGCGCCAGATCCACCACTGGGCGGCGATCCTGTTCGTGGCCGCGATCGTGTGCCACCTGCTCCGGGTGTTCTTCACCGGCGCGTTCCGCAAGCCGCGCGAGCTGAACTGGCTCATCGGCGTGGTGATGTTCACCCTGGCGTTCACCGAGGGCCTGTTCGGCTACTCGCTGCCGGACGACCTGCTGTCCGGCACCGGGCTGCGCATCCTCGAAGGCGTGCTGCTGTCGATCCCGGTCGTCGGCACGTACCTGAGCTTCTTCCTGTTCGGCGGGCAGTTCCCCGGGCACGACATCATCCCGCGGCTGTACATCATCCACGTCCTGCTGATCCCGGCCCTGCTGCTGGCCCTGATCTCCGCGCACCTGTTCCTGATGTTCCACCAGAAGCACACCCAGATGCCGGGCAAGGGCCACACCGACACCAATGTGGTCGGCCAGCCGATGTACCCGTACTTCATGGCGAAGACCGGAGCGTGGTTCTTCTTCATCTTCGGCGTGACCGCGCTGCTGTCCACGTTCGCGCAGATCAACCCGATCTGGATCTACGGCCCATACAACCCCTCGGGCATCTCCGCGGGCTCCCAGCCGGACTGGTACATGGGGTTCTTGGAGGGTGCCCTGCGGATGTGGCCGAGCTGGCACTGGGACGTCGGGGGGTACACGTTTGCCTTCAATGTCTTCGTGCCCGCCTTGGTGCCCCTCGGGCTGATCATGACTGGGCTGGCGGTCTGGCCGTTCCTTGAACAGTGGATCACCGGCGATCGCCGGGAGCACCATGTCAATGACCGGCCGCGGAACGCTCCGACCAGGACCGCCCTCGGGATGGCCGGGGTGACGGTCTACGGGATCATGTGGCTGGAGGGCGCGAACGACATCGTCGCCCGGTTCCTGAACATCTCGCTGTACCTGACCACGGAGATCGCCAGATATGCGATCTTCATCGGGCCGGTGGTCGCCTACTGGGTGACCAAGCGGATCTGCCTGGGCCTGCAGCGCAAGGACGTGCACCTGCTGGAGCACGGCGTGGAGACCGGAATCATCCGGCAGCTGCCCAACGGCGAGTACATCGAGGTGACCAGGCCGGTCGACGAGGAGAAGCAGGCGGTGCTGGAAGCACGGTCGGAGCTGCCGCAGATCGAGGCGCCGGTGGGCGACGACGTGCCCGCGCCCTCGGCCCGCGGCGGCCTGGGCAAGCTGCGGGTGTCGCTGAACCGTGTCCTCACCGAGAGCATCCCGCTGCCCCACGGCAACGGCCATCAGCCGAACGGCCACGGCAACGGGCATGCAGGCGAGCCGACGGCAGTCACCGCCGGGGAGGCCGGGCCGGAGAGCCTCGAGCAGGCGGACGGAGACGGCAGCGGCGACTGAGGCGGCCCGCCTTGAGCTGATCAGCGCGCCGGCACCGTCTATGTGACCTGGGACTACGGCCCTTCGGCGGCGCTGGTCACCTTCATGACACCCAGGTCCCGGCCGGGGGCATTGGCTGGCTCTCCTTCTCCACCGACGACGGCAAGTCGTGGTCGGCCCGGTGCGCGTCACCCCGGACACCGACAAGGCCGTGCACATTGTGGAGGTGCTCGGCGGGCCCGCGGGCGTCGCCTACGTGGCCTGGCAGACCGATGCGCCCGCGGGCGGTTACGCCACCTACCTGCGGCCCTACTCGCCGGGCAGGGGCTGGTCAGGCCCGCGCGTCAGAAGGGGCGGCCGCCCGCGTCAGGGCCCTCCGGGTGGCAGCCGCTGCCAGCCCGCCGGGTCGTGACCGGCCGGCAGCCGCATGGAGCTGGGCAGGGTCACCTGCGCGGGGGCCAGCTGGCTGCCACGAGCGCCCGCCGCCACCATCTTGTGCGTGGCACTGCCGGCCACCAGCTTCCGCCAGGACAGGAACCAGATCGTCCAGCCGTCGCCCCAGGTGCCCTTGAGCGGGCTGCCCACGACCGTGATCGGGTCACCGATCAGCGAATGGCCGTAGTACCAGGCCGCGTTCCCGGGTGCCACGTTGACGCACCCGTGGCTGACGTTGCTGAACCCCTGCTCGGCCACGGACCATGGCGCGCTGTGCACGTAGTCGCCGCTGTTGGTGAACTTCACCGAGTCGTAGACCAGCACGTTGTAGTAGCCGGGCATGCCGGGCATCACGCCGTAGGTCGCCGAGTTCATGCGCACCGGATTGCCCATGGAGAACGACAGGTAATGCCCGTCCGGTGTGTCGTCGCCGGGCTGGCCGGTGCTGATCGGCCATCTGCCTTTCAGACGGCCGTTCCACCACACCTTCATGTGATGTGTGGCGGCGCGCTGGCCACGGCCACGAGTGAGCTGCCGATCCGGAAGTGCTGGGCGAGATTCGCGTGCCCGTAGATTCCCCGTGCGCCCTGCACGCCCTTCAGGTGGGCCTCGAACCGGACCCGGGTGTGGGCCGGCCAGTAGGTCCGGGGCCGGAACCACACCTGGATGTTGCTCATCCAGTACCACGCGCCGGTGACCGGCTTGCTCGACCAGATCTCCAGCGACCGCTCGACCTCGGCCTTGCGGGTGATGGGATGGCTGAACGTGACCATGATCGGCATCCCCACGCCGAACACCTGGCCGGTGCCGAGGCTGGTCATCGCGCTGAAGGTGTGCCGCGGGGTGAGCGTGCGGAACGAGCCGGTGGTCGTGCTCGACCGGCCGCGCGGGTTCACCGCGGTCGCGGTGACGCGGTAGGCCTGGCCCGGCGTCAGCGCCCACTCCGCGCGCCAGCCCGCCCCGCCGGCGCCCCGGATGCCGGCCACCGCCCGGCCCGCGCCGTTGACGGCACTCACCCGCACCAGCCTGCCGCCGGTCACGCTCACCTCGATGCCCAGGTCCGGGCGCCTGTCCACGAGAACATGCAGCGCCGAGGTGACCACCGAGCCCCGGTGCGCCGCGGCACCCGCCGGTGAGGAGAAGGTCAGGTTGCCTGTGGTGATCGTGATCCGGGCGGGCGGGACGGCCGCCGCCTGCCCGTGCCGCGCGGCCGGGCTCTGGCAGGCGGCCACCAGCAGGCCAAGGATGGCCACCACGGCACCTCCCCCGCGCGCGATCGCCCCCGTTCGCGACGTGGCGGCCGACCTTTCCTGGCGCGGCCCTGCCTGCTCCGCACGCGCCGGCGCAGGCCCGGCGGCAAAGAAATTCCCCCGCACTTCTCCGACAACCCCCCTCAGCGCATTTGCCAATGGCTGAGCCTCCGGCGCCTCCCCAGGCGCGGCCCAGCACCCCCCGCAGGCATAAGAATACGCCTAGTAATCGTCCCAGCACACGGGCACTCAAAAGCGAGACACATTGCGCCGGTTTATGGTTCACCCGGCGTGGCGGCAGGCCGGTGCGCCGATGCGCGGATGGCCCGGGGAAGGCGCCGGCTAATGCGCGTAAACGCCCCGGTAGTACTCGAAAACAAAGCCGATGGCCGAGAGGACCACGAAAAGCATGCCGATCAGGAAAAGCCACCATCCGACCGCCGCGCCGATGGCAGCCGTGGCGCAGGCCAGCCCGGTGAACAGCGGCCACCAGCTGTGCGGGCTGAAGAAGCCAAGCTCGCCCGTGCCCTCGGCGATCTCGCCCTGAGGGTTGTCCTCGGGGCGCAGTGGCAGCCTCCGCCCGGTGAACAGGATGTAGAAGCCGCTGAGGAAGGCGAGACCCACGGCCAGCGCCAGTGCGGTGGTCCCCGTCGGGTCCTTCGAGAAATGCCAGTACACGATGTCGGCAGCCGCGAAGAACACGGCGCAGCCGATGAACAGGTACCCTTCGACCTTCATCTATGACCTCTCCACCGCCTGGCCCGCCGGCCAGGCTGGCACGATGGCACGCTGGATCACGGTTGCGGCGCCGAGATGGACTCGTGCTCGGGCCGACCCGACTTGATGTGCGGGTAGTGCAGGTCGAACGCGGGGCGCTCGGACCGGATGCGCGGTATCGACGTGAAGTTGTGCCGCGGCGGCGGGCAGGACGTCGCCCACTCCAGCGAGTTCCCCCAGCCCCACGGGTCGTCCACGGTGACCTTCTCGCCGTAGCGCGCCGTCTTGTACACGTTGTAGAGGAAGAACAACGTGGACGCGCCCAGGATGAGCGAGCCGATCGTGGAGATCTGGTTCAGCGTGGTCGCCAGGTGCGGCAGGTCCGGGTAGTTGGCGATCCGCCGGGGCATGCCGATGACGCCCAGCCAGTGCTGGACCAGGAACGTCATGTGGAACCCGATGAACAGGGTCCAGAAGTGCCACTTCCCGAGCGTGTCGTCGAGCATCTTCCCGGTCCACTTGGGCCACCAGAAGTAGAACCCGCCGAACATCGTGAACACGACCGTGCCGAACAGCACGTAGTGGAAGTGGGCGACCACGAAATAGGAGTCGCTGACGGCGAAGTCCAGCGGCGGCGAAGCGAGGATGACCCCGGTGAGGCCGCCGAACAGGAACGTGATCAGGAACCCGATGATGAACAGCATGGCCGGCTCGAACGAGAGCTGGCCGCGCCACATGGTGCCCACCCAGTTGAAGAACTTGATCCCGGTCGGCACGGCGATCAGGAAGGTCATGAACGAGAAGAACGGCAGCAGCACCGCGCCGGTGGTGAACATGTGGTGCGCCCACACCGTCATCGACAGCCCGGCGATGCCGATCGTGGCGGCGACCATGCCCTTGTAGCCGAACAGGGGCTTGCGGCTGAACACCGGCAGAATCTCGGTGGCGATGCCGAAGAACGGGATCGCCACGATGTACACCTCGGGATGGCCGAAGAACCAGAACAAGTGCTGCCACAGCAGCGCCCCGCCGTTGGCGGAGCTGAACACCACCGAGCCGAGCTTGCGGTCGATCTCCAGCACCAGCAGCGCCGCCGCGAGCACGGGGAAGGCCAGGAGCACCAACATCGAGGTGACCAGGACGTTCCAGGTGAAGATCGGCATACGGAACATGGTCATGCCCGGTGCCCGCATGCAGATGATGGTGGTAACGAAGTTGACGCCGCTCAGGATCGTGCCAAGCCCGGAGAGCACCAGGCCCATGATCCACATGTCACCGGCGACCCCGGGCGAGTGCACCGGGCTGTTCAGCGGCGCGTAGGCGTACCAGCCGAACGCGGCAGCGCCGCCCGGAGTGAGGAAGCTGGCCAGCAGGATCAGGCCGCCGAAGGCGAACAGGTAGTAGCTGAGCAGGTTCAGCCGCGGGAACGCCACGTCGGGGGAACCGATCTGCAGTGGCATGATCTCGTTGGCGAACCCCACGAACAGCGGCGTGGCGAACAGCAGCAGCATGATCGTGCCGTGCATGGTGAACAGCTGGTTGTACTGCTGGTCGGACACGATGTGGCTCTCAGGGCCGAGCAGCTGGGCGCGCATGATCATCGCCATCAGCCCGGCGGCCATGAAGAACCCGAAAGACGTGATCAGGTACAGGTGGCCGATCACCTTGTGATCAGTTGAGGAGAGCCAGTCAGCGAGCAGCGCGCCCTTGCGGTAGCTGCGCGGCGCGGGGACCGGGGCCTGTGCGGGCGGCGTGATCGTGCTCACCGACATCACCTCCGGCGGTGTTTCCTGGAGCGGTGTGATGTTGTTCCCTGATCAGCCCCAATCCCTGCGCCTGCGTGCGCGGACCAGAACGGCGGTCCTCGGGCCTGCCCGGCCTACTCCCGCCACGGCGGAGGCGCCCATTGCCTTCTGCTCGCCAACATCAGGACTGGCGCGTCAAGCGCCGAAAGGAGGACGGCAACCAGGTACTGAGGCAAGCAGAACGTGGTACCGAGCAGGCATTGTGAAATCGCCGTGAATACCGCGTGGAGCGAGTTCGGCGAGTGCAGTCCACTGCGAGCCGCTTGCCGCACAGCAATCTGGGCCGGGCACGCGCCGCTACGTCGCCAGCGCCCGCAGCGCCCGCGCCCGCCGCACCTACGACCGCATCATGAGCGACAACCCCTTAACCTGCCCCTGGGCACTGCCTCGGCTCCTGCCCCACGGGCCCTTGGACACCCGGTTCTGGGTGTTATGCCTGGTGAGATTAGTCTTCTCCGCACCATGCACACAGGGTCTGCATCCGGGCTGCGCGCGGCCAGGATTTGCTAGTCGAGCAAGGGACGGCGCCTGCGCACAGGGCGGCGCCGTCCGCTGGGTGGCCAGGCGGTGGCCGCGCTCGCGATGGGTAGCCCGCCACTTGCCGGTCCGGGGGAACCGGCCAGTGGTGAGCAGCGGGCAGCCACGGCGGGGGGCCGTGTCCGTGACCGCGGGCACCGCCGGCTCTCCCAGTCGCCGTTGAACGATGGGAGATGAGGCATGGCGTTCGTGCAGATCATCGAGTTCCGCACCTTCGACATCGAGCCGACCCGCCAGATCAATAAACAGTGGTGGCAGGCCACCGAGGGCATGCGCACCGTGCGCCGCGAACTGCTTGCCCGTGATCACTCAGATCCCAGCCGCTACTTCGCTATCCGTTCTTCGACTCGTATGAGTCGGCGATGGAGAACTCCGACCTGCCGGAGACCAGGGCCTCCGCAGAGCAGCACATGAAGACCTCTGAGGGTCCGCCGGTGTTCTACGACCTGGACATCCTCGAGGACCGGGCCTAAGGCCCGGCGGCGGCGCTGCCCCAGGCGGCCACCCCCCCCCGCCGCCTGCGGGCAGCGCGCTGCGGGATGGTTGCCGTGACTGATCTACAGCGCCCGGCCGAGCCGGTAGTCATACCGTTGCCGGCTGAGATCGACATGGCCAACGCGGAGGACGTCGGCGACCAGCTGCGCTCGGCTTTGACACCCGGCGTCACGATCGTGATCGCGGACATGACCACGACGGTTTTCTGCGACTCCTCCGGCATCCGCTCCTTGCTGCTGGCCCACGACCACGCAGCCGCCCGCGATGCCCAGCTGCGCCTCGCGGCACCGTCCCGTCACCTGCTCCAGATCCTGCAGCTGATGGGCCTGGACCGGCTGCTGCCGATCTACCCAAGCCTCGCCACGGCGCTGACCGGCGAATCCCCCGAATCTTCCACCTGGCGCCTCATCTAGCAGCACACTCATAGCTTCGCGGCAGGTTGACTGCGGCGCTAGCTGCCGCCAGCGGAACCGGCGGCATAGTGCCGCGAGTAGCCGTGTACCCCTCAGAGCACCTTGGACAGGAATGCGCGGGTCCGCGCGCGCTGGGGGTTGCTGAGCACCTCGCGCGGGCGGCCGGCCTCGACCACGGCGCCCTCGTCCATGAAGACGAGGGTGTCACCCACTTCGCGGGCGAACCCCATCTCGTGGGTGACCACGATCATCGTCATCCCGCTGGTGGCGAGGTCGCGCATCACTGCGAGCACGTCGCCGACGAGCTCGGGATCAAGGGCGCTCGTCGGCTCGTCGAAGAGCATGAGCTTGGGCTGCATGGCAAGTGCCCGAGCGATGGCAACGCGCTGCTGCTGGCCGCCTGACAGCTGCTTTGGGTAAGCGTCCGCCTTGTCCTTCAGGCCGGCCCGGGAACACGCCGTGACCGGCGCCCCCAGCCGCGGGCGGGCGCCAAGGCGGTGGCCACTAAGACCAGCCCGCTCTGGGGCGATGAGGTGACCGCCTCCGGCGGGCCTGCGTGGTATGAGATCCGCGTCGCGGGCGTCCTGGACAGCCAATGGGCTGCCTGGTTCGACGGCCTAGAGATCAGCGGCCACAGCGAGGAGACAGTCATCTTCGGCCTGCTCACTGACCAGCCCGCGCTGCACGGGCTGCTGGCCAGGGTCCGCGACCTTGGGCTCATCCTGATCGCAGTTCGCCGGCTCGATGCCTTTACTGATCGGCTGCAGGAAGCCGAGCGGTAGGTCTCTGGGCTGAGCCCGTCGCCGCGCCCAGCGATCGGCAGCCGTGACTAGCCCCGGACCGATCCAGGCAGGCGATCGCTGCCAGGCCGCTCGCCGCGGCGGCTGGCGCACTGGCCGCATCTGGCTGGGGTTTCCGCAGGCCTGCCTATTTGTTTCCCCGTTATATGGGGCGTCATGGCCGTAGCAGGGGGTGGCCCGAATCGAACTGGTGCGATTGTGAGAGTTGAGGCAGCTAGCCGAAGTCCCGCGCGCTGTGCGCCTGGAGGTGGGCGGCAAGCTTGCGGAACGCCATCGCCCACCCGGCGGCACCCGGAGACTCGGCGGCGATGCCGGTGTGGGTCAGCACCATCTTGGTGCGGCTGCCGAGGTCCTGGAGTTCGACGATGACCACGGTGGTTGCCGGATGCCCCTGCGGCATGCCCAGGTCCGAGGGCGACAGCACGTTGCCGTTCTCGTCGGACATGGACTCGGTGTAGACCAGGCGCTGGTTCTCGACTACCTCGCGGTACTCGCCGGTGAACCACATCCGCCTCTGGCCGCCGGGCGTGTTCATCTCCAGGCACACCAGGCGGGTGCCGCCGGCGCGCACGTCCATCTTCGCTACCGGCACGGTGACGCCGTCTGGACCGTACCACGCCTTGAAGTGCTCCGGTGCGGTCCACATTTGCCAGATGAGCGCTGGCGGCGCGTCAAAGCTGCGCTCGATCACCACCGCGTCCAGCGGAACGCTGCTGTCAGTCATCGTGTTCGTCCGTCCTTTGGTGTGATCGCAGCCGCATGAGGTAGTCGCTCATCCGGTCGAAGCGGGCCTCCCAAACGGGCCGGTACTGCTCGGCCCAGGCCGAGATCTCCTCAAGGGGCGCAGGATCGAGGGCGCAGGGCCGGTACTGGGCTCGCTGGCTCCGCACGACCAGCCCGGCCCGTTCCAGCACCTTGATGTGCTTGGAGATGGTCGGCAGCGTCAAGTCGAACGGCCCGGCGAGCTCGTTGACGTTCGCTTCCCCTTCGGCGAGCCGGGCCAGGATCGCCCGGCGCGTCGAGCTGGCCAGGGCGGCGAAGGTCTCGCTGAGCCGATCCTCGTCGAGCATGAGAGTCACGGATCCGCCTCTTAATTTCCTAAGTGGCTAATTAACTGACATGGAAAGTACAGGGACCCTCTGCGGCTTGTCAAGCCGTCGGCTCCGCAGTCGGGCCGCAACTCCGACCGCCAAGTGGCCTTAGCGCGCGCATCGCCGCCTGATCTGGATGACCGGCGGGCGTGTGACGGTGGCGCCTGAGATCCGCGCATATCTGGGGGTATCTGCGCTGGAGCGTCATGCCTGATCACGCCAGGTTGATGGGACGATGAGTAAGCGGTCGGAAGCGTTGGGCGCGAGCCGCGGCACCCACACCCGCCGAGGAGACCTGATGGACGTCGACGCCGCCTTGCAGTCCCAGATCCGCAACATCGAGGCCACCTATGGCAAGCCCCTCGATCACTGGTTCGCGGTTATCGACTCCTCGGGCCTGACCAAGCACACCGAGGTCGTGGCGATGCTCAAAGGGGACCACGGGCTCGCGCACGGCGCCGCGCACCGCGTCTCGTTGCTTGCCCGGCAACGTGCCGCCGCCGGTGCGGCCGCACCGGCGGACCCAGCCGACGCTCTTTACGCTGGCGCGAAAGCCGGGCTCCGGCCGTTGCACGATGCCCTCCTTGGCGAGATCCGCGCGCTTGGCACCTTCGATATCGCCCCGAAGAAGGGCTACTTGAGCCTTCGCTGCCGTAAGCAGTTCGCGATGGTCCAGCCCAGCACCGCCAGCCGTATCGACCTAGGGCTGATCCTGCCGGCCACAACGCCAGCGGCCGGCCGGCTGGAGTCGGCGGCCAAGTTCAATCCGCTGTTCACTCACCGCGTCCGCATCACCGCAGCCTCTGACATTGACGACGAACTCCGCGGCTGGGTCGCCACCGCGTACGCACTCGCGGGGTAGCCACTGGCTATGAGGCTGCTGCGCGCCGGGTAGGGAGAGGCTCCGCACGGCATCCGGTCCAGGCCACGAAGCTCATGCGCCCGCCACACCAGCACAACCATCTCAGGACTGGTAAGCCGGCGCGCTGCCTGGGGAGGGAGCGCGTCTTGAGCCGCGAGGCGACTATCGGCACAGAGAAAGGCGCGGGCCATGAAAGCGGCCTTGAGAGTGCCGATCACCTGCTCGCGATCGGCGTGTGAAGCCCGGAGGCGGCTATGGCCCGCCGCGTCCGCTGACTTCTCGCCTCCGCCCTGTCTTCACCGGCGCCTCGCCCTAAGCGCAACGCAGCTAAACGGTCGCGCGGCCCCCGCCGGGTGGCCTCCCACGTTGGCTCCCAATGGCCGGACCCGCGTATTACGCGTCCGCTGTTCACCCCGGCGGGTGTGCGGTTAGTGCACTGGGTGCGATCCGAATGAACTGAAGAAGGACGGTCCCGGCGACCCGATGCCGCTGGTTGTGTCGTATCCGGCGCCGCAGGTCTGGTGCGCCGGGGTGGTCGCGCACAAGCCCATGGTCGTCAGGGTCGGCGGCAGGCGGTAGGCGGAACCGAACACGGCGGCCTCGGTGTAGCCCTGGCCCTGTGGGTTGCTCGTGACATCGTGGAAGGCGCTGGTGTTTGCCATGTTGTAGAGCGCAGGGTTGGCGAAGCCGAGTGCGATGTGGTGCCGGCCTTGGATCAGGTCAGCCTCGAACCCGGTGAACATCGGCGAGGACAGGCTGGTGCCGCCGTTGACCGCGTTGATGTAGACGAGCCTGTGTAGGTGGCGATTGAAATAGGAGTAGCCGATCTGGTAGCCAACGGTAAAGTCGCCGAAGTCGGACACATCGGGTACGGCCCGCTTGGCCTTGCCGTTGACGACGTTCCCTGACGCCACGCCCTTTTGGTAGTAGGGCTCAGCGAAGGTGGAAATACCGCCCGTGGTACCCGCGAAGAAGACACCGGGCGGAGCGGGCCTCCAGGCCGTGGCGGATTTGTTCAGGGCTGCCAGGTCGGTCACCCAGCCGGTCTCCCACAGATAGTTGTTGTGGGCGCCGACGGCGATGGTGGTCCCGCCGACCGCGGTGAGCCATGGGTCGCCGCCGGGATACTGGATCTTTGTGGGGATCTGGGCGTCCCCGCTGGCGAAGTTGACCGTGATGCCCTCGACGGCGGCCCGCTGGAGCACGCCTTCCCAGGCGGTGATCACGCTCTTCGGCACGGGCAGCCAGCCTATGTACCACGAACTGGTCACCACGTCGGCGATGTGGTAGGTGACAACCGTGTCCAGCGCGTCGAGCAGTCGGTCACCGGTGATCGTGCCGTTGCCGACGACGTAGGTGACCCGCGCCGCTGGAGCCATCCCGTGCACGGACTCCACGTCGAGCGCGCTCTCCACGTCGCCCGTGCCGTTGGGGACGCCTGTTGAGGCGATGTTGGTGGAGTACTGGCCGGGCTTGAAGGGCGGGAAGTGGCGATCCCTGGCCCAGCGATTGGCGTCGGAAAGCGCGGTCTTGTCATTGTCCTCGCTGAGGATCGCCACGCTGGCCCCGGCTCCAGTCTGGCCGGACCTGGTGGCGCCGTAGGCGCCCCGCAGTTGCTGCGGCAGGTAGCCGCAGGGCGCCCAGGTGAGGGCCCGGCCGTATGCGCCGGGCAGATGGGCGGCCTGCAGTTGGCCGTAGTAGGCCGAGCACTTCTGTTTGACCGTGGCGAGGGACTGCGGGTGGGCAGGCACGGGCGCCAGCCGCTCATGCGGGGTCATCGCGACCGTGGCCTGGCTGACCTGGATCGTGCTCACCGAGCCGGCAATCGCGGCCGGCACCGACATTGGCTTGTTCGCGACGACCTGTTCGGTGCCGCCGCTGGGACGGTACAGTCCCAGCCTGGCGTGCAGGGCGGACTGCGCCTGCGCCACGGTGCCGGATGCGTCCACGGCGAAGCCATCGCGGTGGGTCACGGTCAGGCCCGACTTGCTGAGCCAGCCGCTCACCGCCGCCTGATGCGCTGAGGTGGCGCCGAACTCCGCCGCGACTTGGGCGGTGCTCAGGTAATGCTGGTAACGAGGGCTGGCCGGGTCGGATATCGCCCGCGCGGCGGCGGCCAGGCCAGCCTGGTCACGGCCGATCAGCACGCTGACGTTGACCCGGCTAGCGGCCGGCATCGCGGAGCCGGGCCCGGCGGCCGGCGCCGTGTTATCCAGCACCACTAGGCCGGCTGGCCCGGGTCTGGCCGCAGCGGCGTCAGCGATCCCGCCACCGAGCAGCACGCAGGCAGCACTGGCGGCCAGCGCCGCGGTTACGATGTGCCTTCGAAGGTGCATCAATTCTCTCCTGTTCCATCCATGCGGGGTGAGCACAATGGTGGCGCTGGGCGGGACCGATTACCTTGTCGTTCACCTCGTCACCAGCAGTAGGTTCAGCCTCCAGCAACCCGCGCTTGTAGCCGTTCATAAGTTCGGCAACCTATGGCACCCCTCTATTGGCGACGTGCTTAGGAGCGAAACCAAAATGCCTTGCGCTCCAAGGCCACAGGCAAGAGGGGACATAGGCCCAGCGCGGCCGAGGTCCTTGTTAAGCCCGGTCATGAAAGTCTTGATCCAGTCTGCGACGGTGCGGAGCGACCTTAAGTCGCTTTCTGCGAGCTGACCCGTCCTGCTGACGTCCTCGAGATCTTCGAGGAAGAAGAGATTGGCGGTCACTGCTGGCATGGAACCTTCCGAGAAGAGCACCTCCGTGAGGCCTAGTCTGCTCCGGTTCCCTGGCAGCTGCCAGATCCGGGCGAGTGGGCGCTGGACCTAATAGGTTCGGCGAAGCCGATCGCATGCGACGCGACTACAGGGGAGCGACCTAGACGCGGTGGCCGCGAGCTGGACAATCGGAAGCGAGGGCGACGGATGCGCGTACACCGGGCTGCCTGCGCCGCCAGTCAGCTGGATCACCGGACTGCAGCTTCGGCTCGGCGTGCGCCGGGCGGGGGACCTCGCCAAGGCCAGCGGCGCTGCGGGCACCTGCGCTGCCCGCAGTAAACGTCTTGGCCTGCTCGGGCGACGCCTATACAGAATGGGACAATCTGGGCACCGCCCGGGCGATCGACCTGGCCATCGGCGAGCGAAGCGACGGGCCGGTCTTCTTGGCCCCGGACGGCCGGCGGCTGGACCGGCATGGCGCGGGGCGGACTGTTCGCCGTATCGCCCGCCGCGCCGGGATCACTAAGCCCGTCGGGCCTCATACGCTGCGGCACGCGTTCATCACCGCCGCGCTGGACGCCGGGGTCCCGTTGCGGGACGTGCAGGAGGCCGCTTCCCATGCTGATCCACGGACCACGATGAGGTACGACCGGGCCCGGACCTCGCTGGACCGGCACACCACCTATATCGTCGCTGCCTATGTCGCCGGAGCTGCCCGGTAACGCGGCCACCGCACGGCATCGCGTCCGCCTGGCCGTCGGCCAGGCGGACGTAGACATCACCGATCGTGACATCAAAGCGCTCGCGGGCCGCCGATATGGTCGGCAACCTGAATCGCCAGAGTGGCTGTCGTTCCGGAAGTAGCTACCGCTAGCTTCCTCCCCATGCAGGCTCACGGCACGCCGCTGACCTGCGCGTCCTAGCCGGAGCCGTCGCACCCGGCCGTAGAGTTCACTGATGGTCCCCGCTGCGCTCTATAGGGGCGGCGAGCGGCGCCCCGGGCCTGTTGGCCGCCATCGG
>Ga0070711_100000997_pt1 | contig 15018 bp, 10 predicted proteins | sample LARL53metaG_FD_65452 | JGI IMG/M metagenome (GOLD analysis project Ga0070711, IMG submission 65452) | Corn, switchgrass and miscanthus rhizosphere microbial communities from Kellogg Biological Station, Michigan, USA - LAR L5-3 metaG | ecosystem: Host-associated > Plants > Roots > Rhizosphere ... | reverse complement strand
CTCGTTTTCCTCCTGCATCGACAGGAGCGTGGCGTTGCCGCCGGCGGCGGTGGTGTCGACGGACACCGTGCGTTCGGTGGCGAAACGGTGCAGATAGCGCGGGCCGCCGGCTTTGGGGCCGGTGCCGGAGAGGCCCTCGCCGCCAAACGGCTGCACGCCGACGACGGCGCCGATCATGCTGCGGTTGACATAACTGTTGCCAACCTTGAGCCGCCCGAGGATGTGACGGACGGTCTCGTCGATCCGGCTGTGGATACCGAGGGTCAGGCCGTAGCCGCTCGCGGCAATTTCGTCGAGCACTTGGCCGAGCCGGTCGGCCTGCCAGCGCATGACATGGAGGATCGGGCCGAAGACCTCCCCATCGAGCCGCGCCGCGCTGTCGATCTCGAAGGCTTGCGGCGCGAAATAGGTGCCGTGCTCGGTGCTGGACGGCAGCGCGCAGCGATAGATGAGCCGGCCCTCGCGCTCCATCCTCGCCGCGTGATGCTCCAGCACCTGCTGTGCCGCGGCATCGATGACCGGGCCGACATCGGTGGCGATCAATGCCGGGTCGCCGATCGCCAGCTCCGCCATTGCGCCCGCCAGCATCGCCAAGAGCCGGTCGGCGATGTCGGCTTGGATATAAAGCAGGCGGGCGGCCGAGCAGCGCTGCCCGGCACTGTCGAAGGCCGAGGCCAGCACATCGGCGACGACCTGCTCGGCGAGCGCCGAGGAATCGACGATCATCGCATTCTGCCCCCCGGTCTCGGCGATGAACGGCACGATCGGTCCGGGGCGCTGAGCAAGAACGAGGTTGATCCGCCGCGCCGTTTCGGTCGAGCCGGTAAAGACGATCCCGGCGATGCGCGGATCGGCGACGAGCGGCGCGCCGACCGCCTCGCCGGTCCCCGGCAGCAGGTGAAGCACATCGCCGGGAACGCCCGCCTCGTGCAGCAGCCGCACCGCGGCGGCGGCAATCAGCGGGGTCTGCTCGGCGGGCTTGGCGATGACGGTGTTGCCGGCGGCGAGCGCCGCTGCGATCTGGCCGGTAAAGATCGCCAGCGGAAAATTCCACGGCGAGATGCAGGCGAAGACGCCGCGCCCGCGCAATTCGATCTCGTTGCGCTCGCCGGCAGGGCCAGGCAGGGGTGCGGGTCCGGCAAAATCCGCCCGCGCCCGCACCGCGTAATAGCGCAGATAGTCGACCGCCTCGCGCAGCTCGGAGAGTGCGTCCGGGATCGTGCGGCCGCCTTCCCGGACGATCAGCGCCATCAGCTCCGCCATACGGCTCTCGTAGAGATCGGCCGCGGCCTCGAGCCTCGCGGCTCGCTCGCCGGCGGGAGTGCTATCCCACATCGGGGCGCTGCGTGTCGCCCGCGCCAATGCCCGATCGACAGCCGGCGGGCTCGCCGCAACCACTTCGCCGATCCGTCGTCGGCGATCGCTCGGATCGAGCACGGGCTCGCCGGCCCCGGTCTGCTCGATGCCGGCGATGATCGGCGCAGCTTTCCACGGCCGCCGCAGCGCCGCAGCGAGCCCCTCGCGCAATGCCGTCAATACCGCCGGATCGTTCAGGTCGAGCCCGCGCGCATTCTCGCGCTCGGGCCCGTAAAGGTCGCGCGGCAACGGGATGCGGGGATGCGGCTTGACCGGCAATTGCGCGAGGCGCGCGATCGGGTTGGCGATGATCTCGTCGATCGGCTGCCGGTCGTCGACGATGCGGTTGACAAAAGATGTGTTCGCGCCGTTTTCGAGCAGCCGGCGCACCAGGTAGGGGAGCAGGTCCTCGTGGCTGCCGACAGGTGCATAGATCCGGCACGGCCGATCGAGATGCTCGGGTCCGACGATCTGCTCGTAAAGCGCCTCCCCCATGCCGTGCAGACGCTGGAACTCGTAATCTCGGCGATTGCCGGCCATTTCGAGAACCGCCGCCACGGTATGCGCATTGTGCGTCGCGAATTGCGGGTAGAGCGCAGCGCCATGAGCGAGCAGCCGGCCGGCGCAGGCGAGGTAGGAGACATCGGTCGCGACTTTGCGAGTATAGACCGGGTAGCCCTCCAGCCCACGCTCCTGGGCGCGCTTGATCTCGCTGTCCCAATAGGCGCCCTTGACGAGCCGGACCATCAGCTGCCGGTCGCTGCGCCTAGCCAAATCGGCAAGCCAGTCGATGACCGGCAATGCCCGCTTCTGGTAGGCCTGGACGGCGAGGCCGAGCCCGTTCCAGCCGGCGAGGTCCGGGGCGAGCACCAACTCCTCGACGAGGTCGAGCGAGAGTTCGAGACGGTCGGCTTCCTCGGCGTCGATCGTGAAGCCGATTCTGGCCTGCCGGGCATGGCATGCGAGTTCGAGCAGGCGCGGAGACAGTTCGCGGAGCACCCGATCGCGCTGCGCCATCTCGTAGCGCGGGTGCAGAGCCGAGAGCTTTATCGAGATGCCCGGAGCCTCGGCGATGTGCCGGCGCACCGCCGACCGGCCGATTGCCGCGATCGCGTTGTCATAGGCGCTGAAATAGCGCGCGGCGTCGGCCGCGGTACGCGCCGCCTCGCCCAGCATGTCGTAAGAATGCCGGTAGCCGTGCCGCTCGGGCTCGGCGGCGCGCTCGATCGCCTCCTCGATCGTACGTCCGATCACGAACTGATGGCCGAGGATACGCATCGCGGCGGTCACCGCCTGGCGCACCAGCGGCTCGCCCGAACGGGCGACAAGACGGCGCAGAGCGCCACGCAAATCGTGCGCCGCCGGTTCGGCGTGCAGCAGCCGGCCGGTCAGCATCAAAGCCCAGGTCGAGGCATTGACGAAGATCGAGTCGGAGCGGCCGAGATGGCTTTCCCAATTCGCTTCGCCGATCTTGTCGCGGATCAGCCGGTCGACCGTCTCCGCATCCGGCACGCGCAGCAGGGCTTCTGCGAGGCAGAGAAGGGCGATCCCCTCGGGCGAGGACAGCGCGTATTCGTGCAGAAACGCGTCGATGCCGCCTTTGCCGAGGCGTTCGCGGCGCACTGCAGCGACGAGCGCCCGCGCCTGGTCGGCGATTCGATCGCGCATCTCCGTTGGAAGCGCCGCTGCGGCCAGAATGCTCGCAACCGCCTCGCTCTCGTCGATCCGGCAGCTGTCGCGGATCGCCGCGCGCAGCGGCGAGGGCGAGGGAAACTGGGCGGCTGTGACAATCTGCATGCCGAAGATATTGGCACGAGGGCAGCAGAATGCTCTTTATCCGGTCGGCCGCTTATGGTCATGCGGAGCTAGATGTCGTCTGTCACTGCCGAGCCCGTGGACGGCGCTATCGATCAAGAAGAGGCACCGTGTCGATGGCATTTGCTCGGCCGCCTCGAAAAGACTGCGATCGGAACCCGCGGCGCCGGCGGGGTCACGGCAGTGCGCCGCCGAGAGCCGGCCGGCTGCCTCCTATATGGACCCTATTGGCAGCTGCGCGCCGGTTTCTATCGACTGAATTTTTGCTGCCGCCCGGGAACACCGCGATTATCGGGCGAGCCGGTGCTCGGTGTGGAAGTCATCGCGATGAACCGCGTTCAACTCGCCTGGCGCGATCTCACCGTCGCGGAGCTGCAGGGCGAAACGGGCTCTCTCGATTTTACGGTGCCGCCGGAATTGGGCCTCGGAGCTGGTGACGAGGCGCGCCTCGAGTTCCGCTTTTTTCACCTGGGCAATGCAGATCTGACGATTGCCGCGGTCGATCTGCAGAGCATGGAAAACAAGGAGATTCATTCAGCTGCGCCACAAAGGTGGCGGATGCTCGGGAGGCTCGAAAAGACCGCGATGGGCAGACGCATCGCCGAGGGCGTCACGGTTCGCCAGACCAAACGGCCCGGTTGCGTGCTCGACGGCGGCCGGCCCTTTCTGCAGCTGCCCGTAGGGCACTACCGGCTCGACATCCGCTGCAGCGCTGAAATTCCAAGAATGGCAACGGAGCCCGTCCTGGGGATCGAAATCATCGCCCGTCGCCGATGGCAAGACGACCGATGGTGGAGCTGGAATTCCCTGCTCGGCCTGCCGCCATCAGGCGGAGTTCAGCTGGCCTGGCGTGATTTCACCTCCGCGGAATTGTGCTCCGGGCGAGCGTCGTTGGACTTCAGCGTGCCGACCGAACTCGCCCTCGAAGGAGGCCAGGACATCGCCATTGGCCTCCGCTTCATCCATTTGGGCAATGCGGGTCTGACGATAAACGCGGTCGACCTCCGGCAAACGGCGAAAACCGCAACCTCGACTGCGCCGCCTCGCGAATGGCGGCTATTGGGCCGTTTGGCGGTGGCCCGGATCGGAGCCCGCGAGGCCGACTGCGTAACGGTCCGGCATTCCGATCCGGCGGGCTGTCTGCTCTACGACGGCCGGCCCAGGCTGCATCTTCCGACAGGCCGATATCGGCTGAGCTTTCGGTGCAGGGCAGGTCAACCGCGAGAGATTTCGCAGCCGGTCCTCGGGGTCGAGGTGATCGCCGGCACCCGATCGCTGCGCATTGCTTCCCTTCCGTTCGTAGGGAAAGCGACTGCGTCCAAGGGATTGCGGGCTTGGTGCAAATTCTGCGCGGAGGCGCTGACGGCGGAATGGGCCTCGCTCGATTTCGATGTTCCCGCGGAGTTGGGCTGCGAAGGCAAGGACGAGGTCGGCTTCGAATTCAGATTCCTGCATTTTGGCAATGCCGACCTCACGGTTAGCGCAGTCAAACTGAACGAGATCAGCCGAGAAAACCTGCCGGCGGAGTCATCGGTCTCCCTGGTATCGCCGCAAAAGACGAAGGTCCTGATAGTTGGAAACTGCCAGGCCCAAACAATTCACGAAGCGCTAGTGCGGTCGGGCGACTTCTATGACCGGCTGGACGTCAAATATCACTTTGTCGCGCTGCAACAAAATTTGCACGAGCTCGGCAAGATCGAGGTAGAAAACAGCGATATCCTGCTCGTGCAAGACATCAGGGATTGGGAGCATTATCCGCTCAAGCCCTACATTCGGGACGAAGCCCGGATCATCAAATTTCCACTGTTGCATTTCGCCTCGCTGTGGCCGTTCGACCATTACAACGGGCCGGGCGACAAGGAGGCTTACGAGCGCGAGTGGCCGAACCTGACTTTTCTTTACCATGACGGGCTGCTCGCCCGCCTGCGCAAGGAGATCCCCGATCGGGAACAGCGCCTGCTCGCCTATCGCACACTATCGGTCGATGGCATCATCAATTTCACCAGACTGCATGATTTCGAAAGGCGGCGCCTCACGGCGATGGACAAGCAATTTGGATTTGAAATCGGCGCGTTCATCTTGAATAGCTTTCAGAAAAGAAGGTTGTTTTATACGACCAATCACCCAAACGGACAGATCATCGGGATGCTGTTGCAGTATCTGTTGCAGCAATTGGAGATGAATCAAGGTTATCGGCCGAACTCCAGTCTCGACCATTTGAAGCGGTTACAGGTGCCGGTCCATCCTAAAGTGGCGCAGACACTCGGCGTCACCTGGGCCAAAGAAAACACCAAATACCTGTATGGCGGCGAGCAGATTACCTGGGAAACTTACGTCCGGCGTTACATCGAGCACTACGGGTAGGGCCTATTCCGCCGCTTGCGGGTGAGTCAGCTCCAATGCCCGTTGGGCGACCGCGCCGGTCGAAGCTTCGCCGTCGCCGGCGACCTGCACGGTCGGGAAGGCGAATTTGATGCCATTGGCATCGAATGCCGTTTTGATCATGGCGAGAGCCTTTCGCCGGATGACGAAATTCTCGCCCGGCAAGGTCATCATCTTCATCCGGATCTGCACCGCGAAATCGCCAAACGCGTCAACGCCCTGCATCTTCAACGGCTCGAGGATCAGCGGCGCGAATTCGGGGTCCTTCGCGAGGTCAAGACCGATCTGCTTGATCAGCTTTCTGGCGCGCTCGATATCGCTGTCATAGGTGATGCCGACCATCAGCTTGTCGATGACCCAGTCGCGGCTCTGGTTCTGAACGGCGCCCAAAAGCGCGAACGGCACGGTGTAGAGCGCGCCGCGTTGATGCCGCAACCTGACCGAACGAAAGCTGAAGGATTCGACGGTCCCCTTATAATTGCCGCTCTGGATGTATTCGCCAACCCGAAAGGCGTCGTCGAGCAGGTAGAACATTCCGGCGATGACGTCGCGAACGAGAGATTGGGCGCCGAAGCCGATCGCGACGCCGAGGACGCCCAGACCGGCGATCAGCGGTCCGATTTGGACGCCCATCGCCGCGAGCGCCATCATCGCCGCGAATACGACGACGACGCCGAACAGCACATTGCGAAAGATGGGAAGGAGCGTACGGAGCCGCGCCCGCCGTCGCGCCTCGTCGGTGTTCGGCTGACCGAGGTCCTCGGCCTCGGCAAGCTTGCGATCTATCGCCGCCTTCGCCGCGTGCCATAGCAGGTCGGCGACGAGCAGGATGACGACGGCGCTCAACGCGCCATCAGCGAGGCGGCCGAATGAGGTGTCCTCCACGCGCAGGCCGGTGACATCGATCCCCCAGCCCCAAGCCAGCACCGCAACCGCACCGATGATCAGGGCCGCCCGGATACCGCGCTCGATGCAAACGGCCAGCACGCTCGGGCCACCATCGGCAACCTGCGGCGAACCGGGAGGCCGAAGCAGATGCTCGACCGCACGCCGGGCAACGCTGATCGCTAGCGGCAGCACGATGCCCACCAACACAAGCCAGAAGCTCGCCATTGCGTGGATTACCCAGAGCACCCACAACAGGACGATACCGACCGACAGCGCCGTGTTGGCCGCACCCCGCCCGAAGCGGTGCGTCTCGTGCAGCGAGGCTGCGTTACCCTCTTGCACCGCGACGGGCCGGCGCCAAACCGCTTCCAGAGCAATCGCAAGGAGGCCGAGGCCGAGGGCGTAAGCTACGAGCTGGCGTGCCTCTAGCGAATAGCCGAGAGTGCTCCCCAGCCCGACCGTTACCCAACCGAAGGCAAACCAGCCGACGAAAGCGACGAGCCGCCGGTACCAGAAACGTGCGGCCATTGTATCCATCGGGATGATGCGGAACCGCTCGTGACGCGGCGCCAGCAGAAAGTGGCCGACGACGTTCGCGATCCGTAAGACCAGAAAAGCGATCAGGAAGCCGAACACCATCTCGCGCAACAGCGGCGGCCATTCGAGTGCGAGGAAGGGGCCGACACTACCTAAGGCAAAGGCCGCCACCAGACCGACCGCAAAGGCGAAGCGCAGGGCGACGAGATGCAGGCGGCCCTTCACGGTCGCCGAAGGGAGCGCGTCCAGGTGGCCGCGGACCCGCTGCGTCACCTTCCGAAACAGCCATTCGACGCCGGTGCCCAAACCGACAAAAATCGCGAGAAGCAGTAGGATCTCGCCCCTCCCGTGTTCACCGAGGTCTGCGGTGACGCGGGCGCGGCCTCGCTCGAATTGGTTCGGCAGATCGGGGACTGTGCGGGCGAGACCAACAATGTGCTCGCGGATTGCCGCGAGACGGGTATCGAGGGCGTGGGAAATAGACGCTTCCGCCGAATCCCGCGTCGATGCAGCGGACTTTGCCTCGTTCTGCTTCTTCAGCCACGCCTCGACCTTGGGGTCGGCGAGCAGTGTCAACAGCTGCTGGATTTGCGGCGGGGTCGCCTCTTCGCCGGCGGAAGTCGACCGGTTCGCAGCTGTTGCCGGCGCCGCGACGGCCACCGCCAGCAAGCCTGCAAACAGGACGATCGCAGCGAGATAGCTCCGTAGAAGTCGCACCGCCCCACTCCACAGCGGGCCCCACGCCACAATAGTACACCGGAAATTGCCGTGGCTGAAGGCCCATCAAATCTAAGCGACCTCTATCAGAGTCTATTTGTCGATACCAGGGAATGTCGTCTCAACCGGCACAGCCTGTTGGATTTCAACGGCATTTTCTGAAATACTACAAGCCAGAGCCAGGCGCAGAACCGATCAGCTTGCTCCCGCTGGATGCCCGAGCTTTTCAGAGCCCTGCAAAGAAGGGCTCTTCCAGGCTTGGCTGCGGCAGTGAGGTTGCGCCTAGTGTCGAGAGGACGGTCACGAGCGCAGGCGATTGCTGCGTAGATGTAGATAATGGGGGAGATCTATGTCCAAATCCAATCCGCCCTCGGGCGCAAGTCGGACTGTACCGCAACGACGCAATAGGCGAGCCCGGTCCGGGCCGGCAGGTCTTGCCGTCGCCGCGGGTATGATTGGAGCAGGGATCCAGCCAGCCTGTGCGCAGGATATGAGCGCCCTGGCCGGAATGCAGTTCTTCGTCACGCCCTACCTCTGGCTCTCGGGCATCAATACCGCGATTAAGACGCCGCTGGCGCGAGCGCCCGAAGTCAATTCCGATGTGAGCGCCATCGATCTGCTGTCGCATCTCAACGGGGTCCCGTTCATGGGAGCGTTCGAGGTCCGACAAGGGCCGCTCGGGTTCCTCGGCGACGTATTGCACGTCCCGGTCGGCACCAATATCACCACCCGCAATGTATTCTTTCAGGGCGGCCACGCGGACCTGACGACCAACATGGGCACCGGGGTCGCGCTCTATCGCGTGCTCGACCAGCCGACCCAGTTCGCCGATTTCGGCCTCGGGTTCCGCGCTTGGAGCTTCTCGGCCGATTTGACATTGAACCCCGGGCTGCTTGCCGGCCAGAATCTCAACCGGAGCGCAGGCTGGGGCGATCCTCTGTTGGGCGGACGGTACCACTACGATTTTGGCAACGGCTTCGGCCTGACGGCCTACGGCGATGTCGGCGGGTTTGGCGTCGGCGCGCATAGCGATTGGCAGGTCATCGGCACCGCCGAGTACGCCCCCAACCCGTGGCTGAACCTGCAGCTCGGTTACCGCAGCCTCAACTTCAATTATCAGGCGAGCGGCCGCGATCTGGGCTTTAATGTTCACATGAAGGGCCCGATCATCGCCGCCACTTTCCGCTTTTAGGCCTCGAAATCGAAGGGTACCCATGCCTGCATCCAGCCCTTCGCTGCGCATTCTTTGCCCCAACGGGCATCTCGGATTTGCGCCGATCAAGACGGCGAGCTTTCGGATCGGGCTCGACCGCGCGCCCGATCTGATCTGCGCCGATTCGGGGTCGTGCGACGTCGGTCCGGGGCCGCTCGGCGCCGACGTCTCGTCGAGCCCGCTGCAGTGGCAGAGGCACGATCTCGAGTACATGCTGCTGGCAGCGCGCCGGCTCGGCGTGCCGATGATCGTCGGTTCCGCCGCCGATACCGGCAGCAACAGCGGTGTCGACCGCTTCGTCGGCATCGTCAAGGACCTCGCCCGCGACCACCGCTTAGCGCGGTTCCGCATCGGTTATTTCTACTCCGGGGTTGGCAAGGACTATCTGCGCCGCAAAATCACGGCGGGCGACACGATCGATGGGCTGGACGGGCGGCCACCGCTCGACCTGGCGACCCTCGGCGCTACCGACCGGGTCGTGGCGATGGCCGGGGTGCACCCCTATATCGAATTGCTCGACCGGGGTGCCGACGTCGTCATCGGCGGGCGCAGCAGCGACTGCGCCATCTTCGCGGCGCCGGCGATACGCAAAGGCTTTCCGGAAGGGCTCGCCTACTTCGCCGGCAAGGTGCTCGAATGCGCATCCTTCTGTGCCGAGCCCTACGCCGGCAAGGAATCGGTGCTCGGCGAGATCACGATGTCGGATTTCAAGGTGACCGCGCTGTGGCCGGAACAGCGCTGCACGACCGCCTCGGTCGCCGCTCATACGATGTATGAGCGGCCCACCCCGTTTTATGAACACTTCCTCGGCGGCCACATCGATATGCGAGACTGCCGCTACGAACAATATGACGAGCGCACCACTCGCATCACCGGGCCGAAATACGTTCGGGCGACGGAGCTGCGCGCCAAACTCGAAGGCGCCGGCAAGCTCGGCGAGCGCTATGTCGGCCTGGTTGGTGTGCGGGACCCCTACACGATCGAGAATATCGATGCGGTGATCGCCTGGGCCCGGCAACAGGCGGCCGAGCGTTTCGGCACGGCGGGCTACGAGTTGCACTACAGCGTTTATGGCCGCGACGCCATCCTCGGAGCGCTCGAGCCGCTCAAGCGGTCGCCCAGTCACGAGTTGTGCGTCGTCGTGCAGGCGATCGCGTCGACGCAGGAATTGGCCCGGGAGGTGTGCATGACCGGCACCCGCCAGATGTTCTATGCACGATTGCCGGCGGTGAAGGGCACCGCTGGAGGGGTCGCCTTTTTGCTCGACGAGGTAATGCCGGCGAGCCCGGCTTACCGCTGGACGGTCAACCATACGGTTCGCGTCGACGACCCGCTCAAACTGTTTCCGACCTTCATCACCGAAGCCGGTGTTTGATGACGGCGCGCAAGCTTTCCGAGATCGCCAAGACGGTCCGCAGCAAGAATGCCGGGGTCGACAAGATCACCTTCGATGTGATCTTCGCCGAGCGGGCCGACTATGATCTCGTCCGCCGCAGCGGCGTGCTGTCGCGAGCGGCGGTATGCCGGCTCTTTGGCATTCCCGAGAGCCGGATCACCGATTACGTCGAATTCGACCCGGCATTGGCGATCAAATTCACGATCCTGCGCTCGGTCGCCAGCGGCAGCCCGGGCGACGCCGACATCTTCGGCAGTCAGCAATACGGCCCATTGCTGGACCTTGCAGTGCCATCAGAGTGATCGCACGCACTTTCTTTGAAGTGCTTGGATTGTGCGACTAACAGTCGCCGCTCTCCTGATCTTGATCGTTATGCTGAAGTTTTTGCCCGTGCGAGCATTCGCAATGGAGCTGAAGATTGTCGGAAATCAACTCATTCTCAGTGGCCCAGTAGTCGGTGACGAGCCCGCAAAGGTTCGAGACGCTCTAGCAAGTTCGCCAGGCGTCGAGACCGTGATCCTGCGCAACTCTCCGGGGGGAAATGCGCCGGCCGGCTATCAAGTGGGTCAGCTGCTTCGAGAGCGCGGCATGCGCACGGCAGTGTCGGGCTACTGCTACTCCTCGTGCTCCCGAATGTTTCTCGGCGGCAGCACCCGTTACTTCACCGACGATGACCTCCCGGAGAACAATAATGTCGGCTTTCACGGGCATTATGATCGGACAGGGCATTTGGACGCCAATCTGGTACGCCGATACGGTCTACGTGATTGGATCATCAAATACAGCGATGGCAAAGCCGATCCTGTGCTGGTAGAGCGCTGGATCAACATTCCATACAGTCGCGGAATGATTCATTTCTTTCATCCGGGACTGGTCAAGCGTGCTGGCGCATCGACCTTCATGTGTCAAGGAGACGAGCTTCGGGGCTCGGTATTTGCTTGTGAGCCGATTACACAGACAGCGCTTGATCTCGGGATTATCACATCAGTGGACATCGTGCACAGCGCCGATCGCTAAAGCGGCAAACTTTCCGGCGCATGCGGCGTCCGCAGATGATTTCTGCCATTATTTTGACGCAAGCCACTGCTTGGTAACGGAGGGATCCAATCGGCGTTGACGCTCTGGTACAGCAATGGGAGATCGGAATTGGCCGACCGCGAATTGATCGCCGCCATCTTGACGGCGGGAATGCTGCCGACCCTGGAAATTCCGCAAAGCCGCGCCCGGACCCGAACCGGCCCGGTCACCGGCGCTGAGAGCGAGGCCATACAACGCGCCGTCGACCATGCCTTCGGTGTTTACCGCTTAGTCTTAAACGGGCTTGGAGTAGATCCATTAGAGTCTATGGCCGAGGCTGGCGCTCAACCGCGAGCGCCGGCGGCCGAGGCTCGAAACGGGGCCACGGACCCCGTATGGGCCGCCTCGCGGCGTTGAAACGCGGTGCCGAGCGGGAGCCGCGGCGCCGAAAGTGCGTGAAAATTACCGCGAAGGCCCGCGTTGGTCACCTCTAAACGACTTGCTTCACCCCGCTCTCTGAAGCGTGCACTATCGCGTCGAGCAGGCGATGACGGGTGACGGCGGCAGCGAAGCCTGGGTTAACGGGTCTGCCGTCCTTAATGCCTTCCGCCAGTCTTACGTAGAGTTGGGCGACGTTGTAGGGAGAGTCCGGCGGTACCCCTTCCGGCACCCAGCGGTATTTGCCGGGAACGGGCAGATCGGCGAGTGCGGCGGCGTCGCCGCGCGCGCCTCTTACGTTCAGTTCCTGGCGCTGCATGGAGGCATGTGCAGTGGCGGTGAGCTGGAGATCGCCATCTTCCCCGTGAACCTCGAACAGAAGCTCGGTCCCTCGCCTCACGCCGCCGCGGACCTGGAATGAGACGGCCGCCCCATCCGCGACAATGCCATTGACGACGAGCTGGTCGGGCGAGGTCTTCGCGATCGTCTCGCCGGTTTCCTCGACGGGGATGCGGTCGCGTTGGCTCACAACAAAGGCGGCAAGCTCGCGAAATTCGCCGAGGCAATAGCACAGGGCGTCGATCGTATGGCCGCCGGTGATCGTCAGAAGGTTGGCGCCATTGGCGCGGTCGGCCTGGTAGACGCGGTCGATCGAGGGTCCCCAATTCGGGGCGCACGCGATCATTGTCGCCGACAGAACTCGGCCGACATAACCGTCAGCGATCAGGTCCTTGGCGTAATTGATCGCCGGAGACATCTGGCCCTGCAGCCCGACCGCATGACGGACGCCTTTGCGTTCCGCCGCATCGAGCATTTGCACGGCTTCGCCGGTGCTGCGGCCGAGCGGCCATTCGCAGTAGACGTGCTTCCCAGCCTCTAGTGCGGCCATGACCGGCAGGTAATGATCGGGAACCTTTACGCTGACCGTCACCAGATCGACGTCCGGATGTTGCGCAAGCTTCTCGGCATCTGAAAAAGCCAGCGGGACTCCGAAATGCCTAGCCGCGGCGTCGGCCGAATCCTGCCGCGTCGTACAAACGGCAGTGATCTCGAAATCTCGAAGGGTCTTCAGGGCCGGGATATGGGCAATGGAAGCAAACCCGCGGTTCGGATTTGCCCCAATTATTCCTACGCGGATTTTGCTGTTCGTCGCCATGGATGCCTCACTGATGCCGCCCGCTCCAAAGCGGGTTCCTGGGCCAGGACTTTCTCTGCTTCGTGCAACAGCATATTGAGAAGGTAGCGGCCCAACAACGTCGGGCGTCAGCACATGCCGTTCTTGCGTTTGCCGGCCGGATCGCGATGCTCGAATGTCGGATTTGATGCACCCGGGAGGAGCGTTCGATGATCGTCGGAAGCGGCAAGTTCAAATACCGCGTCAATGCCGACTGGGCGAAATTACCCGACGGCTGGTCTTTCAAGGAGGTTGGCGGGGTTGGTGTCGACCGCAACGACAACGTTTATGTCTTCAACCGCGGCGAGCACCCGATGATGGTCTTCGATCGCGAGGGCAATTTTCTGCGCTCCTGGGGTGAGGGCCAATATCCGCGGGCGCACGGGGTTCACATGGCGCCGGACGACACGATGTTCCTGACCGACGACGGCGGCCATTTCGTGCGCAACGTCACACTCGACGGCAAGGTCCTGCTCGAGCTCGGCATTCCCGGCAAGCCGGCGCCCTTTATGAGCGGCGAGCCGTTCCACCGCTGTACCCACACCGCGCTATCCCCGAAAGGCGAGATCTATGTCTCCGACGGGTATGGCAACGCTCGAGTGCACAAATACTCGCCCGACGGCAAATTGCTGATGTCATGGGGTGAGCCCGGAACCGGCGAGGGCGAGTTCAACATCGTCCACAACATCTGCTGTGACGCCGATGGCTGGGTCTACATTGCCGATCGCGAGAACCACCGGGTCCAGGTGTTTGACGGCAACGGCAAGTACGAGACGCAGTGGAAGAACCTGCACCGCCCGTGCGGTCTCTACATGCCCTACGGTCACCGACCGATATGCTACATCGGCGAAGTCGGGCCGGCCGCCGCGGTCAGCCGCGACATTCCCAATCTCGGCCCGCGGGTCAGTATCGTCGACCATCAAGGCAAGCTGATCGGCCGCTTCGGCGACACGCCCGCCGGGACCGAGCTCGGCAAATTCCTCGCGCCGCACGGGCTCGCAGTCGACTCGCGCGGCGATATCTATGTCGGCGAGGTTTCCTGGACGGCATGGCCGCAAATTTACCCCGGAAAGCCGCATCCGGCCGATCTGCGCACGCTGCAGAAGTTCGAAAAGGTGGAATGAAAAGACCGGTATTCTACGGCGCTCGCTCGGCCCTGTTTACAAAGTTGCATAGCGTAGGCATCTGCGGATAGCAGCAATATGAAGCGCGTCACCACGTCGCCACGACCACCTATGATCGATAAAGATAATGCATGATGCATAACCAACGGGGTATGGTAAATTCAAGGATGCCTATTCTGGAGCAGTGCCGTTCACGGAACGGCGAGCCGGCTATGCAATCTGCCGGACTCCCGGAGGTTGCTGAAGAAGGAAATCTCGAAAGCTTTCTGGTTCTCGGCCCGTAATGGCAGTGAAGTCCTTGGAGACCTGACTGTAGCGACCCTCGGCGATTGGGGCGCACAAGCTGGAGAAGGTATAAGGCCAAGGATCGTCGAGACGCGCCGACGCCCTGCAGACGACGGCGCCCCACATGGCCGGTGGCTCCTGTGACGAGGATCATTGTGCCGCGCCACGTTCCCGCTTGACTCACACATATCTCAGTGGTTATACGTCAATCAATAGCCAGTAGGTCATCGATCCCAAATGCCGAACGCTCACGATGTGCTCTTCAGAACGCTCGCCGATCCGACTCGGCGGGCTCTCTTCGAACGGCTGTGCCGCGAAGGAGAGAAGACGGTCGGGGCTCTGACGGCTCGGGCCGGGGTCTCGCAACCGGCAGTCTCAAAGCATCTCGGCGTTCTGAAGCAGGCCGGGCTGGTACGCGACCGCCACGAAGGACGACAGACCCACTATAGCGCGCAGCTCGGCGCGCTTGCCCCCCTGATCGACTGGACAAGCCAAATGGCTGGGTTCTGGCAAAGCCGATTCGACCACCTCGAAGATCTGCTCAAAAGGATGGACCAATGACCAATACTGCGACCGAAACGCTCTCCGTCATTGTCGAACGGGAGGTCCCTTTTCCGCCGGAAAAGATCTGGCGCGCGCTCACGCAACCACACCTGATCGAGGAGTGGCTCATGAA
>Ga0070711_100000996_pt1 | contig 15022 bp, 21 predicted proteins | sample LARL53metaG_FD_65452 | JGI IMG/M metagenome (GOLD analysis project Ga0070711, IMG submission 65452) | Corn, switchgrass and miscanthus rhizosphere microbial communities from Kellogg Biological Station, Michigan, USA - LAR L5-3 metaG | ecosystem: Host-associated > Plants > Roots > Rhizosphere ... | reverse complement strand
AAATAAGCCGCTCGCGCTTGCGTTACGTACTTTGGAATTTCATTACTGTTCTTCACGAAGCCTCCCCCTACTGCCGGAATCCTGGGCGTGCGATCTGCTTCCACTCCCTTAGTCATGGTCTTAACGGAAGTCCAAGTGCCACCCACACCGATACTCATCAGCGCGGTTTCCACGTTTGGAGTTTGCAGCCCAGATTAACCTTCGATATCGCCTCCACCCGATCTTTCACGCGTTCACGATCCGGGGACGGTAACGAAGGCCCTGCTGCTACCCCGAAACGCCGCGTGCCCAATCACAGAAGCTGCGTCGGAATTCCAATCCCACGTAAAAATTGTCCTCTCCCTGAGGGTGGCAATAGACCACCCTCGCCTGCACGCGCAAGCTGCCGGCAAGCGAAGCAATGCCAACATGATCATCCGTCCGCCATCGTCGTTTCGTCATGACTCGAGCGCCATGCGGGCTCACGTTTACGGTAACAACTTTTTCGACGATACTTGTGCGCTCGCTCGCTAGGAGACGCACCGGGATTTCCATCCCAACGCGCTTTTCGATTCTTCCTTCCAAGCCCATTTGACCGGGACCCCGCCGAGTATTTTTCTTCCGAACGTTAGCCGCTCGGGTTTTCTGCCGGACTCGTCTGAGCAGGTTTCCGACGCTTCCGTTTCTCCTCGTACATAGATTTGTCTGCTTGTAGCATTAGTTCCCCGAGTGAGACTGGGTGCTTGGGATCGAACCTTGCCACTCCAATGCTGACAGAAAGTTGAAAACGAGATTCTCCTGCATTTGCTTTCTTGAGAGCCTTCTGAATTCGACGCAGGATGACTTCCTGACCTTGGCTAGAAGCTTCCATGGCCAATGCCACAAATTCATCACCTCCGATGCGTGCCACAACGTCGGCACCCCGGAATGAGCGTTCCAAAGCGTCGGCAGCGCGAATGAGTGCCAGATCCCCTTCCCGATGCCCGTAGGTATCGTTGATCTGTTTGAGGTCGTCGAAATCACAGAACAGCAACAGCAGACTCTGGGAGTTCCGCTTCGCCAGCCTGAGCAGTTGCGTTGCAGCGGCAAAAAACCCGCGTCGATTGTATAGGCAGGTTAGATCATCCGTGAGAGCGAGATGGCGCAGCTCTCTGTCCAAGAGGGCCTGCTTAACCGCAGACCAAACCGCGGGATGTGCGGCGACTCTGAGAGTTTGTTTGTCTGGATTGTCTGACTTTAGGACCTGAGAAATCTCGTCCACCTCATTCAGGATATCGCCCAACTCGCTATCGGCCGCTTGCAAAGCTGACGATAGAGAGTCCTCAAGACCCTGCTCGGCAGGACGAGTCCTTCGGTCGACTGGGAAAGCTCTGCGAAGGGACTCCGGATTCAAGAATTCCGACTGAACATCACTTTCGCTTCGAGACCGATCGGTTAGCATAAGATCTCCTGGCAACCAATGACGAACACCCCAACTTTGTAAATTCATCGTTTCATCATCCCGGGTTGCCAACAAGCGAGTAGGAACTGCAATTCCTCTGCAGGTAATTCCCCTAGTACTTCTTGCGGAACGGGGCGAAGATTGCGCTGAAAGGGCGTAAGCAGACGGAGGTTGCTACGCAGGCAGGCCGCAACCTCAGGTATTCACCTGAGGCGGAGAGCAGTGGTTTTCTTGATTGAGGCGCCAGGTGAATGGTGATATTCGTCGTCCAATCTGCTGGAGATCTGGAAGCCGCAGGGTGTGACTTGCGCAGCAAGGGGAGATGGTGTCCATGGCAAAGCGACAGAGCAGTATGCAAATCTCTGAGACTGCAAATCGGCGGGGTGTGGATTTGGCAGGAAGCGAGGCGCCTTCAGAGCTCCTTCGCGAACTCGTTGCGCACCTACGGCAAAATCGGACACAGTTACGCGAGGAATGGGTGAGTCGAATCTCTGAGACTCGGCTGCTTACAGCGATGACCAAAGAGGAGATCTTTGCGGAAGCAACATCGGTGTACGACAGCTATGTGGAGGCGCTTGAGACTGAGACCTTCGAAGCGCTGCAGGCCTACGCACGAAATCTGTCCGAACGCATCATCCCGAGAGGCGTGGAAACCCATGAAGTGGTGGGCATCGTGCTCCTGTTACGCGACGTTCTGGCACGCTCGCTGTTTGCCAAGTACCAAACCGATTTCAAGAAATTGAATCGCATTCTTGATGCGTACGAACCGGCAGCGAACCGCATCGCAAATACTGTGGCGGTTGGGTTTGTGCAGGAGCGCGAGCGCGTCATCCGCCAACAACAGGAAGCAATTCGCGAACTATCCACCCCGGTATTGCAGGTTCGGGAGCGCCTGCTGATTCTGCCGATCATAGGAGTCATCGATCCTCAGCGCGCTCGGCAATTGACGGAACAACTCCTTCGCGGGATCCGCACGAATCGCGCGAAAGTCGTCGTCATTGACATCACGGGCGTAGCTGCGATGGACGCGACGGTTGCCAACCATCTCGTTCAAACCGTCGAGGCATCACGACTCCTGGGAGCTACGGTCATCGTGACGGGTCTGTCCCCCGAGATTGCCCAAACACTGGTGACCATTGGGGTGGATCTTGGCAAGATGAATACCGTTGGCGACCTGCAAGGCGGCATCGAGCAGGCGGAAAGACTATTGGGATATAAAGTGGTGCCAATTGCGGAACCCCGCTAGGCGAGCGGTGGAAAGGGCCCCGTGGAAGTACCCATTCTGAAACAGGGACAGGTCCTAATTGCGACCTTTCAAGCAGCGCTATCAGACGCGGACCTGAAGCACTTGCGAATCGGCCTGGTGGAGCAAGTGGTTCGTTTGCGGTCGCGAGGCGTGATTGTCGACGTCACGGCCATGGACGTCATGGACTCATTTGCTTCGCGGACACTGCGAGAGATTGCCCACATGATCCGGTTACGAGGGGCGGAGACAGTGATCGTGGGGATCCAGCCCGAAGTCGCGTTTGCCATGGTGCAACTCGGTTTAACGCTGGAAGGAGTAGCGACGGCCCTCGACCTTGAGGAAGGTCTGGCGTACTTAAACGAGAAGTTCAAGACAACGAACTGAGGGTGAGCCGCCGTGCCAGTTGGAGAACTCCGAGTGGCTATCAAGTCAGACCAGGATATCGTGTTGGCCCGCCAAAAAGGCAGGGCTATGGCCATCGAACTGGGATTTTCCTCAGGAGAGGCGACACTGATTGCGACCACAATTTCGGAACTCGCCAGGAACATCATTTCCTATGCTGGAGAAGGGCAAATCCTGCTGAAGGCGGTTCAAAGGACAAAGGGAACAGGCTTGTCGGTTACCGCAGCAGACGAAGGCCCCGGCATTCCGGATATCCAGCAGGCTATGCGTGACGGCTTTTCGACATCAGGAAGCCTAGGCATTGGACTACCGGGAGTGCGACGTTTGATGGACGAATTTGAAATCACTTCGCAACCCAATCGTGGAACAACCGTGACGGTGAAAAAGTGGAGACAATAACGGACCCCGTTGTAGAGTACGGCATAGCCAAGTTCACGCTTCCTGGAGAAGGCGAGTCAGGTGATGGCCATTTGGTGTGCTGTACTCAGAATGGGGCTCTGATCGCAGCAATTGATGGCATTGGACATGGCGAAGAAGCTGCCAATGCTGCGAAGACCGCGACTTCCATTCTGATGAACGGAGTCAATGAGCCAATCATCTCGCTCGTCGAGCAATGCCACGAGACACTCCGATCCACTCGCGGCGTTGTTATGAGCCTAGCCTCTCTTGATCTTCAACATGGCATGATGACTTGGCTGGGTGTCGGAAATATCCCAGGCGTTCTTATGCGTGCGGCCGCGACGAAGGGTCAGGAAATGCTCCTCCTCCGGGCGGGCGTCGTCGGTTCGCAGCTACCACCACTGCAGGCCGCCGTTCTTCCCATTGCTCGAGGCGACATCCTGTTTTTCGCCACCGATGGCATTCGAGGTTCATTTGTGGAAAGCCTCTCCGCACGGGAAAATCCGCAAAGAGCGGCGAATCGAATTCTGGAAAACTACCGCACAGGGAACGACGACGCGTTAGTACTGGTGGTGCGGCCGGCGGGGCCCCGAACATGAAAGTCACAACAGGAACAAGCCACGTAGACTCCGCGGGTTTTCGCGACTCGTACAACTCGGTATTAAAAGACTATTTGAACACTGGAGATGAAGCGGCGCTAGTTCGCGCCGGTAACTTCGGGCGTCAAGCTTTGGCGGAGCGGGCAAGTCTGGTGGAGTTAGCTTCCGTTCATCATCAAGCGCTGGAGGCCTTGCTGCGAGCAGAGAAGGATGAGCAGCGCCGAGGGGCTCTGGTTCGGTCTGCAGCTGATTTCCTTTCCGAGTTTTTATCCCCCTACGAGATGGCACAGCGAGGGTTCCAGGATGTGCTGCAATCACTGCGGCAGGTCAACGAAACACTCGAAGAGAAGATCAAGCGCATCGCTTATGCCGTGCACGACGAAGCAGGCCAACTCCTCGTCGCTGTGCATTTGGCCCTAGCTGAGATGTCGCGAGACCTGCCCAAACTCCAACGTGAGCAGATCGAGCGGATAGAAGAAATGTTGCGCGAAGTCGAAGGACACTTACGCCAGTACTCCCATGAACTTCGACCAATGATACTGGACGAACTAGGCTGGATTCCTGCGATCCGCTTTTTGGCCGAGGGCATTTCCAAACGCGCTGGTCTTCCGATCCACATCCGAGCGACAGTTTCCGAGCGGCTATCGGGCCCCGCAGAAACAGCGGTTTATCGAATCGTGCAGGAAGCGCTGACGAATTCGGTCAAGCATGCGCAAGCGAAGAATGTTTGGATCAAGACCTGGAAAGAGGACCTTGTGTTGTGTTGCTCGATTAAGGATGACGGACAAGGTTTTATTTCTCATTCAGATCAGGTGTCTCATCGGGATGGCTTGGGGCTTGTTGCCATGCGAGAAAGAATCAGTGCGGTCGGTGGAACTCTGCGGATCGCTTCTTCCCCCGGAAGAGGAACTGAGATCCTGATTCGGTTACCTTTGGAGAGTAGTCATGCCAATCCGCATCGTACTGGTGGATGACCATGTTCTTGTTCGGCAGGGGTTAAAAGCCTTGATCGAGAACGATGGATCTCAGGTGATGGGAGAGGCATCTGACGGCCAGGAGGCCCTTCGCCAAGTCGAATCGCTCCGGCCTGATATCGTCGTGATGGACATTTCGATGCCCTCGTTCAACGGGTTGAATGCTGCCAGGGAAATTGGGCGTTCATTTCCCAAGACGAAGACCATACTCCTCACGCAGCATGACGAGAGTCAATACGTTTCCGAGGCGCTCGAGGCAGGTGTGAAGGGTTACGTTTTGAAGAATCAGGCCGCCGGTGACCTGTTGCAAGCAATCAAACAAGTGTCGCGTGGCCAAGTCTATTTGAGCCCGGGTGTCTCAGGAGCAGTGGTAGAGTCCTATCAATCGAAATTGGATGAAACCAAAGCTCGATTGACGCCACGGGAGAAACAGGTACTTCAATTAATCGCGGAAGGGAAGTCTACGAGGGACATCGCATCCGTACTGGGTATCAGCGTTAAGACGGCTGAATCCCACCGGACCCGAATGATGCACAAATTGGACATTCATGAGACGGCAAGCCTGGTGCTCTATGCCGTGCGCAAGGGCATCGTCCAGCCTTGATCCTTCGGTTGCTTGACAAACTTCCCAAAAGACCGTCAAAGGGGCATCGCCCTCCTGGAGGTGGAGATTAATGCGAATTCAAGAAGTTACACACGTCGTGCAGATTTCACGGCTGTGACTGCTGCGATTACAGCCGAAACAAAAGCATAAGGCTTTTATATTTGAGATTGAACGAGCAGACTAGACAGGCGACGAACTTATAGTTTGGGGGCTTAATGGAAAAGGAACCAATGACCCAAGCCGAGCAAGCCGTACTTTTATGGCCCATGCTGGCGCTTGCGGCTCGCACACAACAAATTCTGAGCTATGCAGCCGTCGAAGGCTATACCGGAATCGCTAGGCACGGACTTAATCGCGCCCTGGGACTCATACACGACTACTGTAAGCGACGCGGCTGGCCACTTCTAAATACCATTGTCGTCAGTCAACAATCAGGAATGCCTGGAGAGGGGTTTCCAGAGGACCTGAGTCCTGTAGAGATAAAAGTTGAGCAAGGAAGGGTGTTTCTGTTCGATTGGTCAGGGCACGACAAACCACGCCCCGACGATTTTCAGGCTGCTGCCGGCGCAAATTGAAATCAGGGGGCAACCTCTCGGCGTTGGCATCTAGGATGGCCAACAAATACAGAACGCAACCATGTGAGTGTGGCCACTGCAAGACCATTCACTACGTTACCTGCATCATCCCGGTTAAGGGGCCGCAGGCACGGAGATCAATGGACGGACCGCTCAATTCTGAACACTCTCGTTAGCACCGCATGGGCGGTTTCCCCGGAGCCTCCGTAGAAATCTCCGATGCTACTTGCTCGCCCATTTTGGCTGACGTGTTCGGAATCACGACCTGAACCAAAGTTCCGGGATTGGCATTTTCCAGCTTTAGTTTCCCGCCAAGTTCACTCACGCGCTGCCTCATTCCGCCAATCCCAACGCCGACGCTTCCAGGCTTAAACTCCGTCAAACGTTTTGGAATGCCCTTGCCGTCATCGCGAACCGATATAGTCAGTTGACCGTTCGTCTGTGCCAACTCGACGCGTGCTTCGCGTGCCCCTGAATGCCGGAAAACATTTGTTAAGGCCTCCTGAACAATGCGATATACAGCGTTTTCTAGTTCCGGGGTAAAGCGAGAAAGGTGGGGTGGCTGTATTTCCAGCGAGGTCTTAATCCCGCTGCGCTTGGCGAGTCCTTCCAAGTACCAGCGGAGAGCCGCTTCAAGGCCTAGCTCGTCAAGTAAAGGCGGATGCAAAAGATGAGAGATGGTCCGCACCTGTTGGAGTGCGTCCTGAATTAACTTGCTCGCCTCTTCTACTTTCTCCCGTGATTCGGCAGCCCGAATTCCATCCACGATCATCTTGGCAGCAGTAAGTTCTTGGCCTAACCCATCGTGCAACTCTCGCGCAAGGCGGCGTCTCTCTTCATCTTGCACCGTTACCAGCCGATTAGAAAGTTGTCGCATATCGCTATCGATTATTTCGAGTTCACGGGCCTTGCGATGAAGTTCCACAAAAACTCTGACTTTGGCTCGCAGCAATTCGGGAATAATCGGTACGGAAATGTAGTCAACCGCCCCATGTTCATATCCTTTCAACCGATCCATATCCGTCATATGCATGCCGGAAATGAAAATGATAGCGGTCTTCTGGAAGCGCCGATGCCTGGAGATCATGTCTGCCAGTTCAAAGCCGTCGAGTTCAGGCATGCAGACATCAATAACAACAACTGCGACATCGTTCTTTAGCAGGCACTCAAGGGCCTCATTTGCTGAATGTGCCTTGATCAAATTCTCGCCGAGCTGGCTCAGGATGGCCTCATAGCTGAGCAATTTGCCCGGCTGACCATCCACGAGCAAGATGTTGACTTTTATAGACATTTCCGGCCTTCATCGGTATCTTAGCGCCCGTTTTCAAATCAAACAGAAGGAAGTCCTTTGAACGAGATAGGTTCTGGATGACAAGCTCCTGCGTTTCGTGGGTATCGTTAGCAGCTCCAATCCAAAACAGACTGCCGTCTTTGTCTATTCTGAAAATATCGAACCGAGGCATGGTCATGTGAAGACCTCCTGACCAAGGTTCGTTCGTCTAACGTGTTTAACTAGACTCGGATGGTGGGACCAATCTAGGCTACTCCACGGAATCAAATCGGCAAGTAAGGCATCCTTTCGGGAAGTCCTAGTTGCAAATTTGGAATACGCGAGCATCTGGTCGCCATCAATTGCCATAAGGGCGCAAAATGTGTCGTTGCGTCTTTGGGCTCGTTAGTCACACGTTCAGCAAATCCACTACATAGTCCGAGAGCTTGTTCAATTTCACTTCCGTCGCGTTCTTCCGCGATGTCTCGAAGTGCCTCGGCTAGTTTCATCAAGTGACTCATTGCACCCCCTTGACGATCTTGCAAGCTAAGCGCTGGAATACACGACTTGATGCCTCTTCCCACTAGGACCTGCGTTTTACTTTTTTGAGTTCCCCTTTCTTAATTGTTTAGCGTCAAAAGTATTGCGCAAGGTGGATGCCAAAAGCGCTAATCCATTGCGGTTGATGTGCTTAGGAGAGTTCGCGCATTTTGTTGACGGCATCCGTGTATGAAAAAAAGTCCACTTCACGCTAACGGGTGTGGAATTTCTCCCCAGAATCAGTACACGAACTAGTGGCTCGCCAAAATGTCATCGCACGCGAGGGCCCTTAAGAATCAGCAACATCCAGTTCGGAGCTGAGAGGCGAGAGTTAGAGCAAAACAAGGCATGAAACATTGTTACATGCAGTCTGGCTGGAAAAATAACAATTCGCCAGGCACACGTCCAGAACAGACAATTTCCGGCACGCAAAGATTGCGGCGATGACGCCAAGGGTTCGTTTGCGGCCTTCATCCATTTCTTTTTCCATCGGATTCTCCGCAAGAATTTGCGGCAAAGGAAGGGAACAGCAGTCTACTACTTCTTCTCCCACATATCCCCAACAACTTGACCGTTCCCGGCCCACGTCCTAGCTAATGCTTGATTTAAGTCAGCATAATCAGCAACGCGGCATCATACACCTTTTGCCGACGCATGCTTTCTGAACGTCTCCAGATACTGCCGACCGCGTTCATAACCACGCCGGAAGGCTGCACTGTCGCGAGCGTCGACTTCTAGTTCTTGGTAGCATTCCTCGTACGAGCGGTTGCGATTCCGCGATCGCAAGGCAGCCTCGAATCCAGTGCGAAAGTCGTTCTCGTCGTGCTCAAAAACTGAACCATCTGCGGAGTAGCGTTCCTTCTCTGCATCGCGAAGACCGAGCCACCACATTTCCCGCGCTCGATCTACGGTTTCGGCGCCAGCGAACTCCAGAGCGCCACGAACAGCGTTTACATCGTCGTCTTCCACCATAACGACAACGACGCTGCAGCCCTTCCGCAAGGCATCTTCGTAAATGAACAACTCGTTTTCTGGCACGCCTTCAGATGTTGCACTTTCCAGTGCTGCACCAACCGCGCCTCCTCCGACAGCCCCGATTGCGCCCAACAATATGCCTGCTAGTATTCCAAACCCAGCACAGGACCTACGCCGGGGACCAGGAGACTAGCAACAGCCGGAGCGAATCCGGCTCCGCCAGCTACGCCCATCGCTCCTCCAACGACAGCCCCCATGGTTTCACCCATACCAGGCTGTTCAGTCGCCATAGTGGGAACAGCTGCGATCTCTTTGTTGGTCACCTCGGGCGTAAGAATATTAATTCTGGACGTGGGAATTTCCAATGGTACAAGCGCTGCGGCGCCTTGCTCTGCATCGGATCGCGATCTGAAGACACCGACGACTGCTTTCATAATGGCCTCTTCGTTTTAAGATGCGTGCCTGGCCGCGGAAAATAATAACACTCGTTTTTTGCAGCAGATATACGGTGTCCACTGTAGTGCAAACGAGAAACGAGAAAATCCCTGACTGCTCCTGGGTAGAAGGAACCTTGCCAAGGGTCGACGTTTCGCAGCCGCAACGGCATCGCACCCGCGATCGCTGCACAGCACTAGCGTCCATTGCGGCACTTGAGCACGTCGTACGGGATCTAGGCTAAGTAGCCATGCCCTCACTTCGCTGCCTTTGTGTCCTCTTCGCGGTCCCTCGAGCGATGTAAATGGACAGGACAAAGATAAGGCCGTGAATTTTCCTACTGACGATGAGATCAGGCTTGTTCTAACACAGGCCGATCGCGCGATTGGTCAGTACATGCCGCTGTTGGATCAAGAAGCAGAGATGCTGGGTAATGAAGGTGCTGAATCTGTTGCCAAGGATCGCGAAGTTGTCGCAGGGATCGAAATGGCAATCAGCCGGGCGCACTCTACACCTGTCCATGGCGAATTGTTATTTCGCCAAGCCAGATGGCATGCAACATTGTTACATCCCTTTTCTTTGGGTTATTGATTTCAAAGGTGCTCTTAGTTTTGACGAGGCACAGGCGTGCACTCAAGATCGACATATTCGAAAAGCAACCACTGCTCGGTTGTTTTGGCCATCTCAAACTTGTAGCACATCACACCGGCTTCCATACGTAGTCAAGATCGAGTATGACGGCTCCGCCATTTTCAGGCAGCCTCCTGAGATGGATTTCACACCAGCGAGCAATGTCCTGTCGCACCTGTTTACGGGTCGATTGTGAGTCGGCACTTTGCCGGTGAATGTGCGCACAAGCCGCGCGCCGCCTCTCTCCATGATTCGACAGTGTCGAAATGCGACGTCTAAGGGGTCATCATCTCTTTTCCGAGAAATCTACTTTGAATATCGGTCTCGGTGTGGTGAGCCTCATCTTGCCCCCGCACTGCGTCCGGTCGCCCTGGTCAGTCTATCATCCGCATTCGCCTGACTAGCGGGCCCTCAGTTTCATGTTCTTGATGTCGCTGATTTCAAAGGCGTTCGCGCTTGGACAATATTTTGGCGAGCGACAGGGTATTATAAAGGATAAACAGCATCGCTGGATTCTTGACTCTCGCGGACGTCAACTTTGGATACGAACGAGTTCGACACGCCGATTCTTCGCTCGACCTTCTTCGCCGGAGTTCTTCGCCACCGGCCGGGATTCGCCGTAGCCCTTCGCGCTCAAGCGGCTGCGGTCTATGCCGTGATTTGCCAGCCAATCCATAACCGCATTCGCGCGTTCATCGGAGAGTTTCAGGTTCGCCTCGCGTGAACCAACATTGTCAGTAAAGCCCTCCACACGGATATTCCAATCGGTGTGGTCTTTAAGCGCCGCGACCGCATTGTTCAACGCCCTCTCGGAATCCGAAGTAATAGCGGCCTTCCCCGTCGCGAAGTGCACGTCGGACAGTGTCACTCGCCCGCTTTCGCGTAACGAGGCACTAACATCACCGTGCTCGGCGTTTCGATAACGATTGAGTTCCGCGACAAGTGCACGCGCGCCGGGCGGAGTTTTCAATTCACCTTGCAAGATCTCTTGGTTGGAGACCTTCTGACCGTAAAGTTTCTCGTTCTCTCCACTGTCCGGGCGTAGCGTGGAACCTTCCAGCGAAAGGCCAGCAAAAAGTCCACGCGAGCGCGACCATGACAATATTTCTGCGTGCAGCAGCACGTCCGTGTTGGCACTGGCGTCGCGGCCCACCGGTCCAGCCGCAGCTTCCGCTTCACCGCCGATCGTGAACTTATCGGCCAGCAACTTCTTCATTCCGCCTTCGTTCATAATCAGCATGAAGACGTCTGTCGAAGAGCCTCCGATTTGCAGCCCGTAACTTCCGCCTTCGATTCGAATCGCCGCAGGTGTACCAAAGCGCCCCGTGGCATTACGACGGCACGAGACGAAACCCCTCCCGTATTTTCCGCCGACGATGAAAGCACCTTTTTTCACGCCTGGGATAATAACGACGCAGCGCGATTTATCCAATAGATCGCGCGGAATGCCTTTGTCCGGTTCGTGCATCACTTCACGAAACGATAGCACAGCATTTTGCAAACGCTTATCGGGAGACAATTCCGGCTCCTGCGCATCTGCAGGTGCAAGCGTCGCAAGAATCATTGAGATGATGGCCGCGGAAGCAACCCTGCGAAATGCCCCTGTACGATGCACGATTTCTCCTCGTCAGTCGTGACATCCTATGCTATTTATTCACGGCGACTATCAGCATTTGCCTGTAAATTCTCCTTGGACATCACCTAACGTTCGCCGTGCGGGGTAATATGCCAACGGTAGCTATCGTACGGTGAGCTACGCCAGAAGCGGCAAGAAATGCGGGGTTCACCATATTACGCTTCAGCGTTGGGTTTCAGGTGGGAAGATGAGAGCGCCTCGCAAAACCCGCATCGCGCGCATCGTTGTTCGCCTATGGACTGGGTTGGGAAGTTTGAAGAGAAAAACTACCTGTCGTTCGCCAAATCGTTGTGCCGCCACTAAAAGGACTTCTTCCTACTTAGCGCGCAAACGCGGAAGTAGTTCGAGGCATCAGTCAGAGATGAAGGCGGTCCACACGAAAGGAAAAGCGGGAGTGCGTCGCGCAGCGGGCAAGGTGGAAGCCCGATCAAAGAGACGACGAATAAAACCAAGAAGATACAGAAAATGATCTTGGCAATACCCGCCGCAGCTACCGCAATGCCGCCAAATCCTAATATTGCGGCGATTAGCGCGACAATGAAAAACCCAAGAGCCCAGCGTAGCATCATTGAACTCCATGGAAGGGAAGGAACATACTGTTGGTTCCGATTTTGTTGGTTTCCTTTTTGTTTGGTTCCCGTTCCAGCTTCATCTCTTTTCAGCGTCTTCACCGGAGGATGCCATACGGCCGGGTACTTGAATCACCGCAGTGTCTCTTTGTAGTGTATTTCCCGTTTTTTTCACGCACGTTTCCGACAGGAATCTACTGAGAGCAATAGGGCAAATAATTGTTGTTCAATATGGTGGCGTAAAAGATGCCACGTTCCGTCCGTCGTCCCGTCGCTGACGAAAATGGTACTTTCAGCCTAGCGGCAGGCGTCGGTCGAAGGAAAACTCGATCTCAGCAAACGGAGTGATGAAGAACTGTTGAAGCTCTATTTTGAAAAGGAGCAAGCAGAGAAGGAAGGCTGAAGGAGTTGCTCAATTCTTATCCATTGGCAGCAAGAATACGAATCTGCTGCCGCGGCTCTGCTCGCTCTCAACCCAGATTTTCCCTGCGTGAGCTTGGATGAACCGCTTCGCAATAGCCAGCCCGAGGCCCACGCCGGGGGAAGCTCGGTCCAGCCGCACGAACTCTTCAAAAATCCCCTGGTGGTGCTCGGGAGCGATCCCTCCACCCGAATCCGTGACGCTGACTTCCACGCTATTCGGACGGCGAAGCCGAATCCTTCTCCGCTCTTCCACTGGCGTAACTTCCGCCACACGCCGCTCCCAGAAGTGCGGACACGCGCGCAGTCTGACGATACCGCCCGACGGCGTGTGTTTCAGCGCGTTGTGAAGGAGATTCTCCGTCGCTTGCTGTACCTTCTGATAATCGAATCGAAACGCAGGTATCGAAGGATCCAAAAGCGTTTCCGGTTTTACTCCCTTCCGCTGGAAGGCTTCGGCGAAGCGTCTGGCTATCTCCTCGAGGCAATCTCCGAGATCATTTTCCCTCAGTTGCAGTACCAGCTTCCCGCTCTCCAATGCCGAGAAGTTTAGGAACATGGAAACCAGCCGTATCAGCCTCTCGCAGCTCTCTTTCGATTCATGGAGAATGTCTTTCTGTTTTGCACTGAGGTGCCCCAGCGCGTCGGTTAGCAAGAGATCGTGGTAACCCTTTATGATCGAAAGCGGGGTTTTCAATTCATGAGCTGCTGACCCAAGAAACAAGGTCCTCTGCCGGTTCATCTCCTGCATTTTTGAGTAGGCCTCGCGCTCCTGCAGAAGCTGTTGCACCAAATTAAGCAACTCGGCGCGCTCATCCACAATCGGCGGCAACGGATCACCTCTGGGAATCTCCATATGACCTTCAAAGTACTGCCTGTTCCGTCATCCTTAGTCTATACAGTCTTCTCGGTATGCTTTCGCTTTCAGACCAGGCAACGGTAAGGTCCAAACATACAAATCTCTGCTTCAGGTAGTGATTCCAAACACGTCAGCCGAAATGAGTAAGCGAGTACCATCGGCAATGTCCCCTTAGGATCCGGGGAAACGGCTTGACGAGCGTGTTCAAAACTGAGCAGTCCATCGTCCCCTGTGCCATTCTGTACGCATGAAGAGAAACTCACTCGTTATCTGTCTTGTGTCCAACGTGCGGTGTCACTGCCGGGATGCCTCGTGCGCGACGTTCGGGTGCTCCACGGGCACCGCGCGTAGACCGCAGGCTTTCTGCTCATTGCGTCACCGAGCGGGAGGCAGCTAACCGTCATAAGACAGAGAAGTAGGTCCAAACCAAATGGATCTGGGTGTAGTATCGCGACTTCTAGCAGAAGGAGTGAAGAGTGACCAGCCTTCCTGCCACCGAGGGCCGCCGCTCGAAGCGTGTGATGTTGAAGAGGCGCGCCAGCCTAGTCGTCAACCTGGACCGCGACCAGAAAAGGCTCCCCTGTCTCGCCCTCGATTCGCCGAAAGAAGGTTACAGGCTGCGCGGAAGTTTCCACCTTCGGCGCGGACAATTTATAGAAATTGTCTTTGATCCAGAACCGTTCAGCTCAGTGCGCTGTCGTGTGGTCTGGGTGGGCAAAGCTGGCTCCAAGCAGGAGGGAGAAATCGGTCTGGAGATTGCTAGGTGATGAGCAGGTTTCCATTTGCGTCACTCTTCTTGCTGAGCAGTGGGGAGGGTGGTGCAGGCCAACGCCATCCCTCGATGTGAAAAGGCGTGTGCCTCGGCTGTGTCTGCTTAGCCCGAGTACCATAAAGCCCGAGTGCCCGTTTGACCCCAAACTTCAATGCACCGTACGCTACGAGGGCCCAGAATATACCCCAATTGAAATCCCACGTACGAGGTTTCTCCTAGTTCGAAGGCCCGGGAAATTCTGCCTTTCTCATCCTGAACGTTGCCGTCTCGCCGTGTTGATCTCGGCGCTGAGAGGTCTAACCGAATTCCATCTCGACTATGATGAATGAGAAGAGTAGCGCCGGCTACCGGTCCAGACCCAACAAATCCTCTCCCTTGTCCCTCGGAGGATAGGATTGAAGCATCCGACCGAGTAGCCCAAGAGGGAGTGTGCAACACACTTGATACCAAGCGAGGAGCCGAAGTTCGACACCTACGAACGGAACTAACTCGAGCGTGTTGAGAGCATATGGCACCCCACACGGCTGAACCAGCGAGCGCACTCCGAAGATGTTCCGTAGCATTCCGGAGAATACTTCTCAAGAGTGTGCAACAGAGAAGTACCTCAAGGACGTCTTGACGGCAGTTTCCTTCCAGGAATGCTCAGCGTCACTCCCTGCGTGTACCCTGTTGGGTTGGGCGGGTCAGTGGATAGATT
>Ga0070711_100000988_pt1 | contig 15061 bp, 16 predicted proteins | sample LARL53metaG_FD_65452 | JGI IMG/M metagenome (GOLD analysis project Ga0070711, IMG submission 65452) | Corn, switchgrass and miscanthus rhizosphere microbial communities from Kellogg Biological Station, Michigan, USA - LAR L5-3 metaG | ecosystem: Host-associated > Plants > Roots > Rhizosphere ... | reverse complement strand
GCCGGTCGACCATTCTGCAGACGGTCACGCCGGACCCGATGCGGGGACGGTTGTCGGCGATCTACTCGCTGGTTGTCGCCGGCGGCCCGCGCCTCGGCGACGTCGAGTCGGGCACCGTGGCGGCCGCATTCGGAACCCAGGCGTCGGTGGTTTCGGGCGGACTTCTCTGCCTGGTCGGGATCGTCCCCATCATGGTCGCGTTCCCGGAGTTCTGGCGCTACGGCGACGGCGACGGCGGCTCGGCTGAGCCCGTCCCCACCGCCTGACCCTCGACCGTGTCCATCCACTTGCGGTGGTGCCGACGCGCCCAGTCGCGCCGGACGCCGCCCAGGAGGATCCCGCGCATCGAGTGGCGGGTGCTGGGATTGACCAGCGCCAGCCACAGGTGGCCGGCGACCAGCGGCAGCGCCACCCAGGTGGCCAGGTCGTGGACGAGGATCGCGCTGGTACGGCCGCGGAAGGCGGCGTCGGTCTCCTGCAGGTACATCAGGGTGCCGCTGACGGTGAAGACCACCATCAGCCCCGACACGATGGCCGTGTTCAGCTTCTGGCCGGCGTTGAACCGGCCCTGGGCCGGCTCGTCGCCGCGGCGCGTGACCGCCCACTGCAGCCAGCGCCGGTCGTCCTCGTCAAAGCGGTCGATCTCGCGCGCCGCCCCCCGGAACTGGCGCCCGTTTCCGGGCAGAAGCGCGATCAGCCCGGCCCAGAAGGCGATCGCCGCGCCCAGGTGGATGGACTTCCACATTCCGCGGTTGGCGGCCACCTCGGCCAGCGAGGGCAGGTAGAGGATGAGGCCGGTCGCCGCCATGGTCAGGAAGGTGACCGCGAGCAGCCAGTGCAGCGTGCGCTCGAACGCCGAAAAGCGCGTCACGTAGCGCGAGGTGCGCGCAGTGTCAGAAGTAGCCGTTGGACCGCCCCACCCAGGCGTCCACGTCGTAGCCGCGCTGCTCCCAGTAGCCCGGCACCAGCTTGTCCACCAGCTCGATCCGGTGTAGCCACTTGACGCCCTTGTAGCCGTACATCTCGGGAATCACCAGCCGCAGCGGCGCCCCGTGCTCGCGCGGGAGCGGCGCGCCCTCCATGGTGTGGGCGAGCATGACCTGCGGCATCGTCGTCTGCTCCAGCGACAGCGTGTCGACGTACGGGTGCTCGAGCGAGACGAAGTTGACGTAGCGCGCCTCCGGCAGCGGATGGGCCATATCCCACAGCGTCTGCAGGCGAATGCCCCGCCAGTGGACACCGCCCACCGTCCATCCGGTGACGCAGTGGAAGTTGGCGGTCTCGCTCACCGCCGGCAGGCTGTCGACGTCGCTCCAGCGCAGCGTCAGCGGCCGCTCCACCATCCCTGTCACCTGGAGCCGGTAGGTGGCCGGGTGGAATGTCGGCCAGGGCGGGTTGACGGCGTAGATCCGCCATCCCGTCGGCACCAGCTCCTTGATCGCACTGGGAACGACGTCGCCGACGGCGCCGATCGGCCCGGACAGGCCGCGGGTAATCCGCTCGCCGAATGCGAGCCCGACGACGCCAAGTCCGAGCACGCCCAGGAACGCCCCACGTCCCATTCGCCGATCGCTCACCCGCTCAGTATCGTCAGCCACGCGGATCTGCGCCATGTCGTCGCAATCTGCCTCTCATCGTGGGGCGCGTTTCCGACGCCGACTGTGAGATCTGTTACGGTCGGCCGCCATGGGGACGCCTCCGCAGGGCTCGCCGGCCGACGACGAGCAGCGCCTCCTGGCGGCGCTCAAGGCAGGCGACGAGGCGGCCTTCGCCGAGCTGGTCGACCGCTACCACGCAGGCCTGGTGCGGCTGGCGATGACGTATGTCCGCAGCCGGGCAGTGGCCGAGGAGGCCGCCCAGGAGACCTGGATCGGCGTGCTTCGCGGGCTGCCCAGGTTCGAGGGCCGGTCGTCGCTTCGCACCTGGATCACGCGCATCCTCGTCAACCAGGCGAAGACCCGGGCGCTGCGGGAACGCCGCTCTGTTCCGATCTCGTCGCTGGCCGGCGAGGTCGAGGACGGCCCGGCCGTCGACCCCGACCGGTTCCGCAACCCGCAGTTCCCGGGTGGCTGGTCGGATCCGCCCCAGAGCTGGTCGGCGCTTCCCGAGTCGCGGCTGCTCGGCGCCGAGACGCGGGCCAAGGTGCTGGAGGCGATCGAGCAGCTGCCGCCGATGCAGCGGCGGGTGATCACGTTGCGCGATGTCGAGGGCTGGGATGCGGCCGAGGTGCGAGACCTGCTCGACCTCTCGGAGGTGAACCAGCGTGTGCTGCTGCACCGGGCGCGCTCCAGGGTGCGGGCCGCCCTGGAGCAGTACCTGGCGGCGTGAATACCCGGGGCCAGGCCCCTAATTGCAGTCGTTGCGGTGACAACGGTCGGCGCCTCGGCGGTGCGGCGTACTCCATGGTGGCGGCTGGGGGGTGCCAGGCCTGTAACGACCGTTTGCCGACTGTACTCCCGCCCTGCAACTCCTTACAGACCTGGCACCCGGGGCCCGCGAGCTCCCGGTGGCCTTTGCGTATTCACGCCGGCTTCGCCGGCCTGCATACGCCTCGGGGGTGCCCAGACCGCGGGACAAAGGGGCCAGGCCCCCTTGTCCCATCGGGCTGAGTCGTGGCGGTTTCGTGACGCGGCGTCAGGAGGCTGTGACGCTCACGCCGATCGGGCAGGAGACGCCGGTGCCGCCCAGGCCGCAATAGCCGCCGGGGTTCTTCTGCAGGTACTGCTGGTGGTAGTCCTCGGCCGGGTAGAACGGACCCGCCTCGGCGATCTCGGTCGTGATCGGGCCGAGGCCCCGCTCGGCCAGAGCGGCGGCGTAGCGGTCGCGGCTGGCTATTGCCGCGTCACGCTGTGCCGGGCTGTTCCAGTAAATCGCCGACCGGTACTGGGTGCCGGTGTCGTTCCCCTGCCGCATGCCCTGGGTCGGGTCGTGCCCCTCCCAGAACCGGCGCAGGATCTCGTCCAGGCTCACCCTTGTGGGATCGAAGGCCACCAGGACGACCTCGGCGTGCCCGGTGCGGCCGCTGCACACCTCGCGGTACGTCGGGTTAGCGGTTTGCCCGCCGGCGTACCCGACTGCCGTGCTGTATACGCCCGGGGTCTGCCAGAACACCCGCTCGGCTCCCCAGAAGCAGCCCATGCCGACCACGATCTGCTCGATGCCCTCGGGATATGGCGGCAGCAGCGGGGTGCCCAGCACCTCGTGTCGCTCGGGGACCGGAATCGCCTGATCGCGCCCAGGCAGGGCGTCGGCGGCGGCGGGAATCTCCTGCTTCTTCCAGAACATCTTCCATCCTTTGGTTGGCTTCTGGCATTAAGTGTGTCACGCACCCGCGCACGTTACGGGGCTAGACACCCAGGTTTGGGGTGCGTATCCTCGTAGCGTGCGTGCTACACGCATTCGCGTTGGGGTTCTTGTGGTTGCCTGCCTTTCGGCGTGCCTGGCCGCCTTCGATGGCGCCGGTGCGGCCGCACAGACCGGCACGGTGTCCTCGTTCGGCTCCGACGAGTTCGGGCAGCTCGGGAACGGGGCCGGCGGCAGCAGCAACTCGCCGATCGCAGTCTCCGGGCTGGCCAACGTCACCCAGGTCGATGGCGGCCGCGAGCACGTGCTGGCGCTGACCAGCGACGGCAGCGTCTGGGCGTGGGGGCACAACCAGTACGGCGAGATTGGCGACGGCACCAAGATCAACCGCCAGTCACCGGTGCAGGTGAAGAACCTGAGCGGCGTCACTGCGGTCGAGACCGGCCACTACTCGTCGATGGCGTTGAAGAGCGACGGCACCGTCTGGGACTGGGGCTGGAACAAGTACGGCACCCTCGGCAACGGCAAGACCACGAACAGCAGCGTGCCGGTCCAGGTATCCGGGCTGACCAACGTGGTGGCGATCGCCGGCGGGCGCGACATGGAGCTGGCGCTGAAGAGCGACGGCACGGTGTGGGCCTGGGGCGACAACGAGTTCGGGAACCTTGGCATCGGCACCACCACCGGCACCCGCACCACGCCGGTTCAGGTGCACACCCTGTCCAACGTGGTCGCCATCGCCGGCGGTCGTGACCACAGCCTGGCGGTCGAGGCGAACGGCACGGTCTGGGGCTGGGGCTGGAACCTGTACGGCCAGGTCGGAAACGGAACCAAGGGCAACAACGTGGCGACGCCTGTCCAGGTGACAGGGCTCAGCGGCGTGACCATGGTCAGCGCGGGCGCCGACCACAGCATGGCCCTGACCTCGGGCGGGCTCGTCTACACCTGGGGACAGAACAACGACGGCCAGCTCGGGATCGGCAACAAGACAAACAGGTCCACCCCGGCCAGGGTGACGGCCCTCTCCGGCGTCACCGATATCGGCAACGGCCGCCTGCACAGCCTGGCGATCGAGAACCGAGACACCGTCTGGACTTGGGGTCTCAACTCCACCGGCCAGCTCGGCCTGGGAAACACGACGAACCAGCTCAGCCCGGTCAAGGTGCCCGGCCTGAGCGGCGCCTTTGGGCTCGGCGGCGGCGTCAACTACAGCGTCGTCTTACACACCTAGACACGCCAGCCGACCACCAGGCGCGGAGGCTTTCGGAACGCGAAGCCGGCGGCCGGCGCGGCGTCGACGATCTCGATGCCCGGCAGCCGTTCCAGCAGCTCGGCGACGGCGATCCGCCCCTGCATGCGCGCCATGTGGAAGCCCAGGCAGTGGTGCACGCCTGAGCTGAAGACCAGGCTGTGGCGGGCGTTCGTGCGCCGGAGGTCGAACGAGCCCGGTTCGTCGAAGACGGCCGGGTCGCGATTCGCGGCGACGGTGCTGACGCCGACGAACTCGCCGGCAGCGAGCTCGACCCCGCCCAGATTCACCGGGCCGGTCGTCCAGCGCTCGATAAACGCCACCGGCGGAATGAGGCGCATCGACTCCTCGAGCGCGTTGGCCAGCAGGTCGCCGTCGGCACCCACCGCGGCCAGCGCCGGCGGATTCTCGAGCAGCTGCAGGGCCGTGTTCAGGATCATCGATTCGACCGTCTCGATGGCGCCGAACAGGATGACCCGGAGCTGGGCGACGATCTCGTCGTCGGTCAGCCCGGAGCCGGCGTCGGCGGCGACGGCGGAGGTGATCGAGTCGTCCGGCTGCCCGCGCAGCCGTTCGAGCTGCCCCAGCAGGACCGCCGAGAGCTCGGCCCGAGCGGCGTCGGCGCGGCGCTGCGGCTCGGGGTCTCCGTCGTAGGTCATGGCTCCGGCAAAGGCGTCGTAGAACTCGCGGATCCGGCCCACCTCGTGCAGCGGCAGACCGAGGATGTCGCCCGCGACCCCGACCGCGAAGGGGGCCGCGAACGCCGTCGCCAGCTCGCACGAGCCGGCCGGCTCGAGCTCGTCGAGGAGCGCCGTCGCCCGTGCCCTGACAGGCTCGGCGAAGCGCTCCTGCACCGACCGCCGGTGGAAGGGGGCATCGAACGGCCGCCGCTGCCGGCCGTGCTCGTCGCCGTCGCAGGTCAGCATCATCAGGCCCAGCGATGCCCGGACGAGGTTCGGCTCGGCGTAGACCGTCAGCGGCGCACGCGGATCGAGCGCCTGCTGCGCGGCCGGGTAGCCGGTGACCAGCCATCCGCCCAGTGCCGGTAGCCAGGACACGGGCTCCGCGGCCCGCAGGCGGTCGAGCGCCGAGACCCGCTGGTGCTCGACCAGATCGTCGAAGCCGATCGCCGCGCCGGCCGGGAACCGGCGCATCCGGGCGCCCAGCTCGGCCGCGTCGGGCACGACCTGGGGGATCGGCGATCCGGCTCCGATGCTCACATCTCCTCCATCTCCGGGCGGAATCCCAGGATACGCGCGATCGCCGGCGGCGGTGCTTAGCCGTCGCGGTCCGGGGGTACGCGGTTCCCCGTGAGCCTCGGTCGTGCCGGCGGGCGTCGATGGACCCGTGTCGCGGTCCTCGGGTTGCTGCTCGTCGCGTCGGGGTGCAACTCGAACCAGTCGGTCACCAACCCGGCGACGACGCCGGCCAGCGATATCGCGACGCTCTGGTGGGCGATGTTCGCCGGGGCGATGGTCATCTTCGCCTTGGTGCTCGGCCTGCTCGTGCTGGCATACGTGCGCCGCGGCCGCCCCGGCTCTGGCGGCGACGACCGCGGGCCCTACCGGGTCATCCTGGGCGGCGGCCTGGCAGCCCCGATCGTCGTCCTGAGCATTCTCTTCATCTTCGTCATCCGGGTCATGCCGGCGGTCTCGGCGCCGCCGCCGGGCTCGACGAAGCTGACCGTCGACGTGATCGGCCACCAGTGGTTCTGGGAGGTCCGCTACCCGGGCACCGCCGCCGTCACGGCCAACGAGATCCATATCCCGGCGCGGACGCCGGTGAACCTCGTCGCCCGCACCGCGGACGTCATCCACAGCTTCTGGGTGCCTCGCCTGAACCGCAAGATCGACATGATCCCGGGCCGCACCAACCGGATCGAGCTGGACGCCCCGCAGACCGGTGTCTATCCCGGCCAGTGCTCGGAGTTCTGCGGGCTCGAGCACGCCGACATGGGCCTGGAGGTGGTCGTCCAGACGCCGGCCGCCTTCCGCGCCTGGCTCGCCGACCAGGCTCGTCCGGCGCGGGCGCCGACGACGCCGCAGGAGCTCCAGGGACGGCAGGTCTTCCTGACCGCGTCCTGCGCCGACTGCCACACGATCCGCGGCACTCCCGCGGTCGGCCGGGCCGGCCCCGACCTGACGCACGTCGGCAGCCGCCAGACGATCGCCGCCCTGACGCTTCCCAACACGCCGTCGTCGCTCTTCGACTGGATCACGAACCCCCAGCTCTACAAGCCGGGAGCGCGGATGCCCGGGTTCGCCAGCCTGCCGGCGTCGACGCGGCGGGCGCTCGTCGCCTATCTGGAGAGCCTCACGTGACCGCGATCCAGCCCCCGGCGCCAGCCGCCCAGGAGCGGATCGAGCGCCTCGACCGGATCTGGGCCGAGCGTCCCGGCTTCACCGGCTGGCTGACCACCACCGACCACAAGCGAATCGGCCTCATGTACGTCGCCGCCTCGCTCGTCTTCTTCGCGCTCGGCGGCGCCGAGGCGCTGATCATGCGCACCCAGCTGGCCGGTCCGGGGCGGCACGTCGTCGGGCCTTCGACCTACGACCAGCTGCTGACCATGCACGGGATCACGATGATCTTCCTGTTCGTGATCCCGCTCTCGATCGGCGGCTTCGGCAACTACCTGGTGCCGCTGATGATCGGCTCGCGGGACATGGCCTTCCCGCGCATGAACGCGCTCAGCTTCTGGCTCTTCCTCGGTTCGGGGATCCTCCTCTACGCCAGCCTGCTCCTGCACGAGGCTCCCAACGCCGGCTGGTTCAACTACGTGCCGCTGGCCTCGCGCCGGTTCGACCCCGGCCCGAACATCGACTTCTACACCCTGGCGCTGATCCTGAACGGCGTCTCGTCGACCGCGGCGGCTGCGAACTTCCTGGTCACCATCGCCAAGCTGCGGGCTCCCGGGATGTCGCTGAACCGGATCCCGCTCTTCTGCTTCGCGATCCTGGCGACGTCGTTCTCGCTCGTCTTCGCGCTGCCGGCGCTGACCGCCGACCTGGTGTTCCTGGAGCTCGACCGCAAGCTCGGCTTCCACTTCTTCGACGCCGCCCGCGGCGGCGACCCGCTGCTCTGGCAGGACCTGTTCTGGATCTTCGGCCACCCCGAGGTCTACATCATCGTGCTGCCGGCGTTCGGGATCGCCACCTCGATCATCCCCACCTTCACGCGCCGCAAGATGGCGGCCTTCCCGCTGGTGGCGCTGGCCGAGCTGCTGGTCGCCTTCATCGGCTTCGGCGTCTGGGTCCACCACATGTTCGCGACCGGGCTTCCGCAGACGACGCTGATCTTCTTCGCCGCCGCCAGCCTGATCATCGTCATCCCCAGCGGTATCCAGATCTTCGCCTGGTGCATGACGCTGGTCGATGGCACGCCCGAGTTCAAGACGCCGCTCCTCTTCATCGTCGGCTTCATCATCTTCTTCGTCTTCGGCGGGCTGTCCGGGATCACCCTGGCGGCGGTGCCGTTCGACCAGCAGGTGACGGACACCTACTACGTTGTTGCCCACTTCCACTACGTGATCTGGGGCGCCGCCGTCTTCCCGGTGCTGGGGGGCCTCTACTACTGGTTCCCCAAGGTCACCGGGCGGATGTACCACGAGCGGCTGGGCCAGGCCACCTTCTGGCTGATCTTCGCCGGCACCAACATCACCTTCTTCCCGATGCACATCTCCGGAATGCTGGGGATGCCGCGGAGGGTGTGGACGTACCCGGCCCGGATGGGCTGGGGGCCCGAGAACCTGGCATCGACGATCGGTGCGTTCATCCTCGCCTCGGGGCTGGTGCTGCTGGCGGCGAACCTGGTGGTCAGCCGCTTCCGGGGCGCCCCGGCCAGCGCCGACCCGTTCGGCGGCGGCACCCTCGAGTGGTCGACCAGCTCGCCGCCGCCGGCGTACAACTTCGCGGTCATCCCGGTGGTCACCAGTGCCTATCCGTGCTGGGACGCCGACGACCGCGCCGCCGACGCCCGCCGCCTTGCCGCCGGGCAGCTGGTGCTCGAGCATGGGCACGAGACGACCACCACCACGCCGGTCGACGGGCACCTCGACGATGTCCTGGCGATGCCCGCGGAATCGATCTGGCCGGTGACGCTGGCCGCAGTCTGCACCGTCGGACTGGCCCTCGTCATCTCCAGCCACTACGTCACCGCCCTGGTCAGCGTCGCGGTCGCCGCGGCCGTCCTCGCCGCCTGGCACGCGGTGGAGCCGAGGTCGGCGGCGTGAGCATCCTCGCCGGCCACCGCGCACGCCCCAACGGCTGGTACGGCATGGTCGTCCTGATCGCCGCCGAGGGTGCGCTCTTCGGAACGTTCATCGGCACCTACGTCTACCTCAGCTTCCACGCCCCGGCCTGGCCGCCCGACGGCATCGCCGCGCCCAGCGCCACCGCGCCGCTCGTCCTGTCGCTGGTGCTGGTGGCGTCGACCGTGCCGATGGCGCTCGCGGTGCGGGCCGGCCGCCGGGACGGGGTGGCCGCCGCGATCGGCTGGGTGGCCCTGGCGTTCGTCGTCCAGGCGGTCTATCTGGGGTTCCAGATCCACCTCTACGTCGACGACCTGGCGCGCTTCAAGCCGCAGACGGATGCCTACGGATCGATCTACTTCGCCCTCCTCGGCCTGCATCACGTCCACGTCGCCGCCGGCCTCCTGCTCGACCTGTGGCTGTTCCTGCGCCTGCCCCGAGGCTTCACCCCGTACCGCAGGACGGCCCTCTCGGCGATCGCGCTCTACTGGTACTTCGTCGCCGTGGCCGGGCTTGCGGTCACCGCCACCATCCTCTCGGCGACATGGTGACCCTGGCCCGCACGCCGCGGCTGGTGTCCGGCCTGCAGTGGTACGCGCTGCTTGGGCCGCCGCTCTCCTGGACGGTCCAGCTCGTGCTCGGCTACTACACGACCCAGGCGGCCTGCGGCGCCGCCGCGTCTCGACTGGGCGTCGAGGTGCATACCTGGAACGCCGTCCTGACGGTCGCCGCGCTGGCCGTCGCCGCCGGCGGCTGGGCGTCCGCGGCGGCCCTGCACGCCGCCACCGGCGGCGGCGACGTCGACGATCCGCTGGGTCGGATCCGCTTCCTGTCGACCGCGGGCCTGGCCATCGGGATCATCTTCGTGACGCTGATCCTGTTCACCGGCGCCGGTGTTCTGGCGCTTCCGGAGTGCCGCCGGTGATCCGGCTCGTCCTGCTCGCCCTGGCCGGGCTTCTCGCCCTCGCGATCGTCGCGCCGGTGTCCAGCGTGCAGGGCCAGGCGCAGGACCAGCCGGCCAGTCTGGTCGGGCTGGGGGCGCAGGTGTTCGCCGAGAACTGCTCGGCCTGCCATGGCGTCAACGGCGGCGGCAAGCAGTCGCCGGGACCGGTCAACGGCGTCGGCGATCAGGCCGGGTTCGGGCCGTCACTGCACGGGGTCGGCGCCCAGGCCGCGGACTTCTACCTGCGCACCGGCTACATGCCGCTGCAGAACCCCTACGACCAGCCGCGGCGCTCGCGGGTGCTCTTCTCGCCGCGCCAGGTGCGGGCGCTGATCGCGTACGTGGCCTCGCTCGGACCGGGACCGCCGATCCCGCGCCCGCAGCCGGCCCAGGGCAGCGTCAGCGCCGGCATGCAGCTCTTCACCGACCACTGCGCCGGCTGCCATCAGGTGACGGCCGAGGGCGGATACGTCCCCGACTCGGTCGCGCCGCCGCTGGCGCCCGACTCGCCCACGCAGATCGCCGAGGCGGTGCGCATCGGCCCCAACCTGATGCCCCGCTTCTCGCGCTCGCTGCTCTCCGACCGCGAGCTCAACTCGGTGATCGCCTACGTCCAGTACACCGATTCGCCGGACGACCGCGGCGGCTGGTCGCTGGGCCGGCTGGGTCCGGTGCCGGAGGGGCTGGTGGCCTGGTTCGTGGCCGGCGTCGTGCTGGTCGGCATCACCCTCACCGTCGGCCGGAGGCTGGCGTGAGGCGGCTCGGCCGGTGGATCGTCGCGGTCGCCGTATGGCTCTTCGCCCGCCGGGGCGAGGGCCGGGACCGCCGCGGCGACCGCGAGCGGATCGTGCCGGCCGGGCCGCCGGCGCCGCGGGCCGAGCTGGTGGTGGCGGCGCTGCTCCTGCTGGCCGCGCTCAGCGCCGCCGCGTTCATCGCCGTCTACGCAATCGACCGCATCCCCGACCAGACTCAGTTCCTGGGCCTCAGCCTCGGCCTGGCCTTCGCATTCATCGCTGCGGCGCTGATCGTGACCGGCCGCAACCTGGTCGTCACCGAGGAGCTCGACGGCGAGTACGCGGACCCGCAGCCGGATGAGGCCGAGAAGCTGGTGCAGATCGTCGAGGAGAGCGGCAGCCGCCTCAGTCGCCGGCGTCTGCTGGGCGGGTCGGCGGCGGTCGCCGGCGGCGCGCTCGGGCTGGCGCTGCTCGTCCCGGCGGTCTCGCTGGGGCCGGTGTTCGACCTGGAGCCGTTCACCCGCACGCCATGGCACCGTGGTCGCCGCCTGGTCGGCGACGACGGACGGCCGATCGCCGCTGCCGCGATCCACCAGCTCGAATTCGCGACCGCCTTCCCCGAGCACGCCGATCCCGAGCAGCTCGGCGCGCCGGTCGTGGTGATCCGGCTTGCCCCCTCCGCGCTGCACCTGCCGCCGGATCGCCGAGGCTGGGCGCCGGAGGGGATCCTGGCCTTCTCCAAGATCTGCACCCACGCCGGCTGTGCGATCGCCCTCTACCGGGCGCCGCTCTTCCAGCCGGTTGAGAAGCCGCCGGCCCTCGTCTGCCCCTGCCACTACTCCACGTTTGACCCGGCCACGGGCGGGACCGTCGTGTTCGGGCCGGCCGGGCGCCCGCTCCCGCAGCTCCCACTGGAGATCGACGCCGACGGCAACCTGCGCGCCGCCGGCAACTTCTCAGGGCCGGTCGGGCCCTCCTGGTGGGGCGTTCGCGACCGGAAGGCGACCTGATGTTCGAAAAGACGGCGCGGTCGCTGGACGACCACACGCACACGGCGCCCTTCGGGATCGCCGCGCTTCGCTACATCTTCCCCGACCACTGGTCGTTCCTGCTCGGCGAGATCGCGCTCTATGCGTTCATCGTCCTGCTCGGCACCGGCACCTACCTGGCGCTCTTCTTCGACCCGTCGACGGCGCCGACGGTTTACCACGGAAGCTACGCGCCGCTCCAGGGCGCCCACATGAGCCAGGCCTACCGATCTGCGCTCAACATCTCGCTGCAGGTGAAGGCGGGCCTCCTGATGCGTCAGACACATCACTGGGCGGCCGACGTCTTCATCGCCGCGATCGCCCTGCACCTGATGCGGGTCGTCTTCACGGGAGCGTTTCGCCGGCCCCGCCAGCTGACCTACTACGTCGGCCTGAGCATCCTCATGCTGGCGCTGCTTGAGGGCTACATCGGCTACAGCATGGTCGACGATCTGCTGTCCGGGATGGGTCTCGCCATCGGCTACGGGGTGGCGCTCTCGATCCCGGTCATCGGCGCCAACTTCGCGGCGCTCATCTGGGGAGGACCGTTCCCCGGCACCCCCGAGTTCTGGTCGCGCATGTACATCGCCCATGTCTTCATCCTGCCGGCGATCCTGGCCACCCTGATCGGCATCCACCTCTTCCTCGTGGCGTCCCTTCACCACACCCAGTTCCGGGGCGGCAGGGCCACCGAGAAGCGGCTGGTCGGCGTGCCCGCCTTCCCCGGCCAGGCGCCGCGCTCGCTGGGACTGATGTTCGCCGTGTTCGCGGCGCTGTTCCTGCTCGGCGGACTGGTTCAGATCAACCCGATCTGGCTCTGGGGGCCATATCACGTCGCCGACGGCACGAACGGCGCGCAGCCCGACTGGTATCTCGGCTGGCTGATCGGCGCCCTCCGGCTGATGCCCGGCTTCGACATCACGATCGCCGGCCGCACCGTCATCCCGAACCCGTTCTGGGGCGGGGTGCTCTTCCCGACGATCGTCTTCGGCTCGCTTGCCCTCTGGCCGACGGTCGAGCGGATCCTGTCCGGCGACCGGAAGCCGCACAACCTGCTCGACCGGCCGCGCGACGCACCGTGGCGGACGGCATTCGCAACCGCGCTTCTGACCTGGGTCTTCGTCATCTTCCTGGCCGGCTCGGCCGACCGGGCGTACGTCATCCTGGGCTGGAGCTACGAAACCCAGATCGAGGTCTACCGGGTGCTGGTGTTCGTCGCGCCGGTGGTCGCCTTCTGGCTGGCCCACCGCATCTGCGTCGAGCTGCTGGCCAACGATCGGATCGCCGAGCGCCGCCACCAGGCGGAGGCCGAGGCCCGGGCCGCAGAGCATGGTTGAGCTTCTCGACCTCGCCCTTCCGGCCGCCGCCTATCTGATCGGCGTCCATCGCCTCCGGCGGACCGGAGGCACCTGGCCGGCGTGGCGGATCGCGGCCTTCGCGGCGGCGCTGGTCGCGGCCGTGCTGGTGACCAGCGGCGGGGTCGACGGCCGGGCGCGCGACTCGCTTGCCTGGCACATGACCCAGCAGATGACCCTGCTCGTGTTGGTGCCACCGGCGCTTCTGGCAAGCCGCCCGGTGGCACTCTTCCGCGCCGCTACCGGGTCGGCCGGCGGCGGCCGTCTCCCCAACCCCGCCGCCGCATGGCTGGCATTCGTGGCGATCCAGTGGGTGGTGCACATCCCCGCGGTGCTCGACCGGCTCGTCCGCGAGCCTGCCCTGAACGGTGTCGTGCACTGGCTGTTCGTCGTCGCCGGGGCGGCGTTCTTCGTCCAGGCGGCGCCCTGGGCCGGCTCGCGGCTGCCGCCGCTGGTGCTGGCGCTCTACCTGGCGAGCGCGATGCCGACGACCGACGGGATCGCGATCTGGCTCATGCTCGACCCGCACGTCATCTACTTCAGCTTCGCAGGCCCGGGGGCGCTTGCCGATCAGCGCGCCGCCGGGTTCGTCATGTTCGCGGCCGGCAACGTGATCCTGGTCGCGGCTGCCTGGGTGGCCGGCCGCTGGCTCTGGCGCGAGTGGTCGAGCGACGTCGGCCGCGCGCCGGCCGGGCTATCGCGGCGGTAGCCAGGCCGGGAGCGTCGCCGGCGACGGCAGCCGTTCCCCCTCGGCGCGCGTCCGGAATCGCGGGCCGTCCTCGTGCCGGGGAGCGCCGTCGGGTGTCGCCTGCGTCCATTTGCCGGTGGCGGGATCCCAGACGCCGATATAGCCGCCGGGCAGGATCTGGAGCGGCTTGGTGCAGTGGCCGCCGTAGTCCCACGGACCCGGGCTGCCGGCGATGAACCAGTGCGGGTAGACGAAGTCGCTGACCAGCACGTCGCCGATCCGGTAGCCGAGGCTGTCGTCCTCGACGGCATCCGCCGACTCGTAGGCAACGGCGGTTCCGTCGGCCCGGATCTGGACGCACAGGTTGGCGTAAGGATCGCCCAGCATCTCGAGCAGCTCGTGGCTCGCGGTGACCGTCCAGGAGAGATTGTTCTGCTGATCGGTTTTCGCGAAGACCTTGCCGACCGGGGTGGAGGTCGAGTCCAGCTCGTGGTAGCCGAGCGCCCCGGCCTGGTCGGAGTCGTCCAGGATGGCCAGGAGCCACGCGCCTGCCGGAAGCTGCTCTGCGAGCGTTCTCGCCTGCAGACCGCGGGCCTGGCCGGCGGCGGTCGCGTCCACTACCAGCAGCGAGGCACCGGCGTTCCACTGCGGCTGGAAGTGATCACTCACCTGCGTCTGCAGCGCCGCGACGGCGGCGGTCAGCTCGGTCGACTCGACGACGGTCGAGTGGTTGACGACGGCGACGATTTGATTCGTCATGGCCTGTCTCCTTCACTCGTGGCGGTGACCGTGACCCGCGGCCGGCCGCTGCCCTATGCCGGCGACGATAGACCCGCCCGGCAGCCCGGTCAAGAGGCCGGGGACGGCGGTTGACGGCTGTGCCCGCCGGGTATCCGGCATCCTGTCTAGACGCGGACCGGAAGGAGTGTGCAATGCCACGGCAGTGGACCGAGAAGCAGGAGCGCAAGTACCAGCACATCGTCGAATCGGAGCAGGACCAGGGCGAGTCGACGAAGCGGGCGAAGGAGATCGCCGCCCGCACCGTCAACAAGGAGCGTGCCCGCAAGGGGCAGGCCGACACCGCGTCGCGCACGTCCACCCACGACATCTCGTCGTCGCGGCGGGGCGGGTTGCGATCGGGGCGGCCGGGTCCGCGCGGGCGCACCCGCGACCAGCTCTACAACGAGGCCCGGCAGAAGGGCATCGAGGGCCGCTCGAAGATGACCAAGGCGCAGCTCCAGCGAGCCGTCGACGCGCGCAAGTAGGCGCTTTCACCCATTCTCGGAAGCGCCCCGGCGCGAGGATTGACAGCGGGGCCGATCGGCGGCGATGGTCGCTCGGTCCTGATCCTCCAGCAAAAGGAATGTTGATGTTCGAGAAGGGAAGTCGCCTGCCGGCAGGGCTGGGCGTACTGGGTGTAATCCTGTGGGCGGTGGCGTTTGCCGTCGGGAGCGGCAGCCCCGACACCACCGACTCCAGCGCCAAGATCGTCGCCTGGTACGCCAGCAGCTC
>Ga0070711_100000987_pt1 | contig 15073 bp, 6 predicted proteins | sample LARL53metaG_FD_65452 | JGI IMG/M metagenome (GOLD analysis project Ga0070711, IMG submission 65452) | Corn, switchgrass and miscanthus rhizosphere microbial communities from Kellogg Biological Station, Michigan, USA - LAR L5-3 metaG | ecosystem: Host-associated > Plants > Roots > Rhizosphere ... | reverse complement strand
ACGCAATTATGAAGCGGCCGGAGTTCGTGCATTCTTCGTTCGGAATCGAGTTCTACTCTCTCGACAGCGGGAAGGTTATTTATCAGCACAATCCTGACAAGCTCATGGTGCCGGGTTCGACCACGAAGCTGCTCACCGAAGGTACGTTGCTGGAACTGCTGGGAGGCGACTACCGCTTCCACACGCGCGTCTACCGCACAGGGCCCATTAAGAAGGATGGAACACTCGACGGCGACATCGTCCTGGTCGCGAGCGGTGATCCAGATCTTTCGGGCCGCATTCAGTCCGACGACACGCTTGTCTACGAGAACATGGATCATTCTTACGGAGGCCCCGATAGCAAGGGACTGGGTGATCCGCTAAAGGTGGTCCGGGAATTGGTGCAGCAGATCGGAAGTAAGGGAATCAAGCGTGTGCGCGGAAGAGTGCTGGTGGATGTAAGCCTGTTTCCGGAGGGCGACCGGGAACTTGGAACCAACGTCGTGATCTCGCCGATCGTTGTGAATGACAACGTCATCGACGTCATTGCCACCGCCGGCGATAAAGAAGGTGCACCGGTCGATTTACGAATTTCTCCCAAGACCGCGTACGTACAGATCATCAATCAGGCAAAGACAGCGAAGGCGGACTCGACGCCGAATCTGACCTACATCGCCGAAAAGCTCAACCCGGATGGATCGCGCAGCGTAATACTGACCGGAACGCTACCGGCCGGGAAAGGCCCGGGCATGGAGTCTTACGCTGTGCCGGAACCCAGTCGGTTCGCAGCGACCGTTCTGGCCGAGGCGTTGAATGAGGCCGGCGTCAAAGTTGCGATACTCTCATCGCAAACTGCACCAGATTTCAAAGCACTCGCGGTGAACTACAAACCCGAGAATCAGCTCGCCGAGCACGTTTCCCCACCACTAAAAGAAGAAGTAAAGATCACGCTCAAAGTGAGCCAGAACCTTCATGCCACCATGGGCCCATTCTTGCTTGGTTCACTGTTGGCGCACAAAGATAAAGAGATCGACCAAACCGGATTTGATCTCGAACATGAGTTTCTGAAAAAAGCCAATCTCGATTTGAGTGGCGCAGCGCAGAGCGATGGGGCTGGCGGTAATGCGTTTTTCACACCGGATTTTGTGGTCCGCTACCTCACGTTCATGTCCGGGCAGAAGGATTTTGCCGACTTCCATCGTGGATTGCCGATCCTGGGTCGCGATGGCACGCTCTACAAAATCCAGGTGAACTCTCCTGCCGCCGGACACGTCGAAGCTAAGACCGGAACCTACGACGTTTACGATGCGCTGAATAAAGATCTGATGGTAACCGGCAAAGGCCTCGCCGGTTACATGCAAACCGCGAAAGGCGAGCATCTAGCATTTGCCGTGTACGTCAACATGGTTGCTGCTCCCATGAACGATCCGGAGGCAGTCCAGAAAATTGCTGGAGAGGCTTTGGGAGAAATCGCGTCGGCAGGCTATGGCGCTTCGCTCGCGTCCGCTTCCGTGCCCGATGCGACGGCACAGTATGACGTACTCATCCGAAACGGGCGCATCATCGACGGCTCTGGCAATCCCTGGGTCTCCGGCGACATCGCGGTGCGCGGTGATCGAATTGTCGCCATTGGCAAGCTTGAAGGGGCTCAGGCCAAACGCGTGATAGATGCTTCTGGACTGGTCGTTTCTCCCGGATTCATTGACATGCTCGGTCAATCGGAACTAGCCCTCCTGATTGACAATCGCTCGCTCAGCAAGCTCTCGCAGGGAATCACATCGGAGATCACGGGAGAAGGTGCTTCCGCTGCTCCACAAAATGCTCTTACCCTTGCTCAACTCCAACCTGGCCTGGATCTGTATCACTTGAAGGTAGACTGGTCGAGCCTGGCTGAATACTTTGCCCGCCTGGAGAAGACCGGCACTCCCATCAATCTTGGAACCTATGTGGGTGCGGCACAAATTCGCGAAGCGATATTGGGAGACGTGGACCGCGTGCCGAACCCCGAAGAACTGGAAAAGATGAAAGCGCTGGTTGCGCAAGCCATGCAGGATGGAGCGCTTGGTATTTCCACGGCTCTCATCTATCCACCGGGACATTACGCGAAGACGGAGGAATTGATCGAACTGGCCAAAGTTGCCGGTCAGTACGGAGGCATCTACGCCAGCCACATGCGCAGCGAAGGTCAAAGCGAAGCTGCGGCGATCGAAGAGGCGCTTCGTATCGGGCGCGAGGCTCACCTACCGGTAGAGATTTTTCATCTCAAAGTCATCGGTAAACCACGATGGGGTTCGATGCCGAAAATTGTCGGAATGATTCAGGCAGCACGCGACGCTGGGCAAGACGTGTCTGCCGACATGTATCCGTATGTTGCCGGTGGAACCGCTTTGGCATCGAGCCTGCCTCCTTGGGTGGCCGATGGTGGTGCCGCGAAACTGCTCGAGCGACTGAAAGATCCCGCAATCCGCGCGAAGATAAAACAGGAAATGGCCACCGAACATCCCAATTGGGAGAATCTCTACCTGGGCAGCGGTGGCGCGTCTGGCATTCTCGTATCTGGCATTGTGAATCCAGATCTCAAAAAGTACGATGGCAAGACTCTTGCGCAGATCGCCACGGCGGAGAAGAAAGCGCCACTCGACGCACTCTTCGATCTGGTCCTCGCCGACAAAGCTCAGACCGGTGCGATTTATTTCATCGCGAATGAAGACGATCTGCGTTACGGCTTGAAACAATCTTGGACGAGCATTGGCCTCGATGCCAGCGAACTCTCGCTCGACGGGCCTTTATTCGAAGCGCATTCGCACCCGCGCGCCTTCGGCAGCATGCCACGACTACTCGGACACTACGTCCGCGATGAGCATCTGCTTCCTCTGGAGCAAGCGATTCGGAAGATCACATCTCTCCCCGCGCAGCGCGAACGACTGCGCGACCGCGGGTTATTAAAAGAAGGGTATTTTGCGGACATTACGATTTTCGATCCCGCGACGATTCAAGACAAAGCTACCTACGAACACTCGACCGAGCTCTCGCAAGGAGTGAAATATGTCTTGGTGAATGGTCAACTCGAGTACGACGATGGCCATCTCACGGGAGCCAAAGCGGGTAATGTCTTGCGTGGCGCCGTATGGACGCACGAGACAAAACCGTAATGCACGAGCGCAGTCGAGTGCGGCTCATCTAGGAGCTGTTTTTAGTGGTTCAATCGGAACGACCTAGCCGGGGTTCAAGTCAAGGTAGTGACTGAAACTTGCAAGCGAAACTTGATCGCCACCGGGAAGATAAAATCCGAACTTGCCCGATGAGAAATTGGTTCCGGGCAAGGTCCAACGATCAAGTACGACGCAAGCGTCACCTTGCTTGATCTGGTGGACGATCTCCGTTGGCGTATCGTTCGAAAGCTTTTCTTCTCGCCCTTGTGCGGAACTTGTGATTCGTTCAGCTTGTGACCGTTGCGAACGTCGACCACGGTAGAAGTTATTGTCGTCGATCGGGGCGTCGGCATTCTAAATCATTTTTCGGGCTCTTTCCTGGCATAAAGATAGCGGTCAGGCCGTGGGGTTTGGCTCCTGATGGGCTTTCTTGGGACCGCGCGGCAAGGATATTTTGTCCTGATTCTGTATCTTGACCTCCTTTACCTCAGCCCTGCAACTACGCATGATGTCACTGGTACCGCAGCTTTGATCCCTGGCTCCTTTTCACTTCGAGCCCCGGACCGTCTATCTTGTCGCCTGATTCCGCCACCAAAACTGGATGCCGTGTAGCAGGGGCAGGCTCAGCGCATTTGTTGGAGGCCCAGAAATGCGATTCAAATTCCGCTTACTCCGAACGCTAACGGCCATTGCGGCCGGGCTATTGCTGGCTGCGCTGCCAGTAGCAGGCCAGCAAACGCTGGCAGTTCCGGCCGACTCCGCGCGTTGGGACTTACAAGGAGAAGCCAAAGCGGCGGAATATCAAGGCCACAAAGCTCTTGTCCTTGATGGTGGGGCTGCGCTTCTGAAGGATTTTGAAATGCGCGATGGCGTCATTGATGTGGACGTCGCGACTTCTGCGAAGCGTGGATTTTTCGGCATTCAGTTTCGGCTCGACGGCGACGGCTCGAACGGCGAGGAGGTATATCTACGCCCGCACAAGTCGGGGCTACCGGACGCCATTCAGTACACTCCGATTCTCAACACTGGCCGCAACTGGCAAATCTACAATGGGCCCGGGTTTACCGGTCCAGTCGACATTCCGAAAGATGTATGGTTTCACCTGCGCCTCGAGATCGTGGGTGCGCAGGCAAAGCTTTACGTGCAGGACATGGACAAGCCCGCTTTGGTGATGAACGATCTGAAGAGTGGCATGCAGAAGGGCCAGGTGGCTCTCTTCGATCTGATCGGCGCAACGTACTTCTCAAATTTAGAGATACGAATGACGCCCGATGCACCCTGGGAACGGCACCTGCCGCCGATGCCTTCAGGCACTCTGACCAAGTGGAGCCTGTCTTCTTCCTATGATGCGCTAGGACGCAATCTGGAGCAACCGCTTTCGTCCGCAGAGAGCGGCGCAATCCATTGGCAGGATGTGGAGGCGGAGCCACCCGGCTTCGTCGTTCTCTATCGTTATCGTGAGGCTCCGCATCCGATGGTCACGTTTCAGGGAGACTTCTCGAAGCGCCTGGAACCGCAGCCCGGAATGAAGGTGCTCTACGCCCGAAGCACTATCGAATCCGACCGCGACCAGGTGAAGAAACTCGAACTTGGCTACAGCGACGATGTCAGCGTGTTCTTGAACGGCAAGATCCTTTACCGTGGGCGCAGCGCACAGGGTTTTCGCGATCCAGGCTTCCTCGGCATCATCAATCCTGAAAATGATGCCGTCTACCTTCCATTGAAGAAGGGAAGTAACGAACTGATGCTGGCACTCAGCGAACTCGGCGGCGGGTGGGGATTCATCTGCCGATTAGCGGATCCGGAGAAGTGAATTGTCTGAAACGTCGCTTGGATATTTCACGGAGATCCCAATGCGTTACTTGATGAATTCACTGAGGCCCTTCTTTCTCGCGCTTTCGATTGGACTGTTGGCAATAGCAACACCTCTGTCCGGTCAGTCGGAACGAAAGGTGACGAAGTTGGCGGACGGCGTGTATGAAATCCAGCACCCGAATACAGGCGGCAACGTCAATGGCAACACTACCGTAATCATTGGCGAAAGGCAGGTATTCGTCGTGGATACTTGCTATCTTCCCTCCGTCGCCCGGGAAGATATCGCGCAAATCCGGCAGTGGACCGACCGGCCGGTGAGCTTTGTGCTCAATACGCATTTCCACAACGACCACAATCTCGGAAATCGCGCCTACATGGATGCCTTCCCCGCATTGACGATCATCGCGCACGCAGAGACAAAAAAAGAGATGGATCTGTTCGGGCCTGGATCGGCGATGAGGGACCAAAGAGATGTTGCCTATCTGCAGAAGATGCTCGAAACCGGAAAGACGCCGGACGGACAGACGTTGAGCGAGGCTGATAAAACGCAAGTAAAGAACGCCCTCGCGAGGCGAATGCCAGCTCTCGAAGAAGTGAAGAAGGTCAAATTCCAAAGTGCCACTCTAAGCTTCGAACACGACTTCAGCCTTGATCTTGGCAATCGAGAAGTTGAAATCAAGTTCCTGGGACGAGGCAATACGCCGGGAGATGCCGTCGTCTACCTTCCCAAAGAAAAAATCGCGATTGCCGGTGATCTGTTGGTGTATCCGATTCCGTATATCTACGACGGGTATCCCCGTGAATGGATACAAACCTTGCAGAATCTCGCGCAACTCGATGCTGACATGATCGTCCCAGGGCACGGGCCGGTCATGCACGACAAGACGTACATCTACTTGATGAGAGACCTGATGAAGAGTGCCGTCGACCAAATGACCGAGAGTCTTCGTAAGTCCAGACCCGCCATGTTTCAAACTTTGGACGAGGTGAAGGCAAGCATTGATTTGACGCCCTTCCGGCAACGCTTCGCCGGCAATGATAAAGATCTGGGTGAGGCCTTTGACGAAGCCGCCGCGAACCTGGTCAAGGTTGTTTTCCAGGAGTCGAGTTTGCGCTGAAGCTCTGTATCCCCTCCCGTCAGGCAATCCCCCCGGCAAACACCGAAGCCCTCCACCTGTGCGCAACAATCACCACGAGTGTCTAGGTTTGTTTAGTTTTTCGCACCCTTGTCTTTCTGCTCGCCAAAATGGAACTGCAATCAGTGCTTCCGCGTACTACTTGCAGACTGTGAGATTCACACCTTCACAATCTCGGAACACGAGCCGTGTTTCATCTCGGGCTCACCTTTTCAATCGTGCAGTGTCTAACTGTGCAGAGTTTGTGCGGGGTCTAACTGTCCAAAATGAGTGATGGGGAGCCATTCTTGGGGGCCGGACGGCCGAATTGGCTGCGGGTGTGGGTTGGACTGCTGGGCTTGTGGGTGACGTTCGGAGTTTTGGGCACTTGGTTCAACTACCAGGCCTTGCTCGACCGGCCACATCCAATCTCGTGGGCTCAGGCCATCCGTATGAACTTGGTCGCCTACGGGATCTGGGCGTTTCTACTGACACCCATTGTGTTGTTTCTATGCGCGCGACTGCCACTCGCCAAACGAGGATTAGTCAAGCTGATACCGGCTCATCTGCTGGCGATCGCGGGAACGATTTCTATCGACGTGAGCATTAAGACGTTATTGGGATCGAGGGCTTTCCCCTGGGTCGAGTCCCATCCCTTCGTGCCACAATTTCGGAGACACTATTTTTCCGAAGCCGAGGCCGACATCCAGATCTACCTGTTGACCGCGGTCATTGCCTACGTGGTGGCGTACTACAGCGAAATGAGGAGACAGGAAAAGCACGCCGCTGAGTTGGAGACCAGCCTGGTACGGGCGAAACTGCAGGCGCTGAAGACACAATTGCAACCGCATTTTTTATTCAACACGCTCCACTCCGTCGCGGCGCTCGTCCGCACAGAGCCCCGCGCTGCCGAAAAAATGATCTGCTCGCTTGGGGATTTACTTCGGCTCACGCTTGCGGCCGAGGACGTTCCCAAGGTCACCCTCAGGCGCGAGCTTGAGTTTCTGCAGATGTACCTCGACATTCAGAAAGTACGATTTCAGGACCGGCTCGTGACCGAGATTACAGTTGCGGATGAGACCTCGGAAGCCATGGTCCCGTATCTGCTAATGCAGCCCTTGGTTGAAAATGCCATTAAGCACGGCGTCTCAAGGATCCGCGGGATGGGCAAGATAGAAATTTCGATTAGCAGGGATGCTGGCAACCTGAGCATCGCAGTCGTGAACGACAGCAACACGGCGAGTCCTGTCCCAGAGCAAGAGCGGCTGGGAATTGGTATCGAAAATATTCGAAGCAGATTGCGAATGCTGTACGGCTTGAAGGGTGAACTCACCGTTCAGGAACTTCCGGGCGGACGTTTTCGGGTAGAGGCTCGGTTCCCGTTTGAGGCAATCACAACTCCAGGGTCGGAAGCCCAATTCGCTGCAGCCACCCTGAGACCTGGGATGGAGATCGGACAATGACGATACGGGCAATGATAGCGGAAGATGAACTGGTCGCAAGGCATGCGATCACGTCCATGGCGGAAGCGTGCGGCATCGAAGTTCTGGCCGCCTGCAAGGATAGTGACGAGACGGTTCAGTTTCTGCAGGAACACCGTCCAGACGTTCTCTTCCTCGATGTGGAAATGCCCGGCATTGATGGTTTCGATGTCCTGCAACGCACGCCTCGTGGAATTCTTCCAGCAATCATCTTTACGACAGCCTATGACCGGTATGCAGTGCGCGCGTTCGAGCACAATGCTGTGGACTATCTTCTGAAGCCATTCGACGAAGAACGGTTTCGGAGGGCAGTCGATCGTGCAAGGTTGTGGCTTACGAACAACACGAATCGAGCGGAAATCATGGACCGGTCGGCCGCGAAGGTGCATCAGGCTCAGCCCGTGCAGCCTGGTCCGCAGAGGCTGGTCGTTCGCTCTCGGGGAAAGGTCGAACTTCTGAAAGTGGACGACATCGACTGGATAGAAGCGCAACACAACTACTTGCGACTCCACGTGGGCAAGGAAGTCCACCTGCTCCGTCAACCCATCGGCGAAATCGAGACCAGGCTGCAGCCTAATAACTTCCTGCGAATTCATCGCTCTCTCATCGTGAACGTCGACCGCATTCGATGTTTGCAAGCATGTGGTTACGGCGAATACCTTGTGGTGCTCCACAATGGAAAGAATCTTCCGTTAAGCCGCGGATATCGCGACCGCCTCGACAATCTCCTGGAAAGGATCAGTGGTTCCTCGATGCCAGCGTCCGCAGATCGACCTTCTGACCTTTCCAGGCAGAGACTCGAGTAATCTTCCTCCCACAATTGCCGCATCATCGCACTCTTCCACAGCACCCTAGCCCAGTGGCGCAACAGACATCACGCGCCTCCGTCAATAATGACGGGCGATTTGTCTCTGATCGTTCCAACATTGTGGAGGCGTAATGCGGTACAGAATAGCTCTATGTATGTGCTTATTGCTTGCTGCTGGAATCAGCGCTGCTCAGCGCCTGCCAGAGGGAGTCATTCCGCAGCACTACGCGCTTACGTTCTCTCCTGACATTCCGTCTGCGAAGTTTGACGGGCATGAAGAAATCCAAGTGCACGTCGAGAAGCCCACGAGTGCCATCACACTTCACGCAGCCGATATTGAATTCCACAAAGTCATCGTGCAATCGAGCGAAGCCAGCCAGGAGGCACGAGTTTCATTGGATCCAGCGCATCAGACTGCGGCACTGCAAATGGCGCATCCCGTTGCAGCCGGGGACGCTGTCCTCGAAATCGATTTCAGCGGCGTTCTCAACGACAAGCTTCGCGGCTTCTACCTGGTTCACGGCAAGACCCGTAACTATGCATCGACTCAATTTGAGTCGACGGACGCGCGCCGCGCGTTCCCGTCCTTTGATGAACCCGGTCTGAAGGCGACATTCGACATCTCCCTCACGATCGACGAGGGCGACACAGGGATCTCGAACGGAGCAATTGTCTCCGACACTCCCGGACCCGGAGCAGGGAAGCACACACTCCGATTTGCCACGACTCCGAAGATGTCGACTTACCTGGTCGCCATGTTGGTGGGTGACTGGAAATGCCTCGAAGGCGGTTCTGACGGAATTCCGATCCGTGTTTGCGCTACTCCTGACAAGGTCGAACTTGTGGGCTTTGCACTGAAGTCCGCGGAGCACATCCTGCATTCGCTCGACGAGTACTACGGAATCCCGTATCCCTACAAGAAACTCGACATCATCGCCGTGCCGGATTTTGAAGCGGGAGCCATGGAAAATACCGGCGCGATTACCTATCGAGAGATTTATCTGCTCGTCGATGAAAAACGCTCTTCGGTCGGTGCCCGCCGGCTCGTCGCTGAAATTCTGGCTCATGAGATGGCACACATGTGGTTCGGCAATCTCGTCACCATGAAGTGGTGGGACGACATCTGGCTCAACGAAGGTTTTGCTACTTGGATGGTCAGCAAGCCAGTCGGAGACTGGAAGCCTGAGTGGAAAGAGACGCTGCAGGATGTGCAGAACATCTCGAACACGCTGGATGTCGATTCCTCGCCGGCCACGCGACAGATTCGCGCACAAGCCAGCACTCCAGACGAAATCAATGAACTGTTCGACGGAATTGCGTACGGCAAAGCCGCGGCCGTGCTTCACATGGTGGAGCAATATGTTGGTCCTGACGTCTTCCGCGCCGGAGTGAAACGGTATCTTGAAAAGTATGCCTACGGAAACGCGACCGCTGAAGACTTCTGGAACACGCTGGCCGAAGTGTCCCACAAGCCGATGGCCAAGATCATGAGCAGCTTCGTAGATCAGCCGGGCGTACCGATGGTGTCTGTGAGATCGCACTGTTCCGGCGGAAAGATGACGGTCGAAGCAACCCAGCAGCGCTTCTATTTGCAGAAGAGCCTGATGGATTCATCTTCAAGTCAACTCTGGGCGATCCCGGTGTGCTTCAAGATGGGAACGGTGAAGGACTGCCGAATTCTAGAGCAAAGGCAGCAGGAGTTCACCTTCGACGGGTGCTCGCCAGATTTTTCTGCGGACGCTGACGGTACCGGCTATTACCGTACTCAGTACGACGCGGAGACACTCCGGCATTTGCCGGGAGTGTCGTGGGAATCCGGTCAGCGTGATCGACTCGCCGGAGACACCTGGGCCCTGGTGCGGTCGGGAAAGCAGAGCGTTGGAGACTATCTGGACCTGCTGAGGCGGATGGGCGCCGATCGCGAGCGTGTGGTCTTCGAAACGGAAATTCAGCCGCTTCCTACGATTGCTGATGACCTGACCGACGCAGACGGACGTGCGACGTTGTCGGCCTTGGTTCGGGATCTCGTTGGTCCGGGCGTCAAGCGTCTTGGTTGGAAAGCGCCCGCAGGAGAAGGCGATGACGATCTGCAACTAAGGCCAAGCCTCATCGGCCTTCTCGGTGGTTATGGAAACGATCCGGAGACAATCCGGCAGGCAAACAAGCTGGCTGAACAATATTTGCGAGACCGATCCTCTCTCGATCCTTCGCTGGTGTCCACCGTACTCGCTCTGGCAGCGAAGTCTGGCGGCACCGCTTTGTACGATCGCTATGTCGAGGCTGCTCGCGCGGCCAAGTCTCCAGAAGAGTTCCTGAATTTTCTCTTCGGCCTCGTCTCGTTCTCGCAACCGGAACTCGTGAAGCGAACGCTCGAACTAGCGGTTTCTTCGGAAGTGCGCAGTCAAGATTCTCCTTACGTGGTGGCTGCGTTGCTGTTCAACCAGGACACTCGCAGGCAATCGTGGGCATGGGTCAAAGAACACTGGCCGGAGGTGCAGGCGAGGTTCACGATGAGCAGCGGATCACGCTTGGTCGCAGCCACTGGCGCCTTCTGCGACGCCGCAGATCGCGAGGACGTGCAGAAGTTCTTCGCGAGTCATCCAGTGGAGTCATCCGAGCGAGCACTCGCGAAGGCACTTCACAACATTGATGCCTGCATGGAACTGCGAGCGCAACAGAGTTCCAATCTGGCAATGTGGCTCGGAGCCTTTGCGCCGTCAAAGGGCAAGGCGAAAGCGTCTGGTGCTGGACACTCAACCGCGCCCTCATCAGGCGTGAAGTAGTTTCGACGACGCGCAAAAGCGCGAACAACTATTCATGAGGTGAACGGTGCAACTTTCTCGGGTTCTCCTAATTGCAGTTTGCTGTAGCTCCCTGACATCGGCACAGACCGATCCTTCTGCGGAGCAGACTCCGTCGACGGAGTTGCCGGCAGTGGCGCACTTCCCGCAGGAATATTTATAGAAATCAAGGCAAGGGTCGAGCGTTGTGTCCGCGATATCGGGGCTGAAGTGCAGCGAATTCGCCGCCGACCACTCAGCCCATCGGATTCTTTCGCGTCCATATCTCTTCCATCGTCGCGCTCAGCTTTTCAAGCAAACATTCTGCTGCCCTCTGTTTTGTCAATCCTATTTCACAAGAATCCGCCTTCCGGTTTCGCGTATCAGATCAGCGCGTTCTTCCAATTCTCGGAGATTAAGAATCGTAGTGAAGCGCGCTATCCCACCTTTCATAGCGTTTGCTGTATGCGAACCTCGCAACTCGTCCCCAATCGAATGGTATTCCTCCCTATTTGTCGATCCCCGGACGTTTGGGCTACCGACCTGCATAAGTCATGACCGCTACTGGTGTCGGGTTCCAGTAATGAACTCGCCCTACAGGAGAAGAAAAACAAATGAGGTTGAAAACCTTTTGCAGGTTGATCGGATTACTCGCTGGTGTTGTTTTGTTGATGTCGAGTCTGTCTCTGGCCCAGGAAACCACTGGTGGCTTGCAGGGAACTGTGAAGGACTCAAGCGGCGCAGTGTTGTCGAATGCGCACGTGGAAGTAAGGGGCTCGGCTCTGTTGGGCGTCAAGGGCCTTGATACGGATACCGGCGGTTATTATCGCTTCGCCAATCTTCCTCCTGGGACGTACACGATCACCGTCTCCGCGAAGGGGTTCAAGACGATCAAGCGTGAAGGTGTAGCGTTGGAAGTCGGCCACCTGCCGACGATCGACATCACCCTCGATATCGGCGCGACCTCGGAAGTGGTCGAGGTAACCGGCGCCGCACCTCTGATTGACCTCACCACACAGACGACACAGACCAACGTCACCTCCGACGTGATTCAAGACGTACCGCACGGACGGTCGTTTCAGTCCGTCATTCAGTTCGCGCCGTCCGCATCGAACGAGCCCCTCATGGGAACGAACCGCACTGCGGGCGCCGGAACCGGAGGCTCTACGCCAGGTGGTGGCGCCAATGGAAATACCTATGGATTCTCGGTGGCCGGAGGCTCCGATTCAGAGAACTCCTACCTCGTTGAAGGGCAGGAGACCGCCAACCTCATCGGCGGTTACTCGCACACGAACGTTCCCTTCGACTTTATTCAGGAAGTGCAGGTGAAGAGTTCCGGCATCGAAGCAGAGCATGGCGGCGCGCTTGGCGGCGTGGTGAACGTAGTCATGAAGAAAGGCGGCAACAGCTACCATGGTTCGGTGTTCAGCGCGTTCGAGAATCAGGCTTTAGATGGCAGCCCCACGCAGTATCAACGCTACGACCCGCTGGGCGGCGTTTCCGGGTTCACGGATGCGACCAATCAGATTGTTCAACCAATCAAGCCGAAGACGAGCGACATATTCCCCGGGTTTACTTTCGGCGGACCACTCGTGAAAGACAAAGCGTATTTCTTTGTGGGCTTCAATCCAGAGTTCAATCACTTTGAGCAATGGATTAATTACGGGCCGACCAACGGCGGAAACACACCTTTCAGCCAAAATACACAGACCTACTACACCACGGCCCGCATCGATTATGCGGTCACCCAGAAACTTCGTCTCTACGGCTCATGGCTATATCAGTATCAACGGCAGAGCGGAGAGATTCAGCCGTATCAGGATTCAACCCAAGGTTTCTTCAACTTCGAAACCGGCTGCTTTGGCCCGGCGACCTCGGCGACGAACCCATGCGTCAGTAACGGAGTTCCCCAGTCCTCGTTTGCTCACAGTCTTGGCTTCTCGGCTCCAAACACCACGACCAACGTAGGGGCAGATTGGACGCTGACTCCGCGTCTAATCTCCACCACGCGCTTCGGTTACTACTTCGAGAACTACCACGACTTTGGGTTCCCCACTGGCGGGAACCTTTATATATGGGGCACAAACGGCCTTCCAGGCAATGCTGGCGCCACGGATGCCTTGGGCAACCCACTACCCGCTTCGCTACAGCAATCGACCAACTACAACAACGTCGCCTTCAATCCGAACTTCACCTCGTACAACGCGAGCAAGGCGGTTCAGTTTGATCAGGACTTCGCCTTCTTCAAGAGTGGCTGGGGTGGCACGCACAACTTTAAGTTTGGCTATCAGCTAAACCGCCTATCAAACACCATATTCCAGCACTACAATGACGCGCTGACGAACATGTTTGTAGGAACGTCGTCGCCCTACAGTCCGGCCACGCAAGCGGGCATCGATGCCTGCGCTCCATTCGTGGCGCTCTACGGGCAGTGTCAGGGCCTATATGGATGGGCGCAAATCTACGACTACGGCTCGAAGGGTAAGGCCACGAGCTACAACCACGGATTCTTCATCCAGGATGCGTGGACGACTGGCCACGGAATCACGATCAACGCTGGCCTGCGTTTGGAAAGGGAGTATCTGCCCGGTGAAGCGACCGGTGCAGGTGCGCCCGCTAAGCCCATCAACTTCGGGTGGGGAGACAAACTTGCTCCTCGTATCGGAGCGGCATGGGACGTCTTCAAAGACGGCCGCATGAAGGTGTTCGGCAGCTACGGCCGGTTCTATGACGTCATGAAGTTGAACGTGGCCATCAGTTCATTTGGCGGACAATACTGGCAAAATTGCGCGTATGCGCTCGACACTTCGGACCTCAGTCAAGTGAATCCGGTGTTCGGCGCCGACGGCCGGTACTGCGAGGGCGTGAACGGTCAGGCGAATTTTCCGGGCGGAGTTACTCCGGCGGGGTTGACGTTCCTGGAGAATCAGAACCTGCGCGCGTGGCCAACTACGTGCTCCACTTGCAGTGCTGCGCAGGAAGGGGTGGCTCCGGGCCTGAAGCCTTACCAACAGCATGAGTCGGTGTTCGGCGTCGATTACCAGATCAGCAAGGGTTTAGCATTTGAAGCGCGTTGGGACCGCCGCCGTTTGGATCATGCCATTGAAGACTCGTCGATCTTCGATGCCACCACCGGAAGCGAAACATTTGTTATTGTCAATCCAGGGCAGGGACTCAACAGCACGTTCCTGGGCTTCTGCGACTTCATTTACGGTGCGGGTGCCGCAACGGCTTGCGCTCCCAGCGCGACTGGACCCGGACTCCTGCCGCCAAATAAGACCATCCCATCGGCTCGCAGTTATGACGGGCTGGAATTGCGCTTGGTCAAGGCAACGAGCCACCACTGGTTTGGAATGTTCTCCTACACGTACAGCCACTTCCGCGGAAATTACACGGGCTTGACCAGTTCAGACATTTCCGACGGTGGCGTGGGTGGACGTAATGCTCCAAACAACAGCCGTTCGTTTGACGAGCCGTTCTTCTCGTGGAACGCGGACGGCGGCTCTTCCAGCGGCCTGTTGCCGACTGATCGTCCGAATAAATTCAAAGGATATGCGTACCACGAATTTGGCTGGCTCAAGAAATTCACCACCAACGTCGGCCTGTTCCAGTACATGTATCAGGGATCTCCCACCACAACCTTCGCGGATGTAGGGTATAGCTTTGCGCCCAACTTCTTCGGAAATGGCGGGTGGCCGGTGGATGTAGTGAATCGCGGAAAATGGGTAGACCTCGCGCAAGATCCAACTACAGGCGAGATCACTGTAGGCAGCCCACGCACCTTCCGCACGCCTGGTATATGCAGAGCGATTTTAACCTGCAGCAGACCTATAAGTTGAGCGAGACGAAAGCGATCAGCTTCTCGGCCACCTTCCAGAATCTGTTCAACCAGCACTCCGTCACTGCTTACAACGCACAGGTTGATTCGGGCGCTGCTCAGCAG
>Ga0070711_100000986_pt1 | contig 15074 bp, 19 predicted proteins | sample LARL53metaG_FD_65452 | JGI IMG/M metagenome (GOLD analysis project Ga0070711, IMG submission 65452) | Corn, switchgrass and miscanthus rhizosphere microbial communities from Kellogg Biological Station, Michigan, USA - LAR L5-3 metaG | ecosystem: Host-associated > Plants > Roots > Rhizosphere ... | reverse complement strand
AGTAGTACGTCTATGTCTTAGGAAATCGCATTTGCATGTTGACACCACCATTCTAAATTCATACGGCAAACAGTTGCACAGACTAATGTTTGTGGAAATGGAATTATGTCGTCAGACATTAATTGTCAAAATCTAGGCAACCAGGTTGATAGAGATCATAACTCAGCTAATATAACAGGCATTCGGCCAGGTAGCTCCGGTGGGTTTGATCATGATAATGGTAGCCACAACGGTCATAATGATCAGGTTAGCAGCTCAAGTAGTTATATCCTGAGTGGTAACTAACCACAGGTGCCAATCCATAAATTTTTTAAAAATAAAAGGTAGAAAATATTATTTTTCCGGGATTCAAAAATTTGAATTTGAAACTGCAGGTTATGTATCTAGATGATATCTCCTGTTCCGTGTTTTTGCTATACCCCACCTAATTTATTCTCCAAATAACCTCTTTCTGACAGATATGATTTTGAGGCCCAGATCATCAAGGTATCTTATTCGATATTTGTTATCAAGAATTTATTCAAGGAAACTGTCTAGTTACATTTGATGATATATTATTAGATAAAAATAAGAAAATGTGATTGTTCAGATGCCAAGCATATCTCCAATACCGCCACCACTACTACCACGACCTTGTTGACTCCCACCTCCGCCATTTCCCAAAAATCCACCAAGTATTGATTGAAGTCCTTGTGGGTTATTCTTAGATTGCTCATTTAATATGTCGACCCCATGCTGTGTATATTGTCTGGCTTGTTCTGGATCTTGTATGCCGGTATTTTGTTGTACATGCCTTACTAATTCATGATCTTTGTTCAACCCTCCTAGACTTGATAGGATAGAACCTATACCACCTCCGCCACCGCTACCTGGTTGGCTACCACCTGTAAGACCGGATAGCATACCGCCTATTCCTCCGCTCCCTCCACCCATCATCTTCTGCACTAAGAATCCAATTATCGCACTCATTACAGAACTGCCCATTGATTGATCAGCTCCGCTTCTTTGTGAAAACATCCCTGCTAGGCTTTCTATACTCATATTTGTAAATGAATAAGATATTATTTAGCGATTAGTTCTTTGAGAATACGAACTCATATGAAAGTCGACCAGCGTAGAATAACAAAAATCATACATTTGTCAATTAATGGCTTCATATCTTTTCAAAACTACTAACTTTAATCTGTTTGTAATTTCCAAATTCCTATTGTTAAGTATAAAATTTTTACAATCTTTATCCAAATTTTTGCTGTCTGATTTACTTCATATACCTTGCAATACCATATCGGCTGCTCTGGATGGAGTTATACAGCTTGGCAGGGACCATTTTATCCTAACAATCTAGAGAATTCCAAATGGTTAAGTTACTATTCCCAAGTGTTTGATTTTGTTGAAATTAATTCTTCGTTCTATAGGACACCTAATGCATTTACGGTAAAGAACTGGTCTAAAAAGACCCCTGCCCATTTTAGATTTACCGCTAAATTTCCAAAAGTTATAACTCATGATAAACGACTGAAGGATGTAGCAAAAGAGCTAGAATTATTCTTTTCTTCCATGGTCTATCTTGAAGACAAGGTCTTGTCATTGTTGATACAGCTACCACCCTCAATGGGTATAGTTGAGGGTATGAATGGCTTGAGAGATATAATACCTGAATTAGATAAGAGATTCAGATATGCTGTAGAAGTTAGAGATAGTTCATGGTTTCAGGATTTGGCTTATAGTTTTTTGCGAATAACAACATGTGCATGGTCTGGAGTCAGCTAGCAAATATAAGAACGCCTCCAATAGTTACAACAGACTTTGTCTACATAAGATTCATTGGAGATAGGACCATACAAGAAAAGGATTTTGGTAAGATACAAAAAGATAGGATGATGTTAAATTGCCTCAAACTGAAAGACCATCTAGGAATACAAAACAAACTAGTCTATTAGACTTTTTGAAATGGAATGAAACAGGTTAAGATTGTAATCTTATAGGCAATATATTTAGGAAATTAGATATTCTTCTTAGTTTTGCTCCTCAATTCTACTTGGATCCACAATGTATCAAATATTGATGCGTAGGACGAAACTGTTGATTCACTGTTGGAATAGGTTGCTAGTCCTAGCACGTCAATAGTGGAATCATATTGGTTATAGTCTTCATCATCTTCATACCAACGGTATCATTATTTGATCCGTACGCTCCAGTTGATACACCATCAGGGGATTCGTCAGGCGCAAGTTGAGTAGCATTCGAACCCATATTACGGCGACTTTATTAGTTAGCACACGTTCCGTCATAACATAATGCGAAAATTCCTGTATGTTTCAATTATGGCAACTGAAATTTGTGTAGTGAGCATTTTCATAATGGCATCACACACAGCCTACGCAAATCCAATCTTGCCTACTGACAAAATTTGGAAGATAACTGCAAATGGCGAAAAGGGAGATTTAAAGATAAAAGCACCCCCTGCTGGGCCGCTCACTGGTAATCCTGGCTGGATAACTGGGACGATCCATTGGACTGGGCGAGGTGGTACTAGCCCCTACACCGCAAAAATATTCGGATATTGGGATGATGTTGCATGGAAAATTACATTTCTTCAGGAAAACAAAATTGTATTCGATGATCCAAGCCGACCAGAGGTAAGTTGTAACACAGCAGTAGGTAATCCATTAAAACCTGTACCCATAGAGACATTAGATATTTGTCATGGTAGGGATCAATTATACACGGGCTATCTGTTTGGCGGAGGAGGACCTAATAATGATGTAATTACTAAACCGTACACAATTGCTGGGTCTTGGGAAGTTTTCGGTGGTAGTAGTGGTGCGGGAGGATCGGCTCACAGAACAATTTTTGGATGGTGTGCGACCTATGAAGTTGACTTATGTGCGCCTCTCATAGGTGCGTCCTACAAAGGTCAAGCTTTAACTACCAATACTACAAACATGTCCAATGATTCTATGACTGCAAAGTGAATTCTGATCTAAATCCAGTCTCTTTTTATTATCTGTCGTTGTATTTGTGCTCTTAGAATCTAATTTTTTGTTTTTGGGATAAATTAAATGAAGTAATTTGAGTGCCTACTCTAAATAGATATTGTCTAATGATGTTACCTTCTTTCTAGCTTATTTCGTTAGATTATTTTTTGTGTTATGAATCAAAATAAATTTTACTATTAAAGGTAGGTTGTTGATAATCAATATTTGGACTAATTGAGAGCTGCTTAATTCTCTATCCGAAGTATCGTTCAACTCCTACTGGCATTCTTTTGGAAGACTGGCAAAATGTGCTAGAAATCCTTTAGAAATAACTACTGATTTGCCAGTCGTCAGGATTATATTCACAGATCGAATCTTCTATGTCTTCGGCTACTCCAGGACAAGGTTTGTAGGAATAAAAAGTTCACTATTTGATTTAAGGCAGCGAAAATAATCTAACCACAATGTCTTTCCCTTGATATATCGCTAAAAGTATAGTAGCGAAAAGATAACTACTATTATGGAATAGAAGCATATTGGTAACCAATTCGCAATTTGGCTATTATTGGCCACGAGACAGGTTACCTGTCATATTTGTTCTGTTCATTTGAGCATTTAGACCTTCAGATATATTTTTTGTTGGCATTTTTGTCATAATTAGTGAATCACCAATGGGAGTCAATATTACTGATTCATTTACATTCAACTTAGCGACATCTATAATGGGGCAAAGACAACCTGGGGGCAGTATAAGTGGACTGTTAGTCACTCCAATGCATTCCCAAGGACGTAAAATACAAGGGTCGGTAATAACTGGGTTAATTGTGGTACATAACCAGGGCATACGTTCACATATAGTTGGGAAGCCTCCTCGAATTGGTTGGCCCGAGTTAGTTGTGGTACATAACCAGGGCATACGTTCACATATAGTTGGGAAGCCTCCTCGAATTGGTTGGGCTTGCGATGATTGCGTTAATGAACTATATCCTATAATACCTACGGAAAGTATCAATATTGACAATATTACCGTAACTATTCGCCGGCCCATTTAATGGTTCTACGAACTTAACATATTTAAGAGATTCTCTACAGCGGGGCATTGTAAAAAATACTATCAGTTTTATGATTAGTCTTCTTATTCGGAACTTTAGTACGTTCTCTAAATATTTGTTATAATATTGTATAATTACCTCACCCTTTACATTTACTATAATGGCTGATCACATTAAACAGATGTAGATTTTAAAATAACGTGGTCTGACAATGTGTCATATCGTGTTACTATGTTCCACTCTAGCGCACGAAAAGCAATCACTCATTTACAATATGTCAACACGTAGCTTTAGTTGCAATCCGACAGTTTGAAGGTAAGGGAAATGATAGTAAAGACAATCATCTCTTAGTAAGAAAAGGCTTACATGCGTTAAGCGTAATCCTAGCTAGACATCGACATGTATTGATATGGAGAACACACGGTAGGTATAGAAAACAGATGAAATACGGTTACTCCAAGTTGTTGTATAATTAACGAACCAAAGATAAAACCATAATATCAGTCATAAAACGACTGCTTGGAGAACATATTACCCAAGACTAGAGAACCAGGCATTTTATTAATTTTAAATAGCTTTCTTAACTTTAAATAGCATAATACCACCGTAATTACATGGCAACTCGAAGGCCAAATCAAAAAAATCTATCCGCTACTGAGTGGACTAATTTTATCAATGCAATAAATGCTATGCACGGGGTAGGAGCTGATCCACCTGCTTATCGTGACTTTGTTAGGCTTCATGTAGATGCAATGAGTATGGCAGGTATGTCGTGGCGGGTTCATACTATGCCAAGTATGGGCGTGGTAGGGACCAATTTTTTAGCTTGGCATCGCAGATTTATTTACTCCTTTGAGAAACGCCTCGGCGTTCCGCTTCCATATTGGGATTGGATATCCGACCCAGATATTCCAGCACCTCTTACTGACCCAAGTCTTATGGCAAGCTGGAGCATAACGCGTACGTGGGATCCTTCGGAGATGCCAACAACTGACCAGTTGGAAAGCCAAATTAAACCAAAGAAATTCTCTGTATTTCAACGTTTGCTGGAACTAGGCGCCCATGCTGCAGTTCATATTGCAATAGGAGGAACAATGAATAGCTCATCGTCTCCTGCTGACCCTGTATTCTTCCTGCATCATGCAAACTTGGACCGTATCTGGTCTGAGTGGCAGGTCAAACACCGACGATCAAATCCTACAAATAAAAATGAAATACTCCAACGTCCTCCTATAGAAGGAGTCAAAGTTAAAAACGTCCTAAGTATCACTTCTATGGGATATTCATATCTTCCATGATGTAGCAATTATGGCAGGATATCGCCTGTCGTTGATTCCTGCGGCCTCTCACGACTATCGTTGTTAATATCTTCCTAGAATAATTATATCTCATATTTTAATGATGTAGTATGTATTAGAGTAACACGTCAACTTGATTCTACACTTCTAATGATTACAATAGTATTAACTATTCTCAACCAAGAAGAATCATCGTTCATAATACTTATAGAAAATCGACATGAAGAAATGTCTCATAAAGATGGGCGTGTTTATTGTTACGGCAACAATATTCTTGACTTTACCAGGGTTATCAACTGCAGCTCTGGGTGCTACCTCAGTACCTTCGCTATGTGCAATTAATATAGACCATGGACAAATCTCGCCGGTTTTTTGCTGGCAGCAATCAGACCAATGCCGTCGGGTGCGCCGATAGCTGCTACACCAACGCCACCCTTCTCGCGGCTGATACCAACCATACCGGCACCTCTACTATGTGACATGCCCAATACGCCGGGGCCTATTTCGCTAGTACTCTCACCGACCAATCCCAACATGCTAACGCCATGTATACCGAACCCACTATTGCTGGCACCGACCACACCATGGCCATCATTGCTTTGACCATTTACACCTGAACCATGAGGCCCGAAACCAACCACACCGTCGTGAGTATTGCTCAGCCATAAACACCGAAATCGTTGTTGCTCTCACCAACCACTCCTACGTTAATGTTGCTCTTGCCATAAACACCATAGCCTACTCCATCGTCAACTCCATCTACATGAGACATATTAGTAGTCCCCCTTTGCCGGCAGGCAGCGACTAGAACTTATGTTTCTAATTAATGTACGATCTTTTGCACTTTCCATGTGCCCATGCTACAAGAATGAATTATATAATATGTATTTTTAGAATATAAGATCGTTTACACGCCGGCAGGTTTGTCTGGCAGCTCCTCAGAATATTGAGTGTAGTAATCCATTTGTTTTCTTTTTATCGCTATATATATAGCTTAGAAATGATATACTATACTATAGTAACTTGTCAATTATTAATTCATGGGAACGAACTGTGCACTGTCTTTTCTGTAATGCAATGGCGACGCTGAAGCCTACCAAAACCAGGCGAATAATGTTACGATGTAACGTGTGCGGAGCTCTCGTATTCGCCAATGGAATATTATCACAACAGAGAATTCAGACACTGAAAGACTATCGATTTACACCTATACGTTGACTTGTCCTTCACTTACCGGCATTCATGTTCGATGGTACTAAGTAGCTATACCAGTGGCAAAGAGAGTATAGAGACGCCAATAGATAATATATTCTAGGAGATATATGGATTCATTGAATTACTGGTTTTAGTATCACATTGTAGGACATTATCAAACCATGTTCCACATTATGGTTATAAGTTTGATCCATTCTGACTGAATTGACATTTCGTTCCTATTTCATCTATGTTAGAATCTTCTTCTATAATCGTTAATCATAATGTTCAATAATATGTGTATACTACAATTGTGATAGTTTGGATAGGATCAAGACAACCTTTGTGATAACTATTACGATGGTTATAACTTTAATGTTATTGATAGGATCGCCGGCGATCTATGTACAAGCAAAGGATTCGCCATATAACAGTGGATTTCAACATGGAGCTGCTGACGGTAGAGATAGTTGTCAACATTCAGACGGATGTCACTGGTACATATTACAACCAGGAAAGGGTTTTGCATTTCATTCAAAGGAATTCAATCAAGGGTATGTCGATGGATTCTGTACTACTGGTCATGGCGGTAGTGATGCAGATGAGGCAACGTTTGACTGTCCATCAGACAACAGTAACGGAGTTCAAGGGGATTTAGTATCTAGGCAGGTGGACTAACAATGATCGGGGGAACAGTATTAGTTATTATTGGGATCATCTTCATAGTAATAGTGTTTGAAGTACAGACTAACGTCGATAGTATAATTCCTCAATTCCAGGAAGGGCAAGCGAAATGTAATTCAGTGTTTGGTCGTTTAGGTCAAGTATTATTAGGAAGTATAGCTGAAAGATGCCAAACTGTTAATGAAGCTCCTGTGCTTATAGCAGCTATATAAGTTATCATAATAACATTTGAAGTTGTAGCTGTTGTCTGTATAATCGCCGGCGTAATCCTAGTGATACACGATAAGCGAGCCGTTGAGATTTTCTGACAAAAGTTGATTATCATATTTTCTAACAATCTTCCACTATTACACGTTATAATTTATAACACATTGAAGAACTTTAAGGATTGTTCTCAGGAGGTTTGATTCTTGCTATGATTGCTGTTGTTTGATTGCTTGATATAATTTAGTGAATTCAGGATAGCGTTTAGAATCCTTTTCATCTTTTGACAAATACTTCAGGAACCTATTTTCGTAATAATCAATCAAAGTCGGTTCGAGCTGCTTTAGGATTTTTTTATCGCTAATGAACTTTTCGTTAATCAAGAAGCAAAGCCATTCTATATCATTTAACATACGGTAAACCCATTGCTTCCGAGAGATGTCATGTTCAGAACCTGGCTGTACTTTAGCTAACTCAACCTCTGCATCTCTCCAAGAGGACATTATTATGTTCGTCTGCGTGATTTGATCTAGTTTTTTTGAACGCCTAAACGTTATAACTGTGTAGAATAATGCTGCTGCATATATCCCGGCAGCAATAATTTGAATATAATCTGATGTTGTAATAATAACCATGCCTGGATGATAGGAGAAGAAGGTATGATTTTAGAGTTAAGTTTGTAGTTGTTGTTGGCTACTCTTTACATCATTTTTTATGGCAAAGTCATTATAATGGTCTCTATACTACTACTTGCGCCTATCATTTCCATCATAAAGATCCCGCTGACAATATGCCTTTTCTCGACTTTCTGTAACCCATCGGATGTGCAAACGAGTTGAGCTGATAATTGTGCGATGACACCATCTTTTACTTATCACACTATCTTAGTCCCTGGCTTTCTAATTGCTGGTCAGGATGTGCTGCTATAGGTATGTGTTCTGCTCATCTACTAGTTGCACTCGGGATACCCGTGTACCATAGCTCATTTGTTTGGTATAGGTCATATAAAGGAGATGTCACTATTCCGTCATGCTATTTAGCGACTCCCTTAGTGGCATTTAGAATTAATTGGGCGACTTCTTTTGGGTGAGATAGAAGCGAGACATGACTAGAGGGAAGTGAGATAGTAGTAGCATTCATCTGTTTTGCAAATAAACGTTCGACAGCAGGAGCGATATTGCGATCGTTTTCAGATACTTGATACCATGTCGGAAGTTGCTTCCTGGCTGGTGGACCAGATTTTTCAGTAAAAATTGACATGTTAATTGTTTTTTGTGTAACAGCCAGGATCTTTGCTTGAGTCGGATCGATATCTGGAAATAGATTATGGAACAAATTTGGGTTAAAAGTATGCAAAGCCCCCTTTATCAATTATTAAAGATCCTTTTGGAAGCTTGGTGAGGTCAGTGAAGCTACTGACAGATTGGCCTTCTTTAGGAGCTAATGCAGCGATAAAAACAAGACCTTTGACATTGGGATTATTATAACCAGCGTTTGAGATCACCATTCCACCATATGAGTGCCCTACAAGAATAGTTGGTCCACCCAATAGATCAATTGCACGCCGCAACATTGGCATTAATAAGTGCGCCCTACTTTGTAGGGGTTATAGCCAAGATTATCTATGCAAATGAGAAAATGAGAACAATCGGTGACAAAACTGAATCTAACATTATCTAAATTACAGATGTAGACTGGTTATTGAGGCAAAATCTGTATTGTTTTTACTCTATAAATATTAATTAGATGTGACTACTAACTTTACTGTGAGTGAATATCAATCACGCAATATCAGGATCGAAATTTCCCTTCCATCACTAACTCATCCACTGTCCAATGTTTTTCTTTTGTTTGGTGGAAAATTTTCTTTTGTTGGACTCCAGGATTTTTCTCGATCTTTGCAACACTGGACGCAGCAATAATCTGTTATTAATTTCCTTCATTATCCAATCGTCGTAATATTGCCATTTGGTAAGTATGTAGGCATCTGCACTATTAACACCTGCAAAAGAGTTCACCCTAGCCAAAACATTATCAACCATAAATACATTTTCGCCAAAGAGTACGAAAGTCAGCTGGTTTTCAGGTTGGATTATGCTGGGACTGTACAAAATACTTGCCTGAAATTCTGAATACATGCGTTCAAGTACATTGTGATAGTGGGATTTGGCAACTATTATTGGAATAATAAATTGAATATATCCTATCATAGCTGCTGGACCACACTGAAGAGAGAGATCTAATAAACGGCTCTCCTTCATCCTATTGAGGCGCCTTGTTGTTGTTTTTTCAGAGATGTCAACTTCTTTGGCAATATCAGATATTTCTGTCCTAGCACCTGACATCAGCAGACATTTTATTATTCTCAAATCTGTTTCACTTAGTTCAGTAGATCCAGCAACGGATTGTTCAGCAACAGAAATCCTTAGAACGGTTGAAGGTTTTAGGCGATCATTTAAAGATTGAATAGTGTTGTCATCTAACGGTTTTTTTATGATAAGCGCAGCCATAGAGGTACTCCCCATATGATGCACATGATACGCAAGCTCTCCGAATTCCTTGACACGCTGGATGACATCATCTTTAGTTATTCCCCCGCTGGCTCTAATTAGCACAAAAGCCGTTTTAAAACCGAAGGCTACAGGATTAACTCTAACTACGAATTTTTCTATGACTCCACTGCTTACCATTTTCTTCACTCTCGTCTTTACACTCTTTGCTGTTAAGCCAATCTGTGAGCCTATACTGCTATAGGAAGTTCTACAATCCCTGGCTAAAGCGGGGAGGATAGTAAGATCATTTTTATCGAGTATCGTTATCCTCTTCTCCATCCCTTGACATACTTTCATTATTACAACCATGGATAATAAAGATGTCCGATATCGGAAGTTTCTCTTCCCCTAAAGATAAATCCAGTGCTACCAAAGGAATGCCATGCAAAAGAGTGAATCTTATGTAAAAAGTGCAAGGGAAGTAGTGATGGAATATACACAGGCTACGGAACGCCTAGACTTTCAATCGGCGAGAGGTTATTTGAAGGATAATGTATCGTACGTATCGCCTCTTAATTCGTTTGATAGGGCCGAACCGTACCTGAAATATAATTTACACTTGTACCAGACTGGTCGGTAGCCAAATTCGATATAAAGAAGGAGTTCGTAGATAGTAACGATGTCTGCATTCTCCATGAGTGGAACTCTCAACTTGTATGTGTGTGGTATCATATCGATGATGATGGTAAAATAAGTTCGATTAAGGTGATCTTCGATCCACGACCATTCGTCGCAGGAGCCAAGCAGAAGTAGTCTAACTTGTTAAAAACTAGAATAGTTAGTCAGTGAGTGAAATAATGATATATGCTAACTAGTAACGCCTTCTCTTTTTTTGTCCCAAGCAAATCATCGTGTTCATTTAGATTCAGTACCAGTATTTTTTTGTCCCGTTTCTTACTCGTATGGATAGGTATAGACTCAAGTCGTCACACACACAGAAGGCGAAATCTAACTATCCCGCGATATTCTCTTGGTGCTATATATAGCTTAGAGACGATATACTATACTACAGTAACATGTCAGTAATTAATTCACGGTATAATCCTCTGACATATCCCGCTCTTGGCCCAATAGATATGTGCATACTAGAATTGGAATAGCTAGGATAGGACCAAAGACTACTATCGTAATGACAACAGTCGTTATGGGAATAACGTTAGTATTAGTAATAGGAGGTTTGCCGGCAAGCAGCATGAACGTACAGGCAACGAACCATAGTGAATGCTTCAATGCGGGACAGAGTGACGGGGCGGATCATCCATTTGATGCGTCTAGATTTGATAGATGCGGGAAAAACTATCAGGATGGATTTCTAAAGGGTTGTATGGATGCCGGCCATAGTGAGGAAACATGTCAATCTGCCGAAGACAATCAAGATTGAAAGCATAGTATCGTGAACTAGTATTACATTAAATCATAGTACATAACTCAGAATCTGCCTACCAAGCTAGATATACTTTCCATTCGAGCGAATAGTACGAATCGCCATAACCAATCACTAATAGTATTAATTCTCTTATATACGGCATCAGTAGCAGGAATATACACTAATAATGGTGTACCAAGAACTGGCGGAGCAGCAGCTCCAAATACAGGAACACTAATCGTCAAAGTCTATGTGACGTCGACTGGCGGTGGGTCATGTCCAGGTAACCCTTCCATAAATGGACAGTTGGTTGGTTAATAGTGGTGACATTATGACACAATGTGTACAAGGTGTTCTAAAAAAAAGGCATGCGCTAATCATATATGATTCAGTCTACAATTATGATTATCGGGGCGACTGTAGCGACTGTACTTGCTATAATCGTCGGATATGTCTACACATATGCTAGTCGTAAAGCGCACCGAGGCTCTGCTTAATATCGACTTTAGGAAGTGTTCTACTAATATTATATTATATTAATAAAAACATCATTAATAGAATACAATGTAGGGTTTGGCTGGATGGGAATGAGCCATGGTTATGGGCCGGCACCAGACAAAAAGGAGGTGATTTGATCTTATACGAAAAGCAGTAGAACGCGGCTGAGTCCATAAGTAAGTAGATGATCGATGGACGGCTGCAAGAAGATAGCACAATGATGGGATTGTTCCAGTTTAGTCTGCTTTACTGCTCATTTATCGCTTTATACAAGTACGTATTTTTTATCTTCAGCTTTTCTAAACCTATTGGCAAGTAGCCAGCTTTCTTTGTAGCTTGAATATTATGTTTGATTATGTAATTGGGATTAAAGTCTAAACGCCGCAAGGTATTACACCTATCAAGCCAGCTCCTTATTGTATTGCTAGCTTCATCGCCGGCTCGGCTTGTAGTTGCAATATATTATCATCTTCTTCCAATACTACGAAACCAGCATATCGTAACGATTTGCTCCAATCTTGACTAGTAGCTCATCTCTCTGTTATTGTACAGATCAAGATGTCCTCTACTTCTCATGGAGTTCTTTCAGTGAATTGATTCAGGGACAAGTTTGGTTCTCTTCCATCCGGATCACATAGAATCACCTAGCCGTCTTTCGCCAGCTCTCGGATGATGTGGTGTAGTATATAGCTGTATGATAGTAATAGTAATGATAGTGATATGTTCGCCGGCGAGCAATGTCTCTGCTGAGTAATATATAATATATCGAAGTTTTTAATGTCGGAGTCAGTGATGGTAAAGATTATCCATTACATGCATCAAGATTCGATAGATGCTGTAAAACTATCATGACGGATTTCTAAAGGGCTGCAAAGATGCCGACAATAACGAGGAGACATGTCAACCCGCTGAAGAAAACCAAGATTGGAAGTGTGAGGACAACGAATCGTATGAAAAAAGTTATTTCATTATATCGACTCACATTTGTTTGATTGTAACTGCAATGTCATCCTAGGCAATCGTCGTTTCTCTGTCTGACTGTCCCCCTCTAATACGTGCCTTATCTCATAATAATTGTAGGAATGCTAACTAGCATGATCTAGATGGGCAGGACCATACCCTCATTCAGAATGGCGACTATAGAGGAGCTAAAGGAGTGGAAAGAATTTAGAAATGGTTTGGATAAATCGGATAGGAAGTTATTTGATAAAATGTATGCAACCTGTCATCTGTACAATTCTGCTTGTATGTGTGCCGCCAATCCAATTAGAATACAGCCGATATTCATGTCGATTATCTTTAATCACTATCGAATTCTCAAGGAGTTGGAAAGCAAGTTAAATAATAAGGAGCTAGCTAATAATACTGACAAATACGAATCCAAAAGATTGCGATAGCTAATTCAACGCTACTCCAGCATGTATCACTTTTATTATAGGTAGATTCCGTTGACTTGAATCATGGGAAACTAAGGTAGTCTAATTCATGCATATTAAAAAAACAATCATGAGATTAGTTGACGACTGTATATACATCCTCTATATTATAATATATGCTTTAGGCAAAAAACTTCGGCACAAATGAAATACTGATCTCTAGTGATAATACGGCTATATATAATATTACACTAAGGCTAACATGTCAGCAACTACTCAATCTACCTCTGAATTACGTAGTCAGTATAAAGCGAAGGCTTATGCTGCTACGAGTGCTAAATCACCACTTGCTCCTATGACGATCCCTCGACGAGAGCCGGATGACCACGACGTTCAAATCGAAATCCTTTTTTGTGGTATATGTCATTCTGACCTCCACACAGTTCGTAGCGAGTGGAGTGCTACTATGCCTACTGTCTATCCATGCGTTCCTGGACATGAGATCGTTGGTCGTGTCACCAGAGTAGGCTCTGCAGTGACCAAGTTCAAGCCCGGCGATATTGCTGCAGTCGGCTGCATGGTTGACTCTGATGGTGACTGCGAGGAGTGTCAGGTCGATCTTGAGCAGTATTGTCCGCATATGACCCTCACTTACAATTCTCCGGATGTGCATCTTGGAGGCGTCACCTATGGCGGCTATTCCGACAGTATAGTAGTCAAAGATCATTTTGTCCTACGGGTTCCTTCCAACCTAAATCTAGCTGGAGCTGCACCTCTTCTATGTGCTGGAATTACGACGTACTCACCAATGCGGCATTGGGGTGTTACTAGAGACAAGAAGGTTGGCATAGTAGGTCTAGGTGGGCTAGGCCACATGGCAGTAAAGATTGCTCATGCACTTGAAGCACATGTCGTAGTTTTTACTACTTCGCCCAACAAAACAGATGATGCGTTTCGTCTAGGTGCAGACGACGTGATCATTTCGCGTGATACCGGTCAGATGCGCAAGCATAAGGGTAGTTTCGACTTCATCCTCGATGCTGTCTCCGCTGAGCATGATATTAATGCATATCTGCGATTACTCCGCCGTGATGGTAACATGACCCTAGTTGGAGCACCAGCCAAGCCTCATTCGGTAGCGGCCTTTAGCCTCATAATCAAACGTTGCAGTCTGTCTGGTTCAAACATAGGAGGTATTGCAGAAACACAAGAGATGCTTGACTTTTGCGGCAAGAACAATATCACTGCTGACGTAGAAGTCATTCCAATACAGAAGGTCAACGAGGCTTATGAGAGACTGCTTTAAGCTGATGTAAAGTATCGCTTCTCAATTGATATGGCTTCTCTTAAATCGCAGTAACATAGCGTGGCAAAAGATCGCCGTACAAGAACAACATGATGGCAATAATGTTGATGTCAGTGATAGGATCGCCGGCGAGCAACGTGACTGCAAAGAAACATACCTAATGCTTTAATGCCTGAGTCAGTAGTGGCAAAAGTCATCCAATCAATGCATCCAGATTTGATAGATGCTGGATAGACTATCAAGAGTGACTTCTAAATGGTTGCAAGAGTGGAGAGAATAACGAAGGGACAAATAAGTTAGCTTAAGACAATCATCTAGTTGGCGTTGGCATTACTGGAATGATCTCTATGAAGCTGCAGATATTGATTTATACACACATATCTAAGAAATATCCACTCAATGAGAATAAATCACTTCTACACATATCTAAAGACAAACATTAGTTTTGTTATTCCCAATAGGTCTTGTTTTTGCAGTTATAATTCTTGGGGGCATTGGTGTATATCTAGTTGAGCATAATCGACCAGGTGCGAATATAACTACCTTAGGTAACGCATTATGGTGGG
>Ga0070711_100000983_pt1 | contig 15106 bp, 10 predicted proteins | sample LARL53metaG_FD_65452 | JGI IMG/M metagenome (GOLD analysis project Ga0070711, IMG submission 65452) | Corn, switchgrass and miscanthus rhizosphere microbial communities from Kellogg Biological Station, Michigan, USA - LAR L5-3 metaG | ecosystem: Host-associated > Plants > Roots > Rhizosphere ... | reverse complement strand
CGCGGCGTAGTCATGCTCGACCAGCGCCTCCTCCCCACCGAAGAAGTCCACTACACCTACACCACTTACAACGAAGTAGCCTCCGCCATCACCAATATGGTCATTCGCGGCGCGCCGGCCATCGGCGTCGCCGCCGCCATGGGCGCAGCCCTAGGCGTCCTCCACTCCAAAGCCAAATCCGTTGACGAACTCCGCCCCGAGTTCGCCGAAATCTGCGCCGTCCTCGCAAAAACGCGCCCCACCGCCGTCGATCTGTTCTGGGCCATCGACCGCATGAAAGCAAAATTCGCCGCCGTCACCGCGCAAACCCCCGACCTCGCCAAAATTCGCGCTGCGATGGTCGCCGAAGCCCAGCAAGTTCATCTCGAAAAGAAAGCCACCGACGAAGCCATGGGCCGCTTCGGCGCGGAACTCATGCCCGCCGAGGGCCGCGTCATGACCCAATGCAACGCCGGAGCTCTCGCCACCGGCGGCATCGGCACCGCACTCGGCGTATTCCGCGTAGCCGTCGAGCAAGGCAAAAAGCTCCACGTACTCGTCCCTGAAACGCGCCCCTATCTGCAAGGCGCGCGCCTCACCGCTTGGGAACTTCACCGGGGTGGCATTCCGATGACACTCATCACCGACAACATGGTCGGCCACTTCCTCAAAACCGGGAACGTCGGTGCCATCGTCACCGGTGCCGACCGCGTCGCCGCCAACGGCGATGCCGCAAACAAAATCGGCACGTATCAGATCGCCGTTCTCGCGAAAGAAAATAACGTCCCGTTCTACATCGCCGCGCCCGTATCCACTTTCGATCTTTCGATTCCGGACGGCGACCACATTCCCATCGAAGAACGCTCGTCCGACGAAGTCATCTTCATCAAAAACATTCGCATCGCTCCCGACGTCAAAGCCGCGCACCCCGCCTTCGACGTAACGCCGGCACGCTACATCACCGCCATCATCACTGAACGCGGCATAGCCCGCGCCCCCTACACCGACTCCCTCCGCGCCCTGGCCAACTCCAAGCAGGCCGCAATCGCATGACACAGTGGAGGGGCGTCCCACCCGCCCCCCGGCAAGGGGGCCATCTCGCTCACTCGCGTCTTGGCAAATCCCTTCGACGTATTCTCTTCTCGCTCGCCCTGGCCTTCGCATTGCTCTATGCACAAGTCGCCACCCCGCAATCCCCCGCCTCTCAACCTATCCGCCTCGATCCCAACAATCCCCATTACCTCCTCTTCCGCGGCAAGACCATCGCCCTAATCACCTCCGGCGAACACTACGGCTCGGTCCTGAACGCCGACATCGATTTCCACAAATACCTCGCCACGATCGACTCCGACGGCCTCAACTACACCCGCATTTTCGGCGGCTCCTACATCGAAGTGCCCGGTAAATCCTTCGGCATTTTGCGCAATGATCTCGCGCCGCGACCCGGCCGCTACATCGCCCCCTGGGCGCGCAGCGAAACACCCGGCTATGCCGGCGGCGGAAACAAATTCGATCTCTCCAAATGGAATCCGGAATTTTTCGAACGCTATCGCGCGTTTCTCGCCGATGCGTCAAAGCGCGGCATCGTCGTCGAAATCAGCCTGTTTTCATCGCACTATGACGAAATGATGTGGCGCATCAGCGCCCTGAATCCCGCGAACAATGTCAACGGCACAACCGAAATCGAATGGAAGAAACTCCACACCCTCGAAAACGGAAACATTATCGAATTTCAGGAAAAATACGCGCGCAAATTGGTCCTGGAAGCCAAAGGCTTCGACAACGTCATCTTCGAAATTCAGAACGAACCATGGTCCGATCGCGGCACGCTCACCGATGTCGTAAATCCATATCTCTTCACGGGCCGCGACACCTATCCCAACTCCGTCGATATAGCTGACGATCTTTCCGTCGCTTGGCAGACTCGCGTCGCCGGATGGATCAGGCAGGAAGAGTCATCGCTACCGAATCACCATCTGATCGCGCAAAACTACAGCAATTTTCGCGTGTCGATTCGAAAGCTGGTCCCGGGCGTCGACGTCGCCAATTTTCACTACGCCTATCCCGAAGCCGTCTCTCTCAACTACGGACTCGACAAAGCCATCGCCTACGACGAAACCGGTTTCCTCGGCCGCGACGATGATGGCTATCGCCGCCAGGCCTGGAATTTCATGCTCTCTGGAGGCGGCATCTTCGACGCTCTCGACTATTCCTTCTCCCCCGGCCACGAAGACGGCGCAGACCTCGAACCCAACGGACCCGGCGGCGGCAGCCCCACGTTCCGCCATCAGCTCCACATCCTTCGCGAATTTTTAGGGAAATTTTCTCTGGCGGATTTGCGCCCAGACCCAACCGCCGTAAAGCACGCCGCAGGCGTGACGCCCCGCGTTCTCGCGACCCCCGCCCACGAATACGCAATCTACCTCGACGGCAACGGCCCCACCGAACTCACGCTGACAATACCACCAGGCCGCTACACCGCCGAATGGTTCAACAGCAAAACCGGCGCCACCGAAAAATCCGAATCCTTCCAACAACCCGTCGGCGCCACAGTCCTGCAATCCCCGCCCTTCGAGAAGGGAGTCGCTCTCCGGCTCGTCCAGCAGTAGCGTCCGGAGGCTCAAGCAGGCCGAATCAAAATTACCACGCGCTCCGCCTTCCGCAACATCGCAAACAAATCGAACACCCGCTTCAAAAAATACTTCGCGCTCAACAACTTCAAACCCCGCGCCGCCGTCTCTCCCGTCACAATTTCCGCCCGCGCCTCAATCCATTCGCCCAGCAATTTGCCGCGCCTGTCGCAAGGAGCAACCCGCACCCGCGCAACGTTACGCACCCGCTTGACCTTGCCAGTATTTCCCACGGTATAGACGAACAAACTCGCCTCGCCCGAATCCAGCCGCCTCTCCGGATCAGCCGCAAACCAAACCGGGGTCGGCACGCCAGTCCCGTTCTTGCGAAACGTCTCCAAATTCAAATAATCGTGATCGCGCAAAGCCGCAAACCCATTCGAATCGCTCATCCCTGTTCGATGCCCTCCTCTCGAACGCAGGCACACCCCAGATCGACCTGCGGGGCCCACTCCCTTCCCCGTGGGTAGGGCCCCTTTCACCTGACCTATTCCTTAGAAAGAAGGAGTAAGCCGTTTGTTTTCAGCAACCAGTTCGTCGCTTCTTTCCTGGTTCGTTGTGGTTCGAAGAACCATGGTTTATTCGTACCGGAGGGCCTCGACGGGGTCCAGGCGGGCGGCTTTCCACGCCGGGTATACCCCGAACACAACGCCAATGAGCGCGCACATCACCAGCGCCGTCACCACCCAGAAAACAGAGAGTACCGCGGGTGCGGATAACCCATAATGCAGTAGCAACGTAAACCCCGATCCCAGGATCACGCCGATCACGCCGCCGATCGCGCTCAGCGTCACCGCTTCGATCAGAAATTGCGCCAGGATGTTGCTGCGTTTCGCGCCGATCGCTTTTCGGACACCGATTTCCCGCGTTCGCTCCGTCACCGAGACCAACATGATGTTCATCACGCCGATGCCGCCGACGATTAGTCCCACCGAGGCGACCGCGAACATCAAAATAAAAATCAGGCCGCTGATCTTGTTCCACAGATCCAGAAAATAATCCGAAGTAAAAATCGCGAAATCGTCCGGCTTGTCGTTCGTCAATCTGCGTTTTCGCCGCAGCAGGTCGCGCGTTTCTTCCACGGCTTCGGCGACCATTTTTGGATCGGCCGCCTTTACGAACAAGACGTAGTCCTTCTGATTCGGGTACAACTTCCGCAGCGAAGTCACCGGCATGACGGCAATGTTGTCTTCGGGATTGGAGCCGCCCGAAATTCCCTGGCGGCGCTTTTCCATTGTGCCGATCACCGTGAACAGTTGGCCGTCGAGCGTGATTTCCTTGCCGATGGCCTCCGATGGCGACCCGGGAAAAAGCGTGCGCGTCGTGTCGTAGCCGAGCATCACGACGGGCGAGCGGTGCTCGGTGTCGTTTTCGTCGAACGGACGGCCGTATTCGATTTTCATATCGAAGATGCGGCCGATCGACGGCGAATTGCCTTGTAGGATCACGTTTTTCGCGCGGAACGAACCGCGACGCAGGTCCGCGGTGCCCGCGCCGAATTGCGGCATGAAAATGCGCATCGACGGCGACGCCGCGGAAACATGCGGAAGTTTTTCAATGTCTTCCGCCCACTCGGGCTGAAGTTCTTTGCGATTGAGCCACTCCGACGGAGGACGCGAAAGCGAAGCCCACGGGAAGCGGTAGCAGATGATCGTGTCGGAGCCGAGATCACGAATGCCTGCGAGAACGTTGTCGTTTAGACCGTTGATCATGGCGCTGACGGTGATCACTGTGGTGATGCCGATCACGATGCCAAGAATCGTCAGCGACGAGCGCAGCGGATTCTTTCGCAGCGTGTCGAACGCGAGCAGAACTTCTTCGCCGAATCGCAGCGCGGATTCCTTGCGTGCGCCCGCACCCGTCGCTGACCGCATCGGCAGTGCGGATGTTCGCGGCAAAGTTTTGTCGAACGCTGACATCGCCTATTTCGACCTCATGGAAAATTCAGATCCCATCACCTATTCCGATCTCAGGGCTTCGACTGGGTCGAGCTTTGCGGCTTTCGAGGCCGGGTAGGTGCCGAAGAACAGGCCTACGCTTAACGCAACGAGCAGACCACCGATGACTGACCAAAGTTGGACCGCGCTCGGGAGCGGCGAAACCCAGGAAACGATTTTCGCTAGCAGGACGCCAAAGATCACGCCAAGCGCACCGCCGATCGCGGCGATCGTGGAGGACTCGATCAGGAATTGCATCAAGATGTCGCTGCGGCGCGCGCCGATCGCTTTTCTCACGCCGATCTCGCGAGTGCGCTCGGTGACCGAGACGAGCATGATATTCATGATGACGATGCCGCCGACGACCAGAGAAATCGAAGCGATGCCGATGGTGACGACGAAAAATGTGCCGCTGATGTCTTTCCACAGCGCCAGAAACGAATCGCTGGTTTCGACGGCGAAGTCATCTTTCGCACCGTAGGCGAGATGATGGCGTCCGCGCATAATCTGGCGAACTTCGTCGACGCTTTCCTGAATCGTCGAGGCCGAGCCGGCGCGGCACGTGACTCGCAAAGAGTCCTGTTGGTTGCCGTTTTCTTTGTTGTAGGTGGTCAGCGGTAGAATGATCCAGTTGTCGAGCGAAGTGCCGAGCGACGATCCTTCTTTTTTTCCGAGGCCAATGATCTGGCACGGCGTGTTGTTCCAGCGAATTTCTTTCCCGATGGGATCGAGACCCGGCATGAGATTGTCGACGATGTCGTAACCGACCACGCACACCGGCGCAGCCGTGTGCAAGTCGGTTTCGGTGATATGGCGGCCGGAAACCAGATCGACGTCGTAGAGTTCGGCCATCTGCGGCGTCCAGGCGCGCAGGTTGGTGTCTTTCAGCGAGTTCATGCCGCTCTTGGCTTCAACGCGGCCACCGAGCGCGGCGCCGACGTCTTTGCAGGATTTGCAGAGGTCGTGCACGGCTTCAAAGTCCTCGTAGGTGATGCGCTTGCGCTTTTGAAATTCGAGGAAATCGTCCACGTTGGTGATGATCGAGGGCTGTTTCGAGAGGCCGAATACGTCGGCGCCGAGGCGGAAAACGCGCGTGGCGACATATTGATTGGCGCCGTTGATCAGGCTGACCACGGCAATGACCGAGGTGACTCCAATGACAACGCCCACAAGGGTAAGGATGCTTCGCAGCTTGTGAGCCCACAGGCTCGACGTAGCGATAGCCACAGCTTCCCCAAGTTTCATGGTGGAGGTTTTGGCCATGCGACTCCTGGCTATTGATACGTTCCCGGGGATGCCGGAGTAACAACGGGACGTGCAACGACCTTGGAGCGAATTTACACGACAGAGTGGCAATCTGGCCAGGTGAGGAGCGTGGTGGGAAGGGCTGCGCACACCGTTTTCTAGAGACAGGGTGCGGGGGCCGCCGACAGGGGATCGGAAAAAAAAGAGGGAGCCGGCGGAACCGGCTCCCTCCAGGTTGTGTCCTAACAGCGAGTTAGAACGTGAACTTCACCGCCAGACGGATGGTGCGGCCGATCTGATAGCGGTTCGGCAAACCATATCCGCTGTTGACGGTCACGGGACCGCCGGTGGAGTTGGTCAGCGACGAGTTCAGCAAATTGCTGATGTTGTAGGGGTGGAAGCTCGCTGCGTAGAACGGAGTGCCATCGCCGGTGATGCAGGCCATCGTCGAGCTTGGAGGAAGAACATTCTGACCGCCGCTGCAGGCGCCACCGGACACGGGGAACGGAGCAGCATAGTTGAAGTTGAAGCCGCTTGTGACGTTCTCTTCCACGCTGGTGACAGAGCGCTGGTTGAACAAGTTCGCGATGGTCGCTGAGAAACTCAGCGTTTTGCTCTCGCTAACCTTGTAGCTCTGTTGGAAGTTGAAGTCGCTCTGGATATACCACGGCGTCCGCTGCGTGACCGGATTGCCAAGTGTGATCGCCCCCGTGGTGGGATCCTGCGTAGTCGGCAGGAACTTGCCGCGATCCGCAACGTACACCGGGAACGCGCCGCCGGTCAGGCCGCTCGGGAACGAGTTTCCCAGGTCGAGATAGGTGCTCTCTGGAGAACCCTGATAGAGGACCTGGAAAATGCCGAAGTCGGTCGACATCTTGTGTCCCCAGTTCATCGTGTAGTAGGTGTAACCCTTGAACGTGTTCGGGCGATCGGTCGGGAGAAGTCCGCTGGAGGATCCACCGTTGTCGTTCCACGAGAACATCGGTTCGTCGAACGAGCGGCTGTTGTTGGGTGAGTTGCGGCCGCCACCGCCGTCTGCTTCGTCGGAACTGGTCAGACCGGTGTAGTTGCCCCACAGACGGCTCCACGTGTAGGAGAACATTCCCGACCAGTGCCGGGTGGCCTGCTTGGTTACGCGGAATTCGATGCCGTCGTAGTCGCGTTGCGCCGGAATGGTTGGAGGGCAAGCCGCGCCGCACGGAGAAGCGCCGGGCTGACCCGGCGTAAGGCCGTACAAGAAGTTGAAGAACTTGTCGTATGTGCTGTTCACACCTTGTCCGGGGTTCACGATGACGAAAGTTTCGCCGACCGCCGGATTGACCAATGCGGAGTCTTCGATGACGTGGTCCAGCCGACGGCGATCATAGCGCGCTTCAAACGCGACCGTCGGGGTGATCTGGTAGTCGAAGCCAACGGTGCTCTCGTGCTGCTTGTAGGGCTTGAGGCCCGGAGCAACGCCTTCTTCGGTCACCGTGCACGTGGAGCAGGTGGTCGGATTGGTGCGGAAGTTCTGGTTTTCGAGGAAGGTGAGTCCGGCTGGAGTTGTGCCGCCGAAGTTCGCCTCACTCGCCGAGTTGGTGCCGATGCCGCCGCAATACCGGTTGGTGCTGCTGAATACCGGGTTGATGGAAGCAACGTCGGAAGTGTCAAGAGCGTAGTAGCAGTTGCTCCAGTATTGTCCGCCGAAAGAGCTGATGGCCAGGTTGAGCTTCATCTGGTCGTAGAACTGACCGTAGCCGCCGAAGATTTTCATCTTGCCATGGCCTGTGGGGTCCCACGCGACACCGATGCGGGGAGCAATCTTGTCACCCCAACCAAAATCGATCGGGTTGGTGATGCCGCCCGCTGGCTGATTTTCTGCCGGTAGATATTCCTTTTCAATGCGGAGGCCAGCGTTGATGGTTAGGCCGCGCGCGATCGACCAAGAATCCTGGACGAAGAAAGCGTTGTTGTTGCTGGTCGCCTGCCCGCCGGATCCGTAGTCGAGGACGTTGATGTAGCCGTATTTGCCGGTGCACGCGCCATAGAGAGCGACGAACGGCGCGCAGTTGGCATCGCCCACTGGGCCAAAGGGCACATAGTTAGATCCCTGGCCGACGAAGTACTGCACGTCCGGAACGTTGTAGTGCTGGGAGATGTTGTTGTTGAGATGGTTGAGCTGGTAGCCGAATTTGAAGTTGTGCGTACCGCGCCAGCCGCTCTTGAACCAAGCCAAGTTGACGTCAGCTTGAGTCGCCTTGCTGGCGTTGTGGCTGGTGAAGTTCTGGCTGTTGGCGAGGTTGAAGAAACCGTTGGCCTGCTGCAACGAAGCTGGAAGAGGTGCGAGGCCAGTGGCGTCGAGTGCGCCGACGCCGTTGGTTTGCCACGATGTGAGCGTGCCCGTGGTCGGGAGACCGAAGTCGTGGTAGTTCTCGAAGTAGTACCCAAAGCGGCCAGTCAGAATGAGCCGCTGAGTGATGCTGTAGTCGGCGCCGGTATTGACCGTGAGGTTCGGCGCCGTGAAGCCGACGTTGTGCGAGTAGGCGGAAGGATCAACCGTCGAAGCTGCGTTGAAATAGCCTTGGCTCGAGTCTGGAGTCGGCAGATTTTCGCCATACTGCTTGGCAAGCTGATAGAGCCATGAGCCATAGACGCGGAGTTTCTTGGTGACTTCTGCGTCAACGCGCGCGGTGGTGTAGTAAGTGCGCGTATTCTGCGAGAAGTTGACGACGCCGAGTCCGCCGAGTCCACCGGTCTGATCGTAGTTGACGGCGCGCTCATCGTTGGCGAATTCGGGGTTGAAGCCGACGAAGAAGAAGATGCGATCGCGGAGAATCGGGCCGCTGAACGTAAAACCAGGGAAAACGTCGCTGGTGTGATCTTTCTTCGGCTGATATTCCTGGAACTGCGGATCCAGCAAGCCCCATGAAGTCGTCGCTTGCGACGACAGCGGATTGTAGCGGGCTTGCGTGGGAAGCTGGTTCGCATCCATCCCATCATTTTCGAAATAGCTGAAGATCGAACCGTGATAGTTGTTCGAGCCCTTTCGCATGATGACGTTGACGACGCCGCCAAGCGCGCCGCCGTGTTCGGCCTGGATGCCGGAGTTCTTGATTTCGACTTCCTGAATGAAATCGAACGGTACGCTGGTATGCGAATAGCCGCCGATGAGGTTTGCGGTTTCCTGTCCCTCGACAAGATACGAATTTTCGGAGTCCGAGCCGCCGGCGACCGAGAAGCCAAACTGGCCACCGTTCGCGGTGCTGCCTGGAGAAGAACCGCCAGTGCCGTTGCCGCCGTAGCCACCCATCGAGTTGTTGCCCATCAGGGGTTCGTTGCGAGCCGCGGGAGCAAACTGAATGACGGATTGAAATGAGCGGCCGTGAGGAATGTTGTCGATGACTTCAGACGTGACGTTGGTCGTTGTCACGTTGGTGGTGGTATCGATCTGGGGAGCCGCGCCGGTGACTTCAACGACCGAGGTGGTTTTGCCGACTTCGAGGGTGACGTCGACGGTGGGCAAGTGGCCGACTTCGAGGGTGAGAGTGCGCTTCTCGGTCGAAAAACCGGTCGCGGTGATGGTGATTGTGTAGCCGCCGGGTGGCAGGTTGGCGAAGCGGTAGTAGCCTGACGAATCGGTTTGGACCGTCTTTGTTCCGACCAAGTCGGAGCTGGTCACAGTAATTGTGGCATTCGGAATGGAAGCGCCGGACTGGTCTTTTACGGTTCCGACAAGACCTCCGGTGGTTTCTTGAGCAACGGCAGAGCCGACAAACAGTGAGCCCACAAGCAACAACAACAGGCATAGACACACCCATACAACGAAGGGTTTGAAAACCCGAACGTTCTCCATCTTCGATCCTCCTGGAATTTCCGGACGGAACTACACCCCGGCCCAGAGCAGTTTTTTCAAAACCTGCCTAGGCCAACTTTCTTCGAGTTTTGTTCAATAACTGGAAATGCCCCACCACTACACCCACTACCCCACCAACCGAACCGACTCCTGCAAAAACCGCAGCGCAAGAGCCCACCAGACAAATCGGCCCTTGTTTATATAAAGCGGAGGTCAAATGCAACTGAATTTTTATAATTATATTCAGGTATGTGCGGTTATTGAGGGTTTCCAGAGGTAACGGAGGGTTTAGGTGGAGTACTAGACAGTATGAGACAAGGCTATTTTTCGTCAGGAAACGGATATCGGGGGCGTGCCCAGGAGGAGAGTTCGACCTCGAATTCCGCTTCCACGGACAGGAGCAGGGGAGGCAAATGCCGGGGAATCCGTGGTTTAGCTGGTTGCGTTGGCGTGTCGGATGCGCTCGGCCACGGCGCGGGCACGCTGGCGGGCGATATCGACGAAGCGGGTGTCGCCGGCGATCTGGTCGAGGGCGGGGAGGGCGCGCTGCGGCTCGGGGAGGAGATTGCGGTTAAAGTCGGATTCGAACTGGAGGAGGGCGTCGTTGATGCCCAGGCGGTCGTATTTCATGCGGCGCTCCAGCAGCATGACCAGTTCCTGCTGGCGAGCAAGACCCTCAAAAATCTGGAGAAGCTGGGTGGCCGCAGTGTTCAGCGTGTAGTTGAAGGTGGCTTCGTGGGCTTCCGAGCCTTGCTCCCAGCGGAAGGTCTTTTCGCCGAGGTTGGCGATTTTGCGGTGGACGTCGAGATCCTGGTTCTGGAAATGGTTCATTTGCGCGGCGAGTTCGAACATCTTGGCGCGCAAGGTTGCGCCGACTTCGAATGGTGATTTGCCGGGATCATCATCGAGCTGGCGGATTTCGTAGCTGGCCTTGTCGGAGTCCTGCAGGACGGTGACTTCGATGAATTCGGGGGTGCTGGATTTGAAGATGCGACGGAAGGTGAGTTTTGCGGCGGCGGGGGCGGGCGATGGATCTGCCGACAGGCGAGCGCCGGTTGGAGCAGGTGTTGACGAGGCGAGAGGGGCAAATGGCGCGATGAAACAAGACAAAACCAGTGCGAGAGTACGTCGCGAGATTGGCGTCAAGAGGGGAGTGCTCATCGCGTTCTTAGATGCAGGCGGTAGATAGCGGAGTTTCACCAGCGGACCTTCGGCGGGCGCGTGCCGCGGTGCGTGCGGAACGCGATTTTGTCGATGCGGAGGGTAGCGGGAGGCCGAATCGGGTTCGGGCATGCTCGGCCTGGATGTGGCAGAGGGCGACGGCCAGCGCATCGGCGGCGTCGGGGGGCTCGGGAGTTTCGTTCAGCGAGAGCAGGGCGCGGACCATGAGTTGGATCTGGCGCTTGTCGGCATGGCCGTAGCCGGCGACGGAAGCTTTTATTTCGCGTGGCGAGTAGCTGTAAACGGTGACCCCGTGCTGGGCGGCGGCCAGTAGGACGACGCCGCGGACTTCGGCGAGGCGCAACGCGGTCCGGATGTTCAGGGCGGTGAAGATCGATTCGACGGCGATGACCGTTGGCGTGAATTCTTCGATGAGGCGGCAGAGGAGAGCGTGAACGTCCTGGAGAGCCGCGCCGGAGAATTCCTTTTGGCGTTTGGTTTCGACGCGGAAGGCACCGTAGTGCACCATTTTGTGCCGGCGACCGTCGCTTTCAACAATGCCGTAGCCGGTGGGTCCTGCGGCGGCGGGGTCGACGCCGAGAACGCGGAAGCAGGCACTTGCGTCGTTGATCGCAATCATCGCATGACAGTCTACGGCGTTCGCGAGGTGGCTGCTAGAGGTTTGTCCGGGGGTGTGCAGAAAGGAAGGCGGGCGTGCGGAGTGTTGGAGTGAATTTACCTCCGAGCGCTGTAGGCCCTTTCGAACCGTGTGAATGTGGGACCGAAAGCTCCGACCCACAAAAACGTAGTGAACCCCTGGAAGCGGAAGCTCTGATCCACGACGCGTAACCGCTGCGCAGCGGAAAGACCTCTGCAGCAGAACGCCCGGAATTTAGTTGGCGCCGACTGCGGCCTGGATTTCGGATTCGTCGATGTCGAAGTTGGCGTAGACGTGTTGGACGTCGTCGTGTTCTTCGAGGGCTTCGACGAGGCGGACCATCTGCGTCGCTTGCGCGCCGGTGAGCTTGACGTAGTTTTGCGGAACCATGCCGACTTCGGCGGAACTTGGAGTGATGCCGGCTTTCGTGAGCGCTTCCTTCACCTTTTCGAGGGCTTCGGGCGGGGTGACCACGTACCAGGCGGAGCCGTCATCCTTTAAGTCATCGGCGCCTGCTTCCAGCACGATGTCCATCATTTTGTCTTCGGTGGCTGCTTCCTTGGCCACGGTGATCTCGCCTTTGCGGTGGAACATCCAGCCGACGGCGCCGGCTTCGGCCATGTTGCCGCCGTTTTTGCTCATGAGGTGGCGAAATTCGCCGACGATGCGGTTGCGATTCGTAGTGACGACTTGGATGAGCATGCCGACGCCGCCCGGGCCGTAGCCTTCAAAGGTGGCTTCCTCGTATTGCTCGCCCTCGAGCTGGCCGGTACCGCGCAGAATGGCGCGCTCGATATTTTCGTTGGGCATGTTTTCGTTTTTGCCGGCGAGGATCGCGGTGCGGAGGCGGGGATTAGAGTTGGGGTCGCCGCCGCCAATGCGCGCCGCGATCGTGATTTCGCGAATGACCCGCGTGAAGACGCGACCGCGCTTGGCGTCGGTGGCCGCTTTTTTGTGCTTGATCGTGGCCCATTTTGAGTGCCCAGACATGACGGATCCTTTTCAGCGACCGCGCCAAACGGCGCTGGTGTGGCACCGCACGCGATCGGAGTTTGTTGAAGTTTTTGGCGCCCTGCTCCGGCTTCGCGGTGCTTGGGTGCGCGTATCCTGCTTTGCTTTGCGGAGACGTGCGGTAAACCGCCTACCCTGCGGAACAATACCAGTTAACACAGGCAGTTTAGCACAGCAAGTGGCGTCGCGGAATGGAGGTATACTCGGGGAACGACTACAGTTTTTGGGCCGTGAGTACGTCTCGGGTGCGTTTTTTGCCATCGAAATTCCGCGTTCTGACCATCTCTTCACACCCTATCCAATATGGCGCGCCACTGTTTCGGATCATGGCGCAGCACCCCAGACTCGATTTTCAAGTGGCTTATTGCAGTTTGCGTGGCGCGGAAGGCGGATTTGATCCGGAATTCGGAACCACGGTGAAGTGGGATGTGCCGCTGCTGGATGGATATTCGTGGCGCCATGTTCCGAATCTAGGGTCGGGTGACGAGACGTTCTGGGGTTTGCGAAACCCGGGGTTATGGGGCCTCATTCGGGAAGGGACATTCGACGCGGTAATCTCGCACGTTGGTTACAGATATTCGTCGTTCTGGATTGCGTATTGTGCGGCGCGTAGTCGCGGCACGCCGTTTATTTTCGGGACCGACGCCTCGTCCGTTGAGCCGCGCGACCGGAGCCGTTGGAAGCTCGCCGCGAAACGCATCGCGTGGCCAATGATCTTTCGCCTGAGCGCCCAGGTGCTTACGGCCTCTTCGGCGGGGCATGACATGATGCGGTCGCTCGGATTTCCCGACGAGCGCATCTCAATGACACTGGACACCGTCGACAATGATTGGTGGCTGGCTCAGGCGCAGGCTGCCAATCGAGATGCGGTTCGAGCAACCCTAGGCGTTGGGCCTCGGGAGAAGGTCATCCTGTTTTGCGCCAAGCTCCAGTCTTGGAAGCGCCCTCGAGATGTGTTGCAAGCCTTCGTTGCAGCAGGACTCGCTGAATCCGTATTGATTTACGCGGGAGACGGCACATTGCGGAAGGAGATCGAGACCGAAGCACGATCGCTCGGCGTGGGCGACCGCGTGCGATTTTTGGGCTTCGTAAACCAAACGCAGCTGCCCGGACTGTACTCGGCCGCCGACGTCATGGTCATACCTTCGGAATATGAGCCGTTCGGGTTGGTCGTCAACGAAGCGATGCTGTGCGGCTGTCCGGTTGTCGCCAGCGATCGAGTCGGGGCTGTCCGAGATCTCATTGTTCCCGGCGAAACCGGATTCGTGTTCCCGTGCGGGGAAACCGTAGCGCTGGCCTCGGTTCTGCGCGAAGCATTTGCCGCGCCGGAACGGCTCGCTGCGATTCGCGAAACGGCTTTGCTGCGGATCAAGGCCTGGTCCCCGCACGAAGGCGCAAGTGCTCTGGTAGCGGCGATCGCACGCGCGGTGGCACGCCGAGAAAAAGCCGCCGGGGTCTCGCGGGTTTCTCCTTCGGGAAAGCACAAGTGAAATTGCTACTGTATTCGCATTTCTTTGCGCCGAGTGTGGGCGGGGTCGAGACGAGCGTTCGCATCCTCGCGAGTGGTATCGCCGAACTAACCGGGAAGGACCACAAGCCGCAGTTCGGCGTTACCGTTGTCACCGAAACACCGGCTGGAGGGGTTGACGATCGTCCGCTGCCATTTAAGGTGATTCGGCAGCCAGGAATCATCCAACTCTGGAGTTTGATTCTCAGAGCGGATGTTGTTCATCTTGCGGGACCCTCGATGGTTCCGCTTTTTCTCGGATGGCTTGCGCGCAAACCGGTCGTGGTTGAGCATCACGGATATCAGGCTATTTGTCCGAACGGTGTTCTCCTTCATCAACCAGACGGGTCCGTCTGCTCAGGGTTCTTTCAAGCTCGGCAGTACGGTGAATGCGTGCAATGCCAAGCTGCGGAAATGTCGTGGCTCCGCAGTTTCGCGAGGCTATTCATGATGTTTCCTCGCTATTTTCTGACTCGAGCAGCGAGCCACAATATCGCAATTACGAAACATGTTCTTGAACGGCACAAGTTGCCACGCACGTCAGTGATCTACTACGGAGTGGAAGAGGTGCCTGAAGTTGAGCCGCCATCGAGACCGAATTCCTTTCCTCCTGAGAAGCTGCGTTTTGCGTACGTCGGCCGGTTGGTACCGGAAAAAGGCTTGTTCCTGTTGCTGCAGGCTGCCGAAATCCTGAAGAACGAGGGGGCCTGCTTTGAACTGTTGTTCGTGGGCGACGGGCCGCAGCGATTACAACTGCAGGCGATGATTCAAGAAAAAGGCCTGCTGGAGGTCGCACGAATCACGGGATTTTTGAGCCGTGATGCGTTGGCGAAGCAGCTCCGTCAGGTCCGAGTGGTGATAATGCCTTCGATTTGGGAAGAGACTGCCGGACTCGCCGCGATCGAGCAGATGATCCGGGGGCAGCTCGTAATTGCGTCGGAGATCGGCGGACTAGGTGAGGTGGTCGGCGACGCAGGGTTCAAGTTCAAGCCGGGTGATGTCGAGGATCTGACGGGTTGCATGCGGACGGTATTACGAGATCCGTCGAAGATCACCGCGATGGGTGCGAAAGCGCGCCGCCGCGCGCAAGAATTTTTCCTGGTGAAGCGAATGGTAGCAGAGCACGCCGCGCTGTACGAAAAATTA
>Ga0070711_100000971_pt1 | contig 15181 bp, 20 predicted proteins | sample LARL53metaG_FD_65452 | JGI IMG/M metagenome (GOLD analysis project Ga0070711, IMG submission 65452) | Corn, switchgrass and miscanthus rhizosphere microbial communities from Kellogg Biological Station, Michigan, USA - LAR L5-3 metaG | ecosystem: Host-associated > Plants > Roots > Rhizosphere ... | reverse complement strand
GTTCGCGCGCCGCTTGTGCCGGGCTGACTTCAGCTCGCGTTCGGCCCGCGCCCGGTCCCAGGCCACCACCCGCGCCACGGTGCGGGTCTGGCTCTCCTTCCCGATGGTGGCCAGCGCCCGCACGCCGACGACGGCGACGATCACGCTGCCAATGAACCGGCGGCTGGCCAGGTAACGAGTCAGCGCGGCCAGCTCAACACCCACGACGATCATGCGACGCTGACGGCCCTCCAGCCGGTCCAGCCGTGCCAGCCAGGCCGGCTCGCTCGCATCGCGCGGCACTACCGCTCCCGATGCCGGACGGGAATCCTGCCCCGATCCAATCTCAGTTGTCATCTCGACCCCGCTATCCGCATGCTGGTGCCATCCTACGGCCACAGGTCACGGTTGCGGCGCGATCTCCCGGCCCACCGTGAGGGCGTCCCGCAGCCGATCCGGTACGTCGTGCAGGACGGCGTCGGGCAGCGTCCCGGTCGCGTCGAGCATCTTGCTGAAGAAACACCGGGCCGCGGCCGCGGCGATGATGCTGAACACGTCGGTGTCGGAGATTCCCAGGTCGCGGAGCTCGTCTACGTCCTCCTGGGTGATCTTCTCGGCTTCCAGGGCGACCTTCTGCGCGAACCGGACGACCGCCGCGTCAGCCGCATCCAGCGCGTCGCCCGGCTCGCCCGCCGCGATGGTCGCGACCTGCTCGGCCGGGTAGTAGCTGGTCGCGAGGATCTGCCCGTGGACCAGGCTGCAATAACTCGACCTGATCGCTGTGGCCGCGGCCACGGTCACCAGCTCATACAGCCGGGGATCCATCTGCGACGTGATCGCGTCCTTCAGCGCCATCCATCCCGCGTACACCTCGGGTCGGCCACTGAACGCGCGCGCGTAGTTCGCGACGTACCCCCGCGCGGCCAGCTCCTGGTCGTAGATGGCCCTGACCTCGCCCGCCGCGTCCTCGGGCGGAACGGTATGCAGGTATGGCATCGGCTCTCCCTTCCGGGTATGACGTTACGACACGCGCGTGCAGATACAGCGCTCCCGGCCGGCCGCAACCGCGGCCGACCGGGGTCAGGGCGCTGTCGCGCTACTCCCAGCGGAAGAAGCGCTGCGCGAGGAAGCCGAACGCGACCGCGTATGCGGCCAGCACCAGCAGCGGGGCGGCCGGGGGAAACCCTTGCAGCATCGAGTCCTGGATCGTCTCCACCGCCGCGCCGAGCGGGGTGTAGTTGCTGATGTCCACGAGCACGCCCGGCATCATGGCCCGCGGCAGCCACAGGCCGGCGAAAAACATCAGCGGAAAGAACGCCAGCCGGCCGATGACACTCGCGCCGTTCGCGGTCCTGGCTATCGCGGCAATCATCAGCCCGATCGGGAAGAGCCCGGCGATGGACACCGCAACCGAGAGCACCAGCCCGGCGGGGCTCTTCGGGGCGGGCGCCCCGAAGGCGGCGACGCCGATGACGAAGATCACGACGAGACTCAGCGCGGCCACGCACAGCTGGACGACGCCCTGCGCGGCCAGCACCCAGGACGGGGGGACCGGGGTGGTCGACAGGCGCCGCAGTACCCCCAGCTCGCGGTAGGAGGCGAGCGGAATCGGCAGGCCCATCAGCGCGAGCATGGCCAGGCTGAACACGACCAGGATCGGCACGTACAGATCGAAGACGGTGAACCCGCCCAGGCTCCCCGGGTGCTGGCGGAACGAGGGCAGTTCGCCGAAGACGACCACCAGCAGCACGGGGATCCCGATGCCGCCGATCAGGCCGACAGGCCGCCTCCAGCTGAGCCTGGCCTCGTTGAGCACGATGTTGCCGAACGCGGTACGCCGCGCCAGGGTTGGCAGCGGCTGGGCGAGCGAGCTCATGCCATTGCTCCTTCCTTGTGCGGGTGCCTCCCGGTGAGCTTGACAAAGGCGTCCTCGAGGTTCGACGAATCGAGTTGCACGTCGCGGGCGGTCACGCCGGCCACAGCCAGGGTGAGGATCACCGCGTTGACAAGCTCCCCGGTTCCGGTGACGATGACGTCGGCGCCCTCGCGCTCCAGCCGCGAGACCTCGGGAAGCTCTGTCAGCAGCCGGTCATCGAACGGCGCCGACAGCCGGAACCGCACGCTCTTGGCGTCTCTGGCTCGCGCGGCCAGGCTGGCCGGGGCGTCCAGCGCGACAACTCGTCCGTTGTCGATCAGCGCCACGCGGTCGCACAGCCGCTCGGCTTCCTCCATGAAGTGCGTCACCAGGAGAATCGTCACCCCGCGCCCGCGCCCGCTCTCGATCAGTTCCCAGGCGTCGCGCCGGGCCTGCGGGTCCAGGCCGGTCGTCATCTCGTCGAGCACCGCGATCTTCGGCCGTCCGATGAGCGCCAGCGCGACCGACAGCCGCTGCCGCTGGCCGCCGGACAGGGACCGGTAGTAGTCCGCGCGCTTCCCCGCCAGCCCCAGCACTTCGATCAGCTCGCTGATGTCGGCCGGGTCGCGGTAGAACGACCGGTACATGTCGAGGATCTCGCCGACCCTGAGCTTGGCCGGCAACGCGCTGGCCTGAAGCTGGACACCGACGATCTCGTGGATCTCGTCCCGGTCCACGTGCGGGTCCAGGCCGAGCAGCCTGATCGTGCCCGAGTCCGGTGACCGGAGCCCGGTGGCGCACTCGACGGTGGTGGTCTTCCCGGCTCCGTTCGGGCCGAGGATGCCGAAGATCTCCCCCTTGGCCACCGAGAACGACACGTCATCGACCGCGGTCACCGGTCCGTAGGTCTTGCGGAGATGCGCGACCTCCACCGCGCTTCCCGGGCTGGTCATGACTGCCTCCCGCCGGATCCTCCCGTCCGGACGCGCTGCTCGCGTCCCGCCACGGGCGGATGTTGTTGCTGCCTTAAACTGATATCATTATGCTAGACATGTAATATCAGGCATGTCAATCGGAGGTGGTGGCCGTGAGCGTGCAGGTCCCAGCAAGGCCGGGCCAGGAGCTGGCCTCTCGGCAGGTCACCGAGACCGAGGCCTGGTCAAGGCCCGGAGTTCGCGTCCTCGTGGCCGGCATCGCGATGCTGCTGATCGCGATCGGGCTGTTCGTCCTCGGCTTTGCGGAGGGCCCCGGGGGCGCGGGCCCGGTGACGGCGATCATATTCGCCGTCCTGCTCGTGATCGCTGCCGAGCTGGCCTTCCACGGCCTGACGTCGGTCGTCGCCGGCGAGGCGCGGGTGGTCCAGCTCTTCGGCCGGTACCGCGGCACCATCCGGGCCCCGGGTTTGCACTGGGTCAACCCGTTCGCCCGGCGGCGGCCGGTGTCGGTCCGGATCCGTAACCTCGAGACCGCGGTGGCCAAGGTGAACGACGCCGACGGCAACCCGATCGAGATCGCAGCGGTGGTCGTCTGGCGGGTTGAGGACACGGCCAAGGCGCTCTACGCGGTCAATGAGTTCGCGAAGTTCGTCGCTATCCAGACCGAAACCGCGGTCCGGCACGTCGCGTCCAGCTATCCCTATACCAGCCGCGGCGGCGAGCTGTCGCTGCGCGACAACGCGGAGGAGATCACGCAGCAGCTGTCGGCCGAGATCGCGGATCGAGTCAGGCCGGCCGGCGTGAGCATCATCGAGTCGCGGCTGACCCGGCTGTCCTACGCCCCGGAGATCGCCCAGGCCATGCTGCGTCAGCAGCAGGCCAATGCCGTCGTCGGCGCCCGGCAGCGGATCGTCGAGGGGGCTGTGGGCATGGTGCAGCTGGCCCTGCAGCGGCTCAAGGACGAAGAGGTCGTCGAGCTGGACGAGGAGCGGAAGGCCGCCATGGTCTCCAACCTGCTCGTGGTGCTGTGCAGCGAGCAGGCCACCCAGCAGGTGGTCAACACCGGCTCGCTCTACCAGTGACGGCAGCGCGGCACCAGTGAGCGAACGCAAGAGCATCCTGCTGCGGCTGGACCCGGCCGTACACGACGCCCTGGCCCGGTGGGCGGCCGACGAGCTGCGCAGCACCAACGCCCAGATCGAATTCCTGCTGCGCCGCGCGCTCGCCGACGCGGGGCGGATGCCCAGCCGAGCCGGGGCGATGCGCCGGCCCGGGCGGCCTCCGCGCAGCAACGGCCCGGGCTAGGGTCGTCGGCGGCTGTTTCCTGAGCGCCCAGTGTGGCTAGCGGAGGATGTTGACCGCCCTGGCGATGACTAGCGCCGCCAAGAGCAGCGAAACCGCCGACTGGACCAGCATGAGCATCTTGGCCCAGCGGGACAGCGGCATCACGTCCGTCGGGCTGAACGCGGTGGCGTTGGTGAACGACAGGTAGAAGTAGTCGCCGAACATCGGCTCCCATGACGGCCGGGCCAGCTGCGGGCTCGTCATCTGCGGGAACAGGAAGTCCGGATAGGGCTTGATGGCCAGCGCCCGCGCGACCGGGCCACCCCGGTCGAATTCCCAGTACCACAGCCCGAAGGCGATCACGTTGGTGACCCAGATGGCTGCGCCGGTGACGAGCAGAGTGGTGGCGCTGCTGGTTCCACTGCCCTTGTGCACGATCTCATAGATGAGCCTGCCCGCGGACCAGGCGTTGGCCAGGCTGATCAGCGCGATGAGCGTCAGGCTCGTGTAGCGCAACACCATCGACTGCCGGTTGATCCGGCGCGGGTTGGCGATGACCAGCCCGATCGCCACCAGCGCCTCGAGAACCGGCAGGAGCCAGGTGGGGCGCACCAGGGCCAGCCGACCCGACACGGGCAGCTGCAGCAGGATCGCGACGGCCACGGCCAGGCTCACCTGCCAGCGGGTCTCACCCTCGGTGACCCGCCGCCAGGCGGGAACGGCTTCCTTGCCCACCTCCGCGGGGAGATGGCGCAGCTCACCGGGGACCGATCGCTCCAGCCTGAGCAGCCGTTCCCAGATTTCGCCGAGGCCGCGTCCGGCCTCGGGGTGCTCGATGTCCGCTGGCTTTCCGGGCTGGCCTGGCCCTTCAGTGCTGTTCATGACAGCCAGTGTGGCGCGCCCGGCCGGGTGACGGGGAATCCGGGCGCCCGGAGCAGGGGCCCGGCCGGCGCGGGCGATACGGTCAGGGGCGTGGACCGGTTGCTGGGGGACTGCTCGCTGGAGGGGCTGCGGCGCCGCCGCAGCTGGAAGTGGACCGAGTACCCGCCCGACGTGCTCCCTGCGTGGGTGGCCGAGATGGACTTCGACCTCGCCGAGCCGATCAAGGACGCGGTCCGGGAAGCGATTACGGCGGGTGACTGCGGCTATCCGCACCCGCTCGGGTTCGGTGAGGTGTACGCCACGTTTGCCGCCCGGCGATACGGCTGGGCGCCAGACCCGCGGCGCGTGTACGCCGCCCCGGACGTGATGACCGGGATCGCCGAGGTGCTGCAGGAGGTAACTCCATACGGTTCCGGCGTGGTCATCAACCCGCCCGTCTACCCGCCGTTCTTCTTCCGGCTCCGGCAGGCGGGCCGGGAGGTGGTGGAGGCGCCGCTGGCCCGCGACGCCAGCGGCCGCTTCCAGTTGGACCCGGGCGCGCTGGACGCGGCTCTGGCCCGCGACGACGTGGCCGCTTACCTGCTGTGCAGCCCGCACAACCCGACCGGCCGGGTGTGGTCGCGCGACGACCTGAACACGGTGGCGGACATCTGTGGCCGCCGCGGCGCGGTCCTGATCGTGGACGAGATCCACGCACCGCTGGCGCTGCCGGGCGCGCGGCACATTCCGTTCCTCTCGGTCGATCTGGACGGCGGCCTGGCCCGGCGCACCTTCACCTTCACCTCGGCCTCCAAGGGCTGGAATATACCGGGGCTGAAGTGCGGTCTCGCCGTGGTGGGCGCCGATGAGGCGGCCGCGGCGCTGGAGCGGCGCTGGGAGGCTTTGCTCCCCAGCCATCTGGGCGTGCTGGCCACCGAGGCCGCCTTCGCCGACTGCGAGCCCTGGCTGGACGCGGTCTGCAGCCAGCTTGACGAGAACCGGATGCTGCTGGCGAAGCTGCTGGCCCAGCACCTGCCCTCGGTGGGCTATCTGCCGCCCGAGGCGAGCTTCCTGGCCTGGCTGGACTGCCGGCCGCTGGCCGCCGCCGCGGACGGAGCGGGTGCCGTGGATCCAGCGGCGAGCTTCCTGGACCGGGCCCGGGTCGCGGTCAGTTCGGGCACCGGCTTCGGCGAGCAGGGCCGGGGGTTCGTGCGGCTGAACATGGGCACGTCGCCGGATCTGCTGCAGGAGATCGTGCGCCGGATGGGCGGTGCGGTCGCCGCATGATCCCCATGACCAGCTGCGGATGAGTAGCGTCTAATTATGCGACTCGGTGTCCTCGACGTCGGCTCCAACACGGTGCACTTCCTGGTGGTAGATGCGCACCGCGGAGCCAGGCCGCTGCCGGCCTTCTCGCACAAGGCCGAGCTCAGGCTGGCCGATCACCTCGAGAACGGCGACCGGCTGACGTCGAGCGGCGAGAAGCAGCTGCGGCAGTTCGTCGGCGAGGCGCTGCGGATCGCCGAGGACAAAGGGGTGGAAGACCTGCTCCCCTTCGCCACGTCCGCGGTCCGTGAGGCGGCCAACGGGGAGGAAATACTCACCCGGATCAGGGCGGACGTCCAGGTCGACATCCGGGTGCTGACGGGGCAGGACGAATCGCGACTGACGTTCCTCGCCGCCCGGCGCTGGTTCGGATGGTCGTCGGGGCGGCTGCTGGTGGTCGATATCGGCGGCGGCTCGCTGGAGATCGCGTCCGGCATCGACGAGGAACCCGATGTGGCGATCTCGCTTCCGCTCGGCGCCGGCCGGCTGACCCGCGACTGGCTGACCGGCGACCCTCCGTCTGCGAATCAGGTGCGCCAGCTGCGCAAGCACGTACGGACCGAGATCGCGCGGACCGCCAGCGAGGTGCTCCGCAACGGCCGGGCGGACCAGTCGGTGGCGACGTCGAAGACATTCCGGCAGCTAGCCAGGATCGCGGGGGCGGCGCCGTCAGGCGAGGGGTCCTATGTCCGGCGGAACCTGCGGCACACAGAGCTGACTCCGTGGGCGTCCCGGCTGGCCAAGATGAAAACCGCACAGCGCACCCAGCTTCCCGGCGTCTCCGCGACCCGGGCCCCGCAGTTGCTCGCGGGCGCGATCGTGGCCGATGCAGCCATGGACCTGTTCGAGCTGGAAGAACTCGAACTGTGCCCCTGGGCGCTGCGGGAGGGCGTCATCCTGCAGCGGCTGGACGGGATGGCGGGGCGGCAGGACACCGCGGATGGCCAGGACGGCCCCGCCCGCCGCAACAGCGCCGGCCGAGGGTGAACAAACCACCAGCGCGGCCGGCCGGGCGCAACGACGGCACCGGCGCGGCGGATCGGGTGTATACGGTCGCACCAGCGCGGCCGGCCGGGCGCAACGACGGCACCGGCGCGGCGGATCGGGTGTATACGGTCGCACCAACGCGGTCGGCCGGGCGTAACGACTGCGGAGTTACGGCATGATCAACCGAACGTCACCTGTCGAGTCGGGGTCCTCGGCGTCGCGCTTGGTCCCGCCGGGGCCTCCCGGGCCCGGCTTGTCCTGCGGCGATGAGCGGTCCCCGGCCGTTGATCCGGGTGTGGTCCCGGCCTGACCGCGCGGTGCCGCGTGCCGCGCGCGCTGCTGCCCGGTACCCGGGCCGCCCGGTCCGGTCCCGGTCTCCGGGTCTATGCCCCCCGGGCTGGCCGGGTTAGCGCCCCCGGGGGTGGCCGGGCTGGCGCCCGCAGGGCTGGCCGGGCTGGCGCCGCCAGGGCTCCCGGTGCCCCTGGGGCCTGTGGCGCCTCCGGGGCTCGCCGGGCTCGCCGGGCGCGCGGCTCCGCCCGGGCTCGACGGACGGGCCGAACCCGCACCCGCGGGCTGGGCACCGGCGGCTGAGCCGCCCGGTGACGGGGAACCCGCGGAGCGGCCGCTCCCGGGCGGGGCGCTCCCCGGCTGGGCGCTCGCGGGCTGGGCGCTCGCGGGCGGGGCGCTCCCCGGCGGGGCGCCCGCGGGCTGGCCGGCAGCCGGGCGCTGGCCAGCGGCTCCGACCGGCCGCTGCCCGGCCGGAGCCGTGGGCGTACCCCTCGGCGCAGCGGCCGGAACGCCTGCGGGCTTCCCGGCCTCGCCCCGCTGGTGGAGCGTGCTGGCGACCGTCTTGTCGACCTCTTCGTCCACGGTGCCCTTTGCTTCATCGTGGGCGACCAGGTCGGTGACCACATCACGGATCTCGGTCAGCCGCCGCATAGCCTCGGCGTGCCGGTTCTTGAGCAGGTCGAGCCGGCGCTCGGCGCCATCGTGGATGGCGCTGGCCCGCGCGGTGGCCTCGTCCAGCGTCTGCCTGGCCTGCGCCTTCGCCGCCGAGATCGTGTTGTCAGCGTTCTTGCGGGACTCCGAGACCATCCGCTCGGCCTCGGCCCGCGCGTTGTTCCGGGACTTCTCCGCGTCCGAACGCGCCGAGGCGATGGTGCGCTCTGCCTCTTCCTGCGCGGCGGTCAGCATCCGGTCGGACTGCTCCTTGGCCTCGGCCCGGACTCGGTCCGCCGCCTTCTGCGCGTCCGAGCGCAACTTGGCGGTCTCGTCGTTCGCACGGGTCTTCTGCGCCGCGGCCTCGTCGTCGGCCAGCTTGAGTATCTGGCGCATGCGGTCGCTGAGCTCCTCGTGCGCCTTGCCGCCCGACGCGGATTGCCGCGCGCTGGACAAGTCAAGCCGGAGTCGTCCGGCTTCGTCTTGCGCGCGGGACAGGCGTTCCTCAAGGTCCCGCGCGTGACTGCGAGAGCGAGCCACGAACTCATCCACCTGGCGGCGGCTGTAGCCGCGCATCTGCATTTCGAACTGGTCGTCCTGCTCCAGGCCCGGGACTACGTCTGCGTTTTCGCTCATCTCGTCGGTCGCCTCAGATGTCGTCGTGGAGGGCGCATCGCCGCTGGGGTCTTGCGCCCAGACTCTTGCCCTGAACCACCGTAGGCGTAACCGAACGACTGAGTATCCCCCTTCCCCCCGGAAAAAACGGTAGTTCCCGGACATAACTCAGCCGAGTGCGGTTAGAACCACGGCAGAACCATTCGAGGGTAGTCCGAGAATGACTCTGATGGGTCATGCGGGCCGGACTCGGCGCGTCATAACCTGTTGTCATGACCACTTCGGGCCGTGCGCCCGCAGGGTCGCTCGGGGAGGAGGTGGCGCGATGGCCGAGCAAGTCGATCTTCGCGTCCACGACCGGGTGGCACTGGACGAGATCGAGCTCTACACAGAGGTGCTGAGCGCGGTGGCCGCCAGCGACCGGCCGCTGACGGCCGACGAGCTTGACCGCGTGCTGGGAGTGGACCGTGCCCGGGCGACGCGATTGTTACGGGTGGCGGAACATGACGTCGGTGTCCCGGTGCGCGAAGCCCAGCGACTCGTACAGCCTGATCGCGGGCACATTCGCCTCGTCCACGTAGAGCATGACCCGGGACAGGCCCCGGGATCGTAGGTACCGCAGCCCGGTGAGGGTGAGCGCCCGGCCGAGCCCGGTGCCGCGCTGGCCCGGATCGACTCCGACCACATAGACCTCGCCGATCGTCTCGTGCCCGTGGCCCGAGCCCTCCCCGTTGCCGCCGTGGATCTTGGTCCAGTGAAAGCCGGCCAGCCGCCCGTCCCGCTCAGCCAGGAAGAAGCCGTCCGGGTCGAACCATGGCTCCCGCTCACGCAGGTCCAGGTCCTCCCGGGTCCACGCGCCCTGCTCGGGGTGCCGCGCGAACGCCTGCCGGTTAAGCCGCACCCACGCATCCTCGTCCTGGCCGACCACGAAGGTCCTTACCGTCACGCCGTCGGGGTAGTGCGGCTCGGGCACCGGTTCGGCCAGTGTCCGGTCCATCCGCCACAGCGCCCGGACCCGCTCGAAGCCTGCGGCCTCGGCCAGCCGGCCCGCCGCCGGGACGTCGCCGTGCGCCCACAACCGCAGCGGGTGCCCGTCCGCCTCGGTCAGCAGCGTCTCTAGGAGCGCCCGGCCCTGCCCCCGGCCGCGATACGCCGGATGGATGACCAGCTCGCCGCTCGGCCCCTCGACCGGGTCGGTCGGATCCAGGTGCGCGTAACCGGTGAGCCGGCCGGCCGTGGTGAGCAGCACGTTGCGGGCCCGCGGGTCGCCGCCGTAGCGCAGGTGCAGCCGTACGTGCTCGGACAGCGGGCTTACCCCGTCGGCCTCCGTGGCCGCATCCACCAGGCGCATGACCTCGGCTGCCTGGTCCGCCTCAAGCTGCCCGGTGACGGTGAGGCGGGTGATCTCATCGGTCGGCCCGTGCAGTGCCCGTCTCCCTCAACTCCGTCTCCGGCTCGGTGTCCAGAGCCTTCCGTGGGACGAAACGGTATCCCACGTTGCGGACGGTCCCGATCAGCGCGTCGTGCTCGGGGCCGAGCTTGGCCCGGAGCCTGCGGATGTGTACGTCCACCGTGCGGGTGCCGCCGAAGTAGTCGTACCCCCAGACCTCTTGCAGCAGATGGGCCCGGGTGAACACGCGCCCCGGGTGCTGGGCCAGGAACTTGAGCAGCTCGAACTCCTTGAAGGTCAGGTCGAGCGGGCGGGAGCGCAACCGGGCCGAGTATGTGGCCTCGTCGATGGCCAGGTCGCCGGACCGGATCTCGTCCGGCACCTCGGGGGCGCCGCCGGCCCGGCGGCCGATCGCCAGCCGCAGCCTGGCCTCCACTTCGGCGGGCCCCGCGGTGTGCAGGACCACGTCGTCGGCACCCCACTCGGCGGTCAGGGCCGCGAGCCCGCCCTCGGTCACGATCACGAGCAGCGGCGCGTCAAGCCCGGTCGTGCGCAGCAGGCGGCACAGGCTCTTCGCGTGGGCCAGGTCCCGCCGCGCATCGACCAGCACAGCGTCGGCCGGCGGGGCGTCGATCAGCGCGCTGGCCTCGGCCGCGGCCACCCGGACCGAGTGCAGCAACAGCCCGAGGGCGGGCACGATCTCGGCCGACGGTTCGAGGGCGTTCGTGAGCAGGAGCAGGTCGCTCAACCGCGATCACCTCCGGCGCAAACGCACAAAGACCCGGGGGCAGCGCCGCCCGGATCCCGTCGCAATGGAGGATAGCCCACATGACCAACGTGACCGTTCGCTACTGGGCCGCCGCGAAGCAGGCCGCCGGCGTCGCGGAGGAGACCCTCGACGCGGACACGCTGGCCGGGGCGATCGCTGTCGCGCTGGCTCGCCGCGGGCACGATCCGCGCCTCAGTGCGGTGCTCGACCGCTCGTCGTTCCTTGTGGACGGCTCGGCGGTGGGTCGCGGCGGTGCCGAGGAGGTCGTGCTGCCCGAGGCTGCGGTCATCGAGGTGCTGCCCCCGTTCGCGGGGGGATGACGGGCATCCCGCGGGGCGCCGCATGGGATGGCGCGGACCGCCCGGACGGCCCGGCCAGCGACCGCGAGCGCCTAGAGTTGGGTCTCGATGCGCAAGCTACTGATCGTGATCCCGCTGCTCATCGTGGTGCTCATCGCCATCGACCGGGCCGGCGTCTTGCTCGCCGAACGGGAGATCGGCGCCAGGGTGCAAAGCGCGTATGACCTGCCCACCCGTCCGGACGTCAGCGTGCACGGCTTCCCGTTCCTCACCCAGGTCGCATCGGGGAACTACCAGGAGATCGATATCTCGATCAACGCCGCGAAGGCGGACGGGGTCCAGGTCCGCGACATACACGCCCGGTTCACCGGGGTGCACGCGCCGCTGAGCCTGCTCTTCGGCCAGAATTCCGCGGACGTGACCGCCACCAACGCGACGGGAACCGCCCTCATCCCGTACTCGCAGGTCGAGCGGCGGCTACCGGGCGGCATCACCCTGAGCGGCGACGGCAGCAGCTTGCGAGTGACGGGGAAGACGCCGCTCGGCACCATCGCGGGCATAGCGAGGCTCGGCGTGACCAAGTCCGGGATCAGCGTCAGCCCTGAGCACATCACGGTCGACGGCGTCAGCGCGGGGGCGCTCGCCAGCCGGTTCACGTCCGTGATCCGGGTGGGCGAGCTGCCGCTGCACCTGTCCGTCACGGCCGTGCACCCCGGGCGCGACGGCTTGGTGATCGCCGTGGCCGGGCATAACGTGGCTTTTGCCCACGGATAATCGTTATGTGAACCGATGCTGCGCCTGGCACGTTCTATGGATGTGACCGGTCGGGGTGAGGCTGCTCGTCAGGGGCATGTCGCGGACGAGGAAGTCGTGCGCGCGCTCCATGCCGAGCATGCCGGGCCCCTGCTCCGGTACGCGATGTATCTGACTTCAGGAGACAGGCAGCGAGCTGAAGACGTGGTCCAGGAAGTACTGCTCCGTGCCTGGCAGCACCCCGAGGCGGTGGCTGGCCAGCCGGCCCGGCCGTGGCTGTTCACCGTGGCGAGAAACCTGGTGATTGACGGCCAGCGGGCCCGGCGGGCGCGCCCGCAGGAGGTCGGCGAGGCCGCTCTCGGCCTGCGCCCGGCCGCGGACGACGTGGACCGGGCGCTCGAGTCGTGGGCGGTCGCCGACGCGCTGGCCGCGCTGCGGCCCGACCACCGCCGGGTGCTCTTCGAGACGTACTACAAAGGCAGTTCGGTAGCGGAGGCTGCCGCCGAGCTCGGCATCCCAGCCGGCACGGTGAAATCGCGCACGTTCTACGCGCTCAAGGCGCTCAAGCTGGCGCTGGAGGAAAGGGGGCTGGCACCGTGAACATGACCGAATGCCAGCACGTCCGCCAGTTGCTCGGCGTCTATGTGGTCGGGGCCATCGACCCCGCCGAGCGCTCCGTCGTCGACAATCACCTGGCCAGCTGCCCCGACTGCCGGGAAGAGCTGGCCGGGCTGGCCGGGCTGCCCGCGCTGCTTGGCCGGGTGCCGTTCCCAGAGGCCGAGCAGATCACGCAATTTGATTCCGAACGGGCCCAGGCCGGCGAACACCCGGACGCGGAGCCCGCGCAGGCGGATGTCCTCACCCCGCTGCTGGCCAAGGCGGCCCACCGGCGCCGGGTCAGCCGGTGGCGGAGCCTGGTCTCGGTAGCGGCGGTGGCGGTCATCGCGGCGGGCGCGGCCATCGGGGCGATCCGGCTCGCTAACCCGCCGGCCGCCACTTCGTCCGCCCTGCACTGGGAGAACGTGCAGAGTGCGAATGCGCTCGCGCACATGGAGGTCAAGTACGCCGGCACCCCCGGGGGCATCCGGCTGGACGTCAAGGTTGACGGCATCCCGGCTGGCACGACCTGCGAGTTCTGGGTCATCGGCGAGGACGGGCAGCGGTGGCCGGCGGGCAGCTGGAGGGTGGCCAACGAGTGGAAGGCCAGCTGGTACCCGACCGTGTCGGCGGCTCAGGTTCACGAGGTGAGCCGCTTCGAGCTCACCTCCGGCAGCAGGATGCTCGCCCAGGTACGGGTCAGCTGACCGGGAACCGGTCCGTCCGGCCACGGGGCCGGCCCGGGAATGTATCGTGCCCGGCTCGCGCTGTAGCCGGGCGTGGTCACCGGCCTGTTGGTCAGCGTTGCCGTCCTGGCTGCGGCGAGTGCGTTCGGGATGATCTGGAAAACCAGGAACGGGCGGCTGCGCTCCGGCGCCGCCCCGGCCGCTGATGACGCCGCGTCAGACCCCGCCGCAGACCACAGCCCCGGCGCCGGACGGTTTCTCACCGAGGCGGAGCTGGGGCACCCGCTCGGCGGGCGCGCGACCCTGGTTCAGTTCTCTACCGCGTTCTGTGCCCCGTGCCGGGCCACCAGGGTGATCCTGGCCGACGTGGCCGGCCTGGTGGACGGGGTCGCGCACGTCGAGATCGACGCCGAGAGCCGGCTGGACCTGGTCCGGCGGCTGGACATCCGCCGGACGCCCACGGTGCTGGTGCTCGGCGCGGACGGGCGCATCGCGCGGCGCGCCAGCGGCCAGCCGCGCAAGGCGGACCTGCTGGCGGCGCTGGGCGACGCCATACCCTCGGGCGAGGTGAGCAGTGCCGGGCACGACCTACGGGACTAAGGAAGTGACAGGTCAGCGGGGCGCACATAGCATCTGGTACGTGGCTTCCCCGGGGATGCGGGTGCTGACCAGGCGGCGCGCCGTGGACTTCTGTCGCGTGGCGGCGGCGCTCTGCTAATTCCCGACTTTACCGGTCGGCTTATAGGTTAGACACGAGACCGTCCCCCGGTTGCCCTGGCCAGGGCAAAGGAGCACAGCAGATGGGCATTGACCCGAGAGGCGCGCGATTCGCCGCCGTCGTCTCCACGATCGTCCTCGCCCTGGTGTTGATCACCGGGAGCGGATGGCTGCTGGCCGCGCAGACTCTGGTCTTTGCCGTGGGGGCGGCGCTCGGCCTGCGTTTCGCCCCGTACGGCATGGTCTTCCGCTGGCTGATCAGGCCCAGGCTCGGCCCGCCCGCGGAACTGGAGGCGGAGCCGCCGCCGCGGTTCGCCCAGGGGATAGGCGCGGTTTCGGCGTGATCGGCGTGATCGGGTACGGGACGGGTGTCACCGTCCTGGGCATGGCGGCGACCGCGGCCGCGCTCGCCGCGGCTTTCCTCAACGCGGCCTTCGGCTTCTGCCTAGGCTGCGAGATGTATCTGATGATCCAACGAATCCGGACAGGCGGCCGCGAGGGCGCTGTCCACCGGACCTGACAAGGAGGTTCAGGCATGAGCCGTTCTGACGTCCTCGTGGACGCGGCCTGGGTGGAGTCACATCGAGACGATCCCCATGTCGTGCTCGTCGAGGTGGACGAGGACACCGCGGCCTACGACAAGGGCCACATCCGCAACGCGATCAAGCTCGACTGGCAGAAGGACCTGCAGGACCATGTCCGGCGTGACTTCGTGGACAAGGCGGGTTTCGAGGCGCTGCTGTCCGAGCGGGGCATCGGCAACGATGACACGGTCGTGCTGTACGGCGGGAACAACAACTGGTTCGCCGCCTACGCATACTGGTACTTCAAGATCTACGGGCACCGCAACGTGAAGCTGCTCGACGGCGGGCGGAAGAAGTGGGAGCTCGAATCCCGCGAGCTCGTCACCGAGGTCCCGAAGCGGGCCGCCACCCACTACACGGCGTCCGACCCGGACAGTTCCATCCGGGCGCTGCGCGATGAGGTCGTGGCGGCGATCGGCACCTGGAACCTGGTGGACGTGCGCTCGCCCGACGAGTTCAGCGGCAAGCTGCTCGCCCCGGCGCACCTGCCGCAGGAGTCGGCGCAGCGGCCCGGCCACATCCCGTCCGCGCGCAACATCCCCTGGTCGAAGGCGGCCAACGAGGACGGCACGTTCCGATCCGACGACGAGCTCCGCGAGCTCTAC
>Ga0070711_100000968_pt1 | contig 15186 bp, 12 predicted proteins | sample LARL53metaG_FD_65452 | JGI IMG/M metagenome (GOLD analysis project Ga0070711, IMG submission 65452) | Corn, switchgrass and miscanthus rhizosphere microbial communities from Kellogg Biological Station, Michigan, USA - LAR L5-3 metaG | ecosystem: Host-associated > Plants > Roots > Rhizosphere ... | reverse complement strand
ATCCTGCCGGGCCAGCCGGTCGAGGAGGTGAAGGCGAAGCTCGAGCAGGTGCTGGCGGATGATCACGTCAAGCTCACGCAGCTGGAGAATGGCGTGATCAGCCAGCCCTCCGAACTGCGCGAGGACGTGATGGGCGCGATCGAAAAGCTGTCGCAGGAGTTCTGGCCTGGCGCCGTGGTGATGCCGATCATGAGCTCGGGCGCGACCGACGGCAGCTATCTGCGCAATGCGGGGATTCCGACCTACGGCCATTCCGGCATGGCCAACGACATCAACGAGAACCGGGCGCACGGCAAGGACGAGCGCGTGCCGGTGGCCTCGTTCTACAAGGGCGACGAATATCTCTATCGCCTGGTGAAGATGCTCGCCGGCGGCGGCTAGCCCGGCGCCACAGCTTTCGGAGCGATGCGTCCATCGCTCTGTCAGCGAGGGGAGTGGCCGGAGTTCCCCCGCCATGATGGCCGGGGATACCGAGGTATGATTGCGTTAACCTTTTATTAACCATAAGCATCCAGCCTCGGATGGCGCGAGGGCAAGACCTTTTTGAAGGTCATCGATAGCTTGTCCCGACGACTGTTTTCTTGATCGTTAATCCTTGGGCAACGGGCCATACCCGTGGGGGCTCTATGGAGCAACGACATGTCTTCGCATGAGTTGCAATATGCAGAAAATCTGCTTTCGGCATTCGCGTTGATGATTGGTGGCGCACTGGCGATCGGCTTGCCGATGGCGCTTGTGATCGTCTGGATTTGTTCCTGACCCTTGCAGCGCAATCGCATCAAGAGGCGGGTCAGGCCGCGCGCGTCGCGGCCTTCGCCCGTTCGGTAATCGCGTCCCAACGGCCGGCGGCGATGTCGGCGGCCGGTGCCAGCCACGAGCCGCCGACGGCAACCACGTTGGGCTCGGCGAGCCAGGTGCGAAAATTCTTCTCGTTGATGCCTCCGGTCGGACAGAAGCGGGTGGACGGGAAGGGACCGGCGAGCGCGCGCAGGGCTGCGATGCCGCCGGCGTTCTCGGCCGGAAAGAATTTTAGCACCGAAAAGCCTCTGATGACCGCGGCCATCACGTCGCTCGCGGTGGCAACGCCGGGGATATAGGGAAAATCGCCCACGCTGGCGGCCTCCAGCAATTCGGGCGTGGCGCCCGGCGACAGCGCATAGCGTGCGCCCATCGCCTTGGCGTCGGCGAGGTTTTGCGGCGTCAACACCGTGCCGATGCCGACCGACATGTCCGGCACCTTTGCAATGACAGCACGCGCGGCGTCCACCGCGGCCGGCGTCCGCAGCGCAATCTCGATGGTTGCGATGCCGCCCTTCAACAGCGCCTCCGCCAGCGGAACAGCGTCATCAGCGCGTTCGATGGTGATCACCGGAATGACCGGTGAGGTCTTGACGATCTGCATCAGTCTGTCGTCACGGGCGCTCATTCGGATGACCTTTCTGTTGACCGTCGCGCATTACCAGCGCTCGAAGGCTGGCATCGCAGCGCGGGGAATGATCGCACCGGGGTATCGCACCACGGTGCCGGCGAGCCGATGGCCGGCGCGCGCAGCCTCTGTCGGCGTTGCGCCGCCTGCCCGCGCCCAGAGATAGGCGGCGGCAAAACTGTCGCCGGCCGCCGTGGTGTCGACGACATCGGCGACGCTTTCGGCGGGGACATGGATCATGGTCCCGTCGCAGACGAGCTGGCATCCGGGCGTCTGTTCCTTGAGCACGAGCTCGGGGATGCCGCCAAACGGCGCCAGCGCATCGCGCGCGGGTTGTTCGAACAGCATCTCCAGATCTTCGGTCGAGCATAACGCGAGGTCGGCGCGCGCCAACGCCTCGCCAAAGGCGCGCCGCGCGATGTCGCGGTCGGGCCAACCGCGCGGGCGGAAATTGGTGTCGAAGGCGAGCCGCGTGCCGCTCGCCCTGGCGCGGTCGAGGCCTTTGAAGAAGGTGGCGCGGCCGTCCTCGCCATAGAGCGAGAGCGTGATCCCGGAGAAATAGATCAGGTCGTAGGAGGCGAGCGCATCGAGCAGCGCTGGCGTCTCCGCAATCCGGAACAGGTCGCGCGCCGGCGCGCTGTCGCGCCAATAGGAGAAACGGCGCTCGCCGTTGGCGTCGGTCTGGATCAAATAGAGCCCGGGCGTGCGGCCTGGCAGACGCAGCACGCGATCGGTGCCGACGCCCTCGGCGCGCCAGGCGCAAAACATCTCCTCGCTCCAGGCATCGTCGCCGAGCGCGGTGACGTAGTCGACGCTGGCGCCAAGGCGGGCGAGATAGACCGCGGTATTGAGCGTATCGCCACCAAAGCCGCGCGACAGCAGGCCGTCGGCGCGCTCGACCAGCTCCACCATGCACTCGCCGATGCAAGCAATGCGCGTCAATGTCCGGTCTCGATCAGGTCCGGGTGGCGGATAGCAAGATCGTCGGCGATGCGCAACACCTCGGACAGATGGGCGCGGATGGCCTTTTCCGCCTGATCTGGGTCGCCGTCCAGCACGGCTTTGAGGATCGCGCGGTGCTGAGCGATCAGCACGTCCACGGGGGTCACCTGCGGCAGGCTCAGGATACGCACCCGGTCGAATTGCACTTTTTCGCGCTCGATGATCGACCAGACGCCGCCGAGCGAGGTCGCCTCGGCAAAGGCGCGGTGAAACTCGTCGTCGGCGGAAGTGAAACGTTCGGGATCGTCGCGGGCCTCGAGCTGGGCGGCAATCGCGGCCTCACAGGCCCTGAGCGCCGACTTGGACAGTTTGGCCTCCGCCGCGCGGCGGATGATGACGACTTCGAGCGCTTCACGCACTAGGCGCGCCTGCTCCATCGCCGCGAGCGAGATGCGGCTGACGAAGCTGCCGCGCTGCGGCCGCACGTCGATAAGGCCTTCCTCGGCGAGCCGGATCAGGGCCTCGCGCACCGGCGCGCGCGAGGTGCCGAACCGCGCGGCGAGCTCGTTTTCGGACAGCCGCGTACCCGGCTTCAGCCGCAAGGTCACGACGTCCTGCCGCAGCACGCGGTAGATCGACCGCTCTTGTTGTTCGCCGGTTTGCAGCAGAGGGCGGTGGGCAATCATCTCAAAGGAAGCCGATGGAAATCCATGGGATCAATGTAATCAACAGCAACGCAGCGAGAAGAGCGGCAAGATGCGGCCAGACCGACTTGATGGCGATATCCGGCGAAACCCGCCCGATCGCGCAGGCCAGATAGAAGCCGACGCCGAACGGCGGGGTGAACAGGCCGAACCCCATCGCGAACACCGCGATCATCGCATAATGCACCGTGTTCACGCCCATCTGCGCGGCGATCGGAAACAGCAGGGGCCCGAACAGCACGATCGCCGGCACCCCCTCCAGCACGCTGCCGAGGATGATGAAGGCGGCCGCCGACACCAGCAGAAAGCCGGCCTTGCCGCCCGGCACCACGCTCAGCATCTTGACGAGCTGCACGGAGAAGCCGGATTGGGTCAGTGCCCAGGCCATCGCCGTGGCGGCTCCGACCACCAGCAGAATGGCGCCCGATAGCGAGGCGGTCTCGACCAGGATCGGATAGACGCGCCGGCAGTCGAACTTTCGATAGACCAGGAGCCCGACCAGCACCGTGTAGATGATGCCGATGGTGGAGACTTCGGTCGCGGTGGCGACACCCTTGACCACGGCCGAGCGGATCACGATCGGCAGCCCGAGGCTGGGCAGTGCGACGATGAGCAGCCAGGCCTTTTGCGTCCAGCTGTAATGCGGCGCATGCGAGACGTCCTCGGTGCGGGTCTGCAGATAGACCACCACGCAGAGCGCGATCAGGCCGACCACCGCCGGCATCAGCCCGCCGGTGAACAGCGCCGCGATCGACACGCCCGTCACCGATCCCACGGTGATCAGCACGATCGAGGGCGGAATGGTCTCCGACATGACGGCGGACGCCGACAGCAGCGAGGTGAGATCGCCCTCGCGGTTGCCGCGCTTGAGCATTTCCGGAAACAGCGTCGGCGCCACCGCGGCCATGTCGGCGGCCTTGGCGCCGGAAATTCCGGAGACCAGATACATGGCGCCCAAGAGCACATATTGCAGCCCGCCGCGCATGTGCCCGATCAGCGACACCAGAAACGTGATCATGACGCGCGCAAGCCCAGCGACCTCGATCAGTGCGCCGAGCAGGATGAACAGCGGCACCGCGAGCAGGATGATATGCGACATGCCCTCATCCATCCGGTCGGGCACGATCGAGAGCGGGATCTGTGTCGCAAAGGCGATGAAGGAGACGGTGCCCAGCATGAAGCAGAAGGCGATGGGGACGCCGATCGCCATCGCGGCCGCGACGAACACGACGAAGAACAGCAGCAGATTGGCGTTGCCGAGATCTTCCAGGTCGGCCCCGAACCAGGCGAGCGCGGCGGAGGCTGCGCCGACGATCGTAAGCGCCAGCAGGGCCTCTCGCCAGTCGCATTCGCGCGCCAGATTCTGCAGCGCGGTGACGAGCATCAATACGCAGCCGACAAGTACGGCCGAGCCGCGCCAGCCCTCGCTGATTTCCATCACCGGACTTGAGCCGACCGCCAGGTTGTCGAAATGATGATAGCCGGGCAGGATCATCGCCAGCAGCACGGCTGCGGTCAGCATCATCGCGAGCGTGTCGACGAACGCCCGCCGTGAGGCCGAGACATGACGCACCACGGCTGTGAGCCGCATATGCTCGCCGCGGCGCAGCGCCACCGCCGCGCCAAGCACCGCGAGCCAGATGAACAGGAGCTGCGCTAGCTCGTCGGCCCAGGCAAAGGGGTGATTGAAGACGTAGCGGGCCACCGTGTTGCTGCCGAGCAGCACCGCCTCGGCGATGACGAGGGTCGCTGCGGAAAACTCGACCAGACGCGAGAAGCCGCGGTCGAGCGCGTGCAGCAATTTTGGCGCGGGCGATGCCGCGGCGAGGCCCTCCGGCGACGGGCCGCTATCGCGCGCCGCCCCGATCATGCCTTGTCCGATCTCAGAGCGGGCCGGCATATTTTTCCAACAGCCCCCAGGCTTCAGCCCCGAACTTCTCCTTCCAGTCATTATAGAACCCGCCGGCCTTCAGCGCATCACGGAAAGCCGCCTTGTCCGGCTCGTTGAAGGTGATGCCGGCCTTGGTGAGGTTTTCGACCAGGCCTGAATTGAGGCGCAAGATGTCGGCGCGCTCGCGTTCGGCAGCGGCGGACAGGTGCTGCAGGATCACCTTGCGCACATCCTCGGGCAATCCGTTCCAGCGGGCGAGATTGACGAAGATGTAATGACCGTCCCAGATGTGGCCGGTCACCGCGACATATTTCTGCACCTCGTAGAGCTTTGCACTGTTGATCAGCGCCAGCGGATTCTCCTGGCCGTCGACCACATGGGTCTGCAGGGCGGCATAGAGCTCGCCGAAATTGATCGGGGTCGGCGCCGCGCCCAGCGCCTTGAAGGTCGTGACCCACAACTGGTTGCCGGGCACGCGGATCTTGAAACCCCTGAGGTCATCAGGGCTGGTGACCGGTTTTGCGCTCGAGGTGATGTGGCGATAGCCGTTGTCGAGCATCTTTGGCATCACGAACAGCCCGACCTTCTCGAACTTGGCCCGCACGTGATTGCCGAGCTCGCCGTCCATCGCGGCCCAGACCTTGTCGTAGGACGGGAAGGCGAAGGCGATGGCGTTGATGCCGCCGACCGGGACCACGGTCTGGTTGACGCCCGAGGTCGACATCATGTCCAGCGCGCCGGCGCGGACCTGCGAGAACATGTCGGGCTCGCTGCCGAGCTGGCTGTTCGGGAAGACCTGCAGGTCCACCAGGCCGCCCGTGTCCTTGGCGATCGCGGTTGCCGCTTCCTGGATCTGCGTGACGCCGGGATGATCGGCCGGAAACGCCGTCGCATAGCGCAGCCGATATTTTGCGCCCTCGGCACGGAGCGTGCGCGGGGCAGCGCCGACGGCGAGGATAAGCCCAGCCGCTGCCACAGACTTACCGAAATTACGCCTTGTCAATTGAGCGGCCATCGGGATGCGTTTCCTCTGATTATTCTTGTCGACTAGTCGACTAGATTTGGTCTATCCTTAGACCGACGCGGCCTGCTTGGCAAGCCTCACGGGTCGAAGGCGGCGCAGTCATGCGCTTTCGAAAGACTTGGGCAGCGTCCGAGCGAGAGAGCGGGGAGTAAAAGCATGCCGGCCATCGTCGTTGCCTCGCCCAATAGTCCGGCTCCGGCCGTCCCGGCCCCCGGGACCAGAGTTAGCCCGGGAGGCCGATCATGACGCCGCTGCCCCGGACGGCGCCGTTGCCGCGGCTCTCCGCGAGCACGCTGCATTACGCGGCGAAGAACGTCAGGCTGCTGGGCTATGACCGTGCGGTCTTGCGCAGCGGCATTGTGCATCTCGGGCTTGGCGCATTTGCCCGTGCGCATCTCGCCGAATACACCGACGACGCACTGGCGCGTGCGCCAGGCGATTGGGGCATCACCGGTGTCAGCCTGCAACGCCCCGACCAGCGTGACCGGCTGGCACGGCAGGACGGCTTTTACAGCGCGCTGCAGCGCGACGGCGCGGGAACGCAGGCCCGCATCATCGGCTGCGTGCAGCGCGTGCTGGTGGCCCCGGAGCAGCCACAGGTCGTGGTCGCGGCCATGGCCGATCCCGCCTGCCGCATCGTCACGCTGACCGTGACCGAGAAGGGATATTGCCACGATCCGGCCTCGGGCCGGCTGGACTTCGCCCATCCCGACATTCTGGCCGATCTGGCGCATCCCGCTGCGCCGCGGTCCGCCATCGGCTTGATCGTGGCCGCGCTGGAGCGCCGGCGCGCCGCGCGCCTGTCGCCCTTCACGGTCCTGTGCTGCGACAATCTTCCGCAAAACGGCCGTCTGCTCGCGCGTCTGGTCGACGAGTTCGCCCGCAGGCGTAATGCCGATCTGGCGGACTGGATCGCGGCGAAGGGCGCATTTCCCTGCACCATGGTCGACCGCATCGTGCCGGCGACCACGGATGCCGATGTCGCCGCCGCGTCGGAGGCGGTCGGCCTGCTTGATCTTGCCGTCGTGGTGCATGAGCCGTTCCGGCAATGGGTGATCGAGGACCGCTTCGTTATGGCCGCGCGGCCGGCCTGGCAGGAGGTCGGCGCGCAATTCGTGCCCGATGTCGCCCCCTATGAGCATATGAAGCTGCGGGTGCTGAACGCGGCGCATTCGGCGCTCGCCTATCTCGGCTATCTCTCCGGGCGGGAGACCATCGTCGAGGCGGTCTCCGATTCCATCTTGCGCCGCTTCGTGCTCGATCTCTGGCGCGAGGAGATCATCCCCGTTCTCACGGCGCCGCCCGGCATCAACCTAGGCGCCTACAGCGACCGCCTGATGCGGCGTTTCGAGAATCCCGCGATCCTGCACCGGACCTGGCAGATCGCCGCCGACGGCTCGCAGAAACTGCCTCAGCGCCTGCTGGACACCATTCGCGAGCGCCTTGCGCGCCAATTGCCGATCACGCGGCTCGCCCATGTCGTCGCGGCCTGGATTCGCTATGTCGGCGGGATCGACGAGATTGGCAAACCGATCGACGTGCGCGATCCCCTGGCCGCCCTGCTGCGCACCACGCTCGACAGCGCCGGCCCGGCGGTGGAAGAGCGTGTGGCGCGCGTGATCGCGCTGAAGGAGATTTTTGGCGCCGATCTCACCGGCGACAAGGTCTTTCGCGCCGCCGTGACGGAAGCCTACACAGCGATGCAGGAGCATGGCGTTCGCGACGCGACGCTGGCGCAGCTCGCGCCCTGACATCAAGCTAACCCTGGAGAGATTTCGTGGAGCAAAGCTGGCGCTGGTTCGGTCCGCAGGACGTGGTCAGGCTTCCCGCCATTCGTCAGGCGGGCGCGCGGGGCGTGGTCACGGCGTTGCATGACATCGCCTATGGCGAGGTATGGACGGTGGAGGCGATCGAGGCGCGCAAGGCGCTGATCGCGGCCGATCCGTCGCTTGGCCTTCATTGGAACGTGGTCGAGAGCCTGCCGGTGCATGAGCGCATCAAGATCGGCGAAGGCGACCTTGTTCCGCTGTTCGACAATTACCGCGCCTCGATGCGCAATCTCGCCGCCTGCGGCATCAGGACGATCTGCTACAATTTCATGCCGGTCGTGGACTGGACGCGGACCGAGCTGTTTCACGTGCTGCCGGGCGGCGGCCGCGCGCTGCGCTTCAACATGCATGAGTTCGCCGCCTTCGACTGCTTCATGCTTGAGCGGCCGGGCGCCGAGGCCGACTTCGAATCCGGCGTGCTGGCGCGGGCGCGCGCCTGGTTCGACGCGGCGTCCGAGAGCGACAAGGACAGGCTGCTGCAAACCATCATGGCCGGACTTCCCGGCGCCTTCGACCGCTACGACATTCCGGGCCTGCGCCGGATCCTGGATCGCTATCGCGACATCACGGCGGACGGCCTGCACGAAAACCTCGCCCGCTTTCTGCGCGAGGTCGTGCCGCTCGCCGAGGAGCTCGGCATGTGCATGGCGATCCATCCGGACGATCCCCCACGCTCGCTGATGGGGCTGCCGCGCATTGTTTCGAGCACCGACGACATCGCGCGTATCCTGGCGGCGGTGGATGAGGACGCCAACGGGCTGACCTTCTGTGTCGGCTCGCTCGGCGCGGGAGCCCACAATGACGTGCCGGCGATGGCGGAGCGCTTTGCCAGGCGCACGCATTTCATCCACCTTCGCAACGTCGCCAAGGCGCCGGACGGCTCGTTCGCGGAGGCCGAGCATCTCGCCGGCGATAGCGACATGGTCGCGGTGGTCGAGACCTTTTTGAGGGAGCAGGGGCGTCGCAAGGAGCTTGGCGATGCCAACTGGCGCCTGCCGTTCCGGCCCGATCATGGCCACGAACTGCTCGACGATATCGGCAAGGGAAGCTTTCCCGGCTACTCCGCGATCGGGCGGCTGAAGGGGCTGGCCGAACTCCGCGGCGTGATGATCGCGCTGGCGCGCATCCATCGCTTGCAAATTTGAGTTGAGAGCGCCGAAAAAATTTCTTCGTTTCGATTGCAACCCTGGTGCGAAGAATCCCTACCGCAACGTGACGCGTCGCCGATCGTGCGCGCCGGGATTGCCCTGGCGCCGGGCGTGATCGGGAAAACCGGTATTGCCGTAAGGACGCTGATAACCGTGCGTCCAACGCCCAATCGCTTGTTTAGAAATCGCTAATCATTGGGACTCCTACTCCCGGAGCATTACCGGTCAGTGGGAATGCATCATCGTGACAAATCATCAGGGGTTCGGACGCCTTCGTTCTCTCTTTCATGAGTTCTGCCGCGCGCCCGAGGGCAATCTCGCGGTCGTCTTTTCGCTGGCGGCCATCCCCATCATCGGTGCGGTCGGTGTGGCCGTCGACTTTTCCAAGGCCAACGACGTCAAGACGCAGTTGCAGAACGCGCTCGATGCCGCGGTGCTGGCCGGTGTGACGCAAACGTCGGCGAGCCAGGTGTCGACGGCGTCCGCGGTTTTCAACGGCGATTTCATCGCCAAGTATGGCAACAGCGGCTCGGCCTCGTTCACGCAGAACGCGAACGGTTCGCTGTCCGGCACGGCGACCTCGACCGTGCAGATGTCGTTCATGGCCGTGGTCGGAAAATCCTCTGTTGTCGTCAATGCGACCGCGACCGCAACGCCGGGCGCGCAGGGGACCATCCCGGTCTGCATCCTGCTCACCAGCACGCTGGACGCGCCGGCCTTGCTGGCCAATTCCGGTGCCCAGCTCAACGCCTCGAGCTGCGAGGTTCACGTCCTCTCGACGCAAAGCCCGGCCGCCACGTTCAACACGACGCTCAATGCCAAGCGGATCTGCATCAAGGGCTCGACCATCATCAAGAACGGCGGCTCCAATCCGCCGGCCGAGACGAGTTGCGCCGCGATCAGCGATCCGTACGCCGGCAAGCTGCCGACAGTGAGCGCCGACAGCTGCAGCAGCATCCCCAGTGCCAACAACAACCTCAACTACAATTCGGGAAGCGCCGCGGCAAACCTCGCCAACGGGGTCTACGGGCCGATCAATTTCAACAATAATTCCGCGACGCTGAACGGCGGCGTGTTTTGCGGTTCGATCAACTTCAATGGCGTGACCAACGGAACACTAACCCTCAATCCGGGTCTATACGAAATTCACGGCATCTGGAACGTGAACTCGGGCTGGACCGTCAATGGCAGCGGCGTCACGTTCTATATCGTCGACCAGAACTCGGGGGTCCATTTCAACAGCACCACCAGCGCGACGCTGGCGGCGCCGACGAGCGGAACCTACGCCAACATCCTGTTCTACGAGCCTGCCGGGCTGACCACGAGCTACGCGACGATCGACTCCTCGACCTTGAACCTGACGGGCCTGATCTATCTTCCCAGTCGGAAGCTGACCGCCAACTCGACGTCCAATCTCACCTCGGCCGGTCTCAACATGGTGCTTTCGACCTTGACCCTCAACTCGACCAACTGGACGATCGCGCCGGGCGCGCTGCCGATGTCGGTGCCGAGCGGCACCGCGACCAGCGCATATCTGTCGCGATAGCGCGGCGCGCTGTCCGCGCCGCGAATTTGTAGTCGCAGAGAGGGTGGGCAAAGCCATCGGACGCGCACTTGGTGGCCGATGGTGTGCCCACCATCGAATGCGACGCTTGCGGTGAGGTGGTCGGCACGGCGCAAGCGCGTGTTTTGCCCACCCTACGGACTCAACCGGTTGTTTGATATTCAGAGCCGGACCATCTTTGGTGTTGTCCGGCCAGCGAGCTCAGGGGCGCAAGCCGGACGTTTGTGCAATGAATGTGCGAGATCCGAAGCGGACGCGCGCCGTTCCGCATTACGAGACCATGCCGCTTGGTTATGCCGCTTTCTTGGGCCGATTGACTGGCCGCTTCGCCCGATCCTTAGCCAATTGCTCGTATGCGAACGGTTTGCTGCGCGGCGACGGGCCTGTCCCGTCGTCCGGCGCGGCGGTTTCCAGTTGTAAGCGACCTTCGTATCTGTACTAATTGGGTCAAAGTCGCGCGCGACGCTCGCGATCGAGGTTTTGAGGAGATCAGGATGGGTGGCATCAGAAAGGCCATGCTCGCGGCGCTGTGCGCTGTCGGTGTTTCGCTTGCAACGGCGCCGGCGAGCGCAGCGACGACACTGAAGGCGGTAATGCATTCGGACGTGAAAATCCTCGATCCGATCTGGACCACCGCCTACATCGTCCGCAACTTCGGCTACATGATCTACGACACGCTGCTGGCGCAGGACGAGAAGGGCGCGATCCAGCCGCAGATGGTCGACAAGTACGAGGTCTCGGCCGATGGCAAGACCTATACCTTCACGCTGCGCGAGGGCCTGCTCTGGCATGACGGTAATCCGGTCACGTCGGAGGATTGTGCCGCCTCGATCAAGCGCTGGGCCGCGCGCGACGCGATGGGCCAGAAGATGATGTCCTTCGTCGAGGCGATCACGCCGGTCGATGCAAAAACCTTCACGATCAAGCTGAAGGAGCCGACCGGTCTCGTGCTGCTCGGGCTTTCAAAACCGTCGTCCAACGTCCCCTTCATGATGCCGAAGCGCGTCGCCGAGACCGACCCGAACAAGCAGATCGAGGATTTCACCGGCTCGGGCCCGTTCGTCTTCGTCAAGGACGAGTGGAAGCCGGGCGACAAGACCGTGTTCGTCAAGTTCGACAAGTACAAGCCGCGTCCGGAGCCGGCCTCGGGGCTCTCCGGCGGCAAGGTCGCTCACATCGACCGCGTCGAATGGCTCGCGATCTCCGACCAGCAGCAGGCGGTCAATGCGCTGCAGAAGGGCGAGATCGACATGATCGAGCAGCCGAGCCACGATCTGCTCGACACGCTCAAGCAAGACCCCAACATCACCATCCTCAACATTGCGCAATTGAAACAGCAATACGTGTTCCGCCCGAACTGGCTGCAGAAGCCGTTCGACAATCCAAAGATCCGCCAGGCGCTGTGGTATGCCTTCAACCAGGAAGACTTCCTGATGGCGACCATCGGCAGCGAGGACTACATCAAGGAGTGCAAGGCTCTTTTCATCTGCGACAGCAAGTTCGCCTCGCTGGCGGGCACTGACGGCATCCTGACCTCCAACGTGAAGAAGGCGCAGGAGCTCCTGAAGGAAGCCGGCTACGACGGCACCCCGGTCGTGCTGATGCATTCGACCGACCTGAAGGCGCTGACCAATCTCGCGCCGGTCGCGAAATCGCTGATGGAGAAGGCCGGCTTCAAGGTCGACATGCAATCGATGGACTGGCAGACGCTGGTAGCGCGCCGCGCCAAGAAGGATCCGCCCAATGCCGGCGGCTGGAACGCCTTCATGACCTCGTGGATCACCGCCGACGTCATGAACCCGGTCTCGGCGGCGTATTTGAATTCGAGCTGTGAGAAGGCCACGTTCGGCTGGCCCTGCGACGAGAAGATGGAGAAGCTGCGCGACGAATTCGCGCGCGAGTCCGATCCTGCGAAGCAGAAGGCCATCGCCGAGGCCGTGCAGCTGCGCAACATTGAAATGACACAGCTGATCCCGCTCGGGGAATTTCTGCAGCCAGTGGCGCTGCGCAAGAATGTGACGGGATTTATGACAGCTCCAGCGCCGGTCTTCTGGAACCTTGAGAAGAAGTAAGGTCGTCGGCATCCCGGGCGGATGGTCCCGCCCGGGACCCTCGTGAGGTCGCCCGCTCTTGAACATGCTCGCTTACATCTTAAGGCGGCTCCTGCAGACCGTCCCGGTGATGCTCGTCGTCGCCGTGTTCATTTTCCTGATGCTGCGGCTGACGCCGTCCGATCCCGCCGCGATCATCGCCGGCGACAATGCCACGGCCGAGCAGGTGGCGCAGATCAGGAGCCAACTCGGCCTCGACCAGCCGATGCTGCAGCAGTTCGTGATCTGGATCGGCAAGGTGTTCCACGGCGATTTCGGCGAGAGCTTCTTCTTCAAGAAGACGGTGGCCGAACTGATCGGCGAGCGCATCGAGCCGACCTTGTCACTGGCCTTTTTCACCATCGTCATCGCCGTCTTCGTCGCCGTTCCGCTCGGCGTGCTGGCGGCGCATCGCCAGGGCACCTGGATCGATCGCCTGGTGATGGGTTTTTCGGTGTTGGGCTTTTCGGTGCCGACCTTCGTGGTCGGTTATCTCCTGATCTACGTCTTCGCGGTCTGGCTGAACTGGCTGCCGGTGCAGGGCTATCAGCATATCAGCGAGGGGATTTGGGGGTGGGCCGAGCGGCTGATCCTGCCGGCGCTGACGCTTTCGGTGATCTACGTCGCGTTGATCGCGCGCATGACGCGGGCCAGCGTGCTGGAAGTGCTCTCGGAAGATTATATTCGAACGGCGCGCGCCAAAGGCCAGATCGAGCGCAAGGTGCTGTTTCGCCACGCGCTGCGCAATGCCGCTGTGCCGATCGTCACGGTGATTGGCCTCGGAATTGCTTTGCTGATCGGCGGCGTGGTGGTGACTGAAAGCCTCTACACCATCCCTGGTCTTGGCCGCCTCACGGTCGATGCGGTGCTCGCCCGCGACTATCCGACGATCCAGGCCGTGATTTTGCTGTTCTCCTTCACTTACGTGATGATCAATCTGGCGGTCGACCTGACCTACACCCTGCTCGATCCCAGGATCCGCTACTGATGGCCGAACTCACGACGATCGAACCTGCCGTTCCGGTTGCAGCCGGGCGACCGTCGGCGTCCGCACGGGCGCTGCGACATCCCGGCGTGATCGCCGGCGGGCTGGTCATCCTGGTGGTCGTGCTGGTCGGGCTGCTCGCGCCGTTGCTTGGCACCATCGATCCCGCCGCGATCAATCCGGCCGCGCGCAATCGCGTGCCGGGCATGGAAATCAGCATGCGGACCGACACCGGCGAGCGCATCAAGATGGTCGCGCGGTTCGGCACCGACAGTCTCGGCCGCGACATCTACAGCCGTGTCGTCTATGGCGCGCGCATCTCGCTTTTGATCGGCATCACGGTCGCGGTGATCTCGGTCGTGGCTGGCCTGTTCATCGGGCTTCTGGCCGGCTTCTTCCGCTGGCTCGACGCCGTGCTGATGCGGATCATGGACGGGCTGATGGCGATCCCCGCGATCCTGCTGGCGATCGCGATGGTGTCGTTGTTCCGTGCCGGCGTCGGCGCTGTCATCGCAGCGATCGCCGTGCCCGAGATCCCGCGCGTGGTGCGGCTGGTACGTTCCATCGTGCTCGGCGTGCGCGAGGAGCCCTATGTCGAGGCGGCCGTCACGCTCGGAACCCCCACGGTGACCCTGCTGTGGCGCCATGTGCTGCCCAACACGATCGCGCCGCTGATCGTGCAGGGCACGTTCACCTGCGCCTCCGCGATCCTGGTCGAGGCGATCCTCTCGTTCCTCGGCATCGGTGTGCCGCCTGACGTGCCGACCTGGGGCAACATCATGGCGGAAGGCCGGCAGGTTTTTAGCCTCTATCCGCACAACATCATCTATCCCGGCATCATGCTGGCTGCGACCATCCTGGCCGTGAACGTGCTGGGCGATGGCCTCCGCGACACGCTCGATCCGAAAATGGCCAGGCGCGTGTGACATGAGCGCGCCGGTTCTCGAAATCTCCAATCTTGCGGTTGCGATCCACGGCGGCGGCGACCGCGCTCATGCGGTGCAGGGCATCGATCTCACAGTCGGGGCCAACGAGATCGTCTGCGTGGTCGGCGAGTCCGGCTCCGGCAAGTCGGTCACTGCTCAGGCGGTGATGGGACTATTGCCGAAGGGGTCGCTCGCGGTGAAGAGCGGTTCGATCCGCCTGAACGGCGAAGAGCTGACCCAAAAGAGCGAAGCGGAACTCCGCGCGATCCGCGGCCGGCAGATGGCGATGGTGTTCCAGGAGCCGATGACCGCGCTCAATCCGGTGGAACGGGTCGGCAAGCAGATCGCCGAGATTCTCGAGATCCACACCACCCTTGACGCCAGGGGACGTCGCGAGCGGGTGCTGGAAATCATGCGCGCGGTGCATCTGCCCGATCCCGAGCACATGATCGACGCCTATCCGCACCAGCTCTCGGGCGGGCAGCGCCAGCGCATCATGATCGCGGCGGCGCTGGTGCTCGATCCCGCGCTTTTGATCGCGGACGAGCCGACCACCGCGCTCGACGTCACGACGCAGGCGCAGATCTTGAGCCTGATCCGCGAGATGCAGGCGCGCAAGAAGACCGGGGTGCTGTTCATCACCCATGATTTCGGCGT
>Ga0070711_100000967_pt1 | contig 15200 bp, 20 predicted proteins | sample LARL53metaG_FD_65452 | JGI IMG/M metagenome (GOLD analysis project Ga0070711, IMG submission 65452) | Corn, switchgrass and miscanthus rhizosphere microbial communities from Kellogg Biological Station, Michigan, USA - LAR L5-3 metaG | ecosystem: Host-associated > Plants > Roots > Rhizosphere ... | reverse complement strand
ATGCAAGCAAAAACGTTTCTAGCCAAAAGGGGGGAGCGATGAAGCCGGCCTACTACTACGCTGCTTGGACGGACTCTGGATGTTCCCTCGGTTGCTCGCACGAACACGGGACGATAGTAGAAGCAGTCTCATGCATTCCATGTGCTGGTGGATATGTTATCGGCGTCGAGAATGGGGTTACTCGCTCCTTGAAACCCAACGAGGAGGCTGAATTTCAAAATGCCATTCAAGACTCTTCAAAGTATCCAGCCCCATATGCAGCAGCCCCGCCAGCGCCAAAAAGGACGAGCAGCGAGTCCGGATACGCCGTAATGACTCGCATTCGGTTGGTCGATGGCTGGAGTTGGGCCACGTGGAAGTGTTTTGCCACCTATGCGCAAGCGGTGGCATGCGCACGAAAAGGCGATAGGGTGGTGCGGTTTTCATCTGGCGAATGGTCGGCATTGAAGCAGGAGAAATCGTTGGAGCCGCCGCAGACTGATCACGGAGCACAAGAAAGCTTCGATGCAAGAGCGGAAGGAGAATTGTTAGTTGAGTTCGTGCTCCGATTGCTAACTGCACTCGATCCCGCTGGATTCCCATCGACCGATTGCCAAGCCCATACGGTTCGCACGATTTTGAGCCGACTGAGCGATTCGGAAATTCGCAAGATAAAGATATTGAGCCAGACCGATATCCCAGCATTGCTGGAGGCGCTTCTTTGTTCACCCGCAGTCATTAATGATAGTGGGGGGCAGTGATGGCGGATGACACTGTTAAACCTTCGATTATTGAGCGCCGGGTCGCTCTGGAGGAACGGAAGCGTGTAGACGAGATGTCGCCGGAAGAGATGCGTCGAGCCTTGCTTACTTCCGACCTGACCAGACTTCCGAACCGTCGAGCCTTTGATGAAGCAGCGCAGGCACCCGCCGTCGCTATGTCCGACGTAGATGGACTGAAAGCATTGAACAAAGTGTGTGACGACGCTGGAGATGCCCTACTCCGAGCTAAGGCAGACGCCCTACGAGAGGCGGGACTGGATGCATATCACGACAAAGGGGATGAATTTGTGTGTCGAGGTGACAACGCCGAGGAGCTACGAACAAAGCTTGAACGTGCACGAGCCATCTTGCGAGAGCGCACGGTGATTGTTAAGCGGCCAGACGGCATTAACCTGAGTTTCACGGGGGCCGATTTCAGCTTCGGGACAGGCACTGATATCGCCGAAGCAGAATTGTTGCTGAAGCGGCACAAAGCCGAGCGTGAACAAAGAGGAGAGATAGGCAGAGGAGAACTGAGGGGAATCACTATAAAGAGCCATCAACCAAACGATTCAGATCAAGCGTCAAGCTCTTTCGAGAAATTAGGGCCTCCGACTACAAAATGAAAATAACACATCGCCAAGATTACCTCAGTAACAGTGTTTAAGAAATCCATGACGCCAGTTCAGGTAACAGTTACTAAGAGATACAAAATGAAGATCGCCCAAGTTGTCTCGTTTGAACCATTTCTGGAGCAGAGTGCGTTCGATGCGTTACTTCCGTAATCGGGGAGTTCTTCTTTTCAGGTCTAGCATGTCCGCATTACGGCAGTACTAGACGGAGAAACAAAATGGATGACACCTACTCTGAACTCCCAGTTGGCGACCCTACTTCTAACGCCGGGCTATTGATTCGCGACCTCGGGCTGGCGATTAACAACGAACCTAAAATAGCGGAGAGGATTTTGGCACAGAACCCTCAGCTATGGGAACCGTTGGAGCGATTTAAGGGGCTTCTCGACATCGCTAAGCAGCCTCAGCGAGACAAGATTCATACAGCGGTGGACAATTCAATCCCGAATTTGATGGAAATCGATTCGACCCACAGTGGTCTCGATGACCCGAATCAGATCGACTGCTCGGCGGGCACCGTCGTATCCCCACCTTTGCAAACCGATTTGCCCAGATGGCCTGTGCTGTCGCTGATGGTCTCGCCGACACCCATGAACACCTCCAACCGGTCAGCACTGATCATTGAACATGACCGCTCTTTGTCGAAGATGTTTGCGAGAATTTTGAAAGACAAGGGCTATGTCGTCCGCACCGCCTACGAGAGTGAAGATGCCGTCCGTTTGTACCGTGATTGTGCGCCGTTCGACGTGGTTTTGGTTGACTATCTCATGCTAAGAAGGAGTGAATTCGGCATCGCAATCGGCATTCTCAAACAAGACCCCACGCAGCCGATGATCATCATTGCGCCGGAATATTGCACTGAGGATGAGGTGCCACGTCCGGACGAATTGCTGCACATCCCGCTTCTTTTCGACATGAGCAACGGTCGCTTGCGAAAACTTCTCCAAACATGCCAAAGATGGGCAACAAGAGAAGAAGTTGATAGGGCCTACGAGGCCCTAACCGACACTGAATTACTGAAACTTCGGGAATTTGGAAACGGGCAGGTGTACTTCGCCAGAGGCACAGACCGCAGGAGTGGGGAAGACTTGCTTCAAGAAGCCCTGCGCTCGACGCTTGAGGGCGCGAATGGTGGTGGAAGCGGCAGGCGTTGGAACAAGCGCATCACCTTTTTTCTCCACCTTATAGGAGCCATAAGGAGCATCTCCGGTCGCAGAGAAGGCGACGGCGCTCTTCTGGAATGCGATACCTTTAAGCGGGATGCGGACGGGAAGGCGACTTCCCTACTCGCCAATATCGCTGCACGCGACATGAGGGCAGACCAACGTTTGATCGTTGAGGAGAAGTTCAATCGAGTCTTGGGACAGTTTGAGGATGACCTAGAAGCCGTCTTGATACTTCGGGGCTGGTCGGAAGGTCTGAAGAAGAATGAAATCTTGGAGGAAGGTCTTACTGACAATCAGTATCGGGCTGCGGTTAAGCGAATTCGGATAAAGTTGCTGAGCCCCACCAACGGTAAGGGACGGGAGAAACATGACCAACAACAGTAATGAAGTCGAGAAGCTGGAAAGAATTATGGAACAGTTGGCTGAGTCCGTACTTGAACTATCGGATGAGGCGATTCGTGCCGAAATTACTGAATTTGGGGTCGATCCGCGGGAAGAAGCAGAGCGTATTCGCCTTTTGCTTCGAGAGGCGTCGGAGCAAGAAACATCACGATGCCGCCGGTTGAATGAAAGGAGCGATCTCGGATGACAATATCAATCCTAAAGCACGTCGCTTTACCAGTGCTACTGATCGAAGATGAGCCATCCGTGGCGGATTATGTCCGTACGGTTCTGGAGCACCACGGTTATGCGGTCGTGTGCAGCACCTCTGGTGCTGACGGCGAGCGCCTCGGCTGTGCTCATCTTTTCAGTTGTTCCCACGAAGCAACAATGATACATGGCACGTGCAAAGTTCGGACAAAGTGAGTTTGACGGATGAAATCATCGAAATCGGACAAAACGGGCAAGGTGATCAGGGCGCTGACGATCCGGCAGCCGTTCCCGGAGTTGATCTTGAGAAAGCGAAAACCATACGAGATTCGAAGCTGGACAACGAACTACAGAGGGCCGCTCCTGATCCACTCGGCAGGCAAAATAAAAGCGGACTGCGCGAAAGAGTCGGGGTTAAACCCAGAAGCACTCACGACTAGTGCTTTCGTTGGAGTGGCGGTTCTTGCAGACGTACGTCCTTATACGCGAGCCGATTCCAAGCTCCTGAACCAGAGACGGGCAATCGGCGGCTGGTCGCCCGGTCAATTTTCTTGGGTACTCAAGAGGCCGCTGCGTTTTGGTCGCCCAATTAAAGCAAACGGAAGGCTTGGGCTGTTCACTGTTCCTCCCTCAGTCGCCAGACTTGTGCAGCCGTATGTCAAAAGACTGAAGTTGAAGATGGCGACAACAACTGTTGAATCCCGCTCCAGCGCAAGAGCCCGCTCGGAGGCAGCGAGAAGAGCAAACGCGAACAGGACGCCCGCGGAACGGTCGAGGGCCGCACGTAAGGCATGGGCAACACGACGACGCAACCCATCGAAGCGACGGAGCTAGGTTCTATCCGAGCAATTCCCTCACGATGCTGAACCATTTCGCATCCAGTGGCTCTCGGCACACGGGCTTGCCAGCCCGACCATACCAATACGCCGCATTACCCTGATCCCCTTCTTTGCGATGCAGGTAAGCGTGAACCCACGAGCCATCCTCGCCTTCGTCTTGCTGGGCGGATTCGTGAGCCTGAGTCCAATCGCCCTTGGCATCCCACCTTAGTCCGGCCAAGGCAAGCGTGAGTCCCGCAGGCGGTTGGGCTGATGTAAGCGACTTACGGAAATCGTCTAAGGTCATGTAGGTCACTCGGTGATCTAATGGCTAGGCTGCATGATCGGTCATTTGCAAACGTTTTGGGCATTGGTGCACAGCAGTTTCAGCCGTCGCTCGAAGTTGGCGGTAGAAATCTTAGCCTGTGGTTGGTACATCCATCCATCATCATCGAGTGGTACGCCCAGCCGCAGAAGTACCTCATGCACCCCTCTGCCGATTGTCCATATTCCTTGCGGTTTGCAGGATTCAATCAGCCATTTCCCGTACTCACTCCACCAAACACGGTGCAATTCTCGCTTGACAGTCTCGTAACCTCGCACACCGCCCGGCGAGTACAAAGCGTGGAAGGAAGAATCGACCAGCCAGATTCCGCGCTTCCGCAGTCGTACGAGTGTTTTAATCTTCCATTCGAGGCGATCCTTCCAAACTTTAGACCCGCCTCGGGGCTGGCGACCCGTCCCCGCGAGTCTGCCGAAGATATCCCAAAATTGCCATGTACCCGCGTTGCGTCGAATGGGCTTTCCATTCACTAAATTGCTTTCGCCGTATCCCAAGCAATATACGAGGCGAACAAATCCGTCTGGCTGGCGTCGGTAGCGTGTAGGAAGCAACGTACTTTTGATTCTCAAGCGCACGTCGGCATCACTTGTGAAAACATGCGACTCTGCCAAGAGAATGAAACGAACCTTCTTCGGACGCCATGCCCATCGATGTCTTTCAACCGCAAGTGTGACTCTGAGAGATTCAGTCGATAGACCTTTGGCTCTCAGCAGATTCGCTCCCTTACGGTGAGTTTTCTCAATTCTCAGAATTGGAATTCGCATTTGAGGGTGAGCTTTTCATTGAGTCATCAAGAAAGTTGTAGAGCAGATCAAGGATTCAACACCGACACTGAAGCAGAATACTGATGCTCGATCTCTTCAGCCCACTGGAGTCGTTCCTCAGCGAGGCAAACAGAATTCTGGAGACGCTCAGGAAATTCGTCATAGGTTTTCCCGTCTAACTTTCTTCCGGCGCGCTTCTTATGCACTCCACCCCACTGTTTAAAAAAGAACGGAACCCCAGCGTCCGCACACTGGTTCCGAAGGGAGACCACCCAGTCGGCATTCATGGGTCTTGCGCCCCTACCACTTTCACCGCCAACGATGACCCAGTGAATGCCTCGCAAATCAACAGTGCCCAAATGCTCCAGCAGCGGCTCGATGGAAAGGAACCGTACCTTTGCTGGGGCAGACCGCAAATCCGGAATTCGAGTCAGACCATATTGCTTATTCTCAACGCTGACCCCCCACCAAATATGTGATGCTGAAGCTGCGAATCGCAGCCGAGTTTTGAGGAGCTTCGAGAGCCGCTTTGAACGCTTTGTGAGCACCTGATACGTGTGCCAGTCTGCTCTGGCCATCACTTTGGCGACCGCTTCGATGTAATCGTCGGGGACGCCATCGTGAAACAAATCGCTCATCGAATTCACAAATATCATCTTCGGAGTTCGCCAGCGGAGAGGCTCACCCAGCTTGTTAGGAACCAACCGAAGATCGAATCCCTGCTCGTATGGGTGACCCTTCACACCACGAAACCGCTCAGCAAAGACTTCGGCGTAACAGTGCTTGCATCCGGGGCTGATCTTCGTGCAGCCGCGAACCGGATTCCACGTTGCGTCCGTCCACTCGATATCAGAGTTTAGCGACAAGTGTCAGTCCCAAGAGAATTTCGTCTGATCTGTACCGTATTTTCGTGCTTCATCCCAGAATTTGTATGCTTGTTCGTGCCGATCGAACAGCGCAAGGTAATAAAGAGGAAGGTTCTTGTCGTCCGACCGCACCTTGTGCATAGTATGCAAAGGGGTCTTCAGATAGCGCAGGGACTCCATACTCTTGGAATATTCTGACGCCAAGAATTGAGGGAAAAGGGTGCCATTTTGCTGCGCAATGCTCCAGCGTTCTCGCCAAGACATGGAGCCGAGAAACCTCTCAACTCTCACACCCTCCGTTTTGATGTACCGGTCATAGTTTTGGTTAGCATCCATGAAGACAGCGAGCAAGACGAGAAAATCTACAAAACGAGCCGACATCATGCGAAGGGTTTCAAACTCTATTCCGATGTCATATGGATCGACAAAACAAAGCGTAAGCACGGTGTCCGTTCGGGAACCGGCTGGGATTCTCGCAAGAATGTCTTTTACCTTTTGATTGCAATCGCCTTCGATGTAAGCAACCGATGCGTTAGGCGCGTGCCGCTCGACACGAATTTTCAATGCTTTGAGGTTCTCTGGATTTTCTTCGCAGAATACATACTCATCAAAGGGGTGTTCCAGCGTGAGCGCACGAAGAGGAGAACCAGCTATTACACGAGCGGTGCCACGAACCCTGCTGTAGCCAGCCCCGGCGTAAAGTTCTACCTATATCCTCCTGCTCCACTTTTCCTTCATTCCTGAGGAAAACAGTTCTGCGTATAGGGATGCAAAGCTATGCTTCGTCTCAGTCCATGCGCCTACCTCCGGACAGAGCAATCCGTCCTCCCCGACTTCTAATGTGTCATCCCTTCCCATAGCGTTCGATTCTTGACCTAAGCAAAAAAGCTGTCAATCTTCTTCATGATCATATCTGCCCACCGAGTCGCAGCGACGACCATCGAATCGGTTCGTGAACTGCCATGCGACCCGCCGAACAGATCGTCAGCAGTTGTCAGGTGACGAGCCACTAGGATATCCAAAACCGAATTCGACGTTGTGCAGGAGCGAATGTCGAGGAAAAGCCATCGTAGAATTGAGATCATGAAGCAATATTCGTCCTTCTTGACTTGGCGATTTGACCTTGCATTGCAGTTCGCCTCCGGCCTTCATCATCAGCAAGCCCGCAAAGGCGTCCCTATCCCCTACATTGCCCACTTGATGGGCGTATGCTCCCTTGTCCTTGAGACTGGAGGCGACGAGGATCAAGCGATAGCTGCCCTCTTGCACGATGCGGTTGAAGATCAAGGCGGGCTTCCAACTTTGGCCACTATTCGCCATATGTTCGGCGACCGGGTGGCGAATATTGTCGAGTCCTGCTCGGACAGCACGACGAGTGATCCAACAGAGAAGCGGCCTTGGCGTGAAAGAAAGGACAAATATCTGGCGCACCTGCGTAGCGCAGACGGAGATGCGCTACTGGTCTCGGCTGCCGACAAACTTCATAATGCCCGAGCGGCTCTGTCCGACTATCGCGAACTCGGGGAGAAGCTATGGCCAAGATTCAATGCACCGAAGGAAGATCAACTCTGGTATTACGGCACGTTGGTCGATGTTTTCGATAAAACAGCGGCCCCGAAACGCCTCGTAAAGGAACTGAGGAGAGTCGTAGATGAACTGAAAGTGCTAGCGGAATGAAAATTGGGTTGAACATAGGTTCTACATCCGGGGTTCGGAGTACTTCAGTTTTCGGAGTCGGCGGCGTTCTTCAGATGGCGACGGAATCGTAAAATATCGCCGACCTTAACTTTTGCGAACCTGACTAGATAAGTATGACAATGACGCCAAATCAACTAGCTGCCAAAATCCGCAAACTGCGTGCACGACCTCCCATTACGGCAGAGTTCGAGAGTGTTCTGGAAAGACGCGGCAGTTGGAGCGGTAGTCGAGCTTGGTACACCTCCCAGAAGGAGCACCGGCTCGGCTGGCTGTCGGGGTATCACGGGCCGGGATATTACGGTCGAAAGAACTGGCACCGATCAGCGGATTTTGTTTATAACCACATCGTATGCCCGCCAATGGTGCTGTGGCTTGGTGAAGCGTCGGGTCTACCGAAGGCGAGAATTGTCGAGGCGAAGCAAGCTGCCCTGTCTGCCAGCCCCTATTTTCCCGCTCAATGTGCGGCTATAAGAAAGACTATTCCGTGGAAAGTGATCGAGGTTCGCCTCACTAAATCGACAAGCAGGAAAGGCTGAATTGAACCACCCGAGCGAGCTTCAGAGTCGAGGATAGAGCTACTGATGCCAGCAGACGGTGGACAGTTCAATTGTCTATCGTTCTGATTGGATGAAAGAAAGCTCCCAGACGAAAAACCGAGATTGGAGCTTTTGCTTAAGCCGCCCGTTTCACCTTTGCCCAGCGTGCACGCTGAGACGCTGCGATCTTGCGACGAGCCGAAGCTGACATAGTTCGTTTGGGCTTTGCCCCCTTTGTAATTGGAACGACATTCTGCGATTTCACTTTTGCCCAACGGGCTCTCTGGGCGGCGGCAATCTTCCTGCGGCCGGAAGCCGAGATCGTTCGTCGTGGCTTTGCATGGTGATTGCTACCATTCAGATTACCAAGGGCCGAAAGCGCCGAGTCAACGTGTCTCAAGGTATTCACCAGAATCGTTCTTTGTATTCTCAACTCCGCGACTACGGACTCCAGTCCCTTTAGATTGGTCATATATCCCCCTGCTTTGGATATTAACAGACAAGTTTTGATGGCGAATTGATGACGAGTTTACCTCGTCATGGCCCCACAGATTGCTCCTTGCAGCATAGTTGGGTAACGGCAAATTTTGCGACAGTAATCTCGACGAGTCCGGCTGGATGCGGTTCCTAAATCCGCTTTTCCCTTTTTGGCACAATCTGGCGGAAGGACAGGTGCGAGTCATCGTTTTTCCGTTGAACGCTTCATTTCGCCCTAAGAAGAAGAACGGGCACGCTGATACTGTGCTGGACTCGGTTAGCTGTTTCGCCGAGAAATATGTCGGCAAAGAAACGGTGTCCATGTGTGCTCATCGCCACCAGATCGCAACCCTTCTGCTGAACCCATTTGATGATTTCTTTCACCGGTTCACCATAAGCGAGTTCAGCCTCTGCGGAAATGCCCATTGATTGAAACTCCGACCGGACTTTCTCCAAATACACAGTGTCTTCGGCAATTTCTGCGCTAACCGCGTCCTGGCCATAGGTTCTAGCCGCCCATCCATCGGCCACATGGAGCAACACCAAATGGCTCTGGGCGAGCTTTGCTAGTTTTTTAACGTGTTCGACAATCGTCCGATCAGTTGGCGTGCCGTCCAATGTCACGAGAATAGTGTCGTACATGTTTGTTCCGTTTCCGTCGTCCCGGAGTTCACGCGCCGGCGACGACCAGCCACGCAGCTTTGAGCGAGTCCGGCAGGCCATATATGTCCATCGCAGTGATCAAAATGGCGCTGGCCCAACCGGCAATCAGTAGAAACCATCCGTTCTTCCAGGTCCCCATTCGCTTACTGGAACTCGTGAAGTGCAGGAGTGGGAACATAGCGAACGGAAGCTGCAGCGCTAGCACCACTTGACTTAGCGTCAGCAGATCGGTAACGCTGCTCTCGCCTCGCACGCCGATAACGAAGACCGCTGGCAGTATAGCCAGCGTGCGGGTGATTAGACGCCGCACCCAGGGTCTGATTCGCCAATGCATGAAGCCTTCCATCACAACTTGCCCGGCAAGCGTGCCGGTGATGGTGCTGCTCTGGCCGCTCGCCAGCAGCGCCACCGCAAACAGCATGCTCGCAGCCGCCGTTCCCAACAACGGTGCCAGCGTCAGAAAAGCGACCCTAATCCAATCACTGTTGGCCATAAACTTGACGACCTGCCCATCGAGTAGGGTTACGCTTTCCTTACCAAAGAACACCATTGCTGCGAGCACAAGAATCGCGGCGTTGACGAAGAAGGCGACCGTCAAGGCTGCGACTGAGTCGATGGTGTTGAAACGGATAGCGCGCCGAATGGACGGTTCGTCCTTCTGCAACTGACGGCTCTGCACGAGGGCGGAGTGCAGGTACAGGTTATGGGGCATCACGGTCGCGCCGATTATGCCGATAGCGACGTATAAGATCCCGGCTTGACCAAAATGGGGCGAAACCAGTGCTCGTCCCATTTCCAAAAAGCTGGGTCGGGTCCGCGGGAGAACGAAAATCTCAATGAAGTAGCACACCCCAATTGTCGCTATGAGCAACAGGACAATCGCCTCGATAGTGCGCATCCCAAACCGTTGCAAGGTTAATAGAAGCAGGACGTCCAGGCCCGTGATGATGACAGCCCAGAGCAGCGGGATGTGGAACAGTAGGTTAAGAGCTACGGCGCTGCCCAGCACTTCCGCCAAATCGCAAGCGCCTATCGCCACTTCGCTCATGAGCCAGTTGGGCCAACGGGTCCACCTGGGATACCAGTCACGACAACATTGGGCAAGGTCTTTTCCGGTTACCACTCCCAATCGGGCGGAGATTACCTGCATGAAGATGGCCATCAGGCTGGCTACTCCGACCACCCACAAAAGTGCGTACTTGAACCGAGCGCCGCCTTGCAAGTCGGTCCCCCAGTTGCCGGGGTCCATGTAGCCGACGCTGACGAGAATTGCCGGCCCGACGAAAGCCCGCCACTGCTCCCAGAAGCCAGCCTTATGGTGCGGGACTTCGACGGAGCCGTGTACCCCCTCCAAAGACAGGTGGCTGCTTTGTGGAACCTTCGTTCCCATTCGTTCCCTGCTCTTCCTTAGCCTCGGTAACGCGGATTAGCCATGATTCTGGTTGATCCGCGTGAATCCGCGAAATCCGTGGCGAAGAATTGTTACCCTCCTGACTGCAAGCCCTGCTGATTCAGACCAGATCATCCAGCTTCAATTGCGTGCTTCCGCCTTTCCACGAGGCCTGGAGCTGCTTTTGCAGGAAGCCGGCATCGTATTCCTTTCCCTGGGCCTTGAGCGCCTGCTGCAGCCCGAACAACGAACGCGGGTTGCGCGGGTGGTGGTCTAAGTCTTCACGGAAAATTTTCTCCGCGCCCGCATTATCTGAGTTCATCAGCAGCGCCGCACCGAGTGACTCGCGCACCGGGAAGAACCAATCCTCCGGCTCCGCATATTTGAGAGTGTCCTGGGCGGCCACGGCATTTTGCAGCAGGGTGATGGCACGTGCGTTGTCTTTCTTTACCAAAGCAATTTTCGCACCCAACACGTCTCTTGCGATCTTCAAGACGTCTTTTGCCTTGTTGTTTACCGGCATGGCAAAGACCACGTCGTCCGGCGTATTCTTTTCCGCGTCCGACACGACCTGATACTCCGCCTCGGCTTCATTCACCTTAACTTTAGCCGCCAGGGCCATGCCGCGCGCGAAATGCCAGAACACAGTCATGATCTTCATTTCCGGATCGGGCCTGGGCATCTTGAGGATTTCGTCCCACTTGTGGAAGCGCACATCCACCGCGATGGGGATGGTCATGAAGCCTTCCAGGGGCGGCATGTCCTTGACATGCGGCGCCACGTGGGCGGCCAGCAGGTCGGCATTTTTGTTGGCTTCAGCGTAGTCGCCATTCATGGCTGCACACATGGCGATGAAGTGCAGGTTGTGGCTGTAGTACATCAGCGGGTAGATGCCCTGGGCGCCACTCGCCTTGATGTAGGCCTGATCGACTGCCGCCGCTTCTTGGTTGGTTTTGACCGCCGCTGCGTAGTCGCCCGTGCGTATGTAGACATGAGCTGGCATGTGGACGATGTGTCCCGCCGCTGGCGCCATGGCGGCCAGCCGGTTGGCCCCAGCCAGGGCCCGCTCCGGAGACGTCGAGGCTTCCACCGAGTGAATGTAGTAGTGGATCGCACCCAAATGGTTGGGATCCCGTTTGATCACCGATTCGAGGATCGCGACGATTTCTTCGGTGCCCTCTCGCGGAGTTCCATCCACCATCCACAAACCCCAGGGATGAAGGTTCATGCCGGATTCGGCGAACAGCGTAGCCGCGTCGAGGTCGTCAGGAAACTGCTTGACCACTTCGCGCATGGCCCCGTGATAGGCCTCGGCCGCCTGTCGGCGGTCCGCCTTGGGATCAGCCGGAAAACGCAGCGCCATGGCCTTGACGTAAGCCTGCTCGGCGGGCGAAGCGCTACCCGAGAGATCAACCGCCTTCTGGATGGCCGTATGGGCCGCTGCGAAACGGTCGTCGCTGGCGGGATCGTTGTAGTTGGGTCCCACGGCCTCGGCCACTCCCCAATAGGCCATGGCCAATTTGGGGTCAAGATCTGCGGCACGCTGAAACGAGCGCGCCGCTTCGTCGTGGTTGAAAGCGTAGATTTGACGCAATCCCTGATCAAAGAATTGCTGGGCTTGCGCGTTGTCGGTTGATATCGGGTGATGCAGGTCGCCATAGCCCTGCATCAGAGTCGCTGGCTTCGCTTGAGTGTGAGCCGAATGATCCTGTGCGGTGACCATGCCACAGAGAAACAGACCGAGCACGACCATACTCAGAACGCTGCTGTGAGTGTAATCGCGATGTTTTAACGGCATACGTTTTCTCCTTCTGCATTCGAATTGATTTGAAGCGCTTGTAACATCTGCGAGCGCTTCGAGAGCTTACTATGCATCACGATGACGGCCAATACTTACCCGCGCGTCCGGTTCTCTTGCCTGCGGCGCGGTACTATGTGACTGACTTGACCCAGCGTCCGGATGACTTTGCCCAGAGTTCGGACAAGCGTGTAGGAAGCCGAATGGATGTCCTGTCGACAGTGCTCAAGACGGTGAAACTCGAAGGCGCCATGTTCTACAACGCCGAGTTTTCAGCGCCGTGGAGCTTTCGCGCGCCGCCCTCCCGTCTCGTGGCGCCGTACCTGTCGCCGGAGCCCAGTCACGTGATCATCTATCACCTGTTTACGGATGGGCGAGCTTACGCGAATATCGAGGGCGGTCAGCCAGTCGCGCTCTGTGCCGGGACACAGGTCGGGCCGAGTGCACCGAGTAACCAGCACTTGAGCGTGCTAACATGGGCACTGCCCGTTGGAGGGGCTCTCGGAGAATTTCTTCCCCCTTTGCAGCCCCATAATCTTTTCCATCCGGGAGGCCATATGCTGCCAGGATTCGCCAAAATTGCGCGTGTACTTGCCATTCTGGGCGCTATTGAGCTGGCTGCCGGCTTTACGCTGGCCCAAACCACCAATCCTTTAGTAGGCAGTTGGAATTTCAACGTAACAGTCACCGGCGGGTGCACCGCTAACTGCAAGTACATGGGCATGCTCGCCTTCAACCAAGGCGGCACCGTCGTTGAACAACGTGGGACGACCGTTGAATACTACGGTCTAGGAAATGTTGAGCGAACCGCGTTGGGAACGTGGCGATCAACTGGTGGAACACCTCCCTATACGTTCAGAATGAAAAACTTTGTTTTTGATTCAACCGGGAACTTGTCGGCGCTTATCCTCGTAACTTCAGGCATAACCTTAGGTTCAACCCTCAATTCCTTTAGTGGTTCGGGAACGGCGAAGATTTTCAATGCCGGTGGCACTCTGATCGACACTACTACCTTCACAATAACTGGAACTCGATTCTGAGCTAGTACAGGGCGTTGGGAGGACTTCTCCATTTATGCGAACAACAAAAATTGCCTTTCGGCGCAGACGGGCCGAAATCCTACGATTTGCCGCATCTAAGGCATTCCGATCTGCCGCAGCAATCTCTAGCATCGAGTGTGTGGACGCAGGCTTCACGGTTGGGTCTCGTTTGTTTGAGGCCAGTTTGCTGCCATTCTTGTTCCAGGGCACGAAGCGGCCCTGCCGCTGCGATCGAAGAGGGAAATGGTGATGGGCCGGTAGTCTGCTCGCGTGTATAGTGCCGGTACCAAATGAGAAGACTGGCAACCAGGGATAACCGGTGAAGGCGGAGGTTCCCGTGACTACGATTCGTCAGACTCTTCCTATATTCGGCCTCTTTCTCGCAACCGCAATTGCTGCATTGGCAAAAGAAGAGTGCTTAATTTTGACTGCCGCTGATGTGAAAAAGGTGACCGGCACTCAGGTCCAACAGGTTGCAAGGGGATCAAAACCGGGCGCTGGCGGAAGATGCGCCAACTACGCCACGGTCGAGGGTGAGTTGTACCTCGGCGTCAGCCAGTTGAGTTCCGTGTCTGATTACCAAAGAGCAATCGCCGAGGTACCGGAAGACATTTATCCCAAACGCGAGAAGCTGAGCGGCGTGGGCGATGAAGCCATCCTGATGAAGGACGACAGAGGAACCATGCGCTACTTGGTGGCTCGAAAGGGGAACCGCGGTGTTGTGCTTTTTCCACTCAGTCAAGGTCCCAGCGACGAGCAGTTAAAGAAGCTTGCAAACGTAGCGCTGTCACATTAAGCACACCGCGGCTCGCGCCCGCGCCTAAAACTTTTCCTTCCGGCACAGCGAAGACGGAGCAGAATTCCACCGCGCAGCAGGGCATCACAAAACCACGACACAGATACCTTAACGTAAGGCGGCCCAAAAAACCGAGATTGCTAGGACTTTACCCAAAGCATGTCTTAACCCAGCTCCCCTTTAAAAATACTTTGGAGGTTTTTCCGTAAAACCTTTGGACATATCCATTTGCTTGTGACGCCGTTGTGACCGGAAAAGGGCGCAAGCAGCTTACTTGGAAGGGAATTGGCAGCAATTCGATATTCGCGGAAACCGCGTCGGACGCACTCAGAAGCAATTGCGGGCACTGGAGCGCAATTCACTTCGATGCCCTCAAAATCCGCCGGGCTTCGGCCCTTGGGGGTTCGACTCCCCCTCCCGGCACCATCCTCTAAAGGTTTTGATTTAATTCAGTTTCGGAACCTTAGACGGATCAGCACTGTGACTTCCGGGACTGGGGATTCACACCGTTGAGCAGGCGTAGCTCAAAGGGCATCGACACCTTCTTGAACCGTTTCGTCCAATAAGGCTTGATCTGCCGATATTCGATCTTCTTGGTGCCCGCGACGATCTGAGCCAGCCACTCTGCGCTGAGAAGCTGCTGAACACCGTTAGATGTTGGAAGGAGTTGGAGGCAGTTTCAGCCACGCTCGGACATCGCTATTCATTAGCGCACGATCTTGAATCTCCCACTCTCCATGAAGGCGACAACCAATGGCTCTGCTAAGGTCACTAGATTGCGGGTTACGGCAAAGAAGAGCACACGTATGACCATCAAATGGAAGTCTGTCTCTCACGGAAACCCACGATACACCCACTGCTCTCTCTGCCACTAGCATCTGA
>Ga0070711_100000965_pt1 | contig 15234 bp, 12 predicted proteins | sample LARL53metaG_FD_65452 | JGI IMG/M metagenome (GOLD analysis project Ga0070711, IMG submission 65452) | Corn, switchgrass and miscanthus rhizosphere microbial communities from Kellogg Biological Station, Michigan, USA - LAR L5-3 metaG | ecosystem: Host-associated > Plants > Roots > Rhizosphere ... | reverse complement strand
CAGGCCGTGTCCAACCTGCAGAGCCATGCGACCGCGCTCGAAGCGAAGAAGATCTGCGGCGAGGACTTCGCGCGGGCGAACGCCGCGCGTCTGAACGCGTCGGCGGAGGGCTGCAAGAAGGCCGTCGAAAGCCAGCTCAAAGAGATCGACAGCTTCGAAGTGACGATCGAGTCGATCCAGATCAACGGCAATCGCGCGACGGCCCGCGTGAAGAGCATCCACTCCGGCAAGAAGCGCATCAGCACGATGACGCTGGTCAAGGAAGGCGCGAAGTGGAGAGTCTCCGGCGTCAGCTGAGCGCGCGGCCGTACTGGCGCTCGTAGTACGCGCGGTACTCGCCCGAGCGGATCGGCTCCCACCACCAGGCGTTGTCGCGGTACCAGGCGACGGTCTCGGCGAGGCCGTCCTCGAAGCGCACCCGCGGGGTCCAGCCCAGCGCGCAGACCTTGTCCGAGGAGAGCGAGTAGCGGCGGTCGTGGCCGGGGCGGTCGGAGACGTGCTCGATCTGGTCCTCGGAGGCGCCCGTCAGCGTGACGATGCGGCGGACGACGTCGATGTTCGCCTGCTCGTCGGGGCCGCCCGCGTTGTAGACCTCGCCGGGGTCGCCGTGTGCGAGCACGTGGCCGATCGCGTGGGCGAAGTCGGTGCAGTGGATCCAGTTGCGCACCTGCATCCCGTCTCCGTACACCGGCAGGGCATCTCCGTGCAGCGCGTTGAGGACCATCAGCGGGATCAGCTTCTCGGGATATTGATAGGGGCCGTAGTTGTTCGAGCCGCGCACGATCGTGGCCCGCAGGCCATATGTGTGGAAGTAGCTCTGCACGAGCAAGTCCGCGCCGGTCTTGGTGGCGGAGTAAGGCGAGGAGGGGCGCAGGGCCGAGTCCTCGGTGAACGTGCCGACGTCGATCGAGCCGTATACCTCGTCCGTGGACACCTGCACGTAACGCAGCTCGCGCTCGCGGGCGGCCTCCAGCAGCACGTACGTGCCGAGCGCGTGGGTGCGCACGAACGCGTCGGGTTCGGCGATCGAGCGGTCCACGTGGGTCTCCGCGGCGAAGTTGACGATCGCGTCGATCCCCCCATCGAGCGTTGACGCAACCGCGTCCGGATCCTCGATCGCGCCGCGGACGAAGCGAAAGCGCTCGTCGGAGGCGACATCGTGGAAGTTCTCCTCGCGCCCGGCGTAGGTGAGCTTGTCGAGCACGATCACCGTGTCGCCGTGCTCGAGCAGGCGCTGGCGCACGAAAGTTGAGCCGATGAACCCGGCCCCGCCGCAGACGAGCAGTCTCACGCGCCAATCATCCCAGGCTTCGCACCTGTCCTACGCCGCCGCAGGCCCGCCATCCGCTCGAGCGATCCCAGCTCGTGCCGCGAGATAGCCGGCAAGGCCGTCCTGCCACGGCGGCAATGGCAGGACGTCATCGCGCTCTGACTCCAGCGCCGACCACGCGGGGCGGGGGGCCGGGCGCGCCATCTGCGCGGTTGTGGCGGGCTCGACCGCGCACTCGACCTCGGCCTGGCGGAAGATCTCCCGGGCCAACCCGTTCCAGGAGACGTGGCCGGCGCCGGCCAGGTGCACGAGGCCCGTGACCCCGCGCTCGAGCAGCCCCAGCAGCGCCGGGGCGAGGTGCCCGGTCCACGTCGGACAGCCGACCTGGTCGGTCACGACCTGCACCGCGTCGCGCTCGCCGGCGAGACGGAGCATCGTCTCCGCGAAGTTGCCGCCGCCGGCGCCGAACAGCCAGGAGCTGCGAACCACCGTGTGGCGCGGGGAGGCCGCGAGCACCCGCTGCTCGCCCGCGAGCTTGGTCTCGCCGTAGACGGAGCGGGGACCGGTCGGATCGGACTCGATGTAGGCGCGCGGCCGCCCCGCGGCGTCGAGCGGGGCGATCCCGTCGAACACGTAGTCGGTCGAGACGTGCACGAGCGGAACGCCGGCCGCGGCGGCCGCGCGCGCGAGGTTGCCGGCACCGTCGGCGTTGACGGCGTACGCCTGCTGGCGATGGCTCTCCGCGCCGTCGACGTCGGTCCAGGCCGCGCAGTTGAGCGCCGCGTCGGGGCGAACACGCGCAAAGGCCCCCTCGACCGCCGCGCCATCGGCGATGTCCAGCTCGGGACGAGCCAGCCCCACCAGCTCGTGACCCGCGCGCGACGCCGCGCGCAGCACGTCCAGGCCGAGCATCCCGGCGGCGCCGGCTACGAGCAGCCTCACAGGATCGAGATATCGGAGTTGTCGCCGACCATGAACCGGTAGGCGCGGGGCTGGCCGTCGGCCCGGCGCACGGTCACGTTGCGTCCCAACAGCGAGGACTCCATGCGCCCGTCCAGGTCGCACACCGAGGAGCCGGCGAGCAGGATCGAGTGCTCGACCTCCGCGCCCGAGATCTCACAGCCTTCGCCGACGGCTGTGTACGGGCCGACGTAGCAGTCACGCAGGCGCGCGCCTGCGCCCACGATCGCCGGGCCGCGCACGGTCGTGCGCTCCAGCAGGGCGCCCGCTTCGACGATCACGCGCCCGTCCACCTGCGAGTCCAGGAGCTCGCCGTCGACGTGCCCGACGAGGTTGTCGAGGATCAGCCGGTTCGCCTCCAGCATGTCCTCCAGGCGGCCCGTGTCCTTCCACCAGCCGCGCACGATGTGCGGCTCCACGCGCATCCCGGCATCGACGAGATGCTGAATCGCGTCGGTGATCTCGAGCTCGCCGCGGGCCGAGGGCGCGATCGCGCGCGCCGCGTCGTGGACGGCGGCCGTGAACATGTACACGCCCACGAGCGCGAGGTCGGTCGCCGGCTCGGAGGGCTTCTCAACCAGCCGCACGACTTTGCCAACCTCCCCGAGCGCCGCCGGCTCGGCCAGCTCGGCCACGCCGTAGTGCTCGGGGTCGGGCACGGGCGTCAGCAGGATCAGCGCGTCCGGCCCGTGCTCGCGGAACGCCGCCACCAGGTCGGCGATCCCCCCCTGCAGGAGGTTGTCGCCAAGGTACATCACGAACGAGCTCTCGCCGAGAAACGGCTCGGCCGTCAGCACGGCGTGGGCGAGGCCGAGCGGCTCATCCTGGACGATGTACTCGATCCGCACGCCGAACCGCGACCCGTCCCCGGCGGCGGCTTCGATCTCGGCGCCCGTCTCCGGCGCGATCACGATCCCGACCTGCTCGATCCCCGCGCCGGCCATCGCCTCGATCCCGTAGAACAGGACCGGCTTGTTGGCGACGGGCACGAGCTGCTTGGCGCTCGTGTGCGTGATCGGGCGCAGGCGCGTGCCCTTGCCGCCGGACAGGATCAGGCCCTTGAGGTCGGTCATCGCTGCAGGAGGCTAGTAGACGCCGCCAAGCTTGCGATGGTCCCATGTCGCCCGGCGGCGCTCCACGAACTCCAGGCCCACGCGCTTGGCGGCCTGGGAGTCCACGGCGGCGCGCGCCTCGGACGGCAGCTCGGCTGGAGGATCGACGCCGCGCGGGACGGAGTTGCGCAGCAGGATCGCGGCACCCAGCGGCGCGACGACGTCGAGGTCGCGGTGGATGACGACGTCGCACTCGAGCATCACCCCGCGCAGCTCGGGATAGGCCTCCCCCGCCTCGACCTGCAGGGTCGCGCGCGGGTCACGCTCGAGGTTGCGGACCTTCTGCGAGGCGCCGTACGTCCACGCCCACAGGCGCGGGCCCGGCTCGCCCGCGGACGCCGGCCGATCGATCGGCCGCAGGACGTACCACAGCGGCATCAGGTGCGGCCACCCGCGCGGACCGGCGGTCGCGCAGGTGACGTTGCGCTCCTCGGCGAGGAAGGCGGCGACCTCGGCCTCGGACATCCTGATCTGCTCGCGGCGACTCACCGCGGGGAAGAGTATCCGCGGCTCAGGCTCGATGTGACGGAAGTGGCGCTGCGTACGAAAGCGGCAAGCGTTACGCCGCGACGGGCTCCAGCTCGATCTCGAGCGGCGCGTGGTTGGAGGGCTTGCGGCCCTGGCGGTAGGTGTGGTTGACTTCGCAGCGCGTCACGTACGGCGTCAGGTGCTCGCTCGCCAGGGCGAGGTCGATACGCAGGCCGTAGTCGCGCGCATAGTGGCCGTCGCGCTGGTCCCAGCAGGTGTAGCCGTGCTCTTCGGGATGCAGCCGCCGGTAGACGTCGACGAGCTCGCCTTCGGCGATGATCTCGCGCATGCTCTCGCGCTCGGCCGCGCCCGTGTGCGAGGAGTCCTCGAGCCACGTCGGCTCGTACACGTCCTGGTCGGTGGGCGCGACGTTGAAGTCGCCGGTGATCAGCATCGGGCGCTCCTGCTCGCCGTAGACCTGGCGGGCGATCGCTTCCAGGAACGCGAGCTTGGCCTCGGCGTCGCACTCCTCGTCGAGCGAGCCGGCGGGCACGTACACGGAGCTGATCGTCAAGCCGTCGAGCGTGACCTGCAGCCAGCGGCCCGCGGCCATGTCGTGGTCGTGGTCGAGCGCGAGGCTGCGGCGGTCGATCTCGTGGTCGGCGCGCACCAGGATCGCCACGCCGGCGCCGCTCTGACCGCAGCTGTGCTGCGCTTCGTAACCGAGGTCGCGCAGCTGTCCGTAGGGGAAGCGATGGTCAGGGCAGCGTGTCTCCTGCAGGCAGACGACATCTGGGTGCTGCTCGGTCAGGAGCTCAACCAGGCGCGGCCAGCGCGCGCGGATACCATTTACGTTCCAGCTGACTACCCTGATCTTGCTCTGCGCCATCTTTGCCTCCCGCCCCCTGTTGATGACTCCGTGTAAAACCTCGTCTTACATCAAACAAGCGTAGAGATGGCAACCGGGGACGACCAGGTGTCGGACGGCAAACGTCGTCGGGCTTGATTAGACGTTTTGGACATGTGATGTTCTTGATCCTCATGGACAGATAGGAGGCCCCAGACCCAGCTATGTATTGGCAGTCCAGCCCGTCGATCAGCGCGCCGTCCGAAGCAACGCCTAACGTCAAAGACGTGTTCATCAACGAGCTGGAAGATGGTGCGGAGATCGATCAGGTGCTGGTCGTGCGCGAGGCCGAGCGCCGGCAGAGGCGCGACGGCGGGGACTATCTGCGCTTGAAGCTGGGCGATCGCACGGGGGCAGTGGCGTGCATGGTGTGGGAGGAGCTCGGTGAGATCGAGGGGCTCGCGCGGGCCGGCGAGGCCGTGCATGTGCGCGGGCGCTATACGGTCCATCCGCGGTTCGGGCCGCAGATCAACCTGCGCGGGCTGGAGGAGCCCATGCCGGGGAGCTATGCGGTGGAGGACTTGCGCGACGGGCCGGCGAAGGGGGTCGAGCAGCTGGAGGCGGAAATGCGCGAGCTGCTTCAGACGGTCCGCCGGCCGCACCTGCGCGCGCTGCTGGAGCGAGTGTTCGGCGAGGGCTCAGAGCTGTGGGCCGCGTACAGGGTCGCCCCCGCTGCCAAGCACTATCACCAGGCCTACAGGCATGGGCTGCTCGAGCACTGCCTGAGCGTGGCGCAGGCGGTCAGCGCGACCAGCGCCACGTTCGGAGGGATCGACCGTGATGTCGCGGTGACGGGGGCGCTGCTGCACGACATCGGCAAGCTCGAGGCCTACACCGAGAATCCAGAGGCGATCGACCTGACCGACGCTGGGCGGCTGCAGGGCGAGATCGCGCTCGGCTACTACCGCGTCAGGCGGATGATCGAGGAGATCGAAGGGTTTCCCGCCGAGCTGGGGCAGGCGGTGACCCACATCATCCTGTCCCATCACGGCTCGCTGGAACACGGCAGCCCGGTCGTGCCGTGCACGCGCGAGGCGATGCTCGTGCACATGATCGACAACCTCGGCGGACGCCTGGGCAGCTTCGACCGCCTCGAGAAGGAGCTCGCGCCGGGCAAGCGCTGGTCTAGCTACGACCGGGCGCTTGAGACCAGCGCGTTCTTCGCCGCTGCTCAACCCGAGCCGGTCGAGCCGGCGCGCGAAGCGGCATAGATTTACCCAAATTGCGGCCGCAGGGGGGCTCTGAGGTAAACCTCCCCCCGGCGGGTTCTATCTTTGGGGTGGATGGCCAAGGACACTGAGAAGCTGATCCGCCAGCTGTCGTTGATCTCCTACCTGATGGCCGAGCGCCGGCCCGTCACGGCGCTGGAGATCCGGCGCGACGTGGAGGGGTACAGCGGCATGAACGAGGACGCGTTCGCACGGCGGTTCTACGCCGATCGCTCCGAGCTCGAGTCGCTGCGCATCCAGCTGACCGTCGAGCGTCCCACGGACGGGGCGGCGGAGCAGGAGAACTACTCGCTGCGCCCCGAGAACTTCCACCTGCCGCCAATCGCGTTCACCGACGAGGAGCTCGCGGCGCTGCAGACGGCGCTGAGCCTGCTCGACGGCGAATTTGCCTACGCCGAGCCGCTGCGCCTGGCGCTGCAGCAGATCACCTGGGGGCGGCCAAGCCCCCTGCGGGCGCCCGAGCAGCGCTCCGTCGCGCTGGGAATCACGGCGTCGGCCGGCGGCCATGAGCTGTCCGCGCGATTGGCGAAGGTCGAGACGGCGATATTTCGCAACAAGACGATCACGTTCGACTACTACACGATGGAGCGCGACGAGACCGGCCCGCGCCGCGTCGACCCCTATCACCTGCTGTTCCAGGGCGGCCAGTTCTACCTGCTCGGGCACTCGCACGAGCGCGAGGCGATCCGCGTATTCAGGCTGTCGCGGATTCGCGGCAAGGTCTCCTACGCGACCAAGGCCGAGCACGACTTCAGACGGCCCGAGGAGTTCGACCCCCGCGCCTACGCGCGCCGCGCCGACTGGCAGCTCGGCGACCCGGTGGGCCTCGCCGAAGTGCTGATCTCCGAGCGGATCGCATGGCAGGTCGAACGGCATTACGGCCGCTACGGGGAGATCCACACGCCCGGGGACGATGGCGGGACCACCGCCGGGGACGGCGCCTCCGACGCACACAGCGCGGCGCTCGAGGGAATCCAGCTGGACGAGGGCGATGTTGTGTTCGCCACCGACTACTCGAGCCCGCGCACGATCGTCGCGTGGGTGCTGGGCTTGAGCGCGAACGCGCGGCTGCTCGGCCCGGAGGAGCTGATGGGCGAGCTGAGCCGGCGGGTGGAGCTGCTGTGGGAGCGCCACGGCGAGGACGACGCCGTGTTGGACGCGCCGACCGCCGCGAGGAGATCGGCGGCAAAGGCGGCGAGCAGGGCGAGCGAGCGCCGGCCCCCCCGGGCGCGAGCTGGGCGTAGTCGCAGCCGCGGCGCCGCGGGCGCGGGCGCAGGCGCGGGCGACGGCGAGGATGGCGCCGCGAGCGGGCGCGGGAGCGAGGCCGCGATCAGGCCGGAGCGATTTGCGCGGCTGGTGACGCTGGCCAGCATCCTCATCCAAGCCGGCCGCGCCGGCGAGCCCGTGTCGATCGCGGACGTGTGCGAGCGGCTGCAGCTCAGCGAGGAAGAGCTGCACGAGGACGTGAACGTTCTGAACGTCGTTAACTTCGGCGGCGGGTCGTACGTGCTGTATGCCGAAATCACCGAGACGGAGGACGGGGAGGGGATCATCGAGGTCGATCCGGAGCCCTACAGCGACAACTTCGACCGGCCCGCGCGACTGCTGCCGGTCGAGGGCAAGGCGCTGGTCGCGGCGATCGACCTGCTCGGCGAGCACATCCCCGAGGGCTCGCTCGCCAGCGCGCGCGAGAAGATCGTCGCAGCCCTCGGCGAGGATCCGATGGAGCAGGGCCTGCAGGTCGCGCACGCCGACGACGACGACGCCGACCTCGCGCGCCCCATCTCTACCGCGATCGTCGAGCACCGGCTGATCGAGCTCGAGTACTACAAGCAGAACGAGGACGAGATCTCCCACCGCACGGTCGAGCCATACGCGCTCACCAATGGCCGCGAGGGCTGGTACGTCGCCTGCTACGACCCCGAGCGCGAGGGCGTGCGCCACTTTCGCCTGGACCGAATCAAGCACGTGTGGATCTCAGACGACACGTTTGAGCCGCGCCCCGAGGTCGACCCCGCCGCCGAGGTCGACGGCTGGCTGCGCACCGGCGAGGTGGAGGCCTCGCGCAGCGCGCGCGTATGGGTCTCCCCCGAGCGCGCCCGCTGGGCGCGCGAGGCCCGCCGCGTCGTCGAGGAGCGCGCCGACGGCTCGGTCGTCGTCGAGCTGAGCTTCGCCGGGGTCGACTGGCTCGTGCGCGAGATCCTCAAGGAAGCCGGCGACGCCGCGGTACTGGACCCTGCCGATGCCCGCGAGGCGGTGCGTGCCGCCGTTGGGCGGCTGCGCGACGGTGGGGCTGTGGCCGCGGGGGTGTAGCGACAAACACCGGGGCTGCTTATGGCATGAGGCGATGCGGCCCGCGGTACAGGAACGTGACCTCGCGGACGTTGTCCTGCCCGAGCAGCTGCATCAACAGGCGGGTCAGCCCGAAGCCGAAGCCGCCGTGGGGGGGCGCGCCGTAGCGGAAGAAGTCGAGGTAGTAGGAGATCGGGCCGGGGTCGACCTGCTTGTCGTGGGCCTGGGCCAGGAGGACGTCGTGGCGGTGCTCACGCTGGGCGCCGGTCGTCAGCTCGAGGCCGCGCCAGAGCAGGTCGAAGCTGCGGGTGAGAGCGGGATCGTCAGGATGGCGCATGTGGTAGAAAGGCCGCACCGAGGAGGGGTAGTCGGTGACGAACGCGAACTCGTGACCGTGCTCGGCCGCGATCAGCGCGGACAGGGCGCGCTCGCTGGCCGGGTCGAGGTCGTGGTCGGGGCCTGGCACGGGGTCGTGGCCGGCGTCTTTGAGCAGCTCCTTCGCGCGCGCGAGCGTGACCCGGGGAAAGGGCACGGTGGGGACGATCACCTCCGCGCCGAAGGTCCGCGCTATCGCCTCCCCGTGCTCGGTGGAGACGGCGCCGAGCACGTGCGCGAGCCAGCGCTCCTCGAAGGCCATCACGTCCTCGTGCGAGTCGATCCACGCGATCTCGACGTCGACGCTGGTGAACTCGGTGTCGTGGCGCGAGGTGAACGACGGGTTGGCGCGGAACACGGGGCCGATCTCGAAGACGCGTTCGAAGCCGCCGGCGATCGCCATCTGCTTGTAGAACTGCGGTGACTGCGCCAGGTAGGCGGTCGTGTCGAAGTACTCGACCCGGAACAGCTCGGCGCCGGACTCGCTGGCGGAGCCCATCAGCTTGGGCGTATGGATCTCGACGAAGTGCTCTGAACGCCAGAACTCGCGCATGGCGTGCTCGACGGTGCTCTGCACCTCGAAGATCAGCCGGCGGTCGGGCCGGCGCAGGTCGAGGTAGCGCCAGTCGATGCGCTTGTCGAGGGAGGAGTCGGGCGCGATCGGCAGCTCGGGCTCGGCGGGGGAGTCGAGGTGGAGCTGCTCGAGCTGCAGCTCGAGGCCGCCGAGGTTGACGCGCTCGTCGGCGACGACGGTCCCAGTGACGGTCACGGCCGACTCGGGCGTGAGCGCCGAGACGGCGTCGTTGAGCGCGCTTGGGGGATCCTCCTTGCCGAGCACGACCTGCACGGCGCCGGACTCGTCGCGGACGACGAGGAACTGGACGCGCTTCTGGTCGCGCACGACCTGCACCCAGCCGCGCACGCTCGCGCGCTCCCCCACCTTGGTCTGCAATTCGGCTGTCAGCGTCCTGCCCACGGCCGGCACCCTATCTCAGGGCTCTACGCGAGCTGAACCTCGACGGCGAACTCGTCCGCCTCGACAGGCTCGACACGCTCGATCGCGCCCGCCTGCAGCAGATCGTCGAGCCCCAGCTGTAGCGCGCGCAGGCGCGCGGAAGCGTCGTGCACACGCATGCTGCGCACGGGCGCGCGGATCGGGAGCTTGGCCTCCGACTTGGCTTTGCGCACCTCGCGCAGCACGTCGACGGCTACCTCCAGGACGAGGTCGTCCCCGACGTCCGCGGCCTCGCCGCCGGCGCGCTCGAGCTCGGCGCGGAGCTCGGCGGCATCGGGCCAGGAGGCAATGTGGATCGAGCCGGACTGCCACCACGACCACACCTCCTCGCAGGCGAACGGCAAAAACGGGGCGAACAGCCGCTGGAGCGCGGAAATCGACAACCGCAGCGCGCGGCTCACGGAAGCGGGGCCGTCCCCGCCGCCGACGGGATCCTCGCCGTCCCCGCGGACAGCGCCGTCACCCCGCGCGCCGCCGTAGCGTCGGCTCTTGACGAGCTCCAGGTAGAAGTCGCAGAACCACCAGAAGAACTCCTCCGTGCGTTGCAGGGCGCGCGCGTAGTCATAGACCTCGAAGCTCGCCGTCGCCTCGTCAACGACCGCGGCCAGGCGGGCGGTCATCGCGCGGTCGAGCGGGTTGGTCAGCTGCTCGCCCTGGGGCGGGAGATCGGTGAGGGCGAACTTGGACGCGTTCAGCAACTTCACCGCCAGGCGGCGGCCGACCCGCATCTGCTGGGGGTCGAAGGCCGTGTCGGTGCCCGGGCGCCCGTTGGCCGCCCAGTAGCGCACCGCGTCGGCGCCGTGCTCCTCCAGCAGGTGCATCGGGGTCACGACGTTGCCCTTGGACTTCGACATCTTCTTGCGGTCCGGGTCGAGCACCCAGCCGGAGATCGCCGCGTTGCGCCAGGGCAGCTGCCGCTGGTCGAGCTGCGAGCGCAGGATGGTGGTGAACAGCCAGGTGCGGATGATGTCGTGCGCCTGGGGGCGCACGTCCATCGGGAAGACGCGCTCGAACAGCTCCTCGTCCTCGCCGGCCTGCCCGGCGATCTGCGGCGTCAGCGAGGAGGTCGCCCAAGTGTCCATCACGTCGGGGTCCCCCGCGAACCCGCCGGGCTGCCCGCGCTGCTCGGCAGCGTAGCCCGCGGGCACATCCGTGGAGGGGTCGACCGGCAGCTGCTCATCGCCGGCCGGGATCGGCTGGGAGTGGACGGCGTTGCCGTCGCCGTCGATCGGGTACCAGACCGGGAACGGCACGCCGAAGAAGCGCTGGCGGCTGATGCACCAGTCGCCGGTGAGGCCGTTCACCCAGTCCTCGAAGCGGGCGCGCATGTACGGCGGATGCCACTCGAGCTCTCGCCCGCGCGCGATCAGTTGTTCTTGATGCTCGATCGTGCGGATGAACCACTGGCGGCTCGTGACGATCTCGACCGGCCGGTCGCCCTTCTCGTAGAACTTGACCGCCCGCGTGACCGGCTCGGGCTCCCCAATCAGATCGCCCGACTCGGCCAGCAGCTCGACCATCCGCCGGCGCGCCTGGTTGATCGTCCTGCCCGCGAGCTCCCCATAGCTGGCGCGCGCGCGGTCGAGGTCGACCGACTCCCAGCCCTCGCTCCCCCAGGGAACCTCCGCGAGCCTGCCATCCGGGCCCAGCACCGAGCGGACCGGGAGGCCCAGCTCGCGCCACCAGGTCACGTCGGTCACGTCCCCGAACGTGCACACCATCACGAGGCCGGTGCCCTTGTCTCGCTCGACCAGCGGATGGGTCATGACCGGCACCCGCGTGCCGAACAGCGGCGTCAGTGCCTCGCCGCCGACCAGGTCGCGGTGGCGGAGATCGTCGGGGTGGGCCAGCAGGGCGACGCAGGCCGCGATCAGCTCCGGACGGGTCGTCTCGATCAGCAACGAAGACGAGGCCTCGCCGCCGCCGCCCGGCGCGCCGAAGCGGACCTTGTGCATCGCCCCCGGACGCTCCCGGTCCTCGAGCTCGGCCTGCGCGACGGCGGTCTGGAAGTCGACGTCCCACAGCGTCGGAGCCTCCAGCTGGTAGGCCGCGTCCCGGGCCAGCAATCCCAGGAAGGAACGCTGGGAGATCCGCCGGGCGAGCGGGCCGATCGTCGTGTAGGTCATCCCCCAGTCGACCGACAATCCCAGGGTTCGCCAGAGCTCTTCGAACGCCCGCTCGTCGCTCTCGGTAAGCCGCAGGCACAGCTCCACGAAGTTGGGCCGCGACACCGACACAGGCTCCTGCTCCGAAGGCTCATCCGGCGGCTCGAAGTCAGGGTCATAAGCGACCTGGGGGTCGCAGCGCACCCCGTAGTGGTTCTGCACGCGCCGCTCGGTCGGCAGGCCGTTGTCGTCCCAGCCCATTGGATAGAACACGACCTTGCCGCGCATCCGCTGGTAGCGGGCGATCAGGTCGGTGTGGGTGTAGGAGAACACATGCCCCACGTGCAGCGAGCCGCTGACGGTCGGCGGGGGCGTGTCGATCGCGAAGATCCGCGCGCGCGGGGCAGAGCGATCGAAGCGGTAGGCGCCGTCGCGCTCCCAGACGGCGCTCCACTTCGCCTCGAGCCCGTCGAGCGTCGGGCGCTCGGGGACGCTCGGGGACGCTGGAGCGTTACCCCGCGTGTCGGCGGGCTGCTGTGGGGACTGCTGCCGTGAGGACAAGCTCGGGATCGTATCCAAGCCGTTCCTCGCGCTGGGCGCGGTGCGCGGGGCAATAGACGCCGCGCACCTCGCCGTCCGGGAGGCCGTACGCGAGCCACGCTTCGCCGCGCCACGCGAAGTGGAAGAAGCCGCCGCCGGCGCGTCCGCGCGCGAGCTCGCGCTGCCAGGCCTCCCGCACCGTGGCGAGCGGCACGTGCGATCCGCAGGAGCGTCCGTCGCGGAGATGGCGGGTCCAGACGCAGCGCAGCGACTGCTCGACGGGGCGCGAGCCTGGCGACAGCGACAGCGACGCCTGCGTGTCCGGACCCACGCGCGCGAGGGCCACGCGCTCGCCGGAGCGTCGCCGGACCGTCACCGCCCCATCCATGGCCAGGACCTTCCTTGGAATCTCTGCTGGCTCGTTGCGCATACCGTTATGACTTTCCGATTCATCTGCCCTTGACGGGCAGGCTGTGTCGTTCTTTTCGGACGACATGGGAAACACAGATCGATCCATCTGAGTATTTGGACGTTTGTCCTACTGGGACACGCGTGTACAGTTCTGGTGCAGGGACAATGCGTCCCATCAGCGATCGGAGGCAACGCCATGCCTGAGCAGCCAGACGTTTCGACGGCGGGGGCGCAGGCGCCCAGCTGGACGTTCGAGCCGGGGCACACCGAGGCGGGGTTTCGCGCGCGGCACATGATGGTCACGTGGGTGCACGGCCTGTTCAAGGACGTGCACGGCAAGCTCGACCTGGATTGGGCCCGCCCGCTGGAGGGGACGTTCAACGGGCGGATCGACGCCAGGAAGCTGTGGACGGGAGAGCCCGACCGCGACGCGCACCTGCGCAGCGCCGACTTCTTCGACGTCGAAAGCCACCCCACGATCACGTTCGCAGGAAGGCTGACCGAGCGCACCGGCGACACCAACTTCAAGGCCCAGGCCGACCTGACGATCCGCGGCACGACGCGCCCGGTGACGATGGACGTCGCCCATCTCGGCCAGTGGAAGACGCCGTTCTGGGTGGGCGACGAGAACAAGGGCACGCTCACGCGGATCGGGTTCGAGGCCAAGACCCGCATCAACCGCCACGACTTCGGCGTCTCCTGGCAGGACGAGATCCCCGGCGGGGGCGTCGTCGTCAGCAACGAGATCGAGGTCACGATCGACATCGAGGCGATCCTCGACGCCGACCTGTACGCGACCGGCGCGATCGAGTACTACCGCGCCGACAACCCCGAGTAGGCCTACCGCTCGTGCACGCGCACGGTGTTTGACGCGCCCGCCGCGAACGGGAAGTCCGCTTCGGATTCGCTGAGCGCCCTGAACCCGTAGTCGACCGGGCCCGGGAACTTGAACCGGTAGGAGTCGTGGAACCGGCCGTGGCGACTCGTCTTGAGCACGTCGAACTCGACCCACCGCCCGCCCGGCGAGCGCGCCTCGAGCACGAGCTGCTTGCCGCCGTGCGGGATCGGCCCGCCCAGCAGCGCGCCGGCGAAGTGGATGCTGCGACCCATGCTCGTCGTGTGCGGGCTGACACGCAGCTTCACGCCCGCGCGTACGGTCAGGCCGAGCGTCCGGGTCGCCACCGGCAGCGCGTCGCCCAGGTGCACGCGGTAGGCCAGCTTCACCGTGCGCGAGCTCGCGCCGCGCGGGATCCTCACCGTGAAGCGCCCGTCCGGTCCGGTCGTCGGGCAGGCCATCCTCACGGGCTTTGCGCCCTGGTACGCGGGAGTCGCCGTGCAGTCGATCCGCGCGCCCGCGATCGCTGTCTCGCCCGGCCCCGTCAGGCGGCCCGCGATCGTGTGCGGGTGGCCGTACGCGCTCGCGATCCGGGCGCGCTTCGCGGCGACCCACCTCGCGCTCAGGGTCGCCTGCGATGAGGCGTTCGTCCCGTTCGGGGCCCCCGCCGGGGGTGGGTTGGCGATCGTGATCTTGCGGTCCAGCACGGGCGCCGAGTTGCCCGCCGCGTCGATCACGCTCACGACCAGGCGATGCGTCCCGTCGGCCGCGCGCGTCGTGTCGAACGGCACGTCCACGCTCACGCTCGGCTTGCACGGCTGCACGTACAGGAACGCCGGCCTGCCGTCGCTCGTGCCCCCCACGTCCCGACACCGGCCGGCATTGTCGTCCACGACCGTCCTCTGCACGACCTGACCGTCGACGCTGAACACCGCCTCGTACACGCCCGATCCGGGATCGCTCGCGTCGAACGCCACATCGCTTGTGCCCTGTACGGCCGGCGCGGTCGTGAGCTCACCTGTCACGTTGCTCGCGTGCCCGCCCGTGGTTTGTTCGAGGACTATGTCGGCGGCGTACAGGTACACGGCGGCGGCATATCCGTTTGAATCACCCACACCGGCTTTGCACTCGTTCCCTGGGGCACCGCCACACGAAGCAATTAGATAGAGGCTGGTGCCGAGGTGACTGCCCGGTACGACTAGACGGTTAGCTCCCGAGAAAGGTTGGCCGCGCTCACCTTCGCCGCTGCAATGCAGCGTGTAGATGCATTCAGCAAAGACTTCGGTTTCACTTGGCCCAGCCAACCAAAACTGGTATGTCGCGTTCACTACCCCTCCGCCTTCATTGTCACCGGCATGCCACAGAGTCGCACCGGCGATTTTCTCGCCTGTAGGAGCTTTGAACGTCCAGACGGCCTTATCGATAAATGCAGCGTGGGTCGTTACGTCCCCAAGCGCCGCGATCAACGCGCCGCCACCAGCACAGGTGTTCAACGCATAGTCGTCATACGCGCCCCCCGGCGCCACCGACCCACTCCACCCGTCCACCGGCGCGACTGCCCCCGAAGGCGTTCTGCACGAATCCACGTGATACTCGCCCGCCTGCGCAACCCCCGCGCATGCCAGGCCCGCCAGACCAATCAGGCTCGCTGCGCAGATCACTACCGCCACTCTCGTCCCGCTCGCCGTAATCCTTATCTCCATCTCAACCTCTTT
>Ga0070711_100000964_pt1 | contig 15241 bp, 9 predicted proteins | sample LARL53metaG_FD_65452 | JGI IMG/M metagenome (GOLD analysis project Ga0070711, IMG submission 65452) | Corn, switchgrass and miscanthus rhizosphere microbial communities from Kellogg Biological Station, Michigan, USA - LAR L5-3 metaG | ecosystem: Host-associated > Plants > Roots > Rhizosphere ... | reverse complement strand
AATAGCTTAGGCAGGTACGCTTCTTCAATCCCGGCAATTTTGGATGCATTAAAAGTTGCGGTATCAGACTGACTCTTAGCATCGAGAGAGGAAGAGTTTTGTGATACGGCCAGAATGCAAAGAAGGGCGCAAGAGAAATACGATGGCAGATTCGATTTCCTGAGTGTACTGCGCTTCATTGAAATCGGAGTCAGACGACGGCAGAAGTCGCGTTGTTGATGGTTCTCAATGCCTCACAAAACGCTTCGCGTGATCCCTCTTAAGCAGTTTCGACCCGAAGCTCAGAAGTAAAACTTCAAGGCAAGCTGTAATTGCCGTTCCGTGTTCGCGGTGGATGACACCACTCCGAAGTTTGGATCTTGCAAGTTGGAGTCAGGTATAGAGAATACTGGGGTATTGGTTACGTTGAAGGCTTCGGCACGGAATTCGAATCTCTTGGTCTCAGTAAGAGAAAAGGAACGGAAGAACGAGAGGTCGAGATTCTTATTCCAGTCGGCCCGAAGACTATTTCGCCCCATGGTGCCAAAGGTAAACGGAGGCGGAGTAACGAAGGCAGCCACATTTAAGGGAGCCGTCTTGGTGCCATTGGCGTAGGGGTCCCCCACCAGGTTTGCCCGTTCGGTTCCATACAGATTATTAGTGTTGGCAATCGACGGGTCGGTCTGGACGTCGTATCGTTGTCCGCTATCCAATGCGACAATTCCGTTCAGTTGCCAGTTGCCGATGACGTGATTCACAAAGCTGCTGGAAGTGCTGAATCGTCTTCCGGCACCAAAAGGAAGCGGAATAACGAAGCTGGCAGAAAAAATATGAGTAAGATCATGAGCGGCTGGTCCCCGATCCCGTTCCAGATTGTACGGATCTTGAATGTCGCAGTCTGCAAAGAGTCCATCGCAACCTGTGACCAGGGTCTTGGACCATGTATAGGCAAAAGTTCCGGCGATTCCGGAGTGCGATCTGAGTTGCGAAGACACCTGTAGCGCGTTGTAGTCGCTTCCACCGATGCTCTTCGTGTAGTTCATCGGCAGAATGTAGGGGAAAGGCGCGCGAAGCTGAGGATCGCCGGGGCCGGGCGTAGGCGCGGCATTGGCTGTGATGTTGGTAGAGATCCGCGCATTACGCGAACCCACATAATTGACGGTCGCGGTCGCGCCCGGAGCAAGTTCTCTCTGAAACCCAAAATTCCATTGATCTGAGTACCCAGTCTTGAGATCGGGATCGGTGTAGGAATTCACGTTCAAGGGAGAGAAAGGAGTGGAGGCCGGCTCAATCGGACCTGCTCCCAAATTGAGTGGGTCATTCGCAAGGCCCGTGGGCAGTCCAAGATTAAGGTTGTCGGGTGCGGCAACAAAAGCCACGTTCGGCCAGGCTTGCGTGTAGTTGGATTGGTTCTCAGTCATTCCCGACCAATTGTCGAAGAACCTTCCGTACCCGCCACGCATCACGGTGGCCGGCGTCAGCCGGTAGGCGAAGCCGATTCTGGGCTGAAAATTGTCATAATTGTCGTTATTGATTTTCCCGTTCTTCGCGATGGTAACGTGGGTCGGCAATGCTCCTCCGGGGATGCAGGGCGCCCCCTGAGAGGGAGAACAGGCCGGAGCTGGATTCTGAATAATGTAGGTGCCGTTGCTGAAGTCGAAGTTACCGGTGATGTCGCTTCCATTCGATGATTTGCCCTGGCGCGGATTGACGGTGATGTCATAGCGCAAGCCCCAATTGATGGTGAGCTTGTCATTCACTCTCCACTGATCCTGAAAATATCCGCCGATGACCTTGCCGCCGTGCAGCAGTGAGTACACGTTGTCGACTTCCGCGTAGGACGGAACTCCCAGAACCAAAGAGGCGAGAGCATCGCCTCCGTTGCCATTCCCATCGGCCGTCTGCGGTGCATCAAAGTCATTTTCGGAGCCGTAGAACGGCTGTTCCCAGCCGTCGGTCGCCAGACTCGCCCCCAGCCGGAAGGTATGCCGTCCGTGCGTCTTCGAATAGTCTCCGCGATATTCCCAAATGTTGGAGTAGTGCAGCTTGCCCACGTAGTCTCCGCCGCTGACATATCCACTGACGAAAGCCGAAGGGATGAGCGCGCCAAAATCCAGGTGATTGTAGAATGCCGGCGCGAAGCCTGAGTTAGCCAGGAAGTCCGAAGGTGCGTTCGTGAATGATGGAATGGAATTGAATTGCGCTGAGACTCGCCCGAACGTAAGCTGCAACACCGAACTCGGACCGAAGGTGTGGGTCCAATTGACTGCGACGTTGTAATTATTGCTTTGCGTATCTGCCGTCAAACCTGGAAATCCGCCGGAAACGCTGTCCGGCTGCCAAGCTGCTGTATACCGCGCAAAAATTCGATCGTTCGCGCCGATTTGTTGATCACCGCGGATTGAGATTTGATCTTGTCGGATGATCGATGAAGTTGTGTCTCTGCCATTGAAGCTCGGGTTGCCCGTGTTGATCGGTGCCGGAAACAGAGTCTTGGCATAAAGTACCATCGTCGAGTTAAGCAGACTCGTCGGGATGACGTTGCAGGGGGTGCCTGCAAGCTGTATACCGCTGGCATTGGCAGGAAGCGCTGCGCCGGTCCCATCGCACATAAAAGGTTGGCGATCGAATCCAGTGGCGCTATTTGGGTCAGGGACCGAACTATAAGGATTGAAAAGTTGTGTACCCTGACTATCGAGATTACTGAAATCGCCACCGAGCTGGGCCGGAGTTGGAGTTAGAAAAAGATTGTTCGCAGCCGTGTGATTTCGAAAACCCTCATATGAAAAATAGAAGAATGTCTTGTTCCGGCCGTTGTAGTGTGGCAAGACTACAGGGCCGCCAATCGCCCCACCAAATTGGTTTTGCTTAAGCGGCGTCTTGTCGGGATTGAAATAATTAGCCGCGTCAAAAACATCGTTACGCAAAAACTCCCAAACGTCTCCGCGGAACTGGTTTGTCCCCGATTTGGTGACGACGTTTACAATTCCGCCCAGCACCTGCCCGAACTGCGCTTCGTCATTGTGCGATTGCAGCTTGAATTCCTGGATATCATCCAAGGTCGGTTGCACCGCGTAAGTGTCGCGGATCGATCCGTAGTTATTGATTCCGTCCAGCAGGAACATATTGCTGCGATTATTTTGGCCATTGACCGCGGGGAAAACTACGGTCCCGATGTAATTGCCAATTCCGCCTCCACCGTTATTGCCTGATGAGTTGGCCGGGCTTACCCCAGGTCCCAGTAGAAGAAGCTCGGTGAAGTTGCGTCCGTTCAAGGGCAGGGAATTGACGGCGCTGGTGTCGATCACGGTGCCAAGCTCAGCGGTAGAGGTTTCAATCTCCACGCCCCCGGCCGAAACCTGTACTGTACTCGCGGTGCTGCCAATTTTCAGGTCAAAGTTGATGGTCGCCGTCTGATTCACGGAAAGCATAAAGTCGGGCGACTTTTCCTGCGCAAATCCATCTTTAGACACGGAAACGATATAAGGCCCGGGAGTGACATTGACCAGAGTGTAGTTGCCCGTAGAGTTGCTCTGGGTGACCTGCTTGAGACCGGTGCCGGTGTTCATCAGAGTGACGGTAGCATCTGGCACCACGGCCCCTGACGCATCCCGCACTGTTCCGTTCAGAGCGGCGGCAGCGCTTCCCGCTTGAGCTGCCGCTATGGCCGAAAAGCCCATGAAAATCGTCAGGCTCAACAGCGCCGAAATTACAATCTTCACGGATGCGTAATTTTCAAATTTCATGTGGCCGGCTCCCCGGTTCAAAAGTGTTAGTCGTAAACGACATAGAACGATTGATCCAACCAATCACGACGGCAAACGTTAGCACCATCCCATTTTCACTGTCAAGCAGTTTTGGTGGAACGACGTTGGCCCAACACCTGCAATCGCGGTATCGCTAGCTAATACCGCCAAAACCTAACGGATGGTCGACCGGACGACCGTCGCTATGACCATGTGACCTGCCTTGGTCGTTACTGCTGAATATGGTTGATCCAATAGGTCCGTCAGTACGACCACTGTTTGTCTCGCACTGGCTGCAGGAGTGCTCGGACTTCCGCCAGCAGCATTTCGTCATAAGGCTGTTCGTGCCATTCGACGTTCCTCTTGATTAATGCCGGATCGGCGGCGCTAAACAATGTCATGGGTATTGCCGGGTTTTGGCTGGCGAACTGCAACGCAAGCTGAGCAATCGAGGTTCCCCGGCGCCGGCAAAAGTCTGCTGCTGACTGGAAAACAAGTCTGGACTGGGCATCCGCTGGATGCCAAGCTGGAGCGCCCAGGTCAGTTAACAGGCCGCAGGCAAACGGTGACGCGTTGATAACTCCGATTCTCTTCGCTTTCGCTAACGGCATCAGTTCCAGGACGCGCGTGTCGTTTAGACAGTAATGGTTGTGAACAAGCCCGGCATCGAGCTCGAGGGAAGAGAAAATACGCTGCCACAAGTCCATTGGATAAATTCCGAAGCTTACCCCGCCAATGCGCCCCTCCCCCTTCAACTCCAGCACCGACCCGTAGCCCTCCTGGAGTGCCCACTCGGTATGTTCGCGATTTTGATATTCGATGTCGTGAATGTGGATGATGTCGAAATAGTCTGTTCCCAGGCGCTTGGCACTCTCATCGAGCGACGCGCGAATTCGTGCGCGTGAATAGTCCAGTGTGTCCTCGCCGTAGCTACCAGGCTTTGTGTATTTGCCTACTTTCGTGGAGAGGAAATAGCGGTCACGCGAGATTCCACGCAAGGCTTTGCCCAACACAGTTTCTGAGACCGTGCCGCCATAGGCCGGAGCGACATCGAAGAAGTTGATTCCGGAATCCAATGCCACATGAACGGCCTTGATCGCATCCGCTTCATTGACCGCCCCGTAGACACCGCCGAGAGCCGACGCTCCAAGGCCGAGACGCGATACCTTAAGTCCCGTTTTTCCCAAGTCGTTATATTGCATTTTGAAGATCTCTTGAAAAATGGGAATGCCAATGCCAGGAAACCAAAGTCAATCTAGCTCGTACACCATTTTGGCCGTTTGTCCCATAATCCATTGCTGCTCATCATCGGAGAGGGACCGGATCATGCGATGTACTGTTTCTACCCAACCCTTATAAGAACTGGCCACCAAGAGCACGGGCCAGTCGGAACCAAACATGATTCGCTTCGGCCCGAAAGCGGTGAGGACGACATCGACATAGGGTTGAAGCTCGCTCTCAGTCCAGGATGACCAGTTGGCTTCAGTCACCATGCCGGAGAGTTTGCAGTAGATGTTTTGCCGCCGGGCCAAATCTGCCAAGGCCCTCCGCCACGGCTCCATATCGCCATCCTTAATACGTGGTTTGGCGATGTGATCTACGACAAAGATCTGCTCAGGGTGGCGATCGACGAAAGCGATTGTCTGCGGCAAATGGCGTTCAAAAATCAGAATGTCGTATTTAAGTTTGAACCGCTCGAGCAAGGCGATACCGCGGTTGAAGTCTTCACGCAGAATGAAGAAATTATCGGGTTCGTCATGTATAACGTGCCGAACCGCTTTCAGTTTTTTATTGGAGGCAAGCCGCTCCAGATCGTCATGCACCCGTGACTTGACTAGCGGCACCCACCCGACCACACCGCGCACGATCTTGGAAGCTGAGGCAAGTTGCAGTAGCCAATCAGTCTCGATCAGGGTTTGGCGTGCTTGCACGGTTACGGCACCGTTGATACCTGCTTCGCTCAAGGTCTGGTGCAGATCGTCGACAAGAAAATCGCAACGGATTGCTTCCATGCCTTCTGACATCCATGGGTAATCTTTTGAGGAATATTTCCAGAGATGGTGGTGAGCGTCGATTTGATCGCTCGGCATGCGAGCCTCCGTTTACCTGAAAATGAAGTACAGAACAGCCATGGTGAACAGAAGAAGCCCTGCCACGATTCTGGGAGCAACAGCCGTATGGGCCTTGTCGCCGAAAATAACTGACAATGGATTTTCCCAGGTAAGGCCGTCGACTTGTTCAGGCAAAGGAGCCGGTGTCATCAGACTTACGATGATGAAAAGTACGCTGCAAATACAAAATACCCACCAGGCCTGCATCATGAACGGAATTCCCAGGCCATGGCTGATAAGTTTTTCCGTTCCGAAAACCGGCAGGTCGAGGACGAACGACAATGCACCAATTAGAAACCCGAATATCAGCGTCACGATTGATGCCTGTTTTGTCCCGCGGCGCCAAAATACTCCAAACAGAAACACGGTGGTGATGGGAGGAGCGAGATCGGCGGCAATCACGTTGATCGCTTCGAAGATGCTGGAATACCTGCTGCCCTGTGTAGACCACAAAATTGCCAGCAACATTACGATCACAGAACTGACGCGCCCGATCAGTACTTGCATTCGATCGGTAGTCTCCGGGCGAAGTCGCTTTACGATATCGACCGCCACCAATGTTCCCGAGCTATTGACCGCAGCCGAAACGGCGCTCAACAATGCAGCTAAAACCGCAGCTGAAATCAACCCTTTTAGGCCAGTGGGAAGCAGTTGGTTGATCAACACCGGTAGAGTCTGATTGCTTGACGTACCGATCACATCTTTGAAGAGCACATATGCAATTACCCCCGGCAAAACCAAAAGGAACACCGGTAGTATTTTCAGAAAGCCCGCGAGCAGCGGACCGAGCTGCGCGTCTCGTTCGGTGCGGGCCCCGAGCACTCGCTGCACAATCGTTTGATCGGTGCACCAGTACCAGACACCAAGAATCGGATAGCCGAGAAACACCGCGTACCAGTTCAAGCCTACCCCGCTGTCTGTCTGAAGCATACTCAGTTGTTCGGGTTTCACCGCCGCCTTGAATTGGGTCAAGGTATGAATGCCATGTTGTGGCAGTGCTAGCACGGCGTAAATAGCGATGACGCATGCTCCGAAGAGCAGAAAAACTGTGTTGAAGGTCTCCGTGATGACGACAGCTTTCAGTCCGCCTAAAACGGTGTAGACGGAAACTACGATTGCAACGATCAGAATCGATGTGATGACGCTGACGCCGAAGAACTGCTGGAATACCGCCGCTCCCGCGTAAATGCTGATTCCGATGTGAATGAACAGCGCCGCGACGATTGCCATAAACGCCAGAAACGATCGCGAGGCCGGGCTGTAACGCCGCTCAAGAAACTCCGGGAGAGTGGAAACTCCGCTTCGGAAATAGAAAGGCGCGAATACCAGAGCTAAAAGAATAAGGGTGAAGGCGGCCATCCATTCAAAATTTCCCCAGACCAAGCCCTCGTTGTACCCGGAAGCCGTCAGACCCACCAGGTGAATGGTCGAAATGTTGGAGGCGAAGAGCGAAGCCCCAACAATTCCCCATGGAAGAGAACGTCCGGCAAGAAAGAAAACCTGGCCCGTCATCTTTTGATTTTTGGTCGATAAAACTCCGATGCAAAGAATCGCAATGATGTACCCGACGATAATAGAAAGGTCGAGAATAGGAATGCGCAGTTGTGGTGTCATGAGAAACGCCCGAGCCTGCTACGACTACGTGTCCAAGTCGTCCAATTCGACCAAACCTTTGATTAACTTCGAGTTCGCGGGAAGATCCTTTAAGCGCCATGGTACTTCGCCAAGTGCCATGCGATCTGTAATCCATGAAGCTGTCTCGATTTTGCTGTGCTCCATCATACGGATAATTCTAGGGAACTGATCCCGGCTGTTGCGGCTTGCGTAGAGCGTAACCTCCCGCTTGTGAAAGAGTGCATCGTCGATCGAAATCGGATCGCGAGTCAGCCCCACGAAAACCATGCGCCCCGCGGGTGCGACATGAGCAAGACTCTTGCCCATCGACTCGGCGCTGCCAGTGGCGTCGAACACAACGTTAGCCAGGCGGCCGTCAGCGCGGTCTGCCGCTTCCGCGCCCAGCTTTTCCGCAAAGGTTCGGCGAAAGGGATTCGGTTCTATTACCCGCACGCTTGCGCCAGCCAGTTTCGCGAATATGACCACGCCCAACCCAATGGGGCCAGCCCCGATAAGCAGAGCGTCTTCGTCAGATTTCAGCTCGCTTCTGGCCACCGCATGAGCCCCGATGCCCAGAGTTTCCACCATGGCCAATTGGTCAAGCGACAGAATCGCGGACTTATGCAGCAGGTTGACTCTTACGGGCAGCAGCGACTGCATTCCTCCGTCGACGTGTATGCCAAGAACCATGAGATGATCGCAGCAGTTGGTTCGTCCGGCCTTGCAGGCAGCGCACATGCCGCAATTGACGTAAGGATCGATGGCGCAACGGTCTCCGGCCTTGATGCCATTTCCATTGGACCCAACTTCGACTACTTCGCCGGCTAGCTCATGGCCCAACACTCTAGGGTAGGTGTAGGCGGGGTGTCGGCCAGCGAAAGCGTGAAAATCGCTGCCACACACCCCGACTCGGCGTATGCGGAGAAGCGCCTCTCCAGCATGAGCTTTCGGGGGAGGGACTTGGCGCTCAACCAATTCACCGGGTGCCTTTAATACGATTTGCCTCATGCCATTTCTTTCTACTTAGTTCGAGATAAGAATAATTGGTTCAGCCAAACGCGAAGCGAGTCGGATTATAGGAACTGCGGCAGGCTTAGTCAAGCATTGGTTATCTTGGCAGAATTGCCTGTATAGATTGGGTTATTGGAAGAACCGGGTTGCTGGGGCTCGAGTCCCCTAATTGTTGTACCAAACCCCGGCAGGTGCCAGGCGACCCTAGGAGCAGTGCGATATTTACTTTGTCGGAAACGCGCAACCTCGACCTATAATTGCCTGCCTATGGCTAGTTCAATGCGCATAGACCGTCGCAGGCCGCCAGCCGATACCCGGATCACGGCGAAACTAATCAGCAACATCAAGAAACTGATCTCGAGTGGAAAGGTTCTTCCTGGCGGTAAATTTCCTCCGGAGCGAGTACTGGCGAAAGAATTCGGCGTGAACCGCGCATCTCTAAGACAAGCCCTCAAGGTTCTTGAGATTATGGGAGTGCTTACGCAGAGAGTCGGCGACGGCACCTACCTGAGCGCGAGTGCTGAATCGATTTTAAAAGAGCCGATGGATTTTCTGGTGTTGCTCGATGATCTTTCTCATCATGAGCTATTCGAGACTCGCATCATTGTGGAGCCTGAACTTGCGGCGCGAGCAGCGGAAAGAGCGACTAGTGAGGATCTGGCGGGATTGAGACATGCCATCATGGCAATGGAGAGAAGTCGTACTAACCAGGCTCGCCTTGAGGCTGACGTCGATTTTCATGAGTGTATATTCCGTGCCAGTGGAAATCGGGTTTGTCATTTGCTGTTTGCGGTTATCCATCGCACCGTACAAACCAGTATGGCTCAACTGTCCGGCCGTGTATCAATCGAACGACCGCTCGCGTTTCACAAGAGAATTTACGCCGCCATCCACGAGCGAAACGCGGAGCAAGCTCGCGCCACCATGCTTGAGCATTTGATGGACGCCCGTACTCTTTTGCCCGCCATGGAGCAAAAAAAGTAACCGACTGAACAAAATTACCGTGGTCTCACGCCGTGAGACCGGCCCGCTGGCTGGGCCGGTGTTATCCTGGTCAACGAATCACTTCACGATCCCACTTCATTTGAGACTGTAACTCTAAATGTCGAACCCAGAAGCTCCAGAATCACGCCCTGCAGTCGAGTCTCCTGCCAACGAATCTGACGAGTCCTTCGAGGACATGCTCTCGCAGTTTGAGCGGGCCAAGAAGCGCAAGGCCGAAAGCACTGGGCAAGGCCGCGAGGGGACGGTGGTCAGCGTCACGGTAGATTCGGTTCTGGTAGACATTGGTTTCAAAACGGAAGGCGTGCTTCCTCTCGCGACATTTCAAAATGCGGGCGAAACCGTTAAGCCTGGCGACAAGCTCCTGGTATCGATCAAAGGCCGTGATCCTGAAGGCTATTACGAACTCACACGGGGGAGAGTCGAGCGTCCGCAGGACTGGGCATCGCTGGAAAAGGCATTCGCAGAGAAAGCAATCATTGTAGGCACGGTGACAGGCGTGGTCAAAGGGGGATTCGGTGTCGACGTGGGAGTGCGCGCTTTTATGCCAGCGTCGCGCAGTGGCGTCCGGGACGCTGCCGAAATGGAAAAACTTGTGGATCAGGAGATTCGTTGTCGGATCATCAAACTGGATGTGACCGAGGAAGACGTAGTTGTAGATCGACGCGTAGTTTTCGAAGAGGATGAACGTGCGGTAAAGGAGCACCGCTATTCAGAAGTTAAAGAAGGCACAACAGTTCGTGGCACAGTTCGCAGCCTTACAGATTATGGCGCTTTCATCGACATCGGTGGAGTTGATGCCCTCATGCATGTCAGCGACATTTCCCTAAACCGGGTGAGCAAGCCATCCGATGTGCTCTCAGTGGGTCAGGAAGTCGAAGTTAAAGTTGTGAAGATTGATACGGAGAAGCGGCGGATCTCTGTTGGCATGAAGCAGCTCGAGCCAGATCCCTGGGATTCGGCCACGGCAAAATATATAACCGGTGAGCGTGCTCGCGGCACGGTAACTCGAGTGCTCGATTTCGGCGCATTTGTAGAGCTTGAGCCTGGGGTGGAGGGATTGCTCCACATCTCGGAAATGTCATGGACACGAAAGGTAAGGACACCCGGTGACGTGGTTAAACCCGGCGACACAGTCGAGACCGTGATTCTGGGGGTGAGCGCGTCAGAGCGCCGCATCTCGTTAGGACTCAAGCAGGCGCTGGGTGATCCATGGGCTGAAGTTGCGAAGAAGTTTGAAATCGGATCAGTGCTGGAGGGTCCGGTTGTCAGCCTTACCAAGTTTGGGGCATTCGTCCAACTCGCTGAAGGTGTCGAAGGGATGATTCACGTTAGTGACATAAGCGCCGAGAAACGCATAAATCACCCCGCAGACATCCTGAAGGTTGGACAAAGCGTCAAGGCGCAGGTACTCGAAGTCGATATTGCCAAGAGACGTCTGAAGCTCGGCATTAAGCAAATGGTGCCCACCAGCATCGACGAATATATCGCTGAACACGTCCCAGGGAATGTAGTCTCAGGGCGCGTGATGGAAGTCTCGGGGAACGAGGCTCGCATAGAACTCGGCGAAGGCATTCGCGGCATTTGTCGAATCGCATCACAGGCGCCGGCGAAACCGGCGAGCAGAGGTGAATCGAAGGCTGACTTGTCAGCTCTCAGTTCGATGTTGACCGCCCGTTGGAAAGGCGGGGTTACGGTTGCTGACGCCAGACCGGAGCCGCTTCAAGCGGGGCAGATTCGCAGTTTTCGAATTTCAAAAATCGATCCGGCGACAAGGAAGATTGAGGTCACACTAGGTTAACCGCGGTTCTTCTCTTTAACTCTTTTAGCGGTTGTCGATCCGAAATCTTTGCCATCGTTGCTTGAAGTTGATATCAAAGCGTCCGTTGTTCCACATTCTCCAGATGCAAGTCGGCTACTGGCTTGCTCTGGGTGATGCTGAAGTCTTTGACATTTTTTAAAGCAATCGATGGAACACCAACCATGGCTGGGATCTTGACGTGAGTGAAATCTGCTGCCGTCACGTCCTCGAGCACAAATCCCGGACGCGCGTCTGGCTGCATGGTTCGCACCTCAACATCCCTCATTTCGATCCCATTCACATGGCGAATATAGAAGCCGTGGGCAGGTAGCACCCCAAAGCGATTCGGGTCAGGATAGGCATTCTCAAGTTCGGGAGGCTGAATCGCGGCGTCCTCTTTCGTGCCTCCCCCTTTGTGCAACACCAGAATATTGTTCAGGCGGATGTCTTCAATGGAATGTCCTGGAATTCCCGTGATGAGGGTCGCCTGACGCGATGCGCAATTGGAAACGACCACATTGCTGATAAGAACGCGACGCAGTTGTCCCATCGGCGTGTCCGCGGGTCCTCGCATCCGGCTGCCCAGGCGGATGAAGAAGGGTACGTCGACTATATCTCTCATAGTGACGTTAGTGATGGCAATATCCTCCAACACCGCGCCATCGACCGATTCGAGCGCGATGCCGCGGCAGTCTTCAATCACGCAATTGGAAACAGTCACGTTGCGAAAGCCACCGTTGCTTTCCGTTCCAAACTTGATTCGGCCATTGCGAGGAACCTTAGACTCCGGCGAGAAACGCTTGTAGGTGGCGTCGAGCATGGTGCCCTCTTCATAGCCGCCGGTCACGTAGCAATTAGTAATGGTGACGTGGTCGGTGGATCGTGCGTAACCCAAGCCATAAGAATCCTTGAGGCAGATGCCATCGTCCCAGGGAGAGTTGACGCTGCAATTCGAGATGTGTACATTGCGGCAGCAGTCGACATCGATTGCGTCGCGATTGGTATCGATCTTCAGATTGTCGATGGTCAGATTGTCCACACCTGTCGCCAGGATCGCGAAATGTCCTCCGTGCAGGATCGAGATGTCGCGAAGAGTTACGTTGTGGCAATTCTTCAGACTGATTGATTTGTTCCCGATACCCGCCGCGAGCGTTAAATCTCGATCACCCCGACTCAGGCCTCTGCCCCAAATCATTCCCTGACCCTCGATCGAAATGTTTGCCAGGCTTTCGCCCCAAATCAGGCTGTTATGCCAGTGACTATGACCAAAATCCTGAAACTTGTCCCAGGCATTGGGCTCGGGTGGATCATAACCGCCGCCTTGCGCGGACGTGTCCGCGGCCACGATAGTCGTGCCCGGATCGAGAGATAAAGTGATGTGACTTTTCAGTCGGATCGAGTAACACAAAAAACTTCCGGCCGGAAAACGAACGATGCCTCCGCCGCCGGCTGCGGCGGCGTCGATGGCTTGATTGATAGCCGGCGTATCGACGGTTGCCCCGTCGCCCTTCGCTCCGAAAGACCTCACGTCGTACTCACGCCGCTCTGCGAAGGCTGCCTTCAAGGCTTTCGGACGTGCCACCGCGCCCGTTGCGCTCCCGACAACACCCGCGCTTGCCATCTTGAGAAAGGCTCGCCGCGCATCATTTTCCATTTCCATCAATGAATCTCCATCAATGAATCGGCTCATCAACGATCGTGTCCTTGTCGAGCTGAAAGGGACAGTGACGCAACCGCCGCGAATTGTCAAACTACACGAGCCGCTTCCCCAGAAGGCTCTTTGAAAATAGCTTTGAAATCACCATTTCGCGATGCAAGAATCGGCCTTGGAGTTGTCGGATACCGTTCGCCATGCGAACCGAAATCACACCGGCTTCAAACTCGATCGAAAACCCGGGCATCAAAATGTACACATGAACGCCTATCGGCGTAGCCCTGCTGTAACCTGCGCGATTGGGCCGGACGGATGAGAATGGTGAACCATGGGTTTCAACACCAACGGCGTACGATTCTTAGCTCTGTGCCTGGTTCTCCCGGTGATGTTGATTGGGCGGCTTAACGCGCAATCCGACGAAACCAGGGAAACCAAGACTACCGTCCGCGCGAGTGTCCCTGCTGATGACAACCTCGCGCTGTCTTTGTTAAGTCCCACCGAGGGTATGGCCGTGATTGGCGCCGCTCTGGAAACGCGCGCGCAAGGTCGAACCAGACTGGACTGCTCACACCTTGTACATAACGTTTATGAGCGAGCAGGCTTTCCCTATACATACGTGAGTTCATCTGATCTTTACGCCGGCGCTGATGACTTTCAGCGAGTGACGCATCCGCAAGCTGGCGACCTGGTAGTGTGGCCGGGACACGTTGGCATTGTCGTGAACCCATCGCAGAGCACGTTTTACAGCGCATTGCGTTCTGGTCGTGGTGTGGAATCGTACATTTCGCTGTACTGGAGAAGGCGTGGCACACCTCGCTTCTATCGTTACACGAGAGCGGAAGCGCCGCGCAATTCGAACGTCCGAGTTCAAGTTGCCTCTTCGATTCCTGAATCTCTTCCCGTGTCGATGATCGTCAATCAGCCAGCCGCCCCGGTTGACCCAGCTACTATCGAGTCAAGCATTCCTCAGGAGTTGGTCATTAGTTCGGCAAAGCCTCAAGCGAGAGAAGTCGCACAGGCCATTCTTGCGGCATTAAGAGCACCTCAAAGTCTCCACGTGACGGACGTGTTTAATCTGCCCCACCCTCTAGTCGTGTTTAACAATCTGGACGTGAAAAACGTAAAGCTACATGGCAACCGCGGCTCAGCACAGGTGCGCGTTGCAACATCACTGTCCGTTAGTGGCGGGGAGGCGAATATGAAACCGCGTCAGGAAACTCAAACCTGGACCCTCCTACGGCGGGATCAAAAGAGTTGGAGTCTGTTGGTTCCGCAAGACGAAATCTTTGCGTCTCCAGATACGGCGGTAAAAATGCTGTCTCGCCAACTTGTATCGGTGGCGGATGGCGGGGTCTCATCGGCCAATCACCTGCAAAAGGCGCAGTTAGCTCAGATGCTGAATGCAATCCTCTCGCAGTAGTGCGCTCCTGTTCTTCTTCTCGCCTAAGACTAGATACCGCCGGAATTCGGCATTCGAACAACCTCCGCATCGCTTTGTGTGCAAGTTCATCTAATTAATCATGAGTACGCCACTGGCAGTTTCTGTACTGGATCTTGTAGGAATGAAAACCAACGAGCTCGCGGGCAGCGCGATTGCGCGATCGGTGGAGCTGGCGAGGCACGTCGAACGACTGGGATATACCCGTTATTGGCTCGCAGAGCATCATTCGATCCCCGGGTTAGCCTGTTCGGCGACTCCAGTACTCGTAGGTCATATAGCTGCTGCGACTAGAACGATTCGTGTCGGCAGTGGCGGAGTGATGTTGCCGAACCATGCTCCTCTCGTGGTCGCGGAGCAGTTTGGAACCCTGGAGGCGATTTATCCTGGGCGCATAGATCTGGGCTTGGGACGGGCTCCGGGTGGCGACTTTCAGACCATGCGCGCCCTGCGTCGGGATCTGCAGCAGAGTGGGGAGGATTTTCCCGAACTGCTGGAGGAACTGCGCTCATATTTGCGACCTGAGAAGCCTGGGCAAGCAGTGAAGGCGATCCCCGGGCAGGGAAGTAACGTACCGGTTACCCTCCTCGGCTCGAGTGGGTTTAGCGTGCAATTGGCAGCGGCCCTCGGTCTGCCTTTCGCCTTCGCGGCGCATTTTGCGCCGGACTATCTTTACGCGGCTGCCCGGGTCTATCGCGAACAGTTCCGTCCCAGTGAAGCGTTGCAAAGGCCGTACTTCATGGTAGCGGTTCAGATTATCGCAGCAGAGACAGAGGAGGCAGCGCATCGCCTGTTTACAACTCCGCAGCAGCGTTTCTTGCGTTTGATCCGAAACCAACCGGTGGAGCTATTGCCCCCAGTGGATTCGATGGACTCGATATGGCA
>Ga0070711_100000963_pt1 | contig 15246 bp, 29 predicted proteins | sample LARL53metaG_FD_65452 | JGI IMG/M metagenome (GOLD analysis project Ga0070711, IMG submission 65452) | Corn, switchgrass and miscanthus rhizosphere microbial communities from Kellogg Biological Station, Michigan, USA - LAR L5-3 metaG | ecosystem: Host-associated > Plants > Roots > Rhizosphere ... | reverse complement strand
ACCGGGCAGATACTGGCCGATCTCAAGTTTACCTCGCTGCTCCGGGAGGCGCCTGACTGGTGGACTTACGCGCTAAGTGGCCCGGGCTCGCGCGCCGGGCTGAACCTCATGCTCGGCCGTCCGGTCGACAAGCCGTGGCGGGAGGATGATTTTCACGCCCGGCTGTTAGAGCTACAGGCGATAACGGCGCCGTTCTTCGCTGCTGCGGAGATGCCGCCGGTGTGTGCCATGAACACCCAAAATATTTTGTGTGAGTACGCGAAGTTTACCCGAGGCTATACCCGAGGTCGCTTCAATGGTGTTTAAATCAGGAATCTACCAAATTAAGAATTTGATAGAGCGGCGACAACGATATGCTCAGCTTATTAGAGATAGAGTACGTCAATGACCATGTGTGTCGAAAATACCCCGGTAGAGGATTACACTTCTGAGTTTGGGCTTTACACCAAAAGAGAAGATCTGTGTTGCCCTGGCGGCCCAGATTTCAGCAAGACCCGGGGCGTATTCAAGCACATTCAGGCCCGGCCAGAGCGTTATATTGGGGTGCTCGATACCGCCCATTCGCAGGGGGGTCATGCGGTCGCCCGCGCCTGTAAGCTGCTCGGCAAGCAGTGCGTTAATTTTTATGCGGTACGTAAAGCGGAGCAGGGAGCGCTGCTCAAGCCGCAGCAACAGGCCGCGGCGCAGCTCGGCGCACATATGATCCCAATGGCCGCGACGATGTCATCCGTCTTGCATAATGTTGTGCGCTCTAGATTAAGTCAGCAGTATGAAGATTGGTATATGATGCCCAATGCGCTAAAGCTTCGAGAGAGCGTGAGCGAGACCGCACGCGAGGTTGATCGCACAACCTTCCCTAGGGATATTGATGCCGTACTGGTTTCGGCGTCATCTGCGACGATTGCTGCGGGGGTAATACTTGGGTTGGTTGATACCCAGGTTGAGATTGTAATTCATCTCGGTTACTCTCGCTCTGAGGCGGATGTTCGTCGCTATCTGGACAAAATGGCGTTCGAGGGAGCCGGTGGCGGAGTGAAGATCGTAGACGAGGGGTATGCGTATAAAGATGCCGCTAGACCCGGGGTGACTCCGCCCTTCCCCTGCAATTCCTATTATGATCTCAAGGCGTTTCGATACTGGATGAGAACAGGACGGGCGAAGTATGGTAAAGCTTTATTCTGGAACATAGGATAGGATAGCTAAATGACATCTAGACCAAAAGTCGAGTTTACTATTATGGATAAGACGGCGCGCATATTGATTCATTGCTCCAATGAAGACGAGGCCCAGCGCTTTATCTTAATGTGTAAGCATGAGCGGCTGGATAACCTAATCGAGATCTGGCTGGAGGATATCGCAGAATATGGTGGTGCGGATAAATCTGTTGGATAAATACCCGCTAACAATCCGCGATCAGGACATGCAGTATGTGCCCGATGCGCGCCATTCAGAGCGCGGCTATTTCTGGTTCGTTACCCACAAACCAAACGACGTTACGCGTCAGGCCGCCTGTCTCGAACGGATCATAACCGGCCTACCTCAGCTGGGCACAGCGGTGGAGTTCTTCGGCGGGATCGGTATGTGCTCGATTATGATCCACGAGATTCTACAGCCGACCCGGCACCTGATCTACGATATCGACCCATTCTGCGCCCGACACCTAAAGCATCTAACGCGAAACTGGAAAGGGGTCGAGGTCAGGCAGGGTAATGTCTTCGACGCACCGCTGAGTAAGTTTGAACAGGCTCAATTTTTTAGCTTTGATTTTAATCAGTTTACCATTATGGATTTAAACGGTCGGCTAGCGGTAATTGATAAGCTGAGCGCGGTCATTACCTCGGTACGACCGCGCTATGTTCAGATCACCGACAGCGCCGTTAACAAGCTGCATCTCAACCTGGAGCGTTACGGCAGTATCGCCGGTATGAAGATGACCAACATACAGGATTACATTCAGGGCTTTTCTGGGCTGGCTTATCGGCGCTGGAAATATTCAGCCACCCGTGCCTACTATCATTTCGGTGCTAGCTATATACTGCTCGAACCCGGGCGACACAGACTGAAAGAGCTGGAGAAGATTAAATGAAGCTGTTTGGTCGACGATTTCAAGGTCGACGATTTCAAGGCACTTTGGAAGAGTATTTGCTTGAACGCTCAGTTATAGATGAAAAAACAGGATGCCGTCTCTGGCAGATGAGTACTGGTGGTCAAGGGGGTTATGGATATTTTTTATGGCACGGTAAATGGACCTATGCTCACCGTGCAGCCTATGAAATTTGGGTTGGGCCTATTCCTAAAGAAAAATTGATTTGTCACCATTGTGATAACCCTATTTGCTTTAATCCAGATCATCTATTTTTGGGTACCCAGAAAGATAATTTAAAAGATATGCACGCTAAAGGCCGCTATATTTCTAATAGCAACGCCCTCAAACAAGCGTGGGCCGAGGGTCGAATGCGCTATACTCCTCGCACGCGGGACCCCTTAACGGGCCGATTTAGGAGCAGTCATCATGCATAGTGAAACCGACTGGATGGACCAAGAGACGGCGCGCGAACAAGCCTATAAATTCTGGTACGGGAATGATCCTGCGTCGCGTAAAATCGCTGGGCCTATCGAAAAGAAATATGACCCGGTGACCGGGCGGGAAATGCGTCAGCGTCAGGGCAAGGTAGCGGTGATTCGCGGAGCGCGCGAAGAGAATATGAAGGACATGACGATTTATCTAGATCCAGTTCCCCACATCCGCGGGGTTAATCCAAAGAATCTGCAGGGCTGGTATTCATCCAAGGGGGATAGCGATCAGCCGGGTCAGCGCGACCGGCCCTGCTGGACAGACGCTATTTTGGTAGAGCCGTATGGCGGCATGTGTGGAATTGGGTGTACCAGTTTCTGCTATGTTTTGAATTCACCATATGGTTATCGTCATACCGGCCTGGTAACTGTCCCTCTAAATTATGGCCAACATGTACGCAAACAGCTCGCGTCGATGAAGGTCTCACAGGCCGGATACATTACTCCATTTACCGATCCATTTCAAGGGATTGAAAGTTTTTACCACAACTCACAACAGGCAGCCGAAGCTTTTGTTGAAGTTGGGTTGCCAATTTTCTTCTTATCCCGCGCACTCTACCCTAACTGGGCGTTTGACTTACTGACCCGTAATAAGCTCTCATACATGCAGAAGAGCCTCAATACCCCACACGAAGATGATTGGCATCGGCTATCGCCGGGCGCGGCCACCCTGGACGAGCACTTTGAGCAGATTCGCGAAGCTAAGCGTCGCGGTATCTATGTTAGCATTCAGGTCAACCCGATGATACCTGGAGTTGTTACCCACGAGGATATTGAGCATCTAATCGAGTTGCTAGCTTCGGCCGGGGCGGATCATGCTATTTTCAAGTTTGTCGAGAGCAACCATGGGTCAGCTAAATTCATGGTTGAACGGTTAACAGATAAATTTGGCGATAACCGTATGGCTATTTTCCGCGAGCTATTTACAGAGCATCAGGCAGGTCAACAGATTACAATTCAAGAGAATTATCGACGGGAGGGTCATGCTCGCTTCTACAAGAAATGTAAAGAAGTCGGGATGACTTCATCTCTCTGCTATGAGTATACCCAGCGTGAAGGAAAGTGGCGGTCGATGGGCCCCGAGTTCATTACCAGCGAGCAGTGTCATGGTCAGCGGGTTCCCTGGCACCAGCGTCAGGGCGACCGGTTTGAACCTATGTCCGTCTGCCCGCCATCGGGGTGTCTATCCTGCGCCGATACAAATAATGACAAGCCACGCTGCGGCTCGGAGCTACTCGGCGCGGCGCTCGCGCTCAAGCTTTCCGATCTGCGCAAGGATCCAGGTATCACGATCTAATAAATCCACTTTACCCAGGCCCGATTAGCGGCTAAGTCTAGAGAATAGCTAGGAGGGTTAGGGTGGACATTCGAGAATTTGGCACAGCGCTTATCCGTACTGGCGACCTTGATCCAGTTTATATCGGTCTGTATCATGCCAAATTGCCCGAGCCGCAGTTAGCTCGGCTACTGGTTGCCTACTGGTATTTCTATCATCTGGGCTTTGCAGCCTGGGCGAGTGAAGCAGATCAGGACCGTAATGTTGAGGGCGACGATTTTCAGGAGACATTGCGGCTCGCTGCTGAGAATAAGGAAAGCCCGCGGCACTGGAATCTACCTGCAGATCGATGGCCGCGCGGGAATGAGCGCCGGCACTTTCGTGGCTCGATGTGCGTCAATGCGATCGACTGCAGTCAGCTGGTAAAAGCGCCGCTGGTTACCATTAAACATCTAGCCACATTGCAAACAGATACTGCGGTCATTGATGCCGTGCAGAAGTTTCCGAGCTGTGGCCCCTGGGCCGCGTTTAAGGCTGCGGATATGCTCGAAAGAGTATGGGGCGCACCGATTAAGTTTGATCAGAATATTGGGCTTATGTATCAGAGCCCGCGCGAGGGCCTGGATATGCTCGGCGCGGACCCGGAGTTCATTGCGGTAGACCGATCGGCCAAGGGTCTATATCACGGGTTGCTCCAGTATTTCAGCGCGGCCACGGCGCCGCCAAGCTTCAACCGTCAGTGCGGACCGCAGGAGGTTGAGTCAATCATCTGCAAGTGGGCATCGATGAAGGGGGGCCATTATCATGTAGGCAAGGATATCCACGAAGTACGCGAGGGCCTGCATGGCTGGGGTAAGACCGCCGAGACTATCCTGCAGGTGATGCCACCAGAGGCACCTCATGAACCTGTTGATCAGGGAGGGTTATGAAATGCCAGGAGCACCGCAAATCACGAAAGGTTTGGAACTAGCTAAATTCTTAGCTCGATATCTATATTGTCAATTAAATTCTGAGTATTATACTCGTCAGCGGGTTTCAGAGATAGTCCATGATCTTGTACCGGTTGCTAATCAGCGGTTAGCGTCGAATGGTGGTTCAAAATATTTTTGGGAAAGAACTTTCAGTGTTCAGGGAAGGAAAGGGGTAGACACTGAACACGTAAACCAAAGAACGTTCCTGCCATGGTTTGAAAAAATCTTGGCGTCGGGGCAACATTTTTCTGTAGCTGAGTTAGATATTATTTGGCGCGACACCCCCCGTATAGGGGTGCTTCAAATGCTATATGTTTTTGAGGTATATGATTATCAGGCAGAAATGGATCAAAAGGGTAGTAAGCTATTGGGTTCTAAAATCGGGCTAACCGGTAATCCTTCGGATCGTGGGCCTAAGCTGAATAGTGAATATAAGCAAGATGGGGTTTGGATTCCACATAACCCGGTATGGTGTAATGATTTGGGATTTGATAAAAGAATAGCTAAACAAGTTGAAACTGCTGCGCATGGGTTTTGTTTAGCTAAGGGGTTCAAGAGGATGTTTCCTCATCGCGGAGAGCTGTTCGCAAACCTTTCAACTCAATTAGCTGCAGGTTTTGCTATGGCGGCATTGCGCGAATATGGTTTTGAAGTAAAGCCGAGCACATGGGGTACAGTGGATAAGATAGCATGACCATCGTTACCATCGTCGGCACCTCGGGCGCGGGCAAGTCGACGGTGGTGCGCCAGCTGATCGAGGCGATGCCCCCGGGGCAGCTCGTACGGCGTGAGCAGAATCAGGAGATTGGCCGCATTCTTAACGGGACTATTTTCATTGCTGGGCGCTATGATGAATGGGATACGGCCGGCTGCGATACAATTAAGGATGTAGGTTTCTGGTATGGGCTATTTGCTCAGAAAGCGCGCGAGGGGTATCACGTCGTTTTCGAAGGGCTATTCATGATGAATCATACGCGCGGCCTCGACCTGGTTAAAACCAGAATAGCCCCTGTGCATATCCTGCACTTGCAAACCACCTTGGATGAGTGTAAGATAGCGATCAACGCGCGCCGGCTACGCCGCGGCCAGACCGAGTTCAAGCGCAGCTGGGATAACACAAAGGGCCACATTAAACGCGCAGCGAACTACGCTGGTAAGTTAAAAGACATCGGGGCGACCGTACACAAGGTAACGCGCGAGGATGCACTGGCTAAGCTAATGGATCTACTTCGTGGCTAATGATCAATATCAGGCAGAAGCCTGTATCATGTGTCAGCATTTCAAGGCGATAGTCCCGCCTGGCTGGAAAGCGACAGAAGACTGGAAGAACTATGGAAGGTATGACGTACTACAATTGATTCGTAAAACCAAGCTGCATCAGAAAGGGCTCTGTGCGCTGGAGCCGGTGCATAGAGAGGTGCCCACCAATCATTTCTGTGGGCACTACATTCGGATTGAATGGGGGATCTGGGAAACCAATCTAGCGCGGTTCATCTGGGGCAGTCACCAGATTCAAGAGATCGAGCGGCTAGAGAGCAAGGTCGAAAAACTTAAACGGCAGTTGAAAGCAGCACGCGAACGTTCCCACAAGCGCCTACTACAGTTACAATCAAACAAGTCGGGATGATCCACTATGATGATAAATATTCGGGGTACGAGCGGTGCGGGTAAGTCCACATTGGCCAGGCGTATCTTTGAGCACTACCCGTCGCAGATGCCAAATTATCGGTCTGAGCGCGGCAATGCCCGGCCCTATAGCCTATGTATGACGGGTGCACGCAACGGTCGGCTGCTCTACGTGATGGGGCATTATGAAATCGTCTGTGGTGGTGCCGATACCTTAGCTGCGCTGGGTCGCGATGAGGTTTTTGAATCGATTAAGCAGGCACAAGAAGTTGGTACTGATATTGATGTATTCTGGGAGGGGGTTGTTTTTAGCGATGAACTAATGCGCACATCCTTACTAGCACGCAAATACCCATTACACGTAATCTGGTTAAATACGCCCATTGAAGAGTGTATTCGGCGGGTGAAGCTACGCCGCGAGGCTGCTGGTAATTTTAAGCCGTTCAACGAGAAGAACACGCGCGACCGGGTAAAAGCCATTGGAAGCACTTGCTCTAAGCTTTCATTCAATAACGTTAATGTACATCGTTTTGAAGATGTAGAACCGGCGTATCAATTCATCCTTGAAAAGCTAGGGCTGGGCCATGAAAGTGCTGAAGGTACGCAACGTCTGTCAGGCGCTAGCCCAGGGGGTCGAGCTACTACGCAAGGAGGGTAGACGCAGCGATTCGCGCGCCGGCCCGGTACTCGTCTATCCAACTCCGGTAATGACTGTGTATGAACGGCCCTGGGAGCGGGTATTGTTCGCGGCGAAGCGCGATGCAAATCCCGTTTTCCACCTCGCTGAAGCGCTCTGGATGATTGCTGGGCGCAACAATGTCGATTTTCTCAATCTGTTCGTGCGCGATTTCGGCGCGCGGTTCGGTGAGCCCGATGGCACGGAACACGATGCTTATGGACATCGCTGGCGGCTCGGGTTTGGCGTCGATCAGATCTGGGCCTGTATCAACAGGCTGAAGAAGAATCCAGATGATCGGCAGGCGGTTATCCAGATGTGGGACGCTGAGCACCGCGTGGATATTCTTTCTCGCGCCAACAATGGCGCCTATATTGAAACGCCAGTTGGTTTCGATGACCTGCTCGGGGAATATCGCACCCGCCCCTGTAATACCCACATTTATCTGCGCATCAATGACGGCGCGCTCGATCTAACCTCAATGTCGCGCTCGCATGATATCCTGTGGGGGGCCTACGGGTCGAACGCGGTTACCTTTAGCGTGCTCCACGAATACCTGGCCACCGCACTCGGTCGGCCACTCGGCCGGTTCTATCAGTTCTCCAATAATTATCATATCTATACAGCTGAGCTCGATCGGCTATCGGCGCGCGAGGGTGAGTGGCTGGATGATCGTTATACGCTGGCCAACTTTGATGTTTATCCGATTGTGAGCAATATCATCTATTTTGATAAGGACGTGAGCAAGCTGCTTGAATTTATTGAGACCGAGATCGACCCGGTAAACTGGGTGCCGGTGAATCTCTTCCTTGCGCAGGTTGCGTTACCAATGGTGCAGGCTTATAATCTATGGCGGCAGAAAGACCACGCTGCTGCCGTCGTAACCGCTCACACCATACATCATCCCGACTGGCGTATAGCGACCGGCGAATGGCTGCAACGCAGGATCAATCGTCATGGTGTCACGTGAGCGGGTTTATGCCTCCCGGTTCCTGGCCGGGATGGTCAAGCGTTATAGTACCTGGCCTGTGCTCACCCAGAGCACCGTAGCCAGCCATAGCTGGGGGGTGGCCTGTACCTACGTTGAAGTATTTGGGCTGCCGCGTGCCGAGGTTTTGTACCATTGCTTAATGCACGATAGCGGTGAGTTATGGGCAGGTGATCTGCCATTTGGGGTAAAGCACAAGACCCTGGGTTTAAAGGAGGCTATGGATAACGCGGAGGAGAATGGCCGGCGACTACTCAGTGTAAAACTACCCGTGTTGACTGAGGATGAGCTGATTCGGGTAAAGATCAGCGACCTGCTTGAAATGTATTCGTTTGGCCTGATGGAGTTGAATCTGGGTAATGATTACGCCGGGCCAATTGTCAGCGATACGCTCGCGGCCGCGCTAACGCTTGCGGCAGAGCACAATCTATCTGAACAGGTTAACCGATGGAGGGAGAGAGTTCTATGAATATGGAGCATATGAAGTATCTTGAGGCTATAGCGCGGGCGGATGTGGAGCGGGTAACGCTGAAGGAATCCACCTATATGGGCAGCTGGAAGAAACGCGGGGGTGCTGGCGCCTTCTTCGTTACCGCACGCAAATGGGATAGATTAGAGGTGCTGCTTGCCCGGGCAAATTACGATATATTCGCGGCGCTCGGTCGCGAGTCAAATAGTGGCGAAGACGGTACGGTTCTGGCTGAGATACGCGACCTGCGGTCGTATCTTATGTTGATTGAGGCGGAGATGATGGCAGCCGCTGATTCGCATATTGAGAAGATCGGGTCGCCTGCAGATGGTGGTCATCATGCCCGTTACCAGGAAGGCTAAGCTTAATTCGAATCAGCTTACGCTATTCATTCCCCAGAGTGACTGGGTGCCGCCGGCTGAGCTACCGGATCTGCGCGGCAAGGTCACTCAGATAGCAATCGACACTGAGGGGCGCGACGAGGGCATTAACACCAAGCGCGGGTCGGGCTGGCCGACCCGGGACGGGCATCTAAGCGGGCTGTCTGCGGCCTGGCGGGAAGGTGAGGAGGTGCGGGCGTTCTACGCGCCTACCCGGCATGATGATTCGGTCTGTTTCGCCCCGGCCCAGGTAGCTCAGTGGTTACGGGATCATATTGCTGCCGGGGTGCGCTTTATCACCCATCACGGAGCGCACGATTATGGCTGGCTGCGTGCTGAATGGGATGTTGTCTGTCCGCAGAACATTGCCGACACCGAGGCGATGGCCATGCTGGTTGATGAGAATCAGCTGAGCTATCAGCTCGACCGGCTATGCAAATGGCGCGGGCTGCCCGGTAAGGACGAACGCCAGTTAAACGAAGCAGCAGCAACCTACGGGATCGACCCGAAAGGCGGACTGTGGCGTATGCCGGCGCGGTTTATCGGCCCGTACGCGGAGCAGGACGCCCGGGCCACCCTGCTGCTGGCTGAGAGCCTGATGCGGGAGATCGATGCCCAGGATCTCAGCGACGCGCTCCAGCTTGAGCATGATCTCATGCCCATGGTGCTCGAAATGCGGCGCCGGGGTATTCGGGTGAATACCGACAACGCAGAGCAGGCTTACCGCCGGCTAGCACAGGAGCGTGACGCGGTCCTTGCGGAGCTCGCGCGCAACATAGGGCGGCCCATCTCAATTGAGGACTGTCGCTCCGCGCGCATCCTAGAAGGTTTATTCCAGGAGCAGGGTATTCCGATAAAGGAACGCACGGCAAAGACCGGTCAGGCTTCCTTCTCATCGAAATGGATGTTGAAGCATGAGCACTGGCTACCGCGGCTAGTCGCCCGGGCCGAGCAGCTGACGGAGGGCGCGGATAAATTCATCAAGGGGTTTATTCTCAATTTTCAGCACAACGGGCGCATTTATGCCTCGATCAATCAGTATCGCGGGGAGGAGGGCGGTACCCGTAGCTACCGGTTTAGCTATGCGGCACCTCCGCTGCAGCAGGCGCCCGCGCGCGACGCGGAGATGGCCAGCGTGTTCCGCGGCTCATTCGAGCCGGAGGAGGGCGAGGTGTGGCTATCGGCGGACTGCTCGCAGCAGGAATACCGGCTGATTGTGCATTATGCGACCCTCTCGGGGTGTACGAAGGCGGAGCAGGCCGCTCAGCTCTACCGGGACGACGCGTCTACCGATTTTCACCAGCTCGTGGCGGACTGGACCGGTCTAGCACGGAAGCGGGCAAAGGACACAAACTTTGCCAAGGCCTTCGGCGCCGGTATCGAAATGTTTGCGTCGATGATCGAATCAACTGAAGACCGGGCACGGGCGATCATGGCTCAGTACGACCGGGAGATGCCGTTTGTCAAGGAGCTTTCGGATCGGTGCATGCAGGCAGCTGACGAGCGCGGCTATGTGCGGCTGCTCGACGGCGCGCGCTCGCATTTTGATATGTGGGAGCGCGATTTCTATCAGCGCGGCATCGGCTATGTGCCCCCGGTCGGCTCGCGGGTGGAGGCCCAGGCGAAATGGCCAGGGGTGCGACTGCGCCGGGCCTATACTCACAAAGCAATGAACCGGCTGATTCAGGGCTCGGCCGCGCGCCAGACCAAAATGTGGATGCGCGCTTGCTGGCGCGAGGGGTATGTGCCTCTACTAATGATGCATGATGAGCTGTGCCTCAGTGTGGGCGACGTTGCCCAGACCCGCCGCATCTGCGAGCTCGGGCGTGAGGCAGCTCCGCTCGTTGTACCGATGAAGGTAGACGCGGAGATTGGGCTAAACTGGGGAGAGGCAAAACACGACCCAGAGGTCACCGATAACTGGCTGAACCGGCGCACACGCGCGTCCAATGAGGAGCGCCGCCGGCTGGGCCTTTCTGTGGACTAAGGAGCGTGACGGCCGTGGAGATTGTCAATCCACCTTGCGGCCTGCAACATCGGCCGGGCGGCGACGGTGGGGTTAGCGCCCACCCGTCACAACTACCGGAATGGGAGAAGGCTGGAAAGGTTCACGATTGGCGCAATCATGTCCCTGATGCGGTCCAGATGGCCTGGGATACGTTTACTGACGACCAGAAGCTGCTGTTATACAAATGGGCCGATGATCTGGCCTCGGCTGAGGAATGGGAATGAGCGACAATGAGCAGCTCGAAAGGAAGCACCTGCTCTGGTGGGTACTGTACGCGATCAATGCATATCGCGTTGAAGGCATCCGACCAGATACCCTGCTGAGCGAAACTCTCTGGGATAGCCTGGATGCTCCTGATTGGGTGCTCCCGGCAATCCGTGAGAAGTACAAACAGATGCAGTTATAGGAGCGTGAACCGTGGATAGCCCATTTGAACGCGAGAAGACGATCTTCTACTTGGAATCGATCAAGCGAAATCTTGACGAGCTTCATGAATTGGCTGATGAGGCGGGATTGGGCGGCGAGGTTTTGGCCGATAACCGCGACTGGCTTGGCTGCTATATAGATCATCTGCGAAGGCAATAGGGGTCCATGGTGGAAATGACTCCACGGACTTTGGCGGGGGCAATTGCTACAATCTGGATGATGCAGGTGGTCAACACTATTTGCCTCGTCGCCCTCATTATCTCCGTCTGGGTGAAATAGGAGCACATCGATGGTGGAGTTGGCAATGTGGACGGCTATCGCGATGGTTATCGTGTTGGTCGTCCTGGTGCCAGCTAACCTGCTAATCGGACGGTGGTGGAACAGAAGGATGTCGTACCGGGAAATGTTTTTCGTTGGCGGTGGACACAGCTACCCAGTCATGGAACTTTGCTCGGTGGTAGACGATAGGTATATCGATCCCAATCCGCACTTCAGAACCTATGTTGTGTTGACACGCGACCCGGACTGGGTCAACAAGGTGATCAATGGCTGAACCCGGAGATACAATCATTGCGCGGTTTGCACCCAAACGGCTGGAGACGCTGCGCCCATGCATGCGGCCGTTTATCGGCCGAGTATTCCAATGGCGCTATCTCTGGACGGCGGATGAAGACGAGACCTACGCCGGTCAGGATTGTTGGGCAGTGGATTACAAGCACGAGGTCGAGCTGCCAGACGATGTTATCGGACGCTGGTGCCCAGACGAAGATCTGGAGCGGGTCTAAATCATGTCACCCGCGGAACTAGCCAATAGCTTGGAGGCCAACCTAGAACGATACGGCCCAAAGCTTTCCGTGGGTGAACAAGAGTGGCGATTGATCATTAAGGCCCTGCGCGAGAACGAACGGCTGCGCGCAGAATTGCACTATGCGAATGGGTCACGCTTGAGCCCACCAGAGACCGTTTCCGCAGACGAGGCCGACAGCCTGCGGCTTACGATCCGAGAGCTGCGCGCCGAGATCGAGCGGCTGCGCGCAGAAAATAAAGAACTGTGTGAGGACCGAGATCGGTTGTGGCGCAGACTGGAACCGATGCTACCAAAACGCTAAAGGCCCCATCATGATGCAACGCACTTGGGATGAAAATGTAAGTTACGGGCGCAATCCGCTTTGGTTATGGGAAGTGCCAGCTTACGACTGGATGCTCATAGGTGACTGTTGGTTTCGTTGGATCACAGAGTAAAAGGCCACATTATGGATGAAGTGACTTTGGGGTGCCTGAAAGATATCTGGATTCGGCTGGCTCGCTTAGAGAATGATATGTACGCCCGCAAGGGGCACGGAATGTCCCCAGAAGACGATACGGCAGCAAATCAGCGCGCTGAAATGGAGCTTGTACTAACTAAACTAAAGCTTCTCAACCAACAACACAGATGATTAGGTTATAGGCCAGTCATGACAAAGACAGATCGAGCTTATGCCAAAGATGTAGCAGAATGGTGTGAGCGCTCTTTATCGGAGGCGAGGCGCGTTGGTTACCTCGATACGAGACCATTCGTGCAGAACGTCCAGCTAATTATTTGCGCATTGCGCGAGTATGCGGAACGAAAGCAATAGGTCCCGATGTCTCTAGGTGACCATGACCCACTCCGCGCTGCCCGTAAGATCGCGGATGAATGTCGCGAGAGATGGTCCAGTGTTGGCCCGGAATGCTCTGAGGTAATGATGTGATGCGAGCCGCTCCCTCTGCGATTAGTATGCTCGGTGCACCAGGGCGCTCGTCCGGAGGAGCACGGGCGGCTCACACCACATCAATAATAATGTCCAACGCTTCCTGCAAAGCAGCCGCGCTGGCATGAGCATGGGCCTCTGCATAAAAGTCTATCCGGTTGGCGATTTCAGCCTTAGCCTGGGTTAGTTGCGCCTGAAGTCGCTCGATCTCGGCTTGCAGTTTCTGGTAGCCAGTACACGGCTCAGCGCCATCGGGCATCATGCAAGCTGGGAAGACTGTGGGCATAGCGGGCCTACTGCTTTTTCTCGTTTAACTCTCGTCGCCTGATATTAGCGCGACCGTGGGCGACACCGCGATGCAGCTCTCCTGGTTTGTACTTGAAAACTTCGACAGTCTCCTGACTGCGGGTGTCATAGATTTGATACTCGCGCCTGTCGTGATCTGCCCTGACTGCGAACTGCTGTGACATAACGGGTCTATTCCTTGTTCCACTCAACCTGCTCTGCGATAACGGTAAAGCTGTAGGTGTGGCCGCCGCGACTATAGTCCTCGCGAAAGTCCACCATCTGCAGTTCATGGTCGTTGATATAGGCGCGCACCTTGCCGTCCGGGGTGCGCACGAGCTTGATCAACTTTTGTTCCAGTTTTTGAGGCATTTGGGTTAAGATAATAATGGTTGAACCAAAGTCAATACCCAGATCAAAAATAAAGGCGCCCGGTGGGGCGCCCCATTTTTACGCTTTGGCGTTAAGGTCATCGCGCAGCGTGTTGGCAAGATGCAGCGCAACTTCCCAACCGCCATTGCGAGACACGGAAAACAGTTTGACGCATTCCGGGTGGTGTCCAACGTAGTGGTGGACGCCATAGCCGATAACCCGCGAATGATCCTGCACCGCCCGCTTGACCTGCACCCAATATTCGCTATGTGACATTTTTCTCTCCAATCTCTTCTTGCCTACCCTCTAAATATAGATACAGGTATCCCAGAAGTCAAGAGGGCCGGGTGCCTTTTTATTATGGTAAGGCTATTGCCTTACGGACGCATCCAGCTTATCTCTAGCGCTAGAGAGACAGCTTTGGAGAGAGCGATGTCACATATCTGGTCACCACAACAACAGGCGTTTCTGGACTGGGCGGTAGACGGTTCCGGTTCGTGCGTACTTGTCGCCGTCGCCGGCGCAGGCAAAACAACCGTGCTGCTCGAAGCCGCTGCGCGAATGCCCGGCCAGGTCGCCGTGCTCAGCTACAACCGCGATATTGCCACTGAAAACAAAGCTAAGCTGGAAGGCATGGGGGTAGACTGGAAGAAGGCCCAGGCCGGTACAGTCCATTCGTTTGGGTTCAAGCCGCTACGCAAGCTCAACCCCAATATTAAGGTAGACGAGTATAAGGTCGCCAATATCATCGAGCGCCTGATCACGCCGCAGGACGCTCTGTGGATTTACCGGTCGGAGACCGCCCATCTCGTCGACCTAGCCAAGCAGATGGCCCTGGGCGTTACCGGCGGCGCCATCTCCGATAAGCACGTCTGGCTGGAAATGGCCGAGCATTTTGATGTGTTTGATCACGATGACGAGAACCCGCCGGTCGACGACATCATCACATTTGCCCAGCAGGTGCTGATCGAATCAAACAAGGATTTTGACGTTATCGACTATAGCGATATGGTTTACCTGCCAATCCTGCGTCGGCTGCGTATGTGGCAGTACGATGTGGTTATGGTGGACGAAGCCCAGGATACCAACGCGGCGCGGCGCGCGCTCGTGCGCGCCCTGCTCCGGAAGGGCGGTCGCTGTATCGCCGTAGGTGATCCGGCCCAGGCGATTTATGGTTTCACCGGCGCCGACAGCGATTCGCTCGACCTGATCAAGCACGACTTTAATGCGATTGAGCTGCCGCTAACCACGACGTTCCGCTGCCCCAAGGCGGTTGTGAGCTTTGCCCAGCGGTGGGTTAACCACATTCAGGCCGCACCAGAAGCACCGGAGGGCTCGGTCGCCCACATCAATATGACCCAGTTTATCACGCGCAATGACTTGAACGGTACCGCCGCGGTGTTGAGCCGCACTAACAAACCCCTGGTTGCGCTCGCCTTTAAGCTGATCCGCAAGCGCATCCCCT
>Ga0070711_100000962_pt1 | contig 15267 bp, 13 predicted proteins | sample LARL53metaG_FD_65452 | JGI IMG/M metagenome (GOLD analysis project Ga0070711, IMG submission 65452) | Corn, switchgrass and miscanthus rhizosphere microbial communities from Kellogg Biological Station, Michigan, USA - LAR L5-3 metaG | ecosystem: Host-associated > Plants > Roots > Rhizosphere ... | reverse complement strand
GCAGCGGCACCTGGCCGAGCAACGGCACGCCGAGCTCGTTGGCGAGCCGTTCGCCCCCGCCAGTGCCAAAGAGGTCGTGCCGCATGCCGGTGGCCGGGTCGATGAAGCCGCTCATGTTCTCCACCACCCCCAGCACCGGGACGTTCACCTTCTCGAACATCTTCGCGCCACGCAACGCGTCGCCGACCGCGACTTCCTGCGGCGTGGTCACGATCACCGCGCCGGCAACATGCACCTGCTGAACGAGCGAGAGCTGGGCGTCGCCGGTTCCGGGCGGCATGTCCGCGAGAAGAAAATCCAGCTCACCCCATTCGACGTCATGGAGAAACTGCTGCAGGATCTTGGTGATGATCGGTCCGCGCCAGATTGTCGGTGCGTCGCGATCGATCATGAATCCGATCGACATGAGCTTGACGCCGAACGCCTCGAGCGGAACGATGCGGCCATCGCGAACCGCCGGCTTCTCGAAGACGCCGACCATCCTGGGGAGATCCGGACCGTAAAAATCGACGTCCATCACCCCGACGCGGTAGCCGCTCTCCGCCAGCGCGATCGCCAGGTTCACCGTGACGGTCGACTTGCCAACGCCGCCCTTGCCGGACGAGATGGCGACGACGGTCCGGATGCCGGGCACTTCCATCGGCGTCGGGGCCGGGACGCCCGCCTGCGCGCTCTGGGGTGCCCCGTGCGTGGTCCTGGCCGGTCCGGAGGGATCGAGCACCTTGATTCTCGGCTGCGGGAGCCCCGCTGCGATCAGGGCCTGGCGGGCCTGCCGCACGAGCGTCGCCGGGTCGTCGCGGCGCAGCAGAAAGGTGAACGCCGCCTCGCCCGTCGTCTCATCGACCGTGAGCCCGTCGATCATCCGGGAGGCAACGAGGCCCTGGCTGGTGCGCGCATTGATCACGCCATCGAGGATGGCGCGTACCTCGTCCTCCCGTGAGCCGCTCACACGGCCTCGACGGCCAGCACCTCAGGCACGGCGTGTCGGAGCCGCTGCTCCAGGCCCTGCTTGAGCGTGACCGTCGATGCCGAACACCCGACGCAGGTACCCCCGAGCCGGACGAGAAGGCGCCCGTCGCTGGCGTCGAAATCCACCACCTCGACACTGCCGCGATGCGAGGCGATGTAGGGGCGGAGTTCGTCGATCGTGCGCTCGATGCGCAACAGGAGCTCGTCGCTCGTCACAGTCGTGGTCACCGCGCGGAAACTATACCGGAGCAGGCGAGGTACAAGGGGCGGAGCGGCGCGCTTCAGATCGCCCGCAAGCGATCGCGCGCCGACGCGAGGACGGTTGCCTGCACTTCGGCGAGCGTGCCTTGAATCGCCACACCGGCGGCCTTCGCATGGCCGCCACCGCCGAACTGCTTCGCCAGTTCGGCGACGTTCACGTCGCCGACGCTGCGCAGCGACACCTTGACGCGATGCCCGGACATTTCGCGGAAAAGCAGCGCCAACCGGACCCGCCGCACCGAGCGGGCGTGCTCGACCACGCCATCAAGGTCATCGGGGTCGACGCCGTACCGCTCCAGGGCGCCCGGTGGCACCGTCACCCAGGCGAGCCCGATGTCTTCTTCCACAACCAGTGTCTGCAGCACTTCCGCCAGCAGGCGGGGCCGGCCAGCCGGTGCGCCGGCGTAGACATCGAGATAGACCTGCTCCGGGTCGACGCCGGCGTCCAGCAGGTCACCGGCGATCCGCAAGGTGCGCGGCTTGGTATTCGAAAACCGGAAACCGCCCGTGTCGGTCACCAGCGCGACATACAACGCGCGTGCGGCAGGGACGGTCACCGTCCAGCCGGCCTCGCGCGCCAGCAGGTAGATCAATTCACCGGTGGCGGCCGCCGAGGGATCGACGAACCGGGGGCCGGGCGGCAGCGTCCCCGGACTGACGTGATGATCGATGCAGGCAACCGGGACGGCGCGCTCCCGGACCGTTTCCGCCAGGCTGCCGAGCCGCGACAGATCGGCAATATCCAGGACGATGATCGCGTCGGCCCGGCGCAATTCCCTGACCGACCGGGTGCCGGCGTCGGCATCGGCAATGTCATCGAACAGAAAAGCGAAGCGCGGCGGCACCGGCGTGGGGTTGGTCACGCAGACCTCCGCGCCAAGCTGGCGCAGCAGGTGGACCATGGCGACTTCGCTGCCGAGTCCGTCGCCGTCAGCGTTGACGTGGGTGGTGAGGCAGACGCGCTTCCCGGCGACGGCGAGCGCGGCGATCTCGGCCGCCGGGCCATGCATGGCATCGGGATCGACGTTGGACATTGGGTAAAGCTAGTAATGGTCGATGGGAGATAAGCGATAGGCGACAGGAGATAGGAGCTAGGAGATAGGCGATTCGCAAGGAGGCGGCATCGTCACCGGTGCGAGCCAGCGCCTGTCTCCTATCGCCTATCGCCTACCTTCTTTCGCTGCTCGCCGTTTCCCGCTGCAGGGTGCTGTGCTTGCGGCCATATGTGAAGTAGATCACGAAACCAACGAGCAGCCACACGATCAGCCGCAGCCAGGTATACCCCGGCAGTGTCGCCATGAGGCCGATGCAGCAGATGATTCCCATGATTGGCACGAAGGGCACCCACGGCGTCCGGAACGGACGGTCGAGATCGGGGCGTGTCCTGCGCAGGATGAGCACCCCCGCGCACACCAGCACGAAGGCGAGCAGGGTGCCGATATTCACCAGCTGGCTGATGATGTCCAGCGGCAGGATGCCGGTGGCCAGGCCGACGGCCACACCGGTGAAGATCGTCGAGATGTACGGCGTCCGGTACTTCCGGTGAACGGCCGACCCCCATTTGCCGATCAGGCCGTCACGAGACATCGAATAGAACACTCGTGACTGTCCGAGGAGCATCACCAGGATGACCGATCCGAGTCCGAGCACCGCGCCGACGTCGACCAGCACCCGGATTCCGAACGGGGCGCCGATCTTCTGCATGGCGTAGGCCATCGGGGCCGCGACGTTGAGTTCCGTGTACGGCACCATCCCGGTGAGCACCGCCGAAACCAGCACGTACAGCAGGGTGCAGATCGCCAGCGAGCCGAGGATGCCGATGGGGAGGTCGCGCTGGGGGTTCCTCGCTTCCTGCGCCGCCGTCGACACCGCATCGAAGCCGATGTAGGCGAAGAAGACCATCCCCGCGCCGCGGAGCACACCGGAATAGCCGAAGGTACCCCACTTGCCGGTGTTGTCGGGTATGAACGGATGCCAGTTGGCGGTGTTGATGTGTCCGAGCCCGACGAAGATGATCAGGAGCACGATGGCGATCTTGAGCAGCACGATGAAGTTGTTGACGGTCGCCGATTCCTTGATGCCGATCACGAGAACGATCGACATCAGCGCCACAATGGCGACGGCCGGGACGTTGAGAAATGCGCCCGTCAGATTGACGCCCGCGCGGGTGCAGCCCGCGACGCCCTTGGCCACGTCCTCGAGCTCGCACCAACGCGTCGGGGCATTCGAGAGCGCGGCCGGCAGCGTGATGCCGAAATTCCTGAGCAGGTCCACCATGTGCCCCGACCAGCCGACGCCCACGGTCGCCGCCCCGGCGGCATACTCGAGCACCAGGTCCCAGCCGATGATCCACGCCACCAGTTCGCCCATCGTCGCGTACGAGTAGGTGTACGCGCTGCCCGCGACCGGTACCGCGCTGGCCATCTCGGCGTAGCAGAGGCCGGCGAAGGCGCATGCGATCCCGACGATGATCATCGACACCGGCACGGCGGGGCCGGCGTGCAATGCGGCGGCCTGGCCGGTCAGCACGAAGATGCCGGCTCCGATGATCGCACCGATTCCCAGCGCGGTGAGATTCACCGCGCCCAGTGAACGCTTGAGGGAGTGCTCCCCCGTCGCGTCGGCTTCTGCGCGCAGCGCGGTGATCGACTTCGTGGCCCAGAGATTCATGGCAACGGCGCGGTGCGTTCCGCGATATCGAGCCTGGAATGGGATCGCCCGTAGAAGAAGTAGATGCACAGGCCGATCGCCATCCAGATGATGAGGCGCAGCCAGGTGTCGCCCGGCAGCGTGGACATCATGTACCCGCAGATCAGGATGCCGAGGATCGGCACCACCGGAACCCACGGGGTGCGGAACGGGCGTGGCAGCTCCGGCCGTGCCCGGCGGAGCACCCACGTTCCACCGCAGACGATCACGAACGCGAGCAGGGTTCCGATTGAAACCAGCTCGCCGAGCAGGCGGATCGGGAAGAAGCCGGCGATCAGCGCCGCGACCAGGCCGGTGATGATCGTCGCGACGTAGGGCGTGCGGAACGTCGGGTGCACTTTCGAGAATACCGGCGGCAGCAATCCGTCGCGCGACATCGAGTAGAAGATGCGCGGCTGGCCCATCAACATCACCAGCACCACGGAGGCGAGCCCGGCGATGGCGCCGATGTTGACGAAGAAGCCCAGCCACTTGAGGCCCGGGCCCGCCGCGTCGATCGCGACGAACACCGGATGCGGAACGTTGAGCTTGCTGTAATGGGCGATACCGGTCATCACGAGTGCCATCGCGATATACAGCACCGTGCACACCGCGAGCGAGCCGAGGATGCCGATCGGCAGGTCCCGCTGCGGATTCCTCGCCTCCTGGGCCGCCGTCGACACGGCGTCGAACCCGATATAGGCGAAGAAGATCACGGCGGAGCCGCGCACGATACCGCTGAAGCCGAAATGGCCGAACTCGCCGGTGTTGGCCGGGATGAACGGATGCCAGTTGGCGGTGTTGATGTACTTGATGCCGAACAGGATCACCGCGAGCACGATGGCGACCTTGACGATCACGATGACATTGTTGAAGCGCGCCGATTCCTTGATGCCGACGACCAGGAGGGCGGTCAGGATCAGCACCAGCGCGACGGCGGGCACGTTCAGGATGCCGGCCGCGAAGTGGTATCCCTTGCCGAGACAGTCGGCCGCCGCCACCGTCGTGTGGGCCACCGCATCATAGGCGATGCCGCCCGTCGACGGATCGACGCAGATCTGTGCCCGTACCAGGTGGTGCGTCCCCTCGACGTCGAGGGGCGCGCCCATCAGCGCCGGCGGAAGCTTGATGCCCAGCTCCGTCATGAACGCACTGAAATATCCGGCCCAGCCGACCGCCACCGTCGAGGCCGCAAACAGGTACTCGAGGATCAGGTCCCATCCGATGATCCACGCGATGAGCTCGCCCATTGTCGCGTAGCCGTAGGTATACGCGCTGCCGGCGATCGGGATCATCGACGCAAACTCGGCGTAACAGAGCCCCGCGAAGAGGCACCCCGCGCCGGCGATCACGAACGACAGGACGATGGCCGGACCGGAATCCGTCGCCGCGACCTGCCCGGTCAGCACGAAGATCCCGGCGCCGATGATCGCCCCGATGCCGAGGAAAACCAGGTTGGTGGCGGTCAGCGCCCGTTTGAGGCCGTGCGAACCTTCCGCTTCAGCCTGCAGGTCGGAGACGTTCTTGGTGCTGAAGAGGCCCATGACGGAGATCCTCGAGCAGGGTGGATGGAAACAGAAGTCGTGAGTCGTGAGTCGTGAGTCGTGAGGATTGTACGCCGGGATCGCGATGTCAGCTGACCACCTTCACGACTCACGACTGCTTCCTACACGCTGTAGTTCGGTGCTTCTCTGGTGATCGTCACGTCATGCGGGTGCGACTCGCGCAGGCCCGCCGACGTGATCTGGATGAACTCGGTCTCCCGCTGCAGCGCGGCCAGGTCGCCCGCACCACAGTATCCCATGCCACTGCGGAGGCCGCCAACCATCTGGAAGAGGACGTCCGCGACGGCGCCCTTGTAGGGCACCCGACCCTCGATCCCCTCGGGCACCATTTTCGAAGGGGAAATCTCGCCTTCCTGGAAGTATCGATCGGCTGAGCCGTCCTGCATGGCGGTCAACGAGCCCATGCCGCGTATCAGCTTGAATCTGCGGCCTTCGGCCAGGATGCTCTCGCCCGGGCTTTCCTCGGTGCCGGCGAGCATGGAGCCCATCATGACGCTGGCGGCGCCGGCGGCAATCGCCTTCACGACGTCGCCGGAGTACTTGATGCCCCCGTCGGCGATGATCGGGATGTCGCCGGCGCCGGCCACCGCGTCGATGATCGCCGTCATCTGCGGCACTCCGACCCCGGTCACGACCCGCGTGGTGCAGATCGACCCCGGACCGATCCCGACCTTGACGGCGTCGACGCCGCGCTCCACCAGCGCGCGGGCCCCCGCCTCCGTGGCGACATTGCCCCCGACTAATTGTACCTCGGAAAACGATTCCCGGAGTGCCGCGACGGTGTCGAGGACGCCGGCCGCATGGCCGTGGGCGGAATCCACCACGATGACGTCCACGCCGGCGTTGACCAGGGCGCGGGAGCGCACCATCGCCTCCGCACCGGTGCCGACGGCAGCAGCCACGCGCAGCCGGCCATGCTGATCCTTGTTCGCGTCGGGGAAATCCCGGCGCTTGAAGATGTCCTTGACGGTGATCAGGCCCCGCAGCACGCCGTTGGCGTCCACGACCGGCAACTTTTCGATCCGGTGCCGGGCGAGCGTGGCCTCCGCCTCCGCCAGTGTCGTGCCGACGGGAGCGGTGATCAATCCTTCCCGCGTCATCGCGTCGGCGATGGGACGCTCGAGGTTCGATTCGAACTGCAGGTCGCGATTGGTGATGATGCCGATCAGCCGGCCCGTTCCGTCGACGATCGGCACTCCCGAAATGCGGAAGCGCCGCATCAGGGCGTGCGCTTCGCGAATCGGCCGGTCCGGCCCGAGCGTGATCGGATTCATGATCATGCCGCTCTCGCTGCGCTTGACCCGGTCCACCTCGGCAGCCTGGCGATCGACCGACATGTTCTTGTGCAGCACGCCGATGCCACCGGCACGCGCCATGGCAATGGCCATCTCCGATTCGGTGACGGTATCCATCGCGGCGGCGACGAGCGGGATGTTGAGCGGGATCGTGCGCGTGAATCGAGTGGCGGTGCTGACGTTTCGCGGGTGGACGGTGGAATGTCGGGGGACGAGCAGGACGTCGTCGAACGTCAGGCCGAAGTGCGGCCGGATGCGTTTCATCGGGCGGCGGTATCGCGGGTGCAGGGGAACATCCTCAAACCTAGCGCCGTGCCGTGGGAGGGATCAAGCGACCGGGCCCGGCAGCCAGTAGCTAGCAGCTAGCAGCTAGCTGCTAGCTACTGGCTGCCGGGCCCGGTCGAGTCGTACATTTACGCGCTGCGCGCACATCCCACCGAATTCGGCCCACAGCCGGTACCGCACGTTCAACCGTTCTGGGAAGGGAACCCGATGCCAGCAACGCCGGAAACCGCTCCGCGGGCCGTCACCCCTGCACCGATGGGAGTCAACCTCCTGCTCGGCACGGCGACCGACTTCTTCGACACGCTGGGGATCGGGTCCTTCGCGACCACGACGGCCGTCCTGCGGCTGGGACGCCTGGTCGAGGACGAAAACATTCCCGGCACGCTGAACGTCGGCCACGCCATCCCCACGATCCTCGAGGCGGCGCTTTTCATCTCGGCGGTGCCAGTCGAGATCGTGACGCTCATCACGATGGTACTTGCGGGCGGCATCGGCGCCTGGTTCGGCACGGGGATCGTGGTACACTGGCCGCGGCGAACCATCCAGCGAGGCATGGCCATCGCCCTGGTCGTTACCGCGGGGTTCATGGTGCTCCGCATGCTGACCAGCCTCTCGCTGAGCGAAGGCACGGTCGGCCTGTCCGGCGTGGCACTCATGCTGGCGATCGTGGCCAGCCTGGTGATCGGTTCGCTCACCTCACTGGGCATCGGGAACTACGCACCGACCATGGCCGTCACGTACATGCTCGGAATGAACCAGAAGTCGGTCTTTCCGATCATGGCTGCGTCGGCTTCCCTCATTCTGCCGGCCGCCGCCGTCCGCTTCTACCGTGCCGGTCGTTTCGACAGGCGTACCGCGGTTGGCCTCGCCATCGGCGGTATTCCGGGCGTGCTGATCGCCGTGTACGTAGTCAAGACGCTGCCGCTGGAGGTCGTGCGCTGGATCGTCGTCGGCGTGCTCCTCTATACGTCGGCAACGTTGTGGATGTCGTCCCGCAACGCGGCAAGCGTCGCCTGATGAAGATCACCGGCATCCGGATGTACCAGGTCGACCTGCCGCTGCACGAGGGCAGCTACAACTGGTCGGGCGGCAACGCGGTCTCGATGTTCGATTCCACGATCGTTGCAGTCGATACCGACGCCGGCGTCACGGGGTGGGGCGAGGTTTGTCCACTCGGGCCGGCGTACCTGCCCGCCTACGCGCGAGGCGCCCGGACGGGAATCGCCGAACTGGCTCCCCAGCTCATTGGCGCTGATCCCCTCGCGCTCGGCTCGCTCAACGACCGGATGGACCGCGCGATGCGCGGTCATCCCTACGTCAAGTCGGCGATCGACATGGCATGCTGGGACCTGCTCGGTCACGCGAGCGGCCTGCCGGTGGCCACGCTGATGGGCGGCCATGTCGGCGAGGATTTCGCGCTCTATCGCGCGATCTCACAGGACGCCCCGGAGGAGATGGCGAGGCGGATCGCAGGGTATCGGAGCGAAGGCTACACCAAGTTCCAGCTCAAGGTGGGCGGCGATCCGGACACCGATATCGAGCGGATCCGGGCCGCTGCCGCCGTACTCCGGCGTGGCGACGTGCTGATCGCGGATGCGAACACCGGCTGGACGCAGCACGCCGCCATTCGTGTCGCCGATGCCGTTCGCGACGTGGACGTCTACATCGAGCAGCCGTGCCGGACGTACGAGCAGTGTCTCGCTGTCCGCCGTCACACCAACCGGCCGTTCGTACTCGACGAAGTCGTTGACGGTGTCGAGATGGTCGTCCGTGGGGTTGCCGATCACGCGATGGACGTGATCAACCTGAAGATCTCAAAGGTCGGCGGCCTGACGAAAGCGCGGCAGATCCGGGACCTCTGCGTTTCCCTCGGCATCGCGATGACGATCGAAGACACCTGGGGCGGCGACATCATTACAGCCGCGATCGCCCACCTCGCGCACAGCACGCCCGAACAGTTCCTGTTCTCCGCCACCGACTTCAATTCCTACGTCACCGTGGCGTTCGCCGACGGCGCACCGCAAAGGAAGGCCGGCCGGCTCAGCGCGTCGCGCGAGCCCGGGCTCGGGGTGCAGCCGAAAATGGACATCCTCGGCAAGCCGGTGAATGAATGGTCGTGACACGAGAGGCGAGAGACGAGAGAGGAGAGACGAGAGAACAGAGAGATCCCAACGCTCGTCTCACGTCTCACGTCTCACGTCTCTCGTCTCTCGTCTCTCGTCTCTCGTCTTACGTCTTGGGCCCCTGCGTCCCGCCGTCTGGCGGTTTCGGCGCCGTGATGTTCTGGGCCGTCTTCGACGCCTCATCGACAACGGCCTGGGCTGCCGATGCCAGTCCTTTCATCACCTTGGATGCGCCATCGAAGAAGGTCACCGTACCGCTGATGGCATCCAGGGGAACCTTGCCGGCGCGCAGGATATCCTCGGCTCGGTCGGTGATCTTGGTGAACACATTCGAAGGATTCGCGCGCTCCGCATACTTGCTCTCGAGAAACTCGACGTAATCGAGCACCTGATAACCGCGCTCGTCGGAGAGAGGATCGAGCGCCCTGAGGACGCGTTCCCGCAGGTGTTCATTCATGAGGCCCTCCTCAGTCGAGCCGCCGGACGAAGTTGAGTACCGGGGTGGGCAGGAAGCGTGACCGGCCGGCCCGGATGGTCGCGCGAATCTTGATCTTTGCCAGCGGCTGCAGCCGATGGAGGATGTCCGCCTCCTCGTTCGTGATGGCAATGTAGAGAAACCCGGTCTCCGGGAGCGGGCCCCGAGCCAGGAGGTATGGCTGTCCGGCCGGCAGCTCCGGCCTCAGCTCGTCGGCCTTCTGGATGCCAAGTACCTCGATATTCCATTCCACGGTCTGGCCGACGTACTTGTCCGGCGCGGCCCGGACATCGGCTCCGGTGATGCCGCCCGGTGTTTGCGCCGTTCCGACCGCGGCGTCGCGCACCCAGGCGTCGATGCGGACATGAGACCAGCCGTTCTTGTGCTCCAGCACATCCGCACGCAAGGGCGCTTCGAGCGTAGCTGCGACCGAGCCGCCGAGTTCGGCGAAGAGCCCGGAGCCAGGGGCGACCGTCGTGATCGCCGCGGCTGCCGGCACCGGCGCCGCTACCGGAGCCGATGTGGGCGCTGCCGGTGCCGACGCAGCGGCGATTGCCGTCGCGGCAATCCATCCGGTACGTCGGACGTGCGTCCATCCGCCGCGAGTCTCGACCCGCTGGAACAGCGCGCCGAGACGCGCAGAGGCCAGCGGCGCGCCGGCGGGTCTGGCTCGCAACGTGGTCCCGGCGGTGGGCGACACACTGACGTCAAAGCCATCGCGCTTGTCATCGCGCAGAGCGGTCTCGATGATCCAGCCATCGATCGTGGCCGGGGTCCATGCTCCATTGGCCGGCCCCGCCAGCAGCGAGGTGCCCTTGAGGAGATGGAGCAGCTGAGTCCCGCCGGGGGCCTTGAGCAGGTCGGTCTCGGCGCCGACCACTCGCGGAACCGGTGCCTGCGCCGACGCGACGTGCCCGGAGAGCACCATCAGGGCCGCTGCAGCGGCATTCACAACGGTGACACGCGTGTTGCGCATGGTGTGTCAGTCTACCGGGCGCCACCGCGCAGGTCAAACCAGCGGTGACCGGCCCGATTACTTTCGACTTCTCACCTTCTCCCGTTGTGGAGCGCGCTTGGCCGTCCCGTCCCGATCTACTCCCCCGGTGGTGCTGCTGGTGCTCGACGGCTGGGGCTGGCGTCCTGAGGCCGACGGCAATGCCATCGCCATGGCCCGGACGCCGGCCTGGGACCGCCTGCTCGCGACGTCGCCACGGACCCTCCTGGACGCGAGCGGACTGGCCGTGGGGCTGCCCGAGGGGCAGATGGGCAACAGCGAGGTGGGGCACCTCAACCTCGGTGCCGGACGGGTGGTGCCGCAGGACCTGGTCCGCATCAACCAGAGCATTCAGCAGCAGGATTTTTTCGGGTCGCCAGCCCTGGCGGAAGTTGCGAACCAGGCGAAGCGCGCCGGCGGCACCGCGCACCTGATCGGATTGCTTGGTCCGGGCGGCGTGCATGCCATGGACCGGCACCTGGTGGCGGCGATCGAAGGACTGGTACGGCTCGATGTTCCGCGCATCGCGATCCACGGCTTTCTCGACGGGCGGGACACGGCGCCGACGTCGGCGGCCGACGTCGTCGGCCAGCTCGGGCGCGATATCGTTCGCGTCGGTGGTGGGCGCACGCAGATCGCTTCGCTGACGGGCCGGTATTTCGCGATGGACCGCGACAAGCGCTGGGAGCGCATCCGCCTGGCGTACGACGCGATGATTCATGGCATCGGCACACCGACTCACAATCCCGTGACGGGAATCCGCGCCGCGTACACCCACGGCGAAACCGACGAATTCATCAAGCCGCTGATCCTCATGCGCGACGGCGCGCCGGTGGCGACAATGCAGAGCGGCGATGCGGTCTTCGGCTTCAACTACCGGTCTGACCGGATGCGGCAGATAGTCGCCGCGCTCGCAGTTCCCGGATTTGACGGGTTCGCCGTCGGCGATCGCCCGGAACTGCTGGTCACGACCATGACGCAGTACGACCAGACCTTCCCGTTCACCGTCGCGTTCCCGCCGTTCTCCATGGCTCGCATTCTTGGCGAAGTACTGAGTAACGCGCAGCGGCGGCAGTTTCGCGTCGCCGAAACCGAGAAGTACCCGCACATCACCTATTTCTTTAACGGCGGCCAGGAGCCCCCGTGGCCGGGTGAGGAACGCGAACTGGTGCCGTCGGCCAAGGTCGCCACCTACGACCTGAAACCGGAAATGAGCGCCGCCGGCATCACCGACGCGCTCTGCGCCGCGCTTGCCCACGGCCGGCACGATTTTTTTCTCGCCAACTTCGCCAACGCCGACATGGTGGGTCACACCGGCGTCCTGCCGGCCGTCATCAAGGCGGTGGAGACGGTGGATGAATCACTGGGGCGGATACTCGCCGCGGCGGAGAAATGTGGCGCCACGGTGCTGGTCACCGCCGACCACGGGAATGCCGAGCAGATGATCGATCCGCTCACCGGCGGCCCGCACACGGCGCACACGACGAATCCGGTACCGTTTCTCTGGTTCGGTACCGGAAACCGACCGATGCCGGCCGGGCGCGCACTTTGCGACGTCGCGCCGTCCGTTCTTGCCCTTCTCGGCCTGGAGCAGCCTGCCGAGATGACCGGGCGATCCCTGCTGCGTGGGTAGATTGCGGTCATGCTTCGTCGTCTGCTGATCTTCGTCGGGCTGGTTCCGGTCGGTGCGCTCGCCGCGCAAGTCGGTTACCCGCCGTCCAATTCACCGTACCACGAGCTCGAGCGGGGCGCGTTCATCGAGGCGTTTGGCGGCCGCGTGTTCGGCACCGGAGGGACGCTCAAGCTGGGACCGCGCAACGGAATGTCGGAGGGTGCCCGATTGATCGTCCGGGCCAAGAATACCCTGCAGTTTTCGTTCGGCGGATGGACGGCGGGGACCCAGCGCGAAGTGATCAACGCCCAGGACTCCGTCGCCACGCGCGACAAGGGCCTGACTCCGCAGCGACTGATCGCCGGCGAAATCGGCATCCAGCTCAACCTGACCGGCGGGAAGAGCTGGCGAGGCCTGGCTCCGTACGCCGGCGTCAGCCTGGGGCTTGTGCACGGGCAGGGCGGACCGGCGGTGGACACCTCGGGCTACTCGTTCGGCAACAAGCTGTTCTTCGCCCCCACTATCGGGACGCGGCTTTATGCCGGGCAGCGGCTGTACGTCAAGGTTGATCTGCGGGCGCTCTTCTGGAAGCTGTCGTACCCGGCATCCTACAGTCTCGAACCCACGAAGCAACCCGGAACGCTCACGCAGTCGAACGCCGTCAACACCACGGGCGCAACGTCGCAGTACACCGCCACTCCCGAAATCCGTTTCGGGCTCGGCTTTGCGTGGTGAGTGGGCAGGGGGCGCATTGTTCGCTGACGCGTGCGATCTCGTTTCACGCGCGGCATCGGTACGCGACCAGCCGCCCGGCAGGCGATCACGGCCACTTGTATCGTGTCGAGGTCACCGTGTGCGGACGCATCGATGCATCGCGGCAGGCCGTCGTCTCGCTCGACACGCTTGACGCCGTTCTGACGGAGGAGGTCGCACAACCGCTCGATGGGCGCCATCTTAACGAGGTCATCCGGGAGTTTGCGTCCGGCGAGCAGCAGCCAACGTGCGAAGCGTTCGCCGCGTGGTGCTGGCGACGGATCGCCCCGCGTCTCCCATCGGATGCCCGGCTGGAACGCGTGCGCGTGGCGGAGGATGCCACCCTCTGGGCCGACTGCACCGGGGTTGACTGATTCTCGCGGGTCCTTCGAGGGTATCATGATCCAGCGCCTTGCCGCTCCACGCCGCGTCGGCGTCGTGATCGCCGCACTCCTGTTCGCGCCGCACCTGACGCTCGCCGCGCAGACCAACGACGAAGCTCGACTCACCATGGGAATCTCCGCCGGATGGATCTCGTCGGCCCAGCTCTGGGACATCCCCAGGCAGCCGGTGCTGTCGACCTTCGATGACCCGGATCTCTTTCACCTGCATCGCGAACTCCGGTCCGATATCACGATCAGCGGGCATGGCACTTTCTTTCGCGGCCCGCATCTCGGCTTCACCGGCGAGTTCACCTACCTCGGCCTGGGAACAACCGATGCGTGCAACGTGGTGCAGGACGGTGGCGACGCCGAGCTCATCGCGGCGTGCAACGCGATCAACGGCGAGCAGCGCCCCGCGTCGGTGACGACCGTACAGGCCGGTGTCGTTCTGCGGCCCCTGTCCCGCTCGTTCATTCAACCGTATGGAAAGATCCTCGGCGGGCTTGCCTTCACCCCGAGCAGCTCCGTGGCCATGACCTCGTTTTACGGACAGATCGGGGACACGCTGCTTACGCTCGAGATCTACAAGGACGACAAGACCCGGGAAATCCGGCCCACATGGACCCTGGCCGCCGGCTTCTCCACCGCGCCGAGCTCGGGATACCAGATCCGGCTCGAGCTGCGGGAAACATGGATGACGCAAACCATCGTGACCGGAGCTACCTCGGGACAGGGGTTTGTGCCCCCGACCAAGACGGTCCTCAAGTCCTTCCCGAGCATCATGCTCGGCTTCGATGTCGTGCTCGAAAAGCGGCGCGGCCGGCGCTACTAGTTGATGCGGATCGCGTCCGCCGCAGACGCAGCACGTGACATCATCGCCGCGGTGCTGGTGCAACCTTCCCTTCGCGTTCCGCTCGCCGACGCCGCAGGCCATGTTCTCGCCGAAGACCTGATCGCATCCATTCCGTTGCCCCCGTGGACCAACTCGGCGATGGATGGCTACGCCGTACGTGCCGATGATGTGCGCGGGGCCACACGGACATCTCCGCGACGGCTGACCTTGGCCGCCGCCGTTGCGGCCGGCGACATGACGGACCGCGCGCTGCAGCCGGGCGAAGCCATGCGCATCTACACCGGCGCCCGCGTACCTGCAGGCGCCGATTCCGTGGTCCGCCAGGAGGACACCGATCGCGGCACGCCCATCGTGCTGGTATTCGACGATCGCGACGCGGGCGCAAATGTACGGCCTGCTGGCGCCGACCTCGCCCGCGGCGCGCAGGCGCTGCCCGCCGGGTCGGTGATAGGGCCGCATCAGGTCGCGGTCATCGCGGCGCTCGGAATTGCGCATCCAATGGTCCATCGCCGGCCGCGGATCGGAATCCTGGCGACGGGAGACGAGGTCGTTTCACTCGATCATCCCGAGGAGATCCTCGCCGGACGGAAACTCGCCGACGTGAATGGTGCGGTGATCGCCGCACTGGTGCATCAGGCCGGCGGGATTCCCGTCCCGCTCGGCATTGCAGATGACCAGCCTGCGAACCTGCGACAAATCGTCACGGCCGCAGACGACGTCGACCTGCTGATCTCGGCCGGCGGCGTGAGCGTCGGCGATCACGACCACGTTCGAGGCGTCATGGCGACGTGCGACGTGACCACGCGGTTCGATCGCGTCCGGGTCCGACCCGGAGGACCGACGGCATTCGGCTCTTTCCCCGATGGCCGGGCGTGGCTGGCGCTACCCGGGAACCCGGTGAGCGCCATGGTCACCTTCGAACTCTTCGCCCGGCCGGCAATCCGCGCCATGGCGGGGCATCGCCAGCCGCTTCGATCGCCGGTGCGGGTGGCCCTGCGAGATGCCGCTCGC
>Ga0070711_100000960_pt1 | contig 15275 bp, 17 predicted proteins | sample LARL53metaG_FD_65452 | JGI IMG/M metagenome (GOLD analysis project Ga0070711, IMG submission 65452) | Corn, switchgrass and miscanthus rhizosphere microbial communities from Kellogg Biological Station, Michigan, USA - LAR L5-3 metaG | ecosystem: Host-associated > Plants > Roots > Rhizosphere ... | reverse complement strand
AATACCAAAGGTGGATACCACTTGTGGGATCCACAAATGGAATTCGTAGCCTTCTTTATTATCAATGGTTTGATATCTTTCTTGTCATGGTTGAAACAACACCCACAAAAACAAAAACAAAGACGTCAGTGCCAACTATGTTGAAATTGATGACCTCGAAAAATGGTAGAACGATAAAAAAAGTATTTTGCTAATAGGAAACAAGTATACGAGTAAATATTCGTCTGAAGCCGTCGTTATTGAAGCATTACGAAATTGCAATACGGCCAGCAAATGAGTAAAGGTGCATCGTGCTATGGATTCTTAGTAGAATATTCCAGTATGTAGTACGCCTTTCTAACGTAGGGCTAGGAACTCGTGAGCAGGACCTACTATAACTTTGAAAGATATAAGCAGGTAAATTACCGACTTGGATGTATTCTAATCTAGCACACTGATATACCTGCTTATATCGAGTAACAGGTGCTTCGAATTTGGACTTAATAATATCGCTGTAAAATTCGTTACGGATTACTCAAATCTTGAATTGATTGGTGGAGCACGTAAACTAAAAAGAAGAGTTTTTGCAGGGGCTATTTAGAAGAATAAGAATGTGGCGTTCTATCGCCATATTTGATTTCATCTGAACTCACGGAATTTCAAGAAAATGAGCTATACAAATATTTATACGCACAATGATGGGTTCCGTTCGTAATAAGATACAATGAAGAGCAACACGACTTCGTAGAAAAATGAACGCTGCAGAATTCTGATATATTAGATGCTCAATCCATCTAAGAAAAATAAAGAACTCGCAACTATCTCGCACTGTACTTTTGTCAGATTACGTTGGTGTACCACGAGTCTTCAATCATTATCACGCCCTGAGACATCTTGATTTCTATTGGATTGTTCTACTTCTAAGTTCAACCTTGATCGTGATTGCGTAGTCTCCTTTTTAAAATTATGACAAGCAAGATAGATATTGCCGAAATCAAGGTTCCTGTTAGAAATATCAGGTTGTAGGATATTGGTGAAGGAAAACTACCAGTAGTGACTCCTTTAACAAGTTCTTGACGTGTTTGCATGTATATTGCTGCAATTGCGGGTCCAATTGAGCTTCCAATTAAGACAAGTACCACTGACATCCCAAGTGATACTCCACTAAATCGAAGCGGGGTATTCTCCATTGTGATATTGAAAGCACCCACTTGTATCAAGGAGATTCCAGCAGCTATTATTGCTAGGTTCATTGCAACCGTAAATTCTGTTGAATGAAACATAAAGAGGTTGAAGAATCCAATGGTCATAATGATAGTCCCTGCCACAGTTGGCTTAAGATTACCTATCTTAGAGACAATGAAACCTGAAGAAGGAGCAAATACCAGAATTACGATCATGAAAGGTAATTGAACCATTGCTGTGGATACTGCATCTCCACCAAATCCAAAAGGCTGAGGACTTCTTACCAATATTGGAATAGTCTGATATACCATCAACATAGTAATACCAAAAATCAATATGAGCATATTTGCAGGAAGAAGTATTCTATGTGTCATTAAACTGAGCTCGATTAATGGCGACTCTGATCTTCTTTCTATAATAACAAATAAGGCTAATGACCCGAGTGATAGCAACGCTAATGACACCACTATAATGGGGTATGTGCTAGCATTGTTATTGTTATTCCCAATATATGTAAGGGTTAGTAAAAATGAGGCTATGGTAATAGCCAAAGCTATGGCACCCTTTACATCAAGGTTTCGCATTCCATTACTTTTAAAATAAGGTCTACTCGGATTCGAAGACTGCACTTTACTAGACATGGCATTAGCATCAGCTTGCGCCAAATTGCCTTCTTTTACTGCTTCTTCAGCCCTTTTATTATCATCAAGAATGAATCTATTAATTATTACCCAAAGGATGATAGCAACGGGTATTATCGATAGAAATGTAGCATGCCAGCCAAAGTTATTGATTATGGTTCCGCCTACTGCCAAACCAACCACTGATCCTGCAGCAAACATTGAGCTGAACACTCCAACACCTATCGCAAGCTTCTCTCTTGGCAATTGATCTCGTATAATTCCAAAAGCTATTGGAAAAATGGATATACCAATCCCTTGGATAACTCTTGCAATAAGAAGAAAAGATATGTTAGTCGATAGTCCCCCAGCAGAAATTCCTATGATATAAATTATGAGTATTATTGCCACCATTTTCTTTCGTCCGTAGATATCAGATAACTTTCCAACAATAGGAGTGCTAACAGCACCTGAGATAAGATATGCCGTGAGTATCCAAGATGAAGTAGTATACGAAATATCAAAATCCTTGATAATGTCACGAATGGCTGGTAATAACATCGTCTCACCATACATCGTAATTAGAACCGTAGATCCTAGAATTGCAAGCGTTATCCATGCAGAAGTTTTAATTTTTGCAGAAGTTTCTGGCAAACCGGACTTTGAAGATGATAAAGGTTGTTCTGAGAGTTTTTTCTGGGGCTCGCTATCGTGGATGCCTTCGTCTTTCTTTAAATCGTCCATCACAATCACTTGGCTTTGGGATTTCCAATACCTTCATTAATAACAGATTTGAACTCTTTCTCTGACTTCGCTCCAAATCTTTTGTAATCTTCATCTACTTCCATAGATCTTAACATCTTGTTTTTTGTTCGATTCGATGATTCCAAAAACATTTCAGCTTCTCTTGACAAATAGTGTCCTCTATCCCTTCTCTTGCTTCTAGAATATTTATATTCATATGAATCTGTCATCTGTTTTTCATGAGAATACATAGGAGTGAATTAACTTATTTAAGTTCAGAAGTAGTTTGCGAGTAACTTGTTAGCCCCAACCTAACTAACTTAGTAATGAATGACTGCCAACTCGCGTCGAAAACGGTGTACTGGAACGCTGACGAAGCTTGGCAATTTGATCTTCTTCGAGTGCTTTTATGTCATCGTCGTTCCCCAGTTTCTCAGTATATTCAGATTTCTTCCTTGAGATTACAAAACAACTAGACTAGCTTCGTTCGGTTATTATTTAGTTCAACGATAAATCAAAAAGCTTCGTATGTTATGTATATCTTTCATCTAAGATAAATCTCCATTTTAGACAATTAAAAGAGAAAAGCAAGTCTGTTGTATTAGATACATAATAATTTTCAAATTGTATAGAAGTCTATTGTAATGTAATGGTGCAAAAGCGAGTTGCTTTTGAAAAGACCAAGCAACTGCAGGAAGCATTAGCTCTGGACGATATCTCACCCAACTGGGCTAAACGACTAGGAGAGCAAGAACAAGGACCTACCTGTCCCCATGTCGATCACATGACTACGATGGTATTTTGAACTGAAACGTGCATCAAGGTCCGTAGTGGGAGAAGCACATTGATATTCTTCATCTTACATGAGAAGAATGTGACGGCTGGAAATTTATGCTTTATTTTACGTTAAATTCGTGTTCTAAACTAGAAGAGAACAAGCAGGTTTGTCACAGACTGGAATTTGGAACATGTACAGAGACTAAGACCTTCGATTAAGTTGCCTGCCTGAGCCTTTCCACGCATCATAAATTTGGTAAGTGCTGCGTACTTTGCATAAGGAATGCAGGATTTGCCCTTTTTAGAATGGCCGCTTAACGATTTCCTAACCAACCACCTAATGTATTCCATGCTTCAGAATATCCCAATCTGTACTGAGTACAATCCACGTGGCAGGAGTCGTTATACGATTTATGGTTTAGGAAGTCGAATTTCGCTTTAGTGTATCCGTCGTCATATGGTCCGGTAGCGTATGCCTGAGGGATAACTACCATTAATGGCGCTAAGATTAGCACGAGGACTGGTATTAGTACAAACAATGCTGTTTTCATTTGAAACAGAGCCATTCCCGCGTAGACATCACCGACTGCATCGCTATGAACATGACCTATGTTGCTATCACTTTTGTATTTCATATTTTGCTGAAGTTAAACCAATTATTTATGAGAAGCCAAACATAGTACTATTCTATTATATGATACGATTTCTTTGCCTTATCGAGTCTAACTATCTCTGTGTACAAGTATCCATTGTGCTAGAGAGCACGTACACTTTCTATTGTCCGAGTATGGGAAGAATTTTTTAACTTGTACTAGATCTATTGACTTATTTTATCGTAAAAAAACCTCACCCACGGACTAGGTGTGCGTGTTTAATCTGGATAAATCATTCATTAGGCCAATTATTTGACTAGCGAGTATGATGTTTAATTTATTGTCACAAAGTTGTTGTATATTATGAGCACCGCTCCCCTTACAGCCACCAACAAGCGTAGAGTTAACTTTAGAATACGATGTTAATAATGGTATTATACTAAGTTTTAGGAGAAAAAATCCAATCAGATAAAAAATAACGAATGCCATTGCAAATGAAGAGTTAATGTTTGGCTATTTGCTATCGAAAATGCGGCACTCGCACTATCCTTCATTATTTGTTGTAAGTTTCAATTTGGATAATGGGGATAAAAAATAATCTTTTGACTAATATTAAACCCCCCCTGAATTGGTCCTTGAGCAAATGGTCCTAAAGACAAACAGCCTTGGTAAGACCAGAAAAGCAGTGATGGCAAGATATAAAAAAAACCCAATCCTGCTACCAAATAAAAATGCCTGGTGGGAATCAAAGGCAGTCTTTAACCCTGCGATCTTATTTGATGGAAGAAAGGTTCACTTGCTTTATCGGGCAATTGGTGAGTATGAACAGTACGTTTCAAGGTTTGGCTATGCTTGCAGCACTGATGGATTTAGTTTTGAAAGGAAAAATGAAATCGCTTTTGGACCGAAGGAAGACTATGAAAAGTATGGAATAGAAGATCCGCGATTGGTACTAATCCATAATCAATTATATTTCTCATACGTAGTTCTCTCTGATTACGTGGTGAAAGGACCGATAGGTTCAACTGCTTTAGCGTCAACTAACGATTTTCATAATTATACAAGACTAGGAATAATAACCAACGAGGGTTCAGACAATAAGGATGGTGTACTCCTTCCAGAGAAGATAAATCAAAAATATGTGTTTTTACACAGACCAAGTAGTTGGGTTGGCCCAAAATTCGGTGTTGATAAACCAAAGCAATACATTATCAAATTTTGAAAACAACACTGTACTTATGAAACCCGAGCAAGACTGGGAAGAGCTAAAGATTGGATCAGGTCCGCCTCCAATAAAAACCAAATATGGTTGGCTTTTGATTTATCATGGCGTTGATAAAAATTTGGTCTATAGAACTGGAGCTGCTCTCTTGGACCTGAACAATCCTGTTAACGTCATAGCCAGGACGCAAGAGCCTGTCTTACAGCCTCAGGAACCATATGAACGAATTGGCGATGTCAATAATGTGGTTTTTCCAACAGGTGCCTGCGTTATCGACCAGAAATTACACGTTTATTATGGAGGAGCAGATAAAGTGTGCTGTTGTGCCGTTGTGGAATTAGATGCTTTAATACAGTATCTGTTGCTATAAAAATTGTTAAGGGTAATTGATCAAGCTCTCGATCCAATTTTCATTGTGAATTTTTGCGTGTACCTCCTATAAGCATGCTATGGTGCATGACAAGCGATTCTGAAAACAGTACGGCCAAATCTACAGTGTTACTTCTGGATTTGCAAGGTAAATTGCGCTTTTTCGATTCAAGACATTTAGTAAATTATTGGCTGATACTTCCGCCATTTTTGTTCGAGTCAAGAAAGTAGCACTGCCAATATGAGGCAATAACACAACGTTCTTCATCTTCAATAGTGGATTATTTGGCGAGGGTGGTTCTTTTTCAAAGACATCGAGTCCAGCTCCAGCAATCCATCTTTGCTTCAGAGCTTTAATCAGATGTGCTTCGTTAATGATTTGACCGCGGGCAGTATTAATTATATACGAATCATTTTTCATTCGTCTAAGATTTGATTCATTAATTAAATGATAACTTTTACTATTCAAGGAACAATGAAGTGAAAGAAAATCGCTTTCTTCTACAAGCACGTCCATATCGACATGTTTGGCACCCAATTGATCTTCCATCTGAATATTTCGGTTATGTCTATTATGATAAATGATATTCATATCAAACCCTTTGGCTCTACGCGCCACAGCTGATCCGATTCTACCTAGGCCAAGGATTCCAATTGTCATTCTATGAACATCTGAACCTAATAGAAGATGTGGATCCCATCCATATTTCCATCGTTTATGTGAAACAAGCTCATGTCCTTGCGTAATTTGTCTAGATGTTGCTAGGATCAATGCAAATGCCAGATCAGCTGTTGCATCTGTAAGAATATCGCCAGTAAAAGTAACATAAATTCCTCTTTTGGTTGCCTCTTTAATATCGATATGATCTAGACCTGTGCTATAAGAGCTGATAACTTTGAGGTTTGTTCCCGCAGCATCCATGACTTTTGCGTCTATTATATCTGATAATGTGCAAAGAATTGCATCTTTTTGGCGCACGGCCTTCAAAAGCTCATTTCTAGTAGGTGGCCTTCCTCTGTGATTTGCAACAATGACTCTACACTCTTTTGATATCATGGGTATTGCTGGGTCCAATATCTGTCGGGTAATATACACACTCCACTTTTTTGGTTTCATTAAACATGCTCCATGAATCTCGTTATATTGGATACATTAAATATGGATTTATCGAATTCTTGTACAACTAGTGTAGTCAATGTTCAAACACGCGGTGAATCCGAATTTCCCAACTGATAGTAAAGACTATTCCAGAGTAGAGATTGCTAAGATTAACTCTAATGAACTTAGGGGGAATCTGTTCAATGAATTTCGTAATCATTCGTCCGAAAATATCTTCTTGGGAGTCTGAACAGATAGCAAAAATCACATGGAATCTATCAGGGTTTTTTACAATGAACGGTTGCGGAGACAACACGCGAAATGTAATAGGGTGTCCACTATCATACCATTCAGCAATTTTTAATGCTAATTTATGGGCCCAAAGAGTTGGAAAATATTTTGTCCTTCCAACGGCTGCTTTTATAGAAATATTCGAAATAGATCCAAAATACCTTAGGGATAGACTTAGAAAACAGGATACCCGGCGTAACTAGATTTGATTATGGCCAAAACCAACTTAACAGGAAATTCAAGATAGCATTTTCGGCAGTTCATTACGATAATGTAAATAAAAAGTATGTTCCAGATAACTGTGTAGAGCTAAGAACAAACGATATTGGTATTGCGCCAGTCATCAAATATGATGGTAGTGATAATAGTAGTGCCAAGGTAGAAGAGTTTCAGGTTTACGTAGGAGGGGGCCAAGGACAACAGTCTGGTAAGCCAACTATTTCTGTCCTTGGAGAACCTTTCGGTTTGTTTACAGAAGAAAATCTCATGGAAGGACTAGAGGCCATAGTAAGAGTTCAAAAGAATTGGGGAGACCGGCATAATAGACATTGGGCCAGATTAAAATATTTGGTTACAGTTAAAGGAATTGAATGGCTAAGAGAACAAGTTCGAGATCTTGATAGAGTCGGAAGTATAAATTTTGACCTTCCGATTGAAGATTATGAACATGGCAACATAGACCTGCATCTTGGATGGATAAAGCAGCCAGATAATAACAATCTATGGTGTTTTGGCGCTTTTATAGAGAACGGTAGAATAACAGATGGAAGCCGTAACGGGGACCTCAAAGCTATGGTAAAATATTTGATGAATAATTATCCACACATAGAATTATTTACTACACCCAATCAGCACCTAATGTTTTGTAACATAGAAGAGAGACTAAAGGAACGATTTGAAAGAGATATGGAGATGTTTGGGTATGGGTTTCGTAAAATAGACCACGATAATAATAACCATAACGACGACGATAACATTACTACTGGTAAGACTACACTAACTCATGCATACTCAAAGCTGAGAATGTCATCAGGAGCGTGTGTTGGAAGAGATACATGCAGACTAACTTATACAGACTCTGAAAAGTTTGAACCATATTTAATTGACGATCTAGAAAAGAAGTGGGGACATATGATTGAATCAATAGGCATTACAGGTTGTGAAAAGCAATGTTACAGGCCTGCGACAAAGACAATGGGGTGGATTGGAACAGGTTTTAATCTATATCAGGTGGTCATTATGGGGACACATGATGGAAGACATCAAGGTAGTATACTAGTCGATCCATTTTCGGGAGAGCAGTATCTTCACTTTGTACCTCGCAAAGATGTTGCTACAATAACTGATGCTCTGTTTCATTACTATGTGAGAAACAGATCTGAAGATGAAGATAGGCCGGGCGGAATGGGATATTTCCTAAGAAGAGTCGGTCCAAAGGAGATTATCTCTTATTTAAAGTCAAATCCAAAGACAGCATGATGAAAAAAACATTCAAACATAACATATAGTGATATGCATTCATATATTTTTTACCAACATTTCAGCTACTACCGTAATCCGGAACTTTGGAACTCGAATCCCCGAATATTCAACGATAACCTCTGTGATAATATTTAAGAGTATATTTCACCGTTTACTCTGGCTGTATTTCGCCTAAAGGTACAACATTCATACATATACTATTTTCATATAGTGACATATAGATCACTTTAGTCTATAACTAGGTATTAGCTTCATTGCCAATAAACTCTTGTTTCCACAGGTGATAACTTACAGTGAAGTACATCTGACAAAGAGGTTAATAATATGGTAAATAAAAAGTTATTAACGCGGATCGATGCTTCAAATAGTTTACAGTATCATCCCCAAGATAAAAACACAGAGAACCAATACAACAACAGGGAGGCAGAATTACAAATTGAAATTGAATGCCCGCGTTGCACTGATACCATGACATTATGTTCTGGCTTCGACAATCTCTACTACTTCTGCCAAGAGTGTTACTTTTATCTTTATATCAAAGCGAAGGATGCAGGGCAATTCTAAGATAAAAAACCGTCATAATCTCACTCTCCTCAAATGGACGAATAGGTAACCAAAAAATGTAGCTAAGCGGACCAAGAGAAGCAGAGTGCAGATTTCAGATCTTTCGATATATCAATACAATCAAACTATTGCATTGACCACTATTAGATAGTAATATGGGAAGAAGCGACGGTAGCAAAGAATGTGTTTATATCCGCTTATTGTCAACGTAGAAAAATGACTGAAATAAAGTGTACTATAATATCGGAGCCAGAAGAGGGGACTAGAGTCATCCTTAAGCAAACCTTAGGCAAGGGCGCATATTTCATGGGGGACGGCGATGTCCGTTATCTTTGCGGTAACTGTAATTTTATGCTTGCTAAAAATGTGAGCAAGGAGCAAATACATCATCAATTTCATACCCCAAATGGATTAGGTTTGGTATTACAATGTCCGCGTTGTATGGAATTTAATGAATTGTCTAGTCAATGACAAAATCAAATAATCTTAGATTTTTTCGAGGCATTCACGAGTAGTTCTCTTAGTTCTGTGATTATAACAGTCGTGTTGCGTCAATACACGCGTTATATTACAAGTCACTTTTTTCAATACCGTTTAGAAGGACAAGAATCTGAGTATAATAATTCAATGCCTACCTTCATATGTCGTCTTTGTATGCTGAATACTTTTTGTTCTTCTCTGTCTTTTATAAATCAAAATACCTCCAATTGTGCTTGCGACAATAACGATAGCTGCTATAAAAAGTATCGACGAGGAGGAAGAAAGTGAAAAATAACCAAATAAGGGAGTCACCACGGTAATAGGAAATGTGACAGTAAGATTTTGAGCTGTATAAACGTCATCGAGTATTGTAACGTCTAGAGCATAAATGCCCGGTTCTTTAAAAATAAATTCATTTGTGTAATGACCGTATGGCACAAATATCGGATGTGTTGTTTGTTCCCTAACTCCATCTTTAGATATATTTATGATAATTGGAAGATCTACTAGATCATCTCTATTAACGCTACTAATTTTCACAAAAATCTTGGCATTCTGGCTCGAAATAGGAGTCATGGGGTCAGTTTTCATTTCCACATTATAGTTCCCAATCCTTTGAGGCAAAGCGCTTTTGAGTGAATCGGCATAAGCAGGAGTGAGTGTAAACATAGTATTAACAATACAAATGAACAATAGTACAATTAGTAAGATAAAGACGTGCCTGTCTGTCATTACTATGCCCTTCCACCATTTACTGTCGACGACTCTTTTTTTAAATGTTCTAGAATTTCTTCTCGTGGCGATACGACAAAGAGAAATTCTGAACCTATGTATTCAAACAGATAACCTGTTCTTTGCAGCGAATAGACAAGTCCTACAAGGAAAAATGATAATCTTAGATAGAAACTAACACAAAGAAATAACAAACTTGTATATTGGTCAATACAAACTGGATGATATGGTTAGGCCTCTTGAAATATGGCTACAAAAATATTGCTCAACAGATAAGGCAGGGAATTCTCGAACTGGTTGCGAACTACGGATTTCGAGAATACTATGACCCGTTTACAGGTGAAGGGCCAGGAGGAAAATCATTCGCATGGACTGCAGCTTTAGTTATAGACCTGATAAAGAACCAACCGACAGGAATTCCCCAGCCCGATACTTGCTATAGAAGTAATTAATTTTGAAAGTCGGTGATTTTAAGGAACAAGTAACCCTCACTGTACATCGTAACAGTTACTTCACTTACGAAAGGCGTGTATTAATCTGATGTTATCTGTTCCATACTATTGGATCATACCCCTGAAGGTTTTGCAATAAACGTCTTTACTGTTATTTTTAAACAGATGCTGTTGGATCGCTCAATTTGCATCGGAAGCTGCCCGAAGAGCATGCTATTGAAATTCAATAGTCAATTCCTAAGCATCAAACATCATTAGTTTTCCAGTTTAGTAATGATAATTAATGATAAATCCCCTTCAATATGTATCCTGTATGATGTGGTCTGAGCTCTACCGCCCACAAAAAGTGGAACAAATGATAGGAAATGAAGAAGCCAGATTGGTTGTGTTGAAATGGTTATCAAGATGGATTGATGGAAGTAGACCTTTGTTATTAGTTGGACCTAGTGGAGTTGGTAAGACAACCCTTGTGAATGTATTGGCACGCAAATTTGACTATGATTTAATTGAAATGAATGCCAGTGACACCAGAAATAGAGAAGATCTCGAAACACTGATCATGCCCATGTTTAACAATTCAAGTGTATCTGGAAGAACAATGTTATTATTCTTGGATGAAGTTGATGGAATTTCTGGAAGAGAAGATTCTGGCGGAATAGAATCTATTGTTAAAATGATGAAGGAACCAACTATCCCAGTCATTATGGCTGCCAATACTCAAGATAATACAAAAATAAAACAACTCGCAAAAGTTTGCAAGATCGTAAAATTTAACCCTGTCCCGCCTAGAGAGTTGGCTATGTTTTTGGATTATGTTCTAGAAAACCACAATAAGAAATTGGGTACAGAAGAAAAAGAATTAATTGTAAATCGCAGCCGGGGAGATATCCGATCATTATTAAATAGTGCGCAAGGAAAAGTTGCCGGCTATGATGTAATGCGGGACGACATCTTTGAAATAGATATTGCAAGTGCAATAAACGGTTATTTTTCTGCTAATTCACTTCAAGAGGCAAAAGCGTTTCTTTCACACGCGGATGCATCTTATCGAGACCCACACTTTGGTATGTCACCGGACGAAAGGCGAAAGGATAAGATAAACGCTTTGTTTTCAAGTATAGTCTCCTCGCGTATTAGCTACGAAAGTATGGCTACCCTTCTTGATGTACTTTCTAAAGTAGACATAATTGTAGGACGAATCAGACAAAATAGGCAATGGAGCCTCCTCAAGTATCTAGACAATATAATCGTGTACGGTTTATTCGAAAATTCTCGTAATAAGGGAATAAAATACAATCAGTATAGTATGTTATGGCCAGTAATGGCGCCTATCTTTGCTAGAGGCCAATCAATGAAAAACTTACTGTTGGATCTCGCTGAAAAAGCCCACACATCAAAGAGTATTTTTGGCTCGGTATACTTACCTTACCTAATCCAGATTCTGATTGACAATAAAGTAGATCCCGAAGAGTTTGCAAGAATTTCAAATCTAGATGAAAAAGCTGGCGAGGCTTTAGCAAAAGAAATGGAGCGAACGGGGAGAAAAAAAAGAGCTTTTTGATGTACCTAGATAGATATGTCACAACATAAATTTCATTATCGCAGCTTCTATAAATGTTCAGGATTTTATCTCACATGAGCGTTTGTCCAACTTTGTCATGGGTTTCATTGGACAATAACCAATTATATATATCAAAGGTGGCTGACTAAACTAACTTATTACACTTATCATTAAAGTAGAATGTAACTAAATAAGGTATGAAGAATCTAGTCTATATACTTGACTTCCTATTTTATTAGACATGTCCTACCTAATCTTAACCGTGTATTGTCAATGGCTATTACTATCTAAACTTTATGCTCTTACCTGACCGCGTCTTTCTGAGCCCGATTGATCTTAAAATAAGGTTTTAAACGGTTTTATCGATTCGAGATATGTCTTCATCAAATTCGGAGTGATATCGTTTACCATCTTAAGCATCTTGTGGTGAAACTGCATTCTGGATGATACTAGGTCATACTCAAGAGATACATAATTCAAATAGGATTCGATGAGTCTATTGGCCATTCCAATCACAGGCATCATGTATTCCTTGCTTATGATACCCCTATTTGCGTACTCTTCCAGCATGTCTACCTGTTTTTTAACTAATCCATTACAAGAATCAAATATATCGTCTTGTATGACTGTCATTGCTTGAAGATATTCATACTGTTTTTTACTTATTTTGCTGTACATGACAGAACAGGTTTTGGAGAATGTTTGGAGGGACTCATCGCTATCGTCGACATGCTCGTTAGGTTTATCCGATTGCAAACTCATCATCTCTTGTTGTCCCACCCATCTTAATATGACTATATATACCTAGAATGTTATTATTCTTCTCTTTCTTTGTGTGTACTGAATTAGGTGCCCTAAATAATGACCGTATACTCTGAATTTGACCTACGACGCTATTCTTAAGAATATGATTTTCTGCTTTATCTGAATTAACGGTTCTGTCTCCCCGCTAATTTCAGGTTTAATGAAGCCACCAATTCCAAATCTTGATGGTTTCACGTTGCCGAATTCTCTTATTCTTGGCGCACCAAATTGAACTAAAATCTTATATTTTATTCCTTTTGTTTTCATAATACTGTTATTAGTGTCGACAACCTTGGAATTAGTCAATCATATTATATCGGCTTCCTCAGGAACTTTGTTAATATTGGTTTATGCTGATTGAAGTAAATGTTCGACGTCATTCTGGTTCAATACACGTTTCCTTACTAGTAGATCTAAAAATTCTTTCACTACGATATCGGTATTACACCCTGCTTCAGTCTCAGGCATTCTTACACCCATGAGTAGTCGTTCTATGCTCGTTTCTGGTTAATTTTCAAACGATAATTCAGGCCCTATTCGTGTTATATTGCTATCTTCCAGGCTAGTTAAAACACTTGCTGCCCATTGCAATGTCACAGCGCGTGTGAGTATGATCACCATTTAGTGCAACACCACCGAGTTGCCCGCTTCCATTACCAGTGCCTGCAATCATTGCCATTACATCAATCCTGGAAGTTCAAGTACATTTAGCGTAACATTTCAAAAAGCAGGTATATACAACTATCTATGCCTACTACACCCTTGGATGGTCGGAAAAGTAGTAGTAAGTTAACCAGACTGATTTCATATCCTTTTTCTTGTCGTGACTGGATGTTCTAAAGATGCCATTTGATACGTAGGATTTCAGGCGGTCTCCGTGAAATCATCTGTTATTTTGTTCTGCGGTTGTTTGCCGTTTATTGCTGCAATTTCCACTTTTATAGTATAGTTCGCATTACCTTTAAGGAATGGTGCTTCGCAGTACAGTTACTGATGTAAAATCCAGTAATGTTCTAAAATCTTTTGTAATGTTCTATGTTGGACCTACACCTGAAGAGAATTGAAAACTTATTCTACTTTGGATTTCATTTTATTGCAAAACTTGTGCTTGTAGCTATTGATGGCACGCTGCTTGAATTACCGCTAGCTCTTAAAGATGTTTGAGCATTGTAAGTCCCTGGTTGTACTTGCTTTCCGTCAATATCTTTTTGATCCCATTGAATCGTTTTTAATTGATTTGGCTTTAGCTCAGACATTACTTGTGATCCAAGCAATCCAGCCTTTTGCTGAGTCTTGGTATTTTGTATTGTTAATCCTAGAAGTGAATCAGGGAATTCTAACGGGTATCTCCCATTGTTCTTTATAGTAATAACAACTGATTCCCCTGGTTTGTAGGTTTGCTTGTTACTGGTAATTTGCAAATCGGGATTATTATTATCATGTTGATCATAAACAGTTGTTACTGCCGTCGTTGTTTTATCTCGAGCAGCACTGCCAGTAGTAGTATCAGTTTGGCCGTATGTCAGCTGTGAGTAGTCAAAAATAATACTAATAGATAGTACAAGAACCGGCAGCGCAATTGTCAATACGCCCATCAATCTTACACCTATTTCCATAGTATCATCATATCACAATAAAATATATTGATAACATACTTTTACCAAAAATGATCATTTTTACTACTACGGAGGAGAGGAGCAATTAATTGACGAATATTGTTATAAAGTTGTAGAAATTGTAACCTTTTTCTATTATTTTGAATGTTCGCTGGCCTTCTTGATATTGTATCAAACCATTTCTACAAGAAGTGACAAACATTGTTTAGTCATATTAGACAGATCCCTCATACATAAGCCACACTTTCGGCCTGCTTTACCTTGCTTGATCCAGAGATGCTTGTATTCTTGTAAGGTGTCATCTTGATACTCCGTCAGCTTGCTGATTTGTGCTTACTGAATTAACTGAAACCTGTTCTTTCCGTGTTGTTTAATTGGCTTACCTATTATTGAAATAGGATAGCTACAGTTCTTACAACAATTATTGGCATCTAGATTCCATGACTCTATACTAAATCCATATCGTTGAACTGCAGTAACTTTACATTCTGGACAATAGGTGTGTTCTAGTGGATGTCCTGGAACATTCCCAATATAGGCATAACGCAATCCTACTTCCTTTGCAATACTGTGATGTTTTTCAAGTGTCTCAATTGGAGTAATACCAAATTCCATCATCTTGTAATCCGGATGGAACCGCAAAAAGTGAATTGGAGTGTCAGGTCCCAATTCATCATAGACAAATTTGCACAGTTTTCTAGCAGC
>Ga0070711_100000958_pt1 | contig 15287 bp, 32 predicted proteins | sample LARL53metaG_FD_65452 | JGI IMG/M metagenome (GOLD analysis project Ga0070711, IMG submission 65452) | Corn, switchgrass and miscanthus rhizosphere microbial communities from Kellogg Biological Station, Michigan, USA - LAR L5-3 metaG | ecosystem: Host-associated > Plants > Roots > Rhizosphere ... | reverse complement strand
GCGGTCAGGCTCCGGCGGCCGGTTACGCCTCCGCCGGAGGAGACTCCGGAGTGGGGTGGCAGCCTTACGGCGGAGTGACGCCTGTCTTGTGGCAGTACACCGACGCCGCATCTGAGCAGCAGAGCCTGGACTTTAACGCATTCCGTGGAACTATTGATCAACTGGCAGCCTTCCTGGGAGGCTCTGCCCAAAACGTTGGAGGAGACGTGAACCTTACCGACACTGTCACCATCAGCCCGGGTTTCGCTGCGCGTTACCCGTCCACCGGACCGGACGGCTTCACCGCCAACGCTCAGGTGAACGTGGCGACTCTGCTGGAGGGTGCGGCTATCCGTGCCGTGAACAACGAACACACCCTGGATAGTTTGTCGCAGAAGCTGGACGCCTTGTTGAACCGGGCTCCGGTGGACACGAACGCTTTGGCCAACCAGATTGTGTTGGCTATCGGTCAGCATCTGGCGGTGAACGTGGACGCCCAGGCTGTGGCGGTTGCGGTTCAGGCGCAGCTTGCTCAGGCTTTGGGCGGTCATGGCGTCGGGTGAAGACCCCAACCGTCACGGAGCTACGCCGTCACCGCAGTCGTGGCGAAGCAGCGGGTCACCTGGAGGCACGCCCGATATGAGTTTGGATCTTCAGTTGTCCGAGATGAGACGGTCTCTGGACGTCGCCATCACAAAGATTGACGGCCAGCTGACGGTTCTGCTTCAGAAATCGGACTGGGCTGAACAGAGAGCAAGGGAAAGCGCGGAAAGGATCGCAGCCGAGTTCGCGGTACGAGACGCGAAACAGGCCCACCTGGAAACGAAACTGGAGACACATGAAACCAACTTCAGCAGCTTGAAAGCCCGCGTGTACTTCATGAGCGGTATCGCGACGGCGATGGGTGGCGCTATCGGGGTCGTCACAGCGTTCCTGATCAAACCGTAGGGAAGGGGGAAGCCGTGGACGCTGTAGCAGCCCAGTACGGGGCTCTAGGGGCTGCTCTGCTGGTAGCTATCGCAGCCGTCCGGGTCTTGTTTAACCGGGAGACAGAAGCGCATCGTAGAGAGCAGGAACGCGCCGACCGGCTTGAGGCAGAGCTGCGTCAGCTCAACGAACAGTTGAGGACCCAGGTGGTTGAGAAGCTAGCAGCTTCCAACCAAGTTCTTGCTGAGGTTCTTGCCGTTCTACGGAGGAGCCCATGAAACTGCCTTGGCAGAAGGAACCCACGAAGAACGGAACAGCGGAACGTCGGCTTATCGCTGAGGCGCATCGTCTCGGAGAGACTATGACGACGATGGTATCCAGGATGGAGACCCTTGTTGAACGTCTCCATGAGGAACTGGAGAACTACGAACAAGGCTCTGACCGGGAAGGCGGCAGCCGTGAGCGAAGGAATTGACCAGGACCTTACCGACGCGGTTGAACACCTCAGCGAAGACATCAACGACTTCAAGAGGCAGCTGCGTATCAACCGCAACTGGCGGACGGTTCTGCTGACCCTGTCCGGCCTGAAGGTTGTGACGATCATCGTGTTGGTGGTCTTGTTCGCGAACTTGTCTGACACGCAACACCGCGAACAGATCACCCGTTCCCAAGTGCTGTGCCCTTTGTACAGCCTGTTCGTGAAGTCGGTGGACGCTCCCCAGAGGCCAGGAGAAACCGCCGACCAGTACGACCAGCGGCTTGCCGCTAGGAAGCAGATACACGACAGCTACACAGCCCTCAAATGCTCGTAAAAAAGCCCCCCGCCGACGGCGGGGGGCTTTTTGTGTCAGTGGGTCACGGGGTCGTGGCTGTAGCAGTCTTCCCACGTCCACTGCCCGGACTCGACGTTGTAAACGGACATGGTGCCGGTCGGTCCGGAGTCGCCGCAAGCGTTGCAGTACACGTCTCCGGGCTGCCGTTCCGGCATCGGGGTGCCGATGCTGCCGTCTTCGTTGCGCAGGTTGGGGAACTCTTCGGGGCTGTTCTTAGCCATCAGTTTTCTCCGTTCGTGAGGTCGAACACCATCCAGGAATCCGACTCCTTGTGACGCATCGCCGTGTACGGGTCGGACGACAACCCGATGACCTGGGTGACACCCCGGTCGTGTTCCAGCGGCTGTTCGTACCGCCAGTGCAGGTGCCCGTGAATCAGGAAGTCGGGGGCTGTAGCCCGCACAGCGGCTTGGATCCGGTCCTGGTTAGGGTGGCAGTCGGGAAAGTCTTTACGGTTCCATCCCGGGTTGCTGCCGCGCGGCTTGTCATGAGTGAGCAGGATGTTGATTTTCGGGGGCGCAGCGGTGAGGTACCGGTCCAGTTCCGCGTCGGTCATCTCCTCCTCCGGGAACCACCAAGTGCCCCGGTGGGACGACACCGGTTCGTCGGCGTCATCAGCGGCGTGTTGTTCCTGCGCCAAACGCCAGTTCTTGTCCACGGAGTACGCCCCACCCAGGGCCATGAACTTCTTACCCTTCCACGTCCAGACGTGCCCGCGAGGGGCGTACCGGACCCGGGGACGCACAACCACAAACCCTTCCGCGTCCACGTTGCTGCTGTACTTCTCCAACAGCAGCCGAATGTTGTCGTGGTTCCCGTCCAGGAAGTAGATGTCCACACCGACGTGGTGGGCGTACCGGTTGATGTCGTCCAGGAACTGAACACCCCACGGTTCGTGTTCCCAGTAGCCGAAGTCACCGACCTGGAAAATCCGGGAGCAGTCGTTGGCGACAGCCACGTCCAGCAGCTTAAACACGTGGTCGGTGCGGGTGTGGGTGTCACCGGCGAACAGGATACGGTGACCGTTGCTAGCGAAGTCGGCGAGAGACGACGTCTCAGTCAGAACGGCGGTTGTCATCGGTTTCCTCCATGGCTTCCCGCTGCCAGCTGCGCTTCTCCGCCAGCTTGCGGTACTTGGTTTTTCTGGTGCCGTCCAACCGTATCCACCGCCATTCGGCGCCGTCGAAGCGGTAGACACGGAGCCGGTACCGGCCCAACATCCTCACGGCTCCTCCGGAACGGGACAGTTCTTCAGGGGCTGCGGGTCGCACGCTTTGCAGTAGTCCCCACCGCATCTGCTGCACAGATCCCCCTGGTACTCTTCCCACGAGTGGGCGCAGTCCTTGAGGTTGGGGTGGCAACGCGGCCCCCAGTGGGTGTATTCGCAGCCGTAGCACCATGGGCCGTAGTCTTTCTGGCAGGTGTCGCAGGCTTCGGTTCTTATCGGTCCGCGCTTGTAGCGGATCACCCAAGCGCCCAGGAACGACAACCCTATGTAAAACGTGGGGTTGCAGTATTCGTCGGTGGCCCACATAACCCTCAGCCCCCAGGGGCGGGTGCGGGTACTTGGTCTGTGGTACCACCACCGGTCCGGGAACGGTTTTCTCAATGTCGGCATCCCGCATGCTCCAAGCTGTTGCAGCCAACCACGTCGCAGGGTGGGAAGTGGTGCCCGCCGTCCTGACCGATGTTGAATCCGGCAGAGCAGAAGGTGCAGACCGTGTCGATTTTGTCTGTGCTGAGATTGCTTGCGACTGGGCCGTTTATCCGTTCGACTTTCTTCTTGATCCGGTCGGAACGCCACCCCATCGTTAGCCTCCCAGTTCGCGCGGGGTCTCGCGGCGTTCGTCGCAGACCTGACGGTCGTTGCCGTACTTGTCGTGTACGAGCCGGGCCATGGTCACGATCGCCTGTTCGTAGGTGTCTGCTCCGCAGTCCAGTTCGTGGTCGTGGAACGGCACCTGGTATTCGTTGAAGTTCCTGTCCGGCCAACGGATCTTGCCGGTCTCCAACCAAACCTCGGTTTTGGTGTTGAGGGTTTCGTCATCCTCGATGTGGCTGTTCTCGGGGTTGCACTTGACCACGTACACCTCGATGCGGTGTTCCACGCCCCGGTCTTCCACCAGGTACTTTTCGTGGAACCGTTCGGTGTGGCTCATGTTGTCTTGGCCGTAGAACTTCCAGAACGCCGGATGCCAGTTCAGGTAGTGGTAGGCGTTGTAGAAGTCGTCCGGGTTGTCTTCGTACGCCTTGACCCGCACGGCCCATTCCTCCGTGCGGTCGGCTTGCAGAGACGCGTACGTCCAGCCGTCGGGCCGGTCCGACAGCAAACTGCCGCCGAAGCTGCCGTCACACGGCACCGGCGGCAGTTCTACGGTGTAGCGGGCAATGGTCATCCGTACCAGCGTCCTTCAGGGTCTTCCTCGGGCAGTTTCAGGGCTTCTCTGTCGTTGCCCCAGGTCTTGTGGATCATCTGCGCCAAAACGGTGACAGACTTCTCGAACGTGTCCAGGGCCACGCTCAACGTCTCTACGTGGCCCGGGTTCACCGACAGCATGTCCTCCAGCCACGGGTCGGTGTGCCACCGCTGCGGGGTCGCTTCAAGCCACACCAGAGGCTTGTCGGTGTTCTGTTCCCGCCACACCCCCATCTCGATGGACCGGTACCAGGCAGTACCCGGGACCAGGTACCACTCGACGTCGGTGCCTTGACGCAGTTCCCAGAAGATGGGGTGGTGCGCCAGGTACAGGAACGCGTGACCGACGTCCCCAGGGGCTGCTTCGAAGTCTTCAACGATGTGCAGCCACTCGGCGAACGAACCGGAAGCCGTCAGGGCTTCCACGCCGTCGGGGATGACCACCGGCGCGGTGGGCAGGCCCTTCAAAGGGTTGTCGGTCACGCGTGTTCCTTGTCTAGTTCTCGGCGCGGAGGCTGGCCAGCCGGTCCCGCGCTGCGGCCATAGCCTCCTCGTACTTGGTAGTCCAGTCTGCTGCGTCGTCGCGGATCGTGGCCACCCGGATCACGTTGATGTCCCGGTCCTTATAGCGGCGTACGATGCAGACGGTTGTGCTGTTGGGACCGGCGTTGCGTTCGGCGATGTACCAGTTGCCTTTGCCGTCGAACGTTTCCGGCTGGTCCTCCTCCTCTTCACGGTTGTTGAAGTACAGGATCAGACCGACCAGGACAGCGGCGGCCACCAGAAGGGCCGCAACGATGACTTCCCCCACGGTCTACTCCTCGGTGTGGGTCTGCTCGCGGATCTGCCGCCGGTAGTCGGAGGCGGCGAGAGCCAGCAGGAGCGTGACGGCGCCGGTGATGACGCCCAGGATGTAGTTCTTCATGTTGTTTCCTACGGCTTCGGGGTGACGGTGACACCGGCGCCGGGCGCCCAGGTGGTGATGTGGTCGGGGATCGCCCTCATCAGGTCGATCTGGCCGCAGATGGGGCAGGCGTTGTAGCCCTGCTGGCGGGTCTCGTTGGCCTTGGCGTCGGCCTGCGCGGCGGCGATGGCGGCCTGGGACTTGCTGACGTTCGCGAACGCGGTCTGCGCCTGGTTGATGGCGTCCTGGACGTTCTGCGGCACGTCCACCTTGTTGAGGGTGAACTTGATGCCGGTGAAGTAGTTGCCGCCCAGGGTGGCGTTGATGTCGGTCTTGAGGGCGTCGTCGATGGCCTTCTGGACGTCGTTGATGTTGACGTTGCCGTTGGGCACCTTGGTCAGGTCCACCTGCTGGCCGGTGTTCTGCACCAGGGCGCACGACGCCAGCAGGTCGGAGCACTTCTTGGTGGCGATAGCTTCGCGGACGGCGTTGTTGATGACGGGCCGCACGATCTGGTTCTCGAAGATCCCGAAGCCCTTGGTGCCGTCGTAGGCGTTGCCGGTCTCCCCGCCGTAGGTGAAGGAGCGGGTGCCGAACTTGTTGTCGAACTCCTTGACGGTGTCCGGGTCGGTGTTGAACGAGAAGTAGAGGGTGCCCTGGATGCCCATCTGGACGCCGTCCAGCGACGGCACCGAGATGACGTCCACGCCGGGGGTGTCGCCTTCCTTCGGGTCGTCGGTGATGGTGTAGCTGGACTGGGTGGACGGGTAGAAGTGGACCTTGGTCCAGTAGCCGACGTACCTGGCGCTGGAGCCGGGCTGCATGACGCTGGTGATCTTCTTGTCGCCCCAGAAGGCGTCGTTGCGGACCACCGCGACGTGTCCGGCGTCGGTGGACTCGTACGACATGGCGTAGCCGATGCCGAACACGATGGCGGTGAACACGGCGGCACCTCCGAGGCAGCCGATGCCGATGGCCTTGGCCGACGGGCCGTTGCTGTTGTACGTCACTTGTTCCTCCGGTGTCAGGTGAGGTGACCGCTTTGGTGACCTCGGTAGATGGCGTGGACGCGGGTGTTCGCATCCAATGCCCGGTACAGGTTTTTCAGGCCGTACTGGACCTGCGGCACCGACGATCCCGTGCGCGCGGCTATCTCTGGGTTGGAGAATCCTCGTGACAGTTCTGCGAGGAGAACTCTCAGTTCAGGTCGCAACCCGATACGCCGGTTGTTGGGTTCGACGGGCACGGCGCCTTCGCTGATCAGCAGGTGTAGGGCGTTGCAGGTTCCGTCGCTGCCGATGCGTTTGGCGACACGTCCGAGGTGCCGTTTCACCGTGTGGGTGGTGATTCCCATGGCTGTTGCTGCTTGGGCTTTTGTGGCTCCTTGTTGCCCGAGCAGGATAAACAGTTCCATTTCTCGTACGGAGAGGTAGGGGCGTGCCATGTTGTTCCTCCCTTCACGGCGTTGGTTTCCTTTACGATACCGTACCGCGACGGAGAGTAGCTAACGACCTAGTCGTTACAGCGGTGAGCCTGGGCAATAAAGACCAGCTCAGCAAGAGCGGTCTCCGGGTCGTCGGTGTACTCTCCCACCACCCGACGACACGGCTGATGAACAATCTGAAGAACCCCGTAACCCGCTTCGTAGGCAAGAGCCCTCACCCAGAATTCCTTGTACTCCGGATCGGACATCACTTTTCCTTGGGGATTGTCGGTTCCGGCAGCCCCGGGAACCAGTTGTTGATGACGCACTCGCAGTCCGGCCCGTCGTGATCCCACCTGAAGTGGTAGTAGTGACTGGGACTGTCTGTGCCGTGTTCAGCTGTTAGGTGCTCGCAAAACGAATCACTTGTCAGCCAAAACATCTGGGGATGCCGCTTGCCGTCCTTGCCGGTCCAGCCGCACTCGCCGCACATATCCACAAAGTCAGGGCAGAGCATACACATAGCTACGTGGCCACCTTCACCCTGGCTATCCAGGCGGTCTTGTTGAACTCCTGGACGCGGCCGGACAGCTCTGTGCCGTCCGGCAACAACAACTCAACCTTGCGGTTGACCTCCAGGAACCAGCGGGCAGACTCAGGGATCGGTACCCGCGCCACGCCTTGCCTGTCGATTTCCGGCTCATACGGCCAACGCCACAACTCGTCCATGACTAAAACGGCGGTTCGTCGCTGCCCCAGCCGCCAGAGCTGCGTCCCCACGCATCCCTCTTCGGAGCCACAGCGGCATCCAGAGAGTCGAACAGCTTGTTCAGACGGTCCTGAACCCGTTGAACCAGCACTTCCCGTTGGCTGTCCAGGTAGAACGTCACCGCGTCAGCGGTGAACTTGGCCGGGTCCATACCCAGCCACTTGGAGACGTCCTCAATCAGCTGGTGCGTCTCCGGGTCCAGCTTCAACATCCGTACAGGCTTAGCCACGGTTCTTCTCCGCATCTGCGCACTTCTCGTACCACGTGTAGCCGCAGCGCTTACATTCCCTCTCCAGGAAGTCCACGCCGTCTTCAACCTGGTACTTCAGGGTCACTGTCCCGAACTCACATTTGGTGCAGTAGCCGTGTGCTCCGCTGTACGGCGGCAGGTACAAACGTTCCGCCAACGCCCGGTCGGCCACGTCACGGATTTGTCGGGCTTTCACGCCGTCTCCGCCCCGAGCCAGCTTCGCGGCAATCTGTAACGCCACCGAGTGAAACCGTTTCGGTTCCCCGCTGGCCCAAGCCTTCACCAGCGCCAAAACATGGTCAGAGGTCTCGATCACCTTTCACCTCCTCATCCCGCGCATACCCGCACTCCTTACAGGTGCGGTGGAGACGTTCCTGACCCCACCGCACCCTGGGGCCGTCCTGGTCTCCGTGGAGACAGGACTGGCCTTCGCTGAAGTACCGCGTGTCAGCGGCGCGTTGCCCACACTTCGGGCAGGAGCCGCCGTGGGCGCTGTACGGCGGCAGCTTCAAGCCCTCCAGAGGAGGTACCAGCCGCAGCTTGGGGGCCGGGGCTGGTACCTCCTGCGGGGCGCCCTTACGGATGCGCACCGGCCGGTTCCTTGGCGCGTGTCCGGGACGGGCAGTCCTCCGGCTTGTGGTGCCGTTTCGCGGGCACCTGGTGTTCCTCGTGGCAGTCCACGTCGCAGTCGTCGTGGCAGGACGTCGGGCACTTCTCCGGAGCGGCGTGCTTCGCAGTCTCCTCCTTGAGAGCGTCCGTCGCAGCTTCCAACGCCTTGTCCAGGTAGTGGTATGCGGCGGACGCGCGGGACACCAGCTCCCGGTACGCCTCCTGGCGCTGCTGCTGGTTCTCGTTGGCTTCGTGAGCCAGCTTGAACACTTCCTTGGCGGCGTTGCGGGCCTGTTCAACGATTTCGGCCATGATCTTGGCGTCGGACATGTACGGTTCCTTACTTCTTGAAGATCAGCAGGCGGCAGCCGGGAACCAGGAGACGGTTCGGGGACTTCGACTGCACGTACACCAGGTAGTCGTCGGAAGCGGTCGGCTTCACAGCGGCTTCCATGTTGTCCGGCAGTCCCAGGAGCTTACGGGCACCGGCTCCGGTGTACAGCTGATCGGTCTTCTTGTTCAGCACGGCGATCTTCTTGCTGGGCTGGATGCGTTCCCGCTTGCCTTCTACCAGCTGGTAGTACGCCTGACCGACGAAGTACTGGCCGCCGTTGACGTTCTTCACGAACTCATCGATACGGCCACCGTGAGCCTTCCACGGCTTGCGGCGCTTCTTGTCATCCCAGTCGGCGGGCTTGGCCTGTCCGGGCCACACGCCAATCTGAACCAAGTCGTAGTCGTCGTAAGGGACGGGGCTGAGACCGGCGTTGAGGATCGCTTCGGCGTTGACCTTGTTGGCGCTGATGTCGAACAGGTTGGTGGTGGACCGGACTCCGGAGGCGCGGGCCTGCATGTAGCTGGTGGTGGCGGCTTCGATCCGCAGGCCGGACTCTTCGACGCCTTCACGGCTGGTGGAGTCCCAGATCTCGATGTTGCCGCGCGGGAAGCCGTAGGACTCGGCTGCGATCTTGCCCTGGGTGTTGGGGACCATCGCGGCGAGGGTCCAGTTGTCCGGCAGCCCGGAGATCTTGAGGCGGAGGGTGTGGCCGGAATGCTTACGGGACCGGTTCTCCAAGCCGTCGGAGATGACGTACATGATGAACGCGTGGTCGCCGTACTTCTGCGGCGTCATCATCAGGTCATCGATGGCCAGGGCGGTGGCGTCGATGAGGGCTGTCCAGCCGTACGGCTTGTAGAACTCGGCCATGGACGGCAGACGCAGCACGTCCATGTCGTAGATGACGCACTGGGGGAAGTCAGCGAAGACGTAGACCGTGATGCGGGTCTCCTGGTCCTGCTCTTTGGAGAGCTTCGCCAGGAACTTGATGATGTTGTCGGCGACCTTGATGACGGTCTGGGTGAGTCCGGAGTCCCCCATGGACGATGAGGCGTCCAAAACCAGCACGACGTGGTTGATGCGGTTCTGCTTGAGCTGGAGCTGCGTCACTGTGTTACGCGTCCTTTCCGAGGTTAGCCCTGGCGTTCGTTTGGTCCCGCTGCGCTTGTTTGGCTTGTAGCCACCGTTCCCAGGAGGCGTAGACCGGTTGGAGGCAGTTGGGGTCGTTTTCCAGTCCGGGGAAGTCGTTACGGCGTGGTTCTTCCTGCCGGGGAGTGGCGGTTCTCACGGCGTTTCCAGGCCGGTGAAGTCGTAGATGAGGGTGATCCCGATCTGTTCGATGGGTTCTCCGGTGTCGAGGTGTATGTAGTCCTTGGCCATTGGCAGGATGTCGGCGTTGCCCAGGGATTGGGTGCAGCCGGTGAAGTTGTCGGGTCCGGTGATGTGGAGTTCGAAGCCGTGTTCCCACGGCTTCGCCACCACCTTGTAGTTGGCCATGTCTAGCCGTGGACGGCTTGGACGATCAGGGATCCAACGATGGCGCCGACGACGAAAGCAACGAAGGCGGCAGCGAGCATGACGGGGCTGTATTTCATGTTTACCTCCGGGTAACGGTATCCGTTACGATACCGCTACCTAGCTGTAGAGCTTAAACGACCTTCGGCTGCGGAGGCGACGTGAACCGAAGCTGAAAAGAGTTCCCGTGTGCCGTCGGAGACCAGGTCAGGTAGTAGTCCCCAGCCTTGACAACAACCCCCGGTTCATCCGGCCGCAAGCCGTCCAGGATCCCCTTCAACTCCTTGCCGCGCGCCTCCATCGACTTCACCTGCTTCCGCAGCAGGAAAAGCTCCTGAGCGATGTCGGCGGCGTTCGCACCCTCCGCCAACAGCACGGAACGCTGGTCCCGGTCCGGCACACCGCCGGACCAGCAGATACCGCCGTCCTTGCCGCCGAAAGGACAGCCGGTACACCACGCCGAATCTGGTTCGTAGTCCCGAGGCACCAGATCAAACGGAACGTCCCGGACGTCTTTCAGCCACTCCAAGGCGTCCTGAACATCGCGCGGATCGAAATGCCACTCGTACTGCCATTCCTCGCCGGTATCGCGAGTCAGATAGTCCAGGCGGCACGTCTTCACCTTGAAGCCCTGAATAATCATCCCGGCTGCGTAACCCGCCACCTGCCAGCGGTGCGCCGTCGGCGGACCGTGAAGCTTGAGCGATTCAAGAAAACGACTGGATACGGTCTTGGTGTCCACCAGACGGTGAAACTCCTCCTCGTACCTGTCGAAATGGCCCTTGATGCCTGCGTACTCCACCTCCCATTCCGCAGGCATCCCCAACGCCTCCAGAGTCGTCTGCACCTGCTTGTGGATGGCGGTACCGATCATCGCCACCACCGACGACACCTGGTTCACCGGTTCGTAGCCGTCGATGACGTACCGGGCGCGTCGGCGGCATCCCCCGATGTCGGACCAGCCCAGTTCCCTCTGCTGGGAACGGACGTGGATCTGGTTGTAGAGAAGCAGCAACGCGGAGGTGGAGGTCACTGGTTTTCCCTCCAGTCCCGGAAGTTCTCGGCTGCGTCCAAACGTCCCAAGTCGCCCAGGCTGTTCCACCAGTCGATGGCCCTGTTAGCCAGAGCGGCTGTGACAACAGTTCCGGCGGCGACAGTACCCGTGGAAGCAAACAGGTAGCACTGGACGGTGGACATGAGGTGCGGCAAGAGGTGTGGGTCGATTTTCTCTCCAGCGACGACATGGCGTAGAGGGTTGTTCACGGGTTGCCCTCCATGTGTTCGGCGTGGCGGAGGAACTCCACGTAGGAGCATTCGATGAGGTCGCTCATTCTGGTGTCGTCCCAGAACGGCGGGTTTTTGTAGTGGGCGACGTGATCGCACATGTAGAAGCGGTTGCCGTCGGACCAGAGGGTGTGAAGGTACACACCATCCGAACCGAAAGCCCAGATTTTGTACTGGACGAGACGAATGTCCAGACCGGGAGGCACCGCGAAATGGTCGCGGAGCAGAATCACCCGGACTCCTCCAACGCCAAGAGACGGGCGTGACGCTGGAGGACGTGGTCCAGGAACATTTCCCGAGCGTTATCCACACCGGACGCCAAAGCCACCATCGCCGCCAGGATCACGTCGCAGAGTTCTTCGTTGACGTCGTCCCAGGTGTGGGTGACGCCTTTACGGGGATTTTGGCCGGTGGCTCCGATAACCGCAGCCGTAACCTCGCCCATCTCCTCCATGACCTTGAAGACGCGCAGAAGGTACGTGTTGTCGGTGAAGTCGCTGTGAGCGTCCAACCAGCGGGTGACGTCCTGAACGTGGTCCCAAGTAAGGTTGTCGCTCATTCCGGCTCCACGATCCAAACCGGATCATGGTCTTCACCCTCGTGGTCCTGCGGAAGCATCCGCAGACCGCAGATCTCGCAGGTACGCATCCCCGGATGTTCCCGGACGGCGGTGCCCTGCTGCAACGGACCGGACGGCCGGTTCATCTCCATCAGGAAAGCCTTGGCCTTGGCTTCGTCGTCGCCGGTCAAAGGCTCCATGGCTTCGGCGATGGTCTTGGGTCCGCCGTTACCGGCCATCCGTTCCGCCAAAGCGGTCAGCTCACCGGCCAAGCTCTCCTGCTCCGTCGGCGTGCCCTCGATCGACTTGCCCGCCACGAACTTGTCGGTGCCGAACCCTTCCTCATCGGCGAGTTCGTCATACTCCTCGCCCTGGATGCCCATAGTGCCGTAGATGACTTCCGGGCAGGCGAACCGGGCGCAGTGGGAAATGGAACGGTTCCGCAGCATCGTCTTGGTGTACTGCTCCCACGGGGTGGGGTTGCCGTTGATGCGGGCGAACACTTTGCCTTCGTCGTCCACTTTCTGGATGAGTCCGGCTCCGAGGGCATCCCAGACGGTGAACTCTTCCTCGTGAACGGTGCCGTCGTCGCCACGGGTGATGGTGCAGGTGGAGGACACGGGGCGGCCGTGCTTGTTGCGTTCCATGCGGATCTCAAGCTTGTGGCCGAACTTCCGGACCCGGGTGCCCCACAGCTGCGCCGACAGCATAGGGCGGCCCTTGACGACGTAGATGCCGCTGATGGCCTGCATGGGGGAGAGGTCAAGCTCTGTCCCCATGCAGAGGAGCAGCACCACGTCAGCAACCTTGACGGTTTGGGTGCGGCGGTCCATCAGGGAGTCTGGGAGGAGACCCGCAAAGGCGAGAGCGCGTCCGAAGAGTACAACCTCTTCCAGCGACTTCAGGGGTGTCCCGATGGGGACCTTGGCCAGTTCGGCGAGGGTGTTCGGGACCGGGTTGTTGAAGCTGCCCGGTACTGAGGGGGCAGCAGGGCGCTGTTGGACAATCTCGTTCAATTGTGGGTTCCTCTGAGGCTGGGAGTGCCGTTCGTTGCCAGTTACATTACCAGCGACGGGCGACAGGCGCAGCTGCCCAGAGAAGAGATGCGGTAACGGTTTCCATCAGAGAGACGCAGAGGCATGCCAGACCTAGCGTGGTCCGGGTGTTGAGGATGAGGGCCAGCGCGATGATGATGTTGAAAAGCGCCAGCGAGGAGAACAGGACAATGAAGATCCGCCTGCCGGTCGGACCGATGTTCACGGAGATGGTTCCTTCAAACGCGGGCGGGCGCATCCGGCCAGATGCGCCCGCTAGATGGGCTAGGAGCAACGGAGACGGCCCCGAGGGGTTAGCCGTGTAGCTAGAGGCGAACCAGACGCGGGGACAGCCCGTCGTTGCTCAGACGGGTCCACGTCTCGTGGGCCTTCTCCTTGCTGCCGGTGGTGAGACAAGTCTCCCAGCGTTGGCGGCTGATGCTCCAAACCTGCACCTGCCAGATGTTCACGCTTCTCCTCCCGCTGAGATCGTTTGGCTTACCTTACCGGCGTTTCTACAGCTGTTCCCAGCCGATGACCTTGTACCGGCCGTGGTCCTGCGACCGGGACGCGCCCATGCCCTGCAAACCGCCGGTCAGCCAGATCTTCGCCCACTTCTCTTCGTCGTACTCGGAGTCCGTGGTGACGACGATCTCCGCCAGCACGTCCTTGCACACCTCGGTGTACTGGATACCGGTCTGCTTGGTGATCGGGTTCACCGGGAACGTCTGGAGCACTTCCGTCGGCTTCAGGACCGGGGAGCCGTCCAGGTTCACCAACAAGATCTGTTCCGTGAGCACCTGGATGTGCTCGGCAGCGAAGGAGATCGCACCCTTGTTGGTGGTGCCCCACTTGCGGGCCTCCAGGTTCCCGGCAGCGACGGCCACCGACACCGCTTCCTTCAGCGCGGCCTTGGCCTGACGGCCTTCGAAGTACAGCTGCCCGTTGCTGGGGAGACGCCGGAAGCCGTTGCAGTTCTTGAGGGCGTTCAGCTCTGCGGCGGCTTCGTCCTCCGTCAGCTTCCGCTCCTCCATCAGTTTCGTGACTTCGGCGCGGATGCGGTCTTCCTTGTTGGGGTCCTTGGCCTTGGACTTGATCCAGCCTTCCGCCACCTTCGGGTCGGAGGGGATCCCTCCGGCGATGTCCACGAACTGGAGCGTGGCCTTGTACTGGAACTTCCAGGTGGACGGAACGTACTTCTCGAACACTCCGCCAAAGGAGCTGTCGTACGACGACATGTTGGTGCCTTTCGTTGTCGTTACCGGCCAGCGGTGTTGCTGACCGGGTCGTGAGAAGGGGCGGGAAGTCGTTTGGGATGGACGGAGACGGCAAAGGTAGTCGGATCGGGTAGGGCAGCACGGCCCCGCGTGGGCTAGTCGGCAGGTAGGGATGTCTAGTACTGGCTAGTCGTTCGGGCTGGGTCGGACGGGCAAGGTTTGTCGGCTGGCTAGGGTCGTTCCGTGTGGAGAGGGCTTGTCACAGCGGTTCGGGGTGTTCCGGGTAGCTCTGTCGTGCGGTACAGACGGGTTGGTGTTGTCCAGTCGTGAGGCTTGGGTTGACGAACAGTGGGGTGTTGAGTCGGGCGGTCAGGCGTGGGAGGCGGAGAGCAGGTTTGTCGATACGCGAAGGCTTGAGGCGCTGTCGCGATGAGCTGGGTGGTCGTTTGGGTTGTAGTGGGGCGTAGCGGGGACGGATTGGGAAGTCAGGGGGGACCGGGAAGTCTTGTCTGGTCAAGGGAGCGGGCAAGTCAGGTTCGTCGTGGGGGTTGAGCTGGGTAGTCGGGAGGCGGGAAATGAACAGTGTCGTCGGGTTGATCTGGGCGGGGATGGATTGTCGAGTTCAGGCATGTCGTATGGGCCGGTGAGGAAAGGAATGTCACTGTGGGGCGGCTAGCAACGGTCAGTCGTTGGGCGCGTCAGGTAGCGGGTCGCGGGGGGAAGTCGCTGGGGTCGGGGAGCGATAGAGGCGCGTGGGCTTGTCGCGGCGGTATGGCATGTGTCGGGAAGTCGGTTGGCTAGAACGGGCCGGAGTACGTGCCGTCTTGAGTAGTCGTCGGTTGTGTCGTTTGGGTCGGCACGGTGTGTTACCGGGCTGGCATGTCGTGGGGGTCGTCTTGGATTGCGCGGGCAAGTCGTCGTGGGTGGAAACGCGGCGGGGACGAGTAGTCGGCTGGTTTGCCTTGAGAAGGGTGGGCTTGTCGTTGGGGCAGGTCGGTCTGGGGTTGGGAGGTCGCTATGGGATGGGAGGGCGTGTAACAGGTAGTCGGCGGAGCGGGGATGACGCGTTGTGAGTGGGCTTGTCGTGCGGTCAGGCCAGGTAAGCGCGGAGACGGGATGTCGTCCGTTGGGATGGGTTGTTTGGTGTTGTCGTAGGGCCTGGTGAGGTTCGGTTGGGACTGTCGTCATGGTCAGTGTTGCGACGGGTCGGGTAGTCGTCTGGGGTGTTTAG
>Ga0070711_100000957_pt1 | contig 15290 bp, 20 predicted proteins | sample LARL53metaG_FD_65452 | JGI IMG/M metagenome (GOLD analysis project Ga0070711, IMG submission 65452) | Corn, switchgrass and miscanthus rhizosphere microbial communities from Kellogg Biological Station, Michigan, USA - LAR L5-3 metaG | ecosystem: Host-associated > Plants > Roots > Rhizosphere ... | reverse complement strand
GCCGAAGCTGCGAAGGACAACTCCAATTGCTCGCGGTCACCCGAGCGAAGGTACTCCGCGAGGCTCGCCCAGGCGGCCGTCGCCTTCGCAAGCTCCTGTCTCTGGGCGTTTTCGTCTACCTCTTCGATGATGCGCGCCGTCTCTCGCAGAATGAGAGTTCGGAGGTCGTGCCACTCGTCCGAAATCAGGTTCGACAGCTCGTTGAGTCTGTCGATGACGTCGTCGATGCCCGGCTGGCCGGAGATCGTGGTACCGAGCGACCACAGCACCTGCGCAATCTGGATGTAGCTGCTCGCAAGGCTCCCAAACGATGCAGCGGCGGACTTAGAGATCGTTTCGACGAAATTTTCGCTTTGGGTTGGCACTTTTCACCTCCGGATTGATTTGCATCTCGTCCGACCAGCGTGAGGGAAAGCTCTAACGCGGCACTAACGCGGTCGCGATCTCGTCCGGGCCGTCCTCCAAGTCGACCGAAAACACGACGTCGCGAAGCTCGCGATCGGCAGCCCGAGCGCTTCGAGCTCTCCCCCACTCGCTGACGGTCTTGCTCGATTCTGTACGCACGCTGTACGCGCACGCTGAGAACATCCTGCACATCGGCTTGTTTCTCGCTCGCCAGCGGATTCACAATCCGCATAGACCACTAGGATGGGCGTTGACCCTTGCCCTCGAAGTGGCACGAAAGGCCACCGATGACCGAGACAGCCGAGATCGCGCAGAAGCCCGCTCGGGCGATTGCGCCACCGCCTAAGCGCAACCGGCGCGCGCAGAAGCATGGCGCCACCGTCGCGCTGCTAACGCCGGAGGAGTTGAGCGAAGTAGCCGAGATCCGCGACGAACTGGCCGAGCTCTCCCCGCTCGACGGCGCTGCGCTCGAACCTCTGCTCGAGGTCGCAAGCCTGCAGGCCTGGCGCTTGAAGCGCTGTCACGAGGACCTGGCGCGCCACGGCATCATCCGCGGCCGCGCCGATCGCGGACGCCTAGCACCGAGCGCCGCCTATGCGTTGGACCTCGAGAAGAGCTTCGTGGGCACCCTCGAAAAGCTGGCGCTCGTGCCGGCGGCTGCTGCTCGGCTCGGCATCGACGTCGCAAGGGTGCAGGCTGCGAAGTTCGACAAGCGACGGCTGAGCCCGAGCGAGCTCGCGCAGTTGAGCAAGCTGCTCGAAAAGGCCGAGGTCGACGATGCGTAGGACCCCCGGCGTACCGTTTGCTCCTCTGAAAACGCAGGGCGTCCGGGGCCCCCACCACACCCGCGAGCGCGACAATGCGAACGACTAACCGCACCCTCGAACAAGTCGCCGCGGTCGTCGCGGACGACGGCCACGATCCCTGGGAGTTCGCCACCGCCGGCGAACGGCTCGTCGCACTGAAGGTCAGCGGTACGACCCTCTCCGAGTTGCACGCCGGCAGTTCTCGTCCCGTTCCGGCCGAAAATCCCGAGGTCTGGCGACTCCTCCGCCGCAGCGAGTTGCGCCGTTCGTTCGGACTGCGGGCCAAGTCCTGCCTGCGTGGTGACGATCGCTACTCGTGTTCCTGCGGCGAGGTCGTCTTCGACGAGATCGACGACGACGAGGCTCAGGCGCTGGCGGCGCTCTCCCGCGACGAGCGACGGCGCGAGTTGCTGCGACGAAGCAAGCCGCATCACATCCGCCCACCGAAACCGCAGCGAGACCAGCGCAGGCTTCCCGCGACGGCCATCGCGCAGGTCGAGCCGGAACCGACCCCGGAAGTCCACGACGAGCACGAGCCGACTCCGACACCCGAGCCACGCGTCCGCGTCGTCCATCGCACCCGCAAGTGGTTCGACGACGCGGAGCGGCCCCGATTTTCCGACATGCGTTTCTGAACCAGACGAGAGGAGACCAATGGCCAGTTCAACCGACAAAGCCGGCGGCAGAGCGGCGCCGAATCAGCCGCTTCCGCTTCCGCCGCGACCGAAGTCGGCGCCGACGACGCCGGTCAAGTTGCCCCCTACCGAGACCCGACACTGATTCATCGTCAGTGTTTCCCGCTGACCGGGAGTCGTCTCGCGCAAAGCGCGGAAGCCAAGACTCGCAGCCGCCCCGGCCGCGGAGAACGCTCCGTAGTTGGCCGAAGCCCGTATCAGCGACAGAGCCGATGCGGCGGGATTGGGCCCGGCGGAGCATGAAGTCGTGACAACGCGCGTTGCGGAAACCGAGGGCTTGGTCGACCTCTCGACTGAGACGCCGATCTGGGAGCGGTTCTTCACGGTCGCGCCGCTCGTCCTCGTTGCGACGAAGGAGGGCGATCGGCACAACGTCGCGCCGAAGCACCTGGCGATGCCGATCGGCTGGGAGAACTACTTCGGGTTCGTCTGCAGCCCTTCCCATGCGACCTACCGCAACCTGGAGGCCCACCCGGAGTTCACCGTCAGCTTCCCGCGCACCGCCGGCATCCTGCACGCGACCCTCGCGGCCGGCGCGCGGCGGGACGATCGCTCGAAGCCGACGCTCTCGGCTATCCCGGTGTTCCCGGCCCGCAAGGTCGACGGCGTGCTCGTCGAGGGCTGCGGGCTCTATCTCGAGTGCGCGCTCGACCGCGTGATCGACGGCTTCGGCGAGAACAGCGTCATCGTCGGCCGTGTCGTCGCCGCGGCGGCCCCCCGGACGGCGCTTCGGGGTCACGACGTCGACGACGCCGATCTGCTCCACGACCTGCGTCCGCTCGTCTACCTCGCCCCGGGCCGAGTCGCAGAGGTTCGCGAGACGCAGGCGTTTCCATTCCCGGTCGACTTCCGGCGGTAGCGATGGAGAACGGCCGGGCCCAGATGTTGCTCGCCTGGCTCGAGGAGCGCGAGCCGGAGATGGTCGCGCTCCTGGAGCGGCTCGTCGGCGCCGAGTCACCATCGACCGATTCAGCTGCCCAGCAGGCGCCGTCCTCGATCCTCGCGGAGGAGCTCGGAGCGCTCGACTACGCCGTCCGGCGCGTCCGCGGCTTCGGCACCGGCGACCACCTTTACGCGCGGCCCCGATTGCGGGAGCGCGGCGCGCCGTTCCAGCTCGTCGTCGGCCACATGGACACCGTCTGGCCGGCTGGGACGCTGGAGAAGATGCCGCTACGGCGCGAGGGGGACATGCTCTTCGGCCCCGGCACCCACGACATGAAGGCGGGCCTGGTGCAGCTCGTCCTCGCGCTGCGCGCGCTGCGCGCGCTCGGGCTCTCCCCCTCGGTGACGCCGGTTCTCCTCGTGAACAGCGACGAGGAGATCGGAAGTACCTCCTCGGAGCGCGTGATCCGGGCGCTGGCGCGTGGCGCCGAACGCGCCTTCGTGCTCGAAGCCGGGGAGGGCGGGCGAGGCCGGCTGAAGATCGCTCGTAAGGGAGTCGGGCGGTTCAAGCTCACTGTTCGCGGCCGCGCCTCGCACGTGGGGACGAGCTTCGACGAGGGGGTGAGCGCGATCCTCGAGCTCTCCAACCAGGTGCCGCGCCTGTTCGCGCTCAACGACCCCAAGCGAGGGATCACCGTCAACGTCGGCACTGTCGACGGTGGGCTGCTGCCCAACGTGGTCGCGCCGGAGGCAAGCGCGAGCATCGGGGTGCGCATCCCCACGACCGCTGCGGAGGCCGAGGTCGAGCGAGCGATCCGCTCGCTCCAGCCGACACTCGAGGGAACGTCGCTCGAGGTCACCGGCGAGATCGGCCGCCCCCCGATGGACCCGACGCCGCGCAACCGACGGCTGCTCGCGACGGCTCAGCGCCTCGCGCGCGAGCTCGGCTTGAACCTCGAAGACGCCGGGCTCGTCGGCGGAGCCTCCGACGCGAACACCACCAGCCTCTGGACGGCCACGCTCGACGGGCTTGGTCCCGTCGGCGACGGTGGCCATGCAGCTGACGAGCATGTCAGCGTCCCGAGCATTGCCGTGCGGGCGGCCCTTCTCGCGCTACTGCTGCTGGAGCCCCCGGCCGAGCCGGTCCCGCGCGCGCGCACGAGACGGCACTCGCGCGTGCTTGTCGCGGCTGCCGACAGCAACGAGACGAGCGGCGAGCTCGGCGCCGCCTGGCGCGAACGCGGATTCGAGGCGGAGCTAGTCCCGCCGTTTCGCCTCCGACGCTCACTGCATGCGGGTGACACCGTGCTCGCCCGGCTCGATGTCCTGCCGACGCTCGACGGGATCGAGCCGGGACTCCTCGAGCTGCTGCTGCTCGAACGCGCCGACGTCTGTGTTCTCAATCCGGCAGCGTCGCTCCTGGCCGCACACGACAAGCTCCGGACGGCGCAGGTGCTAACGCGGGCCCGCCTGCCGCATCCGTGGACGCTGCACCTGGCACCTGGCCGTGACGTACCCCGGGTCGTAGGCCCCGTCGTGCTCAAGCCACGGTTCGGAAGCTGGGGCGCGGACGTCTTTCGTTGTGAGAACGACGAAGAGCTGCGGCGGCGCCTTCGGGAAGTGCGCACACGATCGTGGTTCAGGCGCCACGGTGCGCTCTTGCAGGAACTGGTCACACCACGTGGCTACGACCTGCGCGTCGTCGTTGCCGGCGGCAGAGCAGTGGGTGCGGTCGAACGCGTGGCCGCTGCCGGCGAATGGCGCACGAACATCTCGCTCGGAGGGTCGCTCCGCCCCCACGTTCCTTCGGCCGCTGCGTGTGCGCTAGCCGAGGCTGCCGCAGCGGCAATCGGCGCCGACCTCGTCGGCGTCGACCTCCTCCCGGTCGACGAGGGCTATGTGATCGTCGAGCTCAACGCGGCCGTCGAGTTCGACGATGCATACTCCCTCCCGGGGGCCGACGTGTACGCGGATACGGCCGAGGCGCTGGGCCTCTCGGCCTTTCGCACGTCAGGTACCCCTACGCCCGCGACCAGGCGTCGTGGGCATCAGCCCTCCTCGGCGATCTCCTCGACCTCTGCGGCGCTCACCGTGAGCAGATCGGCCGTCTTCAGCCGAACGGACTCGCTGTGCAAGCCTGCTTCGAGCACGACGGAGTCGCGCTCTGCGAGCCGCCGATCGAGGAGCACCCGATCGCCGGCAGGCACGCCGAACGGCGGGACCGCGCCGAGCTCGTACATCGGGTAGGCGAGCACGAGCTCCTCCTCGCTGGCGAGGCGCGCCCGGTTGTCGTCGAGCAGCTCCCGCACCTTGTGGAGGTCGAGACGCCTGGACGCGGGGAGGACGGCGCGGATGAAGCGCTCGCCGCTGGCGACAACGATCGTCTTCGCCACTTCGTCAAGCGGAACGCCGATGGCACGTGCCTCGTCGCCCGCCGTCTCGGTGCGGTGGTGCTCGATCAGGTCGAAATCGATCCCGGCCCGGTCGAGCTCCTTGTGAATTTCAGTGGTCGGGGTCATGGTCTACCTCCTCGTCTGATCATCACTTGATGGGGTGCGTCTCGGGGAAGCCGGCGAGCGCTCGCGCCACGTCGAGCGTCGAGAGCACGCCGATGGGCCGCGCGGTGTGAGGCTCGGCCACGACCAGGTGCGAGATCTCGTGTTCGGCCATCAGCTGGGCGGCATGGGAGAGCTCGTCGCCGGTCGTGACCGTCAGTACCGGTGTGGCGGCGATCGCCCGCGAGGCCTCCTCGTCGAGATCTCCCGTCTGGGCTGCCCGCAACAGATCGGTGTCGGAGATGACGCCCCAGACGCCGCCCCCGGGAAGCCTCTCGGCTCCATTTGCGGTGACGAGGATCGCGTGGACCCGGTAGGTCGCCATCATTCGCGCGACCGACCGTAGAGGAGCATCGGGCGAGCACGAAATCAGCCCCGGATGCATCGCGTCGGCGACGCGCAGCGTCTCGAGTGTCGGGTATGTCTGCAAAATGGACATCTGGCGCTCCAGTTCAGGGTTCGTGGGTGAGCACCGGCTCGTCGTCGGCCTGCTCGACGTGCCGGATCACGGCATCGCTGCCGGGCGTGAAGACGCTCTCGTGGCCGTCCTCCCACTGCACGCGATAGTGCTCGTGCTCGGGGCCTCCGAGGACGTCGAGGATCTCGCCCATCCGGCTGGGTTCCCCGAGCCGGTGGCCGTGCACGATCACGAGATCGCCCACCCGTGCGCGTGGAGCCCGAGTCATCACGATCTCCTTTCGTCTGGTGTGCCCAGGATCTCCCGGTGCGCGGCGCAGGGCATCGGGGCTGCCACTGACACCCTCTCCGCGCTTTGCCGCGGACCCTGCCTGGCGGTCAATGACTGACGACGGCGTTCGGGTTGCCGTCCTTCATGATCGGCTCGTTGAGAGAGCGTTGCATCGGGATGACCCCGGAGCAGCTCTCCGGGAAAGGCCGTACGCGCTCTGCGATCATCCTCCCGTGGGCCGTCTGGCGATCACCGCCCGCTTAAAGAGCGGATCCGAGGAGCTGGCTGCGGATCTGATTGCCAAGGGCGCGCCGTTCGACCCGGAGGAGAGCGGCTTCGATCGTCACGCCGTCTACCTCTCGGCGACGGAGGTCGTCTTCGTGTTCGAGGGAACGGAGGTCGACGCGCGCATGGACGACCTGATCGACGACCCGTTCCGGTGGATGCTCTCGGACGCATTCAAGGAGTGGCGGCCGCTAATCGAGGACCATCCCAGGATCGCGCGCGAGCGCTACTTCTGGGAGCGGCCAGGCAGCTCAGGCGCTCATGGTCGAGGCGGGGGCGGTCGCAGGAGGTCCGGGAGCAGCGGCCGCGACCGGCACGAGTAGCACTGGGACCCGGCTGCGTCGGAGCGCCTCGCGCACCACCGCAGCTCGCCCTGACGAGAGATCTTGCGCCCAGCCGAGCGCGATCAGGTCCGCGCCCGTCTCCTCAGCGACGCGAACAACGTGCTCGCCGGGCGCGCCTACGCGCAGATGCAGCCGATCGAGGTCGACGGTCGGGCAGTAGCGGGCAAGGAACTCACGCGCCCAGCTCTCGGTCTCGTGCTGAGGCTGCTCGCTGAAGAGGGGCAGCGAGTCTTCGTCGTGGACGTGGAGAACGTCGAGCTCGACTTCCGCGTCCCGTGCGAGTGCGACGGTTTCCGTCAGGGCGGCGGCCGTCACATTCGTCCCATCGAGAGGAACGAGCACCCGCCGGAGCTCGAAGGGCATCGCCGTGTGCGGCGGCACGAGCACGACCGGCTTGCTGACGGCGACGAGCAGGTCGAGGGCGACGTAGCTAAGCAGGCGGCGCGCAAGGCGGCCTGATCGGGTTCCGATCACAAGCCCGACGACGTCGTCTTCCTGCCCGGCCTCGATCAGCCGTCGAGGACGTGGTCGGGCCGGCGAGAGCGAGCTGCCGTGGGCGGTTCGCGGCTCGTAGAAGCGGAGGTTCGGGGCGAGTGAGCCCGGCTCGACCTCGTCGGGGACGAGGTGGTGGAGCACGAGCAGGTCGGCCTGCTTCAGCACTTGGGTCGGGAAGAAGCCGTTGCGCTGTCAGACGGTCTGCCCCGTGCAGGCGCGACCGCCGCTCCTGCACCTCCCGCCCGCGGTAAGCGGGCTCAGCTGCCGGCGATGCAGTTGGACCACCACCACACGAGCTCGATGGCGGCGAGAAGGATCGCGATCGCCCAGAGGCAAACGGCGATCTGACCTCCGACCGGGTAGTCACGGTCCTCGCGTCGGTGGGGCGGGGAGTCGTGCTTGGTTCCATGTTCGTTCTTCGCATCCATCAGTTCCATCGTTGCGACGGCGTGCCCGGCGACATCGGGGTGATGCGCGGATTCCCTTGTGGCGAACTACGGAGCTCTCTCGACCCGAGTCAGCCATATCGCGGCGTGCGGCCTCCGTTCCAGTTACGTGGCGCCGCTGCAACACTCGCTGCCGCAACAGTCGTCGTCACGCTGCCAAGCCCGGCACTAGCGGTGCTTGCCATCGGTGTCGCCGCCACCGCTCTTCGCCGTCTGCGCCCACGCCTAGAGGCCCGGGACCGCGAGACCGGGAACGCGATGCAGCTCCCCGTTCAGGCGCCACTCGCGGTCGCCGTTCCGAAAGAGTCGCCATCACCGGCTCGTTCTGGTTGCTAGGGGTTGTGTTGGGCCGTGCTGCCACTCTCGCCTCCGTCTCGCCCGGTCCGAACGTAGGCACTCGAGACGCGGACTGCCCGATTTCCCCCACCCAAGGGTCCGCTCGGGCGCGCAAGGTCGACCGACGCATGGGGACGCGGCGGTCGAGCGGCTTGCCGTTGACACGCCTAGGTTGTGCGGCGCTTAAGCGTCGCAGCACCAAGCGCAAGCGCTAGCAGCGTCGCGCCGACAACCACGACCAGGTCGAAGACGAACCAGGCACCTAACCCGCGACCCTGCGTCACTCTCGACAGTGCGTCGTAGGCGTAGGTAAGCGGGAATGCGTCCGAGATTCCCCTCAGCCAGCCTGCCATTTGCGCGCGCGCGACGAAGAGGCCGGAAAGGAGGACCTGCGGGAAGACGATCAGCGGCATGAACTGAACTGCCTGGAACTCCGTGCGGGCGAACGCGCTGGCAAACAGTCCGAGCGCCATGCCCAGCACTGCGTTGCCAACTGCAAGTGCGATCACAGCGATGCGCGATCCCTGCACGTCGAGGCCGAGCAGGCCGAATGCGAGCAAGGAGACCACCGTGGCCTGGACGACGGCCACGAGCGCGAACGCGATGGCGTACCCGAGGAGTAGGTCGAGCTTGGCAAGCGGCATGGTCATCAGCCGCTCCAGCGTCCCGGTCACGCGCTCCCGCAGCATCGTGATTGACGTGACGACGAACATCGTGATGAACGGGAAGAGGCCGAGCATCGTTCCGCCCACTCGGTCGAAGACCCCAGGCTGTGCGTCGAAGAGGTACCGCAGCAGCGTTACGAGTAGGCAGGGAACGAAGACGATGAGCGCGACGGTTCTCGGGTCTCGGCGCAGTTGCGTGAGCACGCGTGCGGCAGTCGCGACTGTTACGCGGGGCGACATGTGCTTTCCTCGATCAGTCGTAGGAATGCGTCGTCCAAGTCGTTCGTGTTCGTGCGCTTACGCAGATCCTCGGGCGTGCCCTTCGCAAGAACCTCGCCGTTGTGCAACAGCAAGAGCTCATCGCAGCGGTTGGCCTCGTCCATTACGTGGCTCGAAACGAGAAGGGTGGCGCCGCCTTCGGCGAGGCCGTGGAAGCTGTCCCAGAGATCGCGACGGAGAACCGGGTCCTGGCCGACCGTCGGTTCGTCGAGGACGAGCAGCTCGGGATCGCCGAGCAGCGCAGTCGCGAGTGATGCACGCGAGCGCTGCCCGCCGGAGAGGTTGTTGACGACCGAGTCGGCGCTCTCCTCCAGCCCCACGGTCTCGATTGCGTCATCTACGTCGTCGACGTTGAGTACGCGGGCGAAGTACCGCAAGTTCTCGCGAACCGTTAGATCGCCGTAGACCGACGGCGCCTGCGTTATGTACGCAACACGCCGTCGCAGGCCCGGCGAGCCTGCGGGCTCACCCAGCACCTGCACCCGGCCCCCGGCCACGATCTGCACGCCGACGATTGCGCGCATCAGCGTCGACTTGCCGCTGCCGCTTGGACCGAGCAACCCCGTCACGCACCCCTTGCTGACATTGGCCGAGAGCCCCGGTAGCACGACGTTCTTGCCGCGCACGACGCGTAGTCCCTGGATCTCGATCGCGGCCATCGCGGAAGACTACGCTCGGCGTGTAGAGGCTCAACGCACGGCCATGGCGGTGCCGGCTGCCTTCGGGAGACGGCCAATGTGGTCGCTTCTAGCCAGCTGCCAGCTGCCAGCGGTCGAGGCCGTGCCGCCTGTGGTCGAGCGCCTCAGCGTGGAAACCCGCACACGAAACGGCGAACGCCCGGATGCCCGTTCGGGGCGCTCGGCCCACAATGAGGGCGAGATGCCGCCGGCAATCGTCGCCCACCAGCCGTGAACCCACGAATGCAATCCTTGCCGCTGCGCTGGGCGCGGAGCTGCTTTCCCCGGCGGTCGCGCTCGCCCGGATGCCCCGGGGCGAGGTGGCACTTGCGCGCATCGACGTGCGCCATACGCTCGACGGCTGCGAGCCCGGCATCGAACTGCTCGAGCCGCTCGCGGAGCGAGGCGTGCAGGTGCTCAACCGCGCGCCTGCGCTCCTCGCCGTGCACGACAAGCTCCGAACCGCGCGTCTCCTTTCTGTGGTAGGCGTCCCGCATCCTGAGACGAAGCACCTCACCTCGGTGCACGAGCTACTCGAGCTCGAGCCGCCGCTGGTCGTCAAGCCGCGCTTTCGGTAGCTGGGGGACCGATGTCGTGCGCTGCCGCGACCGCGCCGAGCTCGAGGCGTGGGGGGAACACCTTCGACGCCGCCTGTGGTTCCGTCAGACTGGCGCGCTCGCGCAGGAGCTGCTCCCGCCGGTCGGCCACGACCTGCGTCTGGTGGTGGTCGCCTGCGGTCGGGTCATCGGGGCCGTGGAACGCGTCGCGCGGCCGGGCGAATGGCGGACGAACGTGTCCCTCGGTGGCAGCCGCCGCGCGGTCGATCCTTCGGACGATGCACGCGAGCTCGCGCTCGCGGCTGCCGCGGCCGTCGGCATCGACGTCGCCGGCGTCGACCTTTTCCCTGTCGACGGTGAGCACGTGATCCTCGAGCTGAACGGCGCCGCTGACTTCGACGAGACGTATTCGCTGGCGGGGCGGGACGTCTACACAGACCTGCGCGAGGCGGTCGGCCTCGTGCCAGCTGCGGCCTAGTCGAGAATATCCTCGACGGGGCGGCGCGAGGTGCCGGGGACGACATCCGATCGTTGAGCCAGAGCCCCGAGGATCGGAGAAGCCATGGCCGTCTACACGGAGGAGTCCCATACGGCACGCAACGAGATCTGCGACCACGCACACGCTCTGCGTGACCTTGCCGAGCACGTGCCGGAGCTCACCAATGCCGAGCGCCGAGTCGCGCATGCCCGCGTCGTCGCGTTGTTACAGAGCCGCGTCGAGCCACACACGAAGCTCGACGAGCGGCTCCTCTATCCCGACGTGGCCGATCGCCTCGGCGACCCGCTGGTCGCGGCGTCGATGAACTACGGCCATCTTGCGATCCGTCACTGGATCTCGAAGATCGAGAAGACGGACCCGAGAGACTCCGTCCGACTCCAGCGCCTTCTTTACGGGCTCGACGTGCTGATGCGCGTCCACGTCTGGAAGGAGGAGGAGCTCTTCAGGGCGGCGCTCGAGTCCTCTTCGTGGCTGGCGACCGGAGCGTAGAGCGTCAGCGTTGCGATTGGAGGTCGCAGGCCAAGTGGCAGAGAGCGTCCTGCTCTAGCGTGCGCGTGCGCCTCTCCGACAGGTGCATCCCGTCGGCGAGGGCGGCGATCGGCGTCTCCTCTTGATCGAGGCCGAAGTGGCCGCGGACGATCTCGCGCTGTCTCGGGGTCAGGCGTTGCACGGCGTCGCGGACGAGCGTGGCCTCCTCGCCCGAGAGCGTTTCGAGTTCCGGATCTGCGGCCGCCTCGTCGGCAATCTGCTGTGCGAGCGTGGAGCCGCCGTCCATCACTGCCTGGTCGAGTGAGATCGGCGTGCCTGTTGGGGCCCGGGCGGCGCGGACGGCGTGTTCCGAGAGTCCGGTTGCCGACGCCAGCGCTTGCGGCGTCGCGCGGCGTCCACGTGCGGTCAGCTGGGCCTCGGCGCTCGCCAGGAGCCGGCGCCGCTCGACGACCTGCTTCGGCAGTCGGACGACCCGGGCCTGCTCAGTGAGCGCGTTGCGGATCGCACGGCGAATGCGAAAGCGTGCGAACGCCTCGAAGCACGGCTGCCGCCGCGGGTCGAAACGGTCGATCGCTTCGAGCAGCCCGATCGAGCCCTCCTGGACGAGATCGTCGAACGGCAGGCCGACGCCGCGGTAGCGCGAAGCGACCTGGCGTACGAGGCCGAGATGACCTGTGACAAGCCGCTCGCGCGCACCCGAGTCGCCCCGCCGTGCGGCCCGCAGAAGCCTTCGCTCGCGCTCGGCCTCCCGACTTCCGCGATCGCTTGGCGACCCCTTGCGGGTCATCGCCCTCCTTTCCCTACGAGGCTATGGCGGCGGGTCGTGAACGACCTCCGAAGAAACCCGCACGCGGCGCGCTTCCGACTACGGAATTGGCGCGCGAGAGAGGCGGCGGCGCGATGACACTGCGCCGCCGCCATCGTGCGTCAGGCTGCGGTGATCGCCGCGGGCCGGCGACCCTTCGCCTGCGCGAGGACCGGTTGCAGGACCTCAACGATCGTCGGCCGTCCTACCTCCTGCAGTTCGTAACGGACGTGCCTGATCGGGTGCTTCGACGTAATCAGCCGCGACAGGTCGATCGGCGTCCCGGTGACGACCACGTCGCAGTCGGCGGCGTTGATCGTCTCCTCGAGCTCGCGGAGCTGCTCGTCCGAGTAGCCCATCGCCGGCAGGACGTTCGTCAGCTGCGGCCACTTCTCGAACACCTCCTCGAGCGAGCCGACGGCGTACGGCCGCGGGTCGACGATTCGCGAGGCGCCCGCCTTGCGCGCGGCAACCAGGCCCGCGCCGAACGGCATCTCGCCGTGAGTGAGCGTCGGGCCGTCGTCGACCACGAGCACGGGCCGGCCGAGCAGCTCCGGCCCGCTGTCGAGCTTCGGCGGCGACTTCGCGAAGATGATCGTCGCCATCGGGTTGGCCGCCTCGACGTTCTCGACGACTTGCTCGACGTTGTGCGCCTCGGCCGAGTCGACCTTGTTCACGACCACGACGTCGGCCATCCGCAGGTTCGTCTCACCCGGGTGGTAGAGGAGCTCGTGCCCGGGCCTGAGCGGGTCGACGACCACGATTAGGAGGTCCGGAGCGAAGAACGGCAGGTCGTTGTTGCCTCCGTCCCAGATAACGACGTCGGCCTCGGCCTCGGCCTGGCGCAGGATCGCCTCGTAGTCGACGCCCGCGTACATGACCATGCCCATCCGAACCGGCTCCTCGTACTCCTCGCGCTCCTCGACCGTGGGATCGGAGGCGTCGATCTCGTCGAGCGTCGCGAAGCGCTGTACGCGCATCGCCTCGAGGTCGCCGTACGGCATCGGGTGACGGACGAGCGCGACCTTCAGCCCCTCGTCGATCAGGGCCTGGCCGACCTTGCGGCTCGTCTGGCTCTTCCCACAGCCGGTCCGTGTCGCGCAGACCGCGACGACGGGCTTGGACGAGTGGAGCATCGTCACGTCCGGCCCCATGAGGCGGAAGTCGACGCCGGCCGCCAACGCGATCGACGCCTTGTGCATCACCGTCTCGTGCTTGAGGTCCGAGTAGGCGAGGATGACCTCGTCGACGTCGTGCTCGCGGATGAGCTGCGTCAGCTCGGACTCCGGGCGGATCGGAATTCCTTCGGGATAGCGCGCTCCGGCCAGTGCCGGCGGATACGTGCGGTCGTCGATCCCGGGAATCTGCGTCGCGGTGAACGCGACGACCTGGGTGTCCGGGTCGTCGCGGAAGGCGACGTTGAAGTTGTGGAAGTCGCGCCCGCCGGCTCCCATGATGATGACCTTGCGCATCACGGTTCCTCCTTTCGGAAATGGGGGCGCCGACGCGGGCCGGCGCCCCATCCCAGTTGTCACTCCATCCCGAGCCCGACCGGTGTGACCCGATCGCCGTCGTGGGGGGGCCGAAGCGGCTTCATCGCGCTGCTGAGGATCACGCGGTCAAGATCTACCTCGGCCTCATCCGGCTTCTGCCTGGTGCGCCACTTCATCCAGACGTAGACGGGGATCCCGAAGAGCAGAAGCATGAAGCCCTTGGCGAGCCATTCGTCGCCGGAGCCCCAGATCGCCCACAGTGAGTAGGCGAACGCGAGGCTGGCGACGATGGTGTCACGCGTGAGCTTCGCCCAGCTGAACAGCTCGCGTTCCCGGTAGAAGAGGACGACCTCGGCCGCCGCCGCGTACGCGTAGGCGATGAGCGTCATCCAGGTCGCCAGCAGGACGATGTCGGTGAACCGGTTGGCGAAGCTCTCGTTCCAGCCGTAGAGCACGAGACCGCTGACGAGCACCGACGACGCGAGCAGCCCGAGCACCGGCGTAGCGCGCTTGCCGTGCACCTTGCCGAACCATTTGGGGAACAAGCCGTCGTCCGCGGCCGCGAGCGAGACGCGCGCCGTCAGCATGATCCAGCCGTTGAGCGCACCGAGCGTGGCGGCGATCGCAACCAGGGCGATCCACTTGCCCCAGGTAAGCCCGAGGAATGTTCCGCCCCAGATGGCATTCGCGGCATCGGCGAACGGCGCGGAGGAGCCGGCGAGCGCGGCCTGCGACAGCACGCCGACGATCGCGACCAGCGCGACCAGGTACAGAAGCGTGGTCGCGAGCGTCCCGAAGATCGTCGCCCTCGGGATCGTCTTCTCGGCATCCTTGACCTCTTCCGCCGGGACGGTCGCCGACTCAAGTCCGATGAACGCCCACAGTGCGAGCGTCGCCGCGGCGTTGACGTGCCAATCGGAGCCGCCGTGGACCGTGAACGGCGTGTAGTTGCCACCGTGAAGGTAGAACAAGCCAGCGATGCCGATCACCGCCAGCGGCACGAACTTCAACACCGTAGTGAACACCTGCGCAATGCCTGTTTCGCGGGCGCCGGCGATGTTGACCAGCGTGAAGAGCCAGATCGCGGCGACGGCGACGACGGCCTGCAACCAGTTCGTCGCGTGCAGGCGGCCCCAGAAGACGCCGAGGTAGCCGGCGAACGCGACCGCGATCGCAGCGTTTCCGACCCAGGCGGCGATCCAGTACGCCCACGCGGTCTGGAAGCCGACGAAGTCGCCGAAGGCGCGGCGGGCGAAGTAGTACGGCCCGCCGGTCCTCGGGTGCGCCCGTCCGAGGTTCGCGAACACGAGCGCGAGCAGCATCGCGCCGACGCCCGTAAGCGCTAGCGCCACGATCGACGCTGGGCCCGCCTCTCCGGCCAGGACGGCCGGCAGCGTGAAGATGCCGGAGCCGACCATGTTCCCGACGACAAGTGCCGTCGCCATCCAGAGGCCCATCGAGCGCTTGAGGCGAGGTGATCCAGTGCCGTTTCGCGCTTTCAGAATCGTTGGCCTTGCGAGTGTCATTTCGTCCTCCTTACTCAGCACGGCTCGGCGTCGGGATTGACGGTCAGAGCGGGTCGTCCGATCTGCAGCCGGCGCGGCTCGAGGCGCACGCGGGGCGCTCGGATCTCGAGCTGACTGTGGCTGTAGACGACGCTCAGCTGGTCGAGCACGGCGTCGTCGGGGAGGCGGAACGTCTCCTCGAGGCGCTCGTGCAGGCGAAACGCCTTGCCGTTGTCCTCACCGACCTCGATCTGATCGCCGCGGACTGTGAGCCGTGGGCCGAGTAGCTCGACCGTGAGCTCGGGCTCCGTGAAGTCGGCGACGTCGAGCTCGATGACGTACTCGCCCTCCTGCTCGAGCACATTGGCGTGCGCCGGCAGCTGG
>Ga0070711_100000955_pt1 | contig 15303 bp, 15 predicted proteins | sample LARL53metaG_FD_65452 | JGI IMG/M metagenome (GOLD analysis project Ga0070711, IMG submission 65452) | Corn, switchgrass and miscanthus rhizosphere microbial communities from Kellogg Biological Station, Michigan, USA - LAR L5-3 metaG | ecosystem: Host-associated > Plants > Roots > Rhizosphere ... | reverse complement strand
GAGATTTAGCGGCTGGGATTCATCAGGCCGTAAGTTGATGATGAAAAAGGCGATTATAGCAAAGTTGAAAAGAACGTTCCGCCGCGCGCGGGCACCGGCGTAGCACCCAGTCGCCGAAAATTGGCCCTCTCTCCTGTTGGTTCTACCAGTTCTTGCCTGAACTGTGTGTGGGTATCTTTGCTACACGATGGATGAGAGTCAGCAACTGCAGCGTTGCTTAACATCGTGCTTGAGCAGTTGTTCATTCATAAATCGTTCGTGGGAGCCACACATGGCGATCGCAAATCCAACGGACGAGTAAAGAGCCCAGGAGGCCCCCGAAATGAGCACAACAAAGAGAAACGCGAGATTCAGCTGGTCGGCGGCGATCATTTTTTGCCTGCTTTTTGCCGTTGGAGTCAGTGCACAAGTAAAAACCGGCACCGCCAACACCAGCGGCCAGCCGACGGTCGAAACACAGGTGGAGCGCGGACAAGTAGTGACGGTCAACGGAAATGACTTAATTGTGAAAATGGAAGATGGAGCTCTCCGCCACTTCGCCAACGTTCCAGAGAGCGCCAAGGTCACCGTGGACGGAAAAGAATTGGGCATTCACGATCTGAAACCAGGCATGAAGCTGGAGCGGACCATTACCACTACCGCCACTCCGACGACCATCACCACGACGCAAACGGTCACAGGAACGGTCCAGCAGGTCATGGCTCCAAACTCCGTGACCCTGCGCCTTGAGGATGGCACGACGCAGCAGTTCAATATCCCTAAAGGTCAGAAGTTCACGGTGGATGGCCAGGAAACTGACGCCTTTGGCCTGCGGAAAGGCATGCAGATCTCCGCGACGAAGGTTGTCGAAGAACCACAAACCGTGGTGGAGCAGCAGAAGCAGGTGAGGGGCAGCATGCCGCCTCCGCCGGAGCCACCAGCAGCAGATCAGCCGATCCTGGTTGCCACTGCTCAGGCGCCAGCTCCTCCTTCATCTGCGAAGGCCGAGGAGCCGGAGAAACTGCCCGCAACTGCTACGCCAATTCCGTTGTTGGGTCTTTTGGGACTGCTGTCCGTTGTCTCCGGAGCCGGGCTTGGGGTCCGTAGATCGTTAAGGCGAGCCTAAGAGAGCTTAGTCTTTTGCGGTAGGAGCACAGTTGAAATAAAAAGCGGAGTCCGTCAGTGGACTCCGCTAAAAAAGTCCGCACCAGGAGAAATCCAATCAGTAAGGGCGGCACCCGGCGCAGAATCCGGTCACCAAAAAATTGGCAGAATTACTTCCGGTTTGCCGACCAACCGCCCAAGACACTGAGGGATGGTCGGCCCCTCATCTTCCAGGCTCGAGCGCCAATCGGAGAACTTGACAATCCTCTCTATTAGAGTCACAATGTATAACTAATGCTTGGCGAGTTTGAATATCTTCTCATCACAGCGGCTGCACGGCTCGGCGAGGAAGCCTACGGTGCGGCGATCCGGCGAGAGATTGAGGATGCGACCAGACACCGATGCTCGATCGGTGCGCTGTACACGACCCTCGATCGCCTGGAAACCAAGGGCCTCGTTAAGACCTGGATGGGCGAAGCGACTGCTCAGCGTGGAGGGCGTGCTAAACGCATGGTCCGTGTGACCGGGAAGGGAGTACAGGCGGCAACTTCCTTTTATCGCGCCGTGACCCGTGTCAGCCGCGATGTCTCCTGGGACATGAAATGAGCCCTGTGACTGTTTTGGATGCGCTTCTGCGCCGAATGGCGGATAGGGCATCCCTGATGCTGGACTCGGCGGAGCGCGATGCGGTGTGCGGCGACCTCGAGGAATCCAGAGAATCGGGATCGCGGATGTTGCGCGAAGTTCTGGGTCTGGTCGTCAGGCGGCGGGCAGCTTGTCTCCGAGGGTGGCATCCGTGGCTAACTCTCGTCAGCCTTACGGTACCGCTGAGCGTGCTGGTGGCGCTCGTGTCGAGGCGCACTGCTGACGGAACCGCAATCTATCTCTGGCTCTACGTCAACAACTGGAACTGGGCGCTCATTCACAACCAAGGTTTCTGGCGAGAGTTGGCCCAGTGCGCTCCGGGCGTGCTCTTGTCATGCCTCGCGCTCGCGTGCTGGTCCTGGACGACCGGCTTCCTTGTCGGGTGCTTCGCGCGACGGATCCTCTGGTTTAGCGGCGCCGTTTTCTTCGTGATTGTCTTGGCCGTCGGCGTCTTTGGTATTCCCCGATTCTTTGACCACATCCTGGTCCTGCCGCGTGCTCGCGACTTCCGCAGCAATTCAGCAGTGTTTCTCGCGACTTTCTACCGGCAGCTGTTTCCCCAATGCGTCCAACTTTTTCTTGTGGTTTTGCCCGCATGGAAAGGAATGATTCAGGGCAGCCGAATGGATCGGTTTGCCCGCACCGCTCAGGTGTTTCTGTTGATCGCCGCGGCCACAGCGGTTGGTACGCTGGTGAGCACCAATCTCCTCTGGTGGCAAATGCGCGTATGGGATATCTGGCCGCTCCGTCAGCCGCGCCTTCCATCGATGATGCCTCTGGCGATTGCGGGGCCCGCCGCTTACCTCCTGACTTCTTTTGTTCGGCGGGCTCGCCGCCTTGCGACTCAGACCTAGGTTTCGAAGATCAATGAAATATCACTTCGGAGGGTACTCACGGTGCAAACAACTACGCGATTTAAGTTAAGCATAAAACACAAAGGCGCCCACGTGGCTGCCTGCCTAGTGGCGGCGATAGCGATGATGCAGCCGGGCATGCCGGCCGCTCAGTCTTCACAAGCGACTGCCTCGCCCACCCCCAAAGGGTCGGCGTATGTTCTGATTCCAGCAGACTCAAGGGTGGCGGCTCCGGACTTTACGCTGACCGACTTGAGCGGGGGAACAGTCTCCCTGTCCCAATTTAAGGGCAAAGTTGTACTGCTGGATTTCTGGGCCGTGGACTGCGGAGGCTGCAAAGTCGAAATTCCGTGGTACGTTGCATTCGACAAAACCTATCGTGACAAGGGGCTAGCTGTGATCGGAATCGACATGTATGGCGAGAGTCCCGACGTGGTGAAGGCATTCATGAAAAAGGAGAACATGAATTATCCGGTTGCGATTGGGAATGATGCGCTCGGAGAAAGATTCCATGTCGAAGAGATGCCGTTGACGCTTCTGATCGACCGGAGCGGACGAATCGCGTTATCGCATGCGGGAATTGTGGACAAGACTCAATTTGAGAAGGACATTCAGGAATTGCTGCGGTAGAGAGTTTCGATGGTCACTTGACATGGGCGAATAAAATACGATACAAAGAAACGCACGCCTTTTGCAGGCAAAGGGCGAGTTCTTTGACAAAAGAAGCTGCTAGCTCCTAGCTGCTGGCCGCTAGCTAAGGCCGAGTACTGTACGGTAATTGGAAAGGCTGTAACCCTCTGCCGACCGAACAGTAAAAACAGAAAAAGAAGGCTGAAATTGAGCCGGATTGGACTGTTTAAAAACATAAAAAAATGGCATCGACAGCCTTTTGACAGGCCTTTCGAATTGGGGTTGGGCTTTTGTTTTCAACAAAACCTCTAGGGGGGTGGGGGCCGTGGCTGAGGGACATAGGCAGAGGGCCGCTGCGCTGACACAACAAGGATTGTCATTCAACCCGGCCGGGCCATTACCCTCTTCCGCTGGTTTGACGGCGCTCACGGCTAAACCTATGATGAAGGTTTGGGCCCTGTTTGCGGGCGCCAGCCTTAGTAGCCTTAACTTATTTGGTCTCCATGCGCATTGCCTACCTAGAGTGCTTTTCCGGTATCAGCGGCGATATGTTCCTGGGCGCCCTGCTGGACGCCGGAGTTCCGCCTGAGGTCTTTACCAGGACCGTGGAAGCCCTGGGCGTGGACGCCCGGCTGGAAATCTCACGCGTGGACCGCAGCGGCATCAGCGCCACCAAGCTGGACGTGATCGCCGCCGGGGAAAAAGAGCTGCCGCGGGAGGAGTTCTGGGCAGAAGCAGTCAGCACTCAGCAATCAGCAGTCAGCCCTCAGCAATCAGCAGTCAGCCCTTTAAGGGCTACGTCTGTGGGACACGCGCACGATGAAGGAAAGGAACACGGCCATGCGCATTCCCATTCGCACGCCGACGAACACAGCCACAGCCATTCGCACGACAGCCACTCCCACTCCCATGGAGCGCAGGCGCCCTCGCCTGCGGACAAGCACTCTCACGAAGCATCGCACCTTCAATCGCCAGGACACAGCCATTCCCACGCACATCCGCATCGCGGGCTGAAAGAGATCCGCCAGATCATCCATGCCGCAGGCATCAGCCAGTCGGCAAAGGATCGCGCAATCAGAATCTTTGAAGCTCTGGGTGCAGCGGAAGCCAAAGTTCACAACACGGACATCGAGAAGATCCATTTCCACGAGGTCGGCGCGATTGACGCGATTGTCGATATCGTATGCGCTTCGGTCGGCGCGGAGGCGCTGGGCGTAGACGAATGGGTCTGTTCTCCGCTGAACGTCGGCGGCGGAACGGTGGTTTGCGCGCACGGCGCGTTTCCCATTCCCGCTCCAGCCACGCTGGAACTGCTCAAGCATGCTCCGGTCTATTCCGGCGAAATCCAGAAGGAGCTGGTCACGCCTACAGGCGCGGCGATTGTAAGCGTACTGGCTTCGCGCTTCTCGCACTTCCCCGCCATGAAGACGGAGAAGACCGGCTACGGCGCGGGGAGTCGCAACTTTAAGAACTCGCCCAACGTGCTGCGGCTGAGCATTGGTGAAACGACGACCTGCCGCCCGGACCGCGCAGCTTTTGCGCAATCTGGGGTGGAAGAGTCACCATTCCCGGTGGAAGAAATCACGGTGCTGGAAGCCAACGTTGACGACATGACGCCGCAGGTCTTTGGCTATGTGATGGAGCAGGCGCTGCAAAACGGCGCGCTGGACGCGTTCGGCACCCCGATCCAGATGAAAAAGAGCCGCCCGGGGATGCTGCTGACCGTGCTGTGCCGGACGGAAGACAGCCAGAGCCTGACCAAGCTGATTTTGGCCGAGACAACGACGCTCGGCGTGAGAATGCGGAAGGAAAGCCGGGCCGCTCTTACGCGCCGGCATATAAGCGTCAACACAAAATGGGGCGCGATTCGCATGAAGCTGGCCAACCTGAACGGCAGCATCAGCAACTACGCTCCTGAGTATGAAGATTGCCGGCAGATCGCCAGAGAGCAGAAAGTGCCATTGAAAACCGTCATGCAGGAAGCAATCAAGGTTTACCTGATGCAGCCAACGAAAGAAAATACCAATGGATAAGGGCAGGCAGAAGTTTTACATCACAACGCCCATTTACTACGTGAACGCACGCCCGCACATCGGGCATGCATACACCACGCTGGTGTGTGATGCCATTGCGCGCCGCAAGCGCATGCTCGGTTATGAGACGTATTTCCTGACTGGGACCGATGAGCACGGTACGAAGATTGAACGCTCCGCCCTTGCCGCGGGTAAAACGCCCAAGCAGTTTGCCGACGAGGTCTCCGATCTTTTCCGCTCGCTGTTTGAGAGGATGAACATCTCCAATGACGATTTCATCCGCACCACCGAAGCGCGGCACAAGGCGGGGGCGCAGGAGTTGTGGAAGCGCATCCAGGAAAATGGCCACATCTATAAAGGCACGTACACCGGCCAGTATTGCGTTTTTGACGAGCTCTACGTCGATTCCGTCGGCCCCGGCGCTCCTTGCCCTGAATGCGGCCGCCCGACGGAGACCGTGAGCGAGGAAAACTACTATTTCAAGCTCTCCGCCTTTGCCGACAAGCTGCTGGCACACTACCAGCAGAATCCCGGATTCATCCGCCCGGAAACGCGGCGCAATGAGGTAATCGCCTTCGTCAAGAGCGGGCTGCGCGATCTTTCCATCAGCCGCAGCACGTTCAAGTGGGGCGTTCCCGTTCCCGGCGATCCCAAGCATGTGATGTATGTCTGGCTTGATGCGCTCATCAACTATTGCTCCGCCGTGGGCCTGGGATCGAAAGACGAAGCCGAGCAAAAGAAATTTGAGCACTACTGGCCGGCCGACGTGCACATGGTCGGCAAGGAAATCATCCGTTTCCATTGCGTCTACTGGCCGGCGTTCCTGATGGCTGCGGGCCTGCCGCTGCCCAAGTCGGTGGTGGCGCACGGCTGGCTGCTGTTTGAAGAGAGCAAGATGTCGAAGTCGCGTGGCAACATTGTGCGCGCGGAAACCGTGATCGACGTGATGGGCAACGATCCGCTGCGTTATTTCCTGCTGCGCGAAGTGGTCTTTGGACAAGATGGCTCCTTCAGCTTTGACGCGCTGGTGCAGCGCTACAACTCTGACCTTGCCAACGATCTGGGTAATCTTTCCAGCCGCACGCTGACCATGATCAACCGTTACTTCAATGGCTCCGTGCCTTATCCTTCGCCCACCGTGGCGCGCAAGGGCACAGATGACGTGATCAAGGAGCACGCGCTGGCGGTGATCCAGGAGTTTGGCGAGCTGTTTGACGATTACCAGTTCTCGCGGGCGCTGGAGTCGGCCTGGAGCCTGGTGGGCGCGGTCAACAAATATCTGGTGGACGAAGAGCCGTGGATCGTGGCTGAAAAAGAAGGCGAGGAGAATAAATCGCGCCTGGCCACCATCCTTTATACGGCGGCGGAAGCTTTGCGCATTGTGACGGTGCTGGCGCATCCGGTGCTGCCGGAATCAACGGCAAAAATCTGGAGCCAGCTTGGCCTGGGCGAGATCAGCAAGTTCAATCTTGCCGACCTGAAGTGGGCGCAATTACCGCTGGGCGGCAAACTGGGCAAGGTGGAACCGGTGTTTCCCCGCGCCGACAAAACTTCAATCGAGAGGATGCAACAGATGGAACAGGACCGCGCAGCACAGGCTTCCTCGAGCACGCCGTCATCATCAACGGGCGCCGCAGCGGCTCCCGCGCCCGCAGGTGAAGGCGCGCGTGCAGGACAGCCCGCAACCCAGGCCGCGCATGGTCAGACCGATGCTGCGCCTGCGCCAAAAGCAGCGCCGCCTGCCCAGGCTCCGGCAATCGCCGACGGAAAAATCTCCATTGATGACTTCATGAAAGTGGAGCTGCGCGTGGGCCAGGTAAAGGCCGCGGAAAAAGTAAAAGGCGCGGACAAGCTGCTGCGGCTCGAAGTCGACATAGGCACGGAAGTCCGCCAGCTGGTCGCGGGAATTGCGCTGGCATACAAGCCCGAAGATTTGATTGGACGCAAAGTGGTGATCGTGGCCAACCTTCAGCCGCGCAAGCTGCGCGGGCTGGAATCGAACGGGATGATTGTCGCGGCTTCGGTCGGCGAAGACGGCAAGCCGGTGCTGGCAGGTTTCCTGGAAGATGTGCCGGTTGGGGCGAAGCTGAAATAACTCGGCACATTTTTTCTGGCTTTTACTGATTGCATTTGCGGAATACAGATGATACCAATGTCGCAGCATGGCCTCCGCAAGTACGCAACCTGAAGTTCAGATTCCCCAACAGCCCGTTTCATCGGTAAGCCGGGCCCATCGCTGGACCGATCTTGGCCTGGTGCTGCTGGTAGCGTTCGCCATCTCCATCCTCGGCAGCATCTTCAGGGCATTCCACCCCGGCCCGCTCAATTATTCTAATGGGCGACTGGTCCTGGGAATGGTCGATGAAGCTATTCCGCTGGTCCTATTGTTTGTGCTCCTGAAGCGCCAGGGAAGAAGCCTTCAAGACCTGGGCTTCAGCTTTCGCTGGACCGATGTGCTTAAGGCCCTGGGTCTGACCGTGGCCGGATTTATCGCAATGTTCATCGGCTTCGTGGCCATTCGCTTTCTTTACTACTCTTTCACGCTCCATTCATTCATCGATTCCGGGCCGCGCAATAATTTTTCCGCCACTTCGGTTTGGATGATTCTTCCTTTCATGGTCCTGAATGGCTTCCATGAAGAGATTATTGTGCGAGGCTACCTGATGACGGAGTGGATCGAACTTCGCGGCTCGGCCCAGATGGCCGGGATCATCAGCCTTGCTGTGCAAACCAGCTATCATCTTTACTACGGTGTTTTTGGAGCGCTGATGGTCGGCTGCGGACTCTCGGTCTTCGCGATTTACTACGCGAAATCACGCCGGCTCATGCCGGTAATCCTGGCTCACATCTTTTGGGACCTCATTACCGTCTTCAGCAGGCTCCATTCCGGAAGTTGAGATATCGCGAACTTTGCCGCTTTCTAAAGCCGATGCTCTTCACCGCGGAAATAGTGGGATCGTCGGCGCGTTCTTTGGCACCGCGGTTCGCGCCGTGTTCAACACCATCGCCAGAAATGTGTAGTAGCCGTTCACGCCTGTCAGGTCGATGATGCCCTGCTCGCCGAACCGGGCCAGCGTGCGCGCATACGTCGCGTCACTGATGCTTTTATTCTGATGAAGCTCCGTGCAGAACTCGTAGACGATCTCTTCATCGGCAGACATGCCCTGTGGCCTGCGCCCTTCAGCAACAGCCTGCGTGATCTCAGCTTTCAAGCCGGCCTTTACCGCGATGGGCTGGTGCACAGCCCATTCGTATTCCTGCGTCCAGTGGCGGGCGGTGATCAGGATGGCAAATTCATTCAGCACCGCCGACAGCACGCTCTTGTACCGCAGATAATCGCCCATGGCCCTGGCGCGCAGCATCACTTCCGGACTGCGCAGCAGCGGCACAAACGGGCCAAAGATTGGGACCTTGCGCTCCGCCAGGAAATCGTCCGCGGCTTTTTTCTGCTCCGGCGTCATCTTGTCAGCGGGGATTTCCGGCATGCGATCGGCCGGCATGGCTGGCTGCGCCACTGCCGCTTGGGCCGAAGCAGGCTGGGTTGTCTGCGCTGGCAGTCCAGTGGCTCCGACCGCTAACGTGCATGCGCTTCCCACACCGGTCTTGATGAAATCTCTGCGCGATACGGCCATGGCTGCCCTCCTTGTGCTTCTGGATGAGCATTGGTTCTGGCCCATCCAGATGCGCGCGTGATATTTATAAATAACGAGGGCATGTTTTGTACATTGATTCCCACGCTCACCTTGAAGGCCACAAATTCGATTCTGACCGCGCCGAGATGCTGGCGCGCGCCCGCGAAGCCGGCCTGGAGCGCATTCTCGCCATCGGCAGCGGCGCCAGCCCGGGCACATACGACTGCGCACTGAAGATCGCCGAGCAGCATGACTGGATTTTCGCCAGCACGGGACTGCATCCGCACGAGGCCAGCGTTGCCACCGAAGCCGATTACGAAGAAATGGCCCGCCTGGCGAAGCATCCCAGATTGATTGCCTGGGGCGAGATCGGCCTGGATTATTTTTATGATCACTCGCCGCGCGACGTGCAGAAAGAAGTTTTTCGCCGCCAGATGGAGCTTGCCGCTGCCGCCAAGTTGCCGATCATCATCCATTGCCGGCCATCGAACAACAGTGAAAACGCCTGGGATGACACGCTGCAAATGCTGCAAGATCACTGGGCGCCAAGTGGACTGCCGGGAATTCTGCATTGCTTTACCGGCGATTGGAAGCACGCACAAGCCGCGCTGGATATCGGCTTCTACATTTCTTTTGCCGGCAACGTCAGCTTCCCCAAGGCGGAAAATATTCGCGAAGCAGGAAAACAAGTCCCGCTGGACCGCATGCTGATAGAGACTGATTCACCGTATCTCGCACCGGTGCCACATCGGGGAAAGCGCAATGAGCCTAGCTTCGTCGTGAATACTGCGGAGGTCATCGGGCAGCTGCGCGGAATGAGCAAAGAAGAGGTAGGCCAAACGACGGCTGAGAATTTCTACAATCTCTTTCCGCAGACGCGTTAGCGCGCCGAACCCGCTGAAATCATGTCGGTCTGAAAGCGACCATCGGACAATTTCTTTGTGGCCATCCGCCGAATGAGGAATACCAGCGGTAGAAATGCCAAACCTGCGCAGAGATGTTTGAGCGTGTGTCCGCTCACGATTCCGCCGAGCGCATAGATTGGCTTATCCAAAAGCTCAAATAGCTTGGCCAGGACGTTTCCGGCCACGGCGATCACAAAAACCGGCGTAGCCTGATTGCGGGATGGAAACATCCATAGCAGCAACGCGCCGGTCAGGATGATTAGACCTTCATAGAGCGCATACCAGCGCAGGTCGCCGTGGCCACCGGCCTCGCTCGCGTTCCACTGGTAAACGGTCCACAAGCCGGTTGCAAGAAGCGGCGCCACGATCCACGCCTTCCTGCCGCCGAAACGATCTGTAAGCACCGCGCCTCCACATCCCGCCATGGCGATAATCATGGGCAGGCGATCGAAAACCAGCTGCTGATTATCGGGCGCAAGGTGATAGTAAGCGGAGCCGACGCTGGTCAGAACCAGCCCAATGAATAGCGTTGCAAAGGCCCAGCGGGTGCCGGATTCCAGCACTCTTCCAAACTTCACGACGAAGAGGAGACCAAGCAGGCCTGAAACCAGGAACACCAAATTGGAGAGCACATCCAGGCCGTAAGCGATGCCGAAGATTGTGCGCTGGTCTGCGAAGTGGTGATAGGACTGCGGCTGCGGAATCGGTGGCAAGAGCGCGGTCGCGATGAACGCAGCAATCGAAACTCCGAAGAGGATGCCCCAACGCACTCGGGCGCTCCATCCATGTACACCGGCGGTCAACTCCGATGCGCTATTTGCCGGCGACATTTTTGTTCGGGTCTGTTACTGGAGTTGGAACCCTCTTGGTCCCGCCCAATTCTGCCGCAGTCTGCATGATGTTGCGTTTAGAAAACGGCCCAAAGAATCCCCAGCACGTCGCAGTAGGAGCCGCTGGCTTCTTGTCTGGCGATGCCACTGGGCAATCTTTGCCATATTTTTCCTGCAATTGCGGTAGCACGGCGTCAACCAAAGCCTGGTCGGTCTTCCCTGCCGCCTGGGCCTTCGCCACGGCATCCCGCAAACTCACAAGATAGTCGTGAAAGTCGCGGACATCGGCCACGGTGGCAACATCCCCATGCCCGGAAACAAACGTTGCCGCGGGATGATCGGCCAGCAACTTCTCCAGTGTCTTCACCCAATCGCTGGTGGTGGCGTCAATCAAGTTGGGCAAATGCTTCTGCCAGACCAGGTCGCCGGCAAAAACCACGTCGGCATCCGGCACGGTTACAACGGAGTCGCCGCCGGTATGGCCAAGCATGTAGCGGACTTGAATCTGCCGCGTGCCTAAATAAATATCGACGGCGTCGCTATAGACCTCGTCAGGCAGCACCAGCGCCTCGACCATTGCTTTTTGTTCCGGCTTTGGATTGGCGCCAAAGAACTTCAGGTTTTCCGTCCGCAGCCAGCCGCGCAAATTGCGCTGCGCCAGGATTGTTGCTCCCGCCTGGGCAAACACCGCGTTTCCTCCGGTGTGGTCCAGGTGATAATGCGTGTTCACCACAAAGCGGATCGGCAGGTTCGTGATCTTGCGGATCTCCGCCAGCAGGTCTCGCGCGGGTGCAACGTCTTGAAACGTATCCACCACCACAACGCCATTGCTGCCGACAATAAATCCGGCATTACTGCCGGCTTTGCCGCCATCGGCGCCAATGGCCGCATACACGCCCTCACCAATTTTCTTGACGGTGAAGTCCGCGGTATCCGCGCAAAAGGCGCATGTAGAAAGGCATATGAGAACTAGGAGAAGAGCAGGCGTTCTGGTGCGCATGCCGCTGATAGTAACACCAATCCTGGCCATTTCGCTCCGTGGCGGAATCACCCAAAGCAAGATCGCAGTTCCTTGACGTCCGCGCGGGGCCGCGCTCTCGCCCTGTGGTAACAGATTTGTTACGATGAAGGAGCGGGACAATCTGCCTGATTTTTAATGCCGGAAGCAATCCAATCGTCAGCACTGCTCGTACTTCTAAGAAAGCGAGAGAAGGCTCGTGAGCGGCACGCAATCGCCAAATCATAAGGACGACGCGGCCCTCATCGCCGGCATTCGCGCGGGGGACCAGAGCGCCATGGCCGATCTTTATGACCGCTATGCAGGAGTCGTGTATGGCGTCTCCCTGCGTGTGCTTGCCAATACCACGGCGGCCGAGGATGTGGTGCAGGAAGTGTTCCTTCAGCTATGGCGCAACCCCCAGGCATTTGATGCTGACCGTGGCCGGCTGGCGCCGTGGCTGGCGGTAATCGCGCGCAACCGCGCTATCGATCTTCTACGGAAACGGCCTCTTGAAGACAATATCGACGAAATGCCCATTACCACCGGAATCAACCTGGAAGATCAGGCGGCGCAGAACCTGGCGGTGGAGAAGGTCCGCGGCGTCCTGGTGCAGCTTCCGCAGGACCAGCGCAAGGCGCTGGAGATGGCATTTTTTGAAGGCATGACGCATACGGAAATCGCGGGCAAGACCGGGGAGCCGCTGGGAACGGTCAAGACGCGGATTCGCAGCGGCTTGCTGGCGTTGAGAAAAGTATTTGCATGAGCGCGCATCCACAATACGCTGAAGCCCTGGCGCTCTACGCCATGGGCACGCTCGACAATCCGGAGAGCCTTGCCGCGCTGGAAGCGCACCTGGGCACGTGTGGCGATTGCCGCGGTGAACTGGAAGCCCTGCGCGCCGATGTGGCGTTGCTGGCGCTCTCGGCCACCGGGCCGCAGCCTCCGGCGCGGTCGCGCCAGCGATTGCTCAGCGCTATTAGCGCGGAACCTCGTCTTGATCGGAGATCGCCCCAGCGCTATGCGGTAGGCCGTCTGCGCCCGCGCTGGTTTACCTTCGCGCCTGTCATGGTCATGCTGCTGCTGGCGGTCTTTAGCATTCTGCTCTGGCGCGACGTTCGCAACACCCGCCGCGAGTTGCGGCGCATGCACGCACAAATGGACCAGATGCAGGCGGAGTTGGAGCAGAAGAATAAGGAACTGGCAGATGCCAAGATGGTCCGGGACCTGCTGCACGCGCCTGACGCCAAGCAGATGGTGCTGGTAACAAGAAAGACCCCGGCACAGCCCCAGATGAAGATGATCTATTCGCCCCAGAAAGGCTGCCTGTTGCTGATGGCCAGCAATGCACCTGTTCTGCCGGAAGATAAGATCTATGAACTCTGGCTGCTGCCGGCCGATGGAAGCGCGCCGATGGCCGCCGGATGGTTTAAGCCTGATGGCAAAGGCAATGGCATGGTCTTCCACAAGCTGAAGACAGCAGGCATCGACGCCAAGGGATTCGCAGTTACCGTTGAGCCCTCGGGCGGAAGCCAGACTCCGACACCGCCAATCGTGATGGAGCCCGCGGGATAGCATAGAGAGTCTTACTTGCAAGCGCCCATGGCGACCAGACTTCGCAAAAGCCGGCTGCTCCCTCTGCTCTGCGTCCCCTGTCTGGTTCTTCTCTCTGGATGTCTGGCTTCTCCTTCGATAGGACGCGACTTCCACCAGCGCGTAGTCTTTATCGGCGATTCAATCACCGCCCGCTGGGACCTCCATGGCTACTTTGGCAAGGGCTTCATCAACAAAGGAGTGGAGAGCCAGAACGCACAAGAAATCGCCGCACGGTTTCAAACGGACGTCGTCGATCTGAAACCGGATATCGTAGTCATTCTGGCCGGGACCAATGACGTCCGCTCCGAAGGTGATCTGGCTTTGGCCCACGATTCCGTCGCGGCGATGGCACAAATGGCGCGCGCGAATGGAATAAGGCCGGTCGCGTGTACCATCCCGCCCGTCCTGGCCCATTTAAGCAGCACGCAGGCTTACAACCTGATGCTAACCAGCGATCCGGCTTTGCAGGTTTCCTGCGATTATTACCGGGCCCTCACCGATACGAATGGAACCCCCATTGACGGAGCGCTCAATGATGATGGCGTGCATCCCAGCATTCTTGGATATCTACGCATGGCAGCGGAGATAAACCGCGTATTGAACGATTAGGCAACGGGCCGACTGATCGAAACGAGATGACGGGGCCCCTCTTTGCCGCCTGCAGTGTTGCACAGCCCGTCCGATCGTTGAACTCACGCTTTGATTCAGGCATGAAGCATCTGTTATTCTCGCGCCGTGCAGCTTCCCCGTTACCTTCCTGAGCTTGATGTCTTGCGTGGGTTCGCCATTCTTGCCGTCATGTTCCATCACGTGGGCAAGAACCTTCCGGCGCTGCACCTGCTCAAGATCGGGGGCTACGGCTGGGCCGGCGTGGATTTGTTTTTCGTCTTGTCCGGATTTCTGATCACGGGCATCCTGCTTGAGGCCAAAGGCAAGGCCCACTACTTCAGGAATTTTTATGCGCGACGCATTCTTCGCATCTGGCCTTTATATTACGCATTGCTGGCGTTTGCCTTCGTCCTGCTGCCGCTTGCGATGCCCGGGTTGCGCGCGCAAATTTTTCAGGATGCACACCCTTGGCAATCCTATATTTTCTTTCTGCAAAATCTTTTGTGCGTCAAGCCCATCGGATTCGGGCCGGTGGGCGTTACGTGGTCTCTGGCCATTGAAGAGCAGTATTACCTGGTCTGGCCGTTTCTTGTCCTGACGTTGTCGCCTCGAATGCTTAAGTTTGCCGCCATCGGCGCATTCGCCTTATCTGTAACGCTTCGCGTGCTCCAGGCATTTGGCCTGCTGCACCTCGCCCTTTACACGAACACTTTTTCGCGGCTCGATGGTATTGCTCTTGGCTCGTTGCTGGCCATGGTGCTCCCTTATGCGAACGAGCGCACAATCCGCCGCATTGCCCTGGTGGTCCTGCCTTCATCTGTTGTCGCGGTGGTCCTTACCGAATGGATTTTTGGCGAGAAGACATGGTTTTTATATTCGGGGCTGGCGCTGGCGTTCGCTTCCATCCTTTGCCTCTCCATCAATTCCGAACCGCTGAGGCGGATGCGCTTCCTTGCCTACACCGGCAAAATCAGCTACGCGCTCTACCTTTTGCACGTTCCTGTCTTTGACCTGTTCCGCGACCCGCGCGTTCGCTCGCGGCTGGAGTGGTTTCATTCGCCGATTACAAATGACCTGCTGCTGCTTGCCTGCATGGTCGGGGCCGTTTATCTGGCCTCAAGCGCCTCCTGGTATTTATTTGAATCTCCCATCCTCAAGCTCAAGCGCCGGTTCGCGACGCCTGCCACGGCCAAGAGTCTCCCATCCATCGCGGCCGAAGCTGAAGTCGCAAGCCGCTAGGCCGCGATTCGCTTAGGCATCAAGCTGGCGGGCGTCCATTTAGTCACAGAAAAATGGGCGTTCGTCCCCGGTCGCTCACGTTAGATGCCCCACACAGTCCAAAGACCGATTCCAGCAGAACAAATCCTGCTGGAGTGAAGCACGGCGGTATGCATCTCCGGCTGCCGCCGCGCTTCATATTCACCTTTGTGTTCCTTTGTGTCCTTTGTGGTTAAGTACTTTTACCTCCCATAACTTCCTCCAATTTTTT
>Ga0070711_100000952_pt1 | contig 15313 bp, 31 predicted proteins | sample LARL53metaG_FD_65452 | JGI IMG/M metagenome (GOLD analysis project Ga0070711, IMG submission 65452) | Corn, switchgrass and miscanthus rhizosphere microbial communities from Kellogg Biological Station, Michigan, USA - LAR L5-3 metaG | ecosystem: Host-associated > Plants > Roots > Rhizosphere ... | reverse complement strand
ATCCTAGCAGCACGGGAGGATTGGCGCAAGGGTTCGTAACCGTTTTGCGTGGCAGGTGCGGTTCAGAGCCCGTCGTGAGCCGTTCTGCGCCGTTCTGACGGCCGTGGAGTGCGTTGCCGGTGTACGGCAGTACGAGGCGTCAAGGCCGATCGTAGAAGGGCTTGTAGTAGTTCAAGAGGGAGAGCACGAGAGGGAGATTGCCGCTCTGAGCGCACGTGCGCGTGTGTGAGGCTCCGACGTGTGCGGTATGCTCGATCCATGTCTAGGCGAAAACGGCTCGGGGTGCTGGTACCAGCGGCCTCCGGGCCGTTTCTATGTCGCCGACGGATCCCGGCGTTACTGCTTCCCTGTTACAGGCGCGGCCGTCCCATATACGGTGCCGCCTTCCAGCTGTTGCGCTGCGGCCTGGAAACAACAGGGTGGAGCAGACTGACACCTGCGGGGGTCGAACCCGCCTCGACGGTGGCCGTAGCCGCCCGCCCGCCTCGCCGATCAGCCAAGGTGTCACGAATCATGCGTGGGGCTCATTTCAGTCCGCAGAGCCTAGCGGTGTTGGGCCAGTCGTGACGCCACCCGTAGCGCCGCCAGAGAAGCCATGCGCGGTAAAGCTGCTCGCGCGTGGAAGCCAAGTCCGGGCGCGTCCGTCCACCGACAGTAGACCAAGTACGGAGGGTAAATTGGAGTCCGCCGTAGTACCCATTTCCAGTGTTCGCGTTCCACGCGCCTTCGAAGCGGTGGATGCAGAGAGCTTCCCTGAGCCACGCTGACGGTGCGCGCCATTCTCTCGGCACGGCTTGGGCCGTACGCGTCCCGCTAGCCATCGCGACAGCGCCAGCACCGAACCGGCCGCATAGAGCACTAGCAGCGAGACAAGCAACCAATACCCGGCCGTTGCCAACTATGCCACCGTTCCAATGTTCGCTGACAGGAACGGCTGCGGCGACGTTACCGCCACGCCTAGCAGCTGCGTTACTTGGTCGTAAAGCTGCGCGGCGGTTTCCGCACCTCCGCTGTACGCCTGAGTGTCGCGCCAGAGTGCGGCGCGGGTCGGGTAGTCAGCCCGACCGTACGCCTTCATGAACCCTTCGAAGTAGCCGAGGTTTCGTTCGTGGTTGACGAGCGCGGACACTAAACCTCGATGGCGTCAAACTCGACGGCGGAAACGGTCGATGCCGCAGCACCGTTCGTCACCTGCATTGTCAGGACGTACACCTGTCCGGTGTTCGCCGGTGACGTATCGACTCCTGCAACCGATTCTACTAGCAGGTTCCCTGCCGCCACCCCTCCGGTGAGCGCACCCGAGTCACCTTTGACGGTGCCCGACACGTTCGTCTGACGGATGCGAAGCTGGACGGCGGTTCCTGACGTGCCGACCGTGAACGCGGCCCAGCCGCGAAGGATGACGGAACGCTGTACCGAAACGTCTCCTTGCAACGTCAGCTGCGCGATGATCGTTTCCGTAGCAGCGGCAGGCGAGCCCGCGACGGTGGTTGACACCTGGACGCGCTGCGAGAAGTCGATACCCGCCGAAGTCTCTTGGATCGGGACAACAGGCATCTAGATTTTCCCTGCTACGTCGTCGCCGGACTCCTGCGCGTTCTCGATCTCTTCGGTGGTCTGGAACCCGGTGCCGGGGTTGCCTTCGCCAGCGTCACCGGCTTGGGTCGGTGCGACCCCAACGCCCTGCTCCTGATCGGTGGCCGGTTCGCCGCTCGATGCCTGCTCGGTCTGTCCGACCGGCTCGAACGTCGTGCCTTCCGGCTCCGGCGCGGTGAGCGGTTCCACGGACGGCGGCGCTTCGTCGCCCTGCGGCGGCGTCTCGGGCTGTGTCTGCTCCTGCTCGTTCTCGCTCATGGTTCCCCCTATACGCCCACGTTCGCGGGCTCTAGTCCGTAATGCGGATGGCCGTACTGTCTCCCCCAACGGTCAGCGACAATCGGCTGGTTCGGCGTCACAACGCCCGTGTTGGTCGCGTTCACGCTGTAGTCGATCTGCGATACCTGCGCGAGCGGCAGAGCCTTCGTCCGCCAGCCCGTCCCGGTACAAGCGGTACAGGGCTTAGTTTCCTGCCCGGGCTTTCGCGATCCGGTCAGAACTTCACCTAGCGCGTTGCACTTGTCGCACCCTTCGGCGTCCTCCGCTTCCCGGAGTTCCATCGGTGCGGACTGGCCTAGGAGCGCGTGCAACTCGCCCACCTGTTCCGGCGACGGCTGCATACCGGGCACGTTGAAGATGAAACCGGGCGTCCAGTCAACCGGCGAGGGAACGAGCATGGAGAAATCGTCGCCCATGATCTTCTCGACAGCTGCGGCGTGCTTCACCGCCTGCTTTTCGAGCGCGCGCATACGCGCCTCAATCTCTTTCTCGGTCGGGGGCGGCGGTGTCGGCTCCGCGATTGCTTCCGGCTCGCCTTCCGGCTCGAGGATTTCGCCCGTCTCCGGGTCTACGTTCTCCGGGACACCGTTGTCGGCTCCCATTTCCTCTGCGATCTCTTCCTCTAGCTCGCTCATTTCCTGTTTCCCTTCGTCGTCGGTTTAGGGGAGGGGGTGGCCGTGCCTTGCGTCCCGACGAGACGAGAGCACGGCCACCCTCTAGGAGAGCCGTCAAGCCCTCCGGGCATCGTACAACCCATCGCTACGGAATGTCCAGATAGTCGTTCGCCTCGTTCGCTGACCATCCGAGCCCGATCAGGAACGCGATAGCTTCGTCCCGCGTCCACGGCTGGCCGGTCGCGTTGTTCCGTGACCCCTTCGCAAACGCCTTCTTGACGTTCGCCGGGGAGAGCCCCTTACGGATGAGTTCGCGCTCGTGATCCCAAATCCCGAGCACCGTTTGGATCGCGGACGCGGCAACCCCGGCCTGACCGAGTTTCGTTGCGGCGACGGTGGTGGACGCCTCACGGTTCAAGTAGCTGTTATGCGTTGCCGTCCATAGCTGGCTCTGCGCCTTAGCGATATGCGGGTCGGTTGCGGTGCCGCCGCTTGTTGTCCACGCCTTCGCAACCTCCGCAGCATCTTCGGGAACCCAGCCGAGCCACAACAGCCGCTCCCGCGTTTTCGCTTCGTCCCACGTCCCTGACTGGGCAAGCTGCCGGATCGCGAACACTGACGGCGCGGTGTACTTCAACGCCTGCGCGAATTCGTAGTACGCCGGTTTCAGCGACCCTTCGACAATCGACGCCAGGTACGGGTCTTTGATCTCTCCCGGTTCCGGGTTGAACTTCGCGCCGCGCGCCAACGCTTGCGTGATCTGACGCACCGCCATCGGACGGCCCTGGTTCTGATAGATCAGCGTTGCGTGCTCCGGCGACATACCGTGAAGCGCCGCACCCGCGACCGCTTCCGCCAACGTGGAGTAACCGCGCAGCGCGTTCTCTAGAAAGTCGCGCGCCGTAGGAATCTGACGGGCGTACCCGAGCACCGCTTCCGCCCACTCGTTGCGGCTGTTCGACTCGTTGAACGCGCGGACGTAATCGCCGTGCGTGATGATCCCACGGAAATACGCTTGCGCCGCCTCGTGCGTTCCCATCGGCAACCCTTGGAGCCCGACGAGCACGCCGAGCCGGTTGCGGTCGTATCCCGAGCCCGCCGCCTCTTCAAGCGTCGGAATGTCATACACCGGGTACGCCTCAATATTGAACGGCCCGGTAGGTTGCTCTCCCTTCAACAGTCCCGGGTCGGGCACGAGCCCGCGATGGATCGCCGCCGCCAACTCGCCCGGAGAGAGAATCTCCATCTTCAACGATTCGACAGCTGCATCCCATTCGTCTGCGATGCCGTGCCGCTTCAACACCGCCTGGAATTGTGCGTCGGTCAGGTTGCCGCGCCGCCACGCCTGCATCGCCGTCCCGGCGTCCGGCGCAGCGGTAGCGATGTTCACGAGCGCCGTAAACGCGGTGTCACCGAACCCCTGCCGAGACGCCCACTCGCGCGCGGAGGGTTCGTCCACCTTTCCTTGCGCGACACCGGCCGCGAGGTCAGCGACCCCGGGAATACGTGTTTGGTAGAACTTCCACGCCTCTTGCCGGATCGCTTCCGTAGCGGGGGCGAGGATAGGCCCGGTCGCTACGCCGAACGCATACGCCGCGCCTTCGGAAGCGGTGCGCCCGAAGAACTTGCCGAGCAGAGCCACGGCGTTACGTCGGCCACTCGCGCACGAGCTTGCCCATAATCCCTATCGCTTCGTCCTCGATGGCGCGTAGACCGTTGGCGAATTCCACGACGGAAACCGCGCCGAAGATCGCGAGCCCGTCGAGTAGCAGAGAGTCCAACAGGTTCGTGTCGAACCCGCACACCGACTTGCCGACCCTGCGGACGTTGTTACACCTAACCCATCCGATTCCGAGCCGTGCTAGCGCGGCGGCAACGGCGGCGATACCGACCGGCACGGCCAGCTTCTTTTCGAGCGCGCGTAGCCGCTTCCAAATATTCGGGAACGTCGGCGCGTGCGGGATGGGCAAGGCGCGCGGCAGAACCGCCGTCAACGCGTGGAAGTGCCTGCGGAGCCATTGAAGATCGGCTAGGAACGGATGCACGTAGATCGCGACCGCCGCCGACACGAGGGCTTTCGCTGCCGCACGGGACAGCCTTGGGAACTTGACGACGGTACGCTCGATCACGCGCACGCGCCGCACAACCTTCGTGACGGTGGACGTGACCGCGTGCGGTACCTGCTTCAACAGGTTCGGTAGCTCGTGGAATAGCAGCCACCGCTGCACCTTCCACAACCAGAGCGGCCATTCCAACGCGTTCGTGATAACGAGGTCGAAATACTGGAAAATTGCTGATATCCAGGTGGTCGCGAGCCGTTCCGCGTCACCGAACGCTTCACCGATCCGGTGCGTGATCCACCGCGTCACCGACACCGCGAGCGTCCCGGCTGGGCCTGCGATCAGCGCGCCGACACGCCCAACGCTCTGCAACCAGGACACGAGCCCGTCCGACCACGAGCGTTGCGTTGCGGCAAGCCCGAGCGCCACCGTGAAGATGACGAGCGCCAGGAACGGAATCGCGGGAGCGAGAACCATTTACGCCCCGGTCGAGTTCGCGACCGCCATAACCTGCGCGAACACCTGATCCGCCTTCGCATAGATCGCGGGCGAGTCAACCGTTTCGAGCGGCCAAACGAAAGACGCTTCCTGTTCGCCGTCATCGGTGCCCACCGTGACGATCAGCTGGTCGATCAGGTTGCCCGACGCGGACGTGTCCTGTGTGTAGGCAATCCCCTGCACGTGCTGGTACTCGGCCAGGGCTTTGATGTTGGACGCGAAGAATGACGCTGCGGCTTGCACCGCGCCGCCTTCCCACGACGCACGCGAACGGGTGAACGAGAACACGATTCCATAGGTCGGTTCCATCGCCGTGACCGTCACCGCGTCCACAACGTTGTTCACGCCCTGGATGAGAATGTCGGGCGCTTGGCGAAGGATCACGTACTGGCCGGAGGTTCCGCCGCCGCCGCCTACAGGTTGAAGCGCCACTATCTACGCCCCATCAGCTGTTGCACGTCGTGAAGGATCGCCTTGTTACGAAGCCAGAGCCCGCGATGGTTGTGTCCGAACACGCGCATAAGCGCGTGCCATACGTGTTCGAACTTCGCGACCGGGTTAACGGCCACGCTACTTGCCGTCCACCGTCAGCGACGGGTTAGCGGCGAGCGCCTTCGCGCGGCCGTTCCTGATCCACGCGTCAGCGAAATGCCACGCGGCGGTAATCACCGTCGAGCCCGCAGAGAGGACAAGCTGCGACCGAACCGAATCGAGCCACCCGTAGGCGACCACCTGAGCGACCACCCACGCGAACACTGAAAGCGCCTGCGCCAAAGTCACGTCCGGCATACGTCCCGAAAGCTTCATAATTAACCTCCTGGTTGAGTCTACGCGGTTTCCGTGGTCGGTACTAGCAGCGGCATCGGGTCAACCCCGTTCACTGTGCCGCCCGGGCCGATATTGATAGGCCGAACCTGGAACGTTACGTCCGTGACGGTTACCCCGGTGATAACCGCGCCCGTGGTCGGATTCAACGCGGTAAGCCGGATGATGTACCCGGACGTTAACACCAGGTCTTGCGGTAGGGCTGCGATCAAAGGCTGAGGCATCTACGCTCCGATTCCCGCGTTATAGAAGTTCAGCAATTCCGTGGCAGAGAGTTCCCGGCTGAATAGCGCCACTTCGTCAATCGTTCCGCCTATCGGCTTGTCGCCCAACGGTGACGCCCAATGCGTAGCGATGGCCGGGTCTGGCCCGTCAGACACGAACCGGCCTGTTCCGGCGCTCGAGCCGTCGAGAACACCGTTTACGTACACCTTGGTAGAGAACGTGGAGCCGTTGAACGTTCCGGCGAGCATCCGTTTAACGCCGTCGTTAACGATTGTCGCGCCGTTCGCTACCGGGTTCGCCGCGCCGATAGTACGGAACGAAGTCATAGCCGCAACGCCCGCGCCGCCGAGCCTGAATTGGAAGATACGGAAGTGTCCGTCATCGAAGCTAAAGAACCACGGATTTGTCGCCGCCGAAAACGTGCCCTGATACCACAAGACAATCGTGACCGAACCGGGCGACGGCCACGCCCCATAGGTTCCAATCCCGGCCGCGTACTGTTGCGAACGTCCGATGCCGTCAACCGCACCGGAGAACGTCGCCGCGTGGCCGGTAGTGATAAGCGGCGACACGCCCATTGTCGGAGCCCCAACAGCTGTGAGCGGAACGTTGGACGGGCCAAGGTCAGCGAACGTCGTGCCGGAGGTTTCATCGAGCGGCCAGTAGGAGCGAATGTCCGCCGTGTTCGCGACGAGGTTCTGATACTCGCTCGTGGGTGAAACTACGGGCTGAACGTCTCTCAGGCGAAACCAAGAAACTTCCGCCGACGCTCCTGCGGCGATTGTCGTAAAGCATGGACACCGGGCGACGATCAAGCCGCCGTCCGACACGATCTCAACGGTGGGAAGGAACGAGCCCGACGCGCCCGCCCCGTTAATCGTCGCGTTGACACACAACAGCGCCGCCTCAATCGCGTTCGGGACGGTGTACGAGAGAGGCGCGGACGCCTGACCGGCAACCTGTATCTGTTGGTCAATCGCCACGAACCGTAAGCCTACTGGCGAACGGCGCGCTGCAACAGGGTCACACGGACACGGGAAAGCTGATCGGTCGCGTCAATAGCGCCCACCGAAATCACAATCGAGTCACCGGCCGAGAGAGGGAACGGGGGGATAGCGCCCGAGGCGTTCGCGTTGTTCGACTGATCCCATTCTCCGAGCCCGACCGCGAAGCTGTAATCCGCCGTCGTGCCAGCCGTCGCGCCGTACCCTGCCGCAACGCCCATGATCGCGACACCCGAGCCGTCCGTCACCGACACAACCGGGGTACGTGTCGCGATGTTCGCGGACGTGACAAGACGGAACGCGACCGCGATAAGCGTTTGGTATTCCGACTCCGGCACGCCGACCGTGACGCCTGCACCGGCTGCCGGTTGGGGAGCCGCGAGCACGGTGCGCGTCACGTCTCCCCAACCGTAAACCTCCATCGTCTAGCCCTGGAACGGGACGGACAACTCGGCCAGGATCACGTCAACCGCCTTAGCAGCTGACGTTGTGTGCGCGGCCTGAATGTTGATCGCCCCTGCGTTGTTCGAGTTGATAACCGGAATGAGCGCCTGACCGTACTTGTCCGACAGGTCGGAGAAGAGGTAGGCGTCGTGCTCCGGCGCTGCGAGCACCGGCCCGCCAACTCTCAGGTTGCCCGTATCGACACCGGACAGCCCGATAGCGGCAATCGGTGTCTGAGACGTGAACCCGAGCACGGCATAGTCGGTGTTCGCGTGAAGCAGGTTCGTCACCGAGTTCAACGCGACGGACGTTCCCCAGTTGCCTGCGCCCGACGTGGGCGAGACACGAACACCTACCAGGTTCTTCATCTGCGCCCGAACCTGAGCCGAGGTCGCGTAGCGGCCGTCGATGCCCGGAAGGTTCGGGTAGTACAGCATGAGCGTCACGTTGACGTTGTCCGCCGCCGTCCCGTTCACCTGGACAGAGAGAACGTCCGAGGGGAAGATCGGCTGGTCGAAACCGGCCGGGGAGAGAAGCGACGGCCGCGTGGTTGGCGCGAGCGCCGCACCCGACGGGATGGCGAGACGGATGCCGAATGTCTGATCGTGGAACCGCGACGCGGTAAGCGAAATCTCCGCGACCGATGCTGAATCGACGCCCCAAATTTCCGCCAGGTACGGGCCGGAACCCTGCGGGACGTTGAAGAACGTAGCGGAGTCGTTCGTACCAGGGGCGAGAGCTTCGAACGCGCCGCCCGTGATGTTCTGCTTGAAGAAGTTGACTACCTGGAGAGCTTGTCCCATGACGGTACGAAGCCCCCTTTACGCCTGCGTCTTGTAGTTGGCCGCGTTCTGAATCCACGCGGTTGCGCGAGCAATCGAGTCCGCCAACGAGTTCTTGGGCATCGACTGAATCTGATTCTGATAGGGCTGCATGTACGACGCGAACGCGCCATAGCCCTGCTGGTACTTGTTGCCCGACGCGGCAATGCCCGTCGAGTAGTTGTTCGCTTTCGCGAGGGTTGCAGACTTCCACCCTTGCGGGCCGACTTCGGCTAGACGGCGCTGCCACCGTCCGGAAGTAATGGCCTGCTGGACGCCCTGGAGCATCTTCGACGCCTGCGCCGCTGCGAGCGCGGTCGGGTCTTTCTGCGTAGCCTGGACGCCTTCGGTGTAACGAGTCTGTGCCCCGCTCGCGCTCTGCTGCCACCGCTGCGCGGCGGTCGATGCATCAAGCATCCGAGCCCCTTTCAGGTCTGAGTGGTGTCACGACGGCCACGCTAGGCGAACCGATAAACGGTAGATAGTATTTGCAGGGGGTACCCACTCCCTACCCCCCTTGCTTAGAATCCGAGCCGATGCCAAAGCCCACCTACGCGACGTGCCGAGGCTGTGGAAAACATCGCAGCGAAGTTGGATTGCTAAGCCACACACGTCTATGCAAGGGCTGCGCGCTCGCCCGAGTGACTGAGAACGTGACGGGCCTTTACATGCATGAAGGTGAACCGTTGCAACGGTGGCGGCGCGGAATGGTTGCCTGCGCTGGCGGATTCCTGCTAGACGAGTTCCAGCCGAGCGAGTAGAGTTCCGATCCGTGACTCTCGTTGCGACAGCGGCCAAGGCGTCGGGTGCGGGTGCCGGAGCTATGACTCAGCTATTCGACTCGACGCTGAGTTCCCCGGCCGCGACCATCGACGCGAACGGGTTGCCCACGACTTACAACCATCTCCTGATCGTGATTCGGTCGCGGAGCACGGAAGTAACGACGCGCAACTCACAGCTGTTGACGTTCAACAACGATACGGGCGCGAACTACGCTGGCGAAGCTGTGCGCGGTCTAGCCGCTGCCGGTGCGGGCTCGCTCTCCCTCACCGCAAACTCAATCGGATATGACGCGCCGTGCGCGTCCGCCACCGCGAACTTCTTGGGCGCGACCACGTTCCTTATCCCGAGCTATTCCGACACGACGCTCCCCAAGTGTTGCCTCTCGATTGAGGGTTCAATTGCTTCGCCGTCGTCCGGGACGAATAACTGGGCCGCTGCCCGTCAGTCGATTTGGAGCGGAACCGCCGCGATCACCCGCGTAACGATCACGGCGTCCGGTGGTGCCAACTTCGTCACCGGTTCACGGATGACGATTTACGGCATCACCTAGAGACGGAATGGCGACCACCGCGCAGCGCGCGCACCTTGTGGCGGTTCTGGATTTCTTCCACCGTCACGCCTCACATCTTCTCTACCCGCCGCACGACGTGAGAACGTGGCGCGACAACGAGTGTTGGCATTGGTCGGAACAAACGACCGAGCACGTATTGGAGAACGGCGGCTACTGGCAAGGGGACTGCTCAGAGTTCTGCCCCACCGCTCTCCGCTTCGCCGGCCTGTGGCCGTACCGTCAGCCGGGAGCGACAAGCTCGCACCTGACGATGTTGCCGGTGTACCTGGACGCTAAAGAGGCGTTCGCGGGCTCGCTGGTTGTGTTCGGTGGCGGCGGCGGTCACCATGAGGCGATCGTGCATACGCCCGATCACCGCTACGGTAACCCGCTTCTCGCTTCGCACGGTCGGCCAGGGTTCGATCTTGTCCGGTTGAAAGACCTTGCCGCGTCTCAGGCTGCCGAAGGGTTCCCCGGCGTGCGCCTGCTCTCGATCGCGCACCTTTAGTTCGTCAGGACTGCGTACCAGGCGGCGGCGGCGGTAGCGACGGCGGCGAGCACGACCACCGCTTGCACCCATCCTCTCGCGAACCCGACACCGAAGTTTCGCCGCAATACCATTCCCGCAACGGTGGTTTCGAGCGTGTGAAGTCTGCCGCGCACGCTCCTAGCGTACTCGACATCGCCGCCGCCGTTGTAGGCATCTTCAAGGTCGTTTATCCGGTGGCCGGCGTCACGGGCGATTTGCTCGATGGTCGCCAACCTCTCCCCTAGGGTTGCCATTAGGCAGAGGATACGTGTTACCAACCGGGCTTGACAACAGCCGACGCTATGCTCATAATGAACCTATGAGCAAACTAGTTCTGATCCGCGCCCGGTTAACGGACTCGGAGTGGAAGCGCATTCGCACTCTTGCGATCAAGCGTGACACGACGACCGCCGACCTGGTAGCGGACACCCTTCGCGAGTCTCTCCTGAAAGGAGCCAAGCCGTGAATGCCAACGATCTGACCGAAACGCAGAAGATGCTTCTAGCCGACGCCTTGATCGAGTACGGGTTCAAGTACGTCAAGGACGAAGCTCTGTTTACGCGCACGGTGGCGGCGCTCGAAACGCTCGGCTACACGAACACCGCCGCCTCACTGAACGCCTACCGTCAGTCTCTTACCGATCTCGCGGGCGACGACTTCCTGGTGCGTGCGTCGTGACGTGGCTTATCGTCCTGGCCCTGGTTGTGGCGTTCCTGATTGACGCCGCCGTAGGAGCTATCGGACAGTGAAATACCTGGTCACCGTCGTGCAGGCTGTCACCGTTGAGGCGGACTCACCGAAAGGAGCCGAAGGGTTAGGGCTGGCGCTGATCGACGGCGGCGTGGCCGAAACGGTTGCCGTTGAAGTGGAACCACTAACAAGGGAGACGAGAGAGGTATGAGCAACCTGAGCCCGACGCAAGAAGGCGTGCTGGTAAAGCTCGCCGTCAACTACGAACTATGGCGCTCGCGCGGTGAGCCTAAGTCCGGCAGGTACACGAAGCCAATCGGCGCGAGCGAGCGCACGCTTCAATCATTGGAGCGGCGCGGCTTGGTCAAGTGCGACTACTCCGTCCACGGCTACTGCATGGCGCAGATCACGCCGGACGGACTCTCGCTCGCCAAGGAAGCGGTGCGGTCGTGAGCGAGCCTACCCCCCGTCGTCTTACCCTGGCCGACGCCTACCGTGACGCACAACACGTCATCGACCAGCTAACAACCCGCGCACCGTCCGAACCGAGCGCGTCGGTCGAAATCACAAGGAACGCTGCGGGTAACGCGCAGTTCACAATCAAGAGCTACGCACCGTCGAACGCGGACGAGGCGGAAGTGAAAGCCGCGATGGAGCGGGCGTACAACGTGGCGATGGACGCCTACGACGCCGCGAACACGAAGCACCCGCACGTAGACCCGAAGGCGGCGAAGGCGTAGTGGGCCGCACCGCGTTCGTCACGATCACCGCGAAGGAATACGCGATGTTGCAACGCATCGTCGGCTCTGCCGAATGCACCATCCGAATCGTCCCGTCGATGTGGGACAAGGAAATGACCACGTTGCGCGGCGTGGTAGCTGAGTACCTGACGCGCTACGGCAAGTCCGAGGCGAATCGTGCCTGACGACCGTACGCCGGGATACGACGAGCCCGACCGTGAAGAACTAACTCGTCCTCTCTCCCTTGCGGAGTGGGATTATCTCGTGATGTGCGAGCAGAACGAAACCGCCGAACCGTATGACCGCCCATGACCCTCACACGCCGCAAGCCTAAGAGCTGGACGTGCCCGAAGTGTCACCGCAAGAACGAGGCACGCACAAGCTCGCGGACGTGCCAGTACGGGTGCGGCGCGACGAAGCCGAAGAAACGCCCTTCGCTCGCGAAGCCGTCCGACTCTTACGACGTGTACGAGCTGCTGTCCGTCACGATCCACGGCGGCGAACCGGGAGCGTGCGGAGTCTGCGGCCGTCCACCGAAAGAGCGCCGCAACAACGACCGCGACCACGACCACCGCACCGGCAAACCGCGCGGGCTCGCCTGCCCCCGGTGCAACAAGGAACTGTTGCGACACTCGACGTTGGAGGAAGCGCGGGCGGTTGTCGCCTACCTGGAAAGAGTTGAGGCTCACTATGCTGAGTGAGGGACGCGGCCGGCGTAACCCGTTGCCGCTCGCCTTCTTCCTGTCCGGGCTTGTCGTGTTGGCTTTCATCGGGGGATGGGTGGTCGCACGGACGGTTTGGGGGTGGGTGTTTTGACTGCCAGTCAATCGCCAAGAGAGTTCCTTGATCGGATGCGCGAAAAGGGTCTCGAACTGCTCTCGAAAGAGACGGACGAGCGGACGACTTACAGCGACGGGTTCGCCAACGGCTACTGGCAGGCGTTCATCGAGCTACGCGAGGAGATCGAGCGCGATGGCTGATTCACCATTCGACCACGTCCCTCACTACGAGTTTCCGCCGGATAGTGACATCGGTTTTGCCGAGATTCTCGACGCTTGCTGTGGAGGTCGGATGTGGTGGTGGGACAAGAACCACCCGCTGGCCTGCTACGTAGATCACCGAGAGCGACCCGCGGGGACTATCCCCCAAAAGCCGCTGTGGAAAGTTGCTCCCGACGTGGTTGCAGACTTCCGCGATCTGCCATTCGCTGACGGGCGGTTTCGTCTTGTTGTCTTCGATCCGCCCCATCAGAGTCGCTCTCGGGCGGGAACAGGCATTAACGCAGAGCAATACGGCTCTTGGGCGCCCGGAGAGCGGGACGCGGCTCTACGTCTCGGATTCGAAGAGTGCTGGCGCGTTCTCGCTCCTGGCGGGACGCTCGTCTTCAAGTGGGCGGGGCGCGTCACCGAGGTTCAAGAAACGTTCCCTGCGGTTCCGGTAGTTGGCACACGGCCGCGAGGACGAAAGGACGGCCCGACCTGGGTCATCTTCTACAAGCCGTTGGCGGAGCGGGGACAGGCATGGGAGAAGTCGCGTGGCTCAGCACCCTTGAGTGCTTCTCCTGTCCGGACTGAGCAGACGGACCACTCGCCCCGCTCCGCGAGCGGCGAGGAGGCCGCGGCGTGACCGACTTTGTGACACGCGACGTACGTGATGGAATCGCGCTCCCGTCACCGCGCTTCGTCGTGACAGAGCTGGAAGGCTTCTTGCAGATCGGTGGCTCGCACAAGCGACCGCCTAACGCTAAACCGGGCGCGTCCTTCGCGGTTATCGACACGCATTGGAACCGACGCATGGTCGGAAACTTCCGCAGCGAGGACTACAAACGCGCCGGTGAGTCATCGACCATCGAGCAGGCTCGGCACGAAGCCAATCGGCTCTGCTTCCGCCTCAACGACCAGGACGTGCCGCCGCCACTTCCGCGTCAAGGGTTCAAGCCGACGTGTCCACGCGAGGAGTGCGCGCACCGCTGCGACCCGGACGCGCTCTACTGTCCTGAATGTGGCACCCGCCTCTACACCTACGAATCAGGAAGATACGGTGACCGCTCGTGACCGATCTGCACACACTCGCAAACGCGATCAGCGACCAATCGCCCGCTATCAAGACGTTCGCCCTCGCTGTAGCCGACAAGCTCGAACCCGTCACACCGCCGGCACCGTCCGGCAAGCTGTGGGGCATATCGCCGTCGAACGATCCGTACACCGTGGCGATCTCCACGCAGATGACGGACTTCGTGTTGCTGAACGCTTCCTGTCCGCGTATCCCCGGTGACGACGCGACCGCAACGGCGGCGCGCGCAGCGAATGTCAAGCATTGGTTCGCGTGGCTCGGCAAATCAACGACGCCCGCTCAGGCTGTCGCCTACGCACAGAAATACCCTGAGGCGATCGGTGTAGGTGTCGGCAACGAACTGAACCTCGGAGCAGGCTGGACGACGAAGCAGGTAGCGGCTATGCAGGCGAACCTGTACGCGGCGATGGACGCGGCAGGGTTCGCTAACCGCGTTCTGCTCTCATCGGTGGGTAACTCCAAGTCGGAGGCGGAAGGGCTGTTGCCGCTCGACTGGTGCAAGGCTCTCGCCTCGCTCGGATGCGTCAAGGGCAAGGGGTTCGCTATCGCCGATTACCATATGTACGCAGCGAACCCGCAGAACTACGACAACTGGATGCACGTCTGGACGCCGTTCAACGGTGCGTCGTGTCAGTCAGTGTTCGGCAACCCGCCGTTCATCATCTCCGAGTTCGGAGCGAAGATCGGCAAGGACGTTCCTGCAAACACGGCCGATCATCCGACACAGGGCGACGATGCCCAAGCAGCAGCCGTCACCGCCTGGGTGGCGAAGTTGAAGTCGCTGCCGGACTGCATGGGCGGTGCGTTGTTCCAGGACTACGAAGGAACCGACGCGAGATGGACGGGGTACGGTCTTCATGACTCGTCAGGCAACCGCCGGCCGTCGTGGCAGGCGTACAAGTCCGCTATCGCATGAGCGAGATCGAATCTCCATTCCCGTTCGGCCCTCCGCGCCCCGGACAGCAGCTTGTGACAGACGCCGAGATCCTCGACGCCTGCTGCGGCGGTCGCATGTGGTGGTGGGACAAGGAGCATCCGCTGGCCTGCTACGTGGACAAGCGAACACGTCCAGCCGGGACGATCAGCCAGAAGCCGCTTTGGAAGGTCGAACCGGATGTGCAGGCCGACTTCCGCTCACTGCCGTTCCCCGACGACCACTTCCAACTCGTCCTTTTCGACCCTCCGCACCAGGTTCGCTCACGTGCTGGAACCGGCATCAACGCTGAGCAATACGGCTCGTGGCAGCCTGGAGAACGCGAGGACGCGCTAGCCCTGGGCTTCGCTGAATGTTGGCGTGTGCTCGCTCCTGGCGGGACGCTCGTCTTCAAGTGGGCGGGGCGCGTCACCGAAGTTGAGGAGACGTTTCCGGTGACTCCGGTGGTCGGAACCCGGCCTCGCGGCCGCAAGGAAGGACCAGCCTGGGTCGTGTTCTACAAGCCTCTCGCGGAAGCTCAGGAGGTCGCGGCGTGACCGACTTTGTGCGGCCCGGTCTACGTGATCGGTTCGCGCAGGGTAGATGCCGTCCTGAGCGGCACTACTTCCCGCCGTTCAAGGAGTCAGATGACCTCGGCGGTGGCGCTCA